>Ga0247729_10000004_pt1 | contig 153567 bp, 144 predicted proteins | sample UWRJL133311R2_FD_180958 | JGI IMG/M metagenome (GOLD analysis project Ga0247729, IMG submission 180958) | Plant litter microbial communities from Arlington Agricultural Research Station in Wisconsin, United States - UWRJ-L133-311R-2 | ecosystem: Environmental > Terrestrial > Plant litter >... | reverse complement strand
GCGGATTTGTCGGTCGCTCAGTGGGATCAACTGATCCCGCTGATCGCCGAGCGTCAGCTGATCCCGTTTCTGGACACCGCCTATCAAGGTTTCGGCGAAGGCATGGAGCGTGATGCCTACGCCATCCGCGCCATGACCGATGCTGGCTTGACCGTACTGGTCAGCAACTCGTTCTCGAAGATTTTCTCCCTGTATGGCGAGCGCGTGGGTGGCCTGTCGGTTGTCTGCCCGGATGCCGGCATGGCGGACAAAGTGCTGGGGCAACTCAAGGCGACGGTTCGCCGCAACTACTCCAGCCCGCCGAAACATGGCGCGTTGGTGGTATCAGCGGTGCTCAACGATCCGCAATTGCGCAACCAATGGTTGGCCGAAGTCGAGGCCATGCGCCTGCGGATTATCGATATGCGCCAACAGCTGGTCGCGGCTCTCAAGACAAAAATGCCGCAGCGCGACTTCAGTTACATCCTGCGTCAGAGCGGAATGTTCAGTTACACCGGTTTCAGCAGTGCTCAGGTCGACCGTCTGAGGAGCGAACACGCCGTTTATCTGATCAGCAGTGGCCGGGTGTGCATGGCTGGCTTGAATGAGCAGAATCTCGGTAAAGTTGTCGATGCTTTCGCCAGTGTTTGCGAAGGCTGAGGCATCGTAATGCAGTCGGCGCTGGCTATAGGCTACCAGCGCCGTCTGGCTGGAAGGCCCGTCCCAGACGGCTACATTCAGTTTCAGTTAAGTTTTGACGGTTAGCCTGCAAATCTGCGTGACCCCGTTGGGCGCTGACAAATGGATTTGTTGTGCGATGCCTGTAGTACGGATTTTCATCGGGTAGCGGTAAAAATCCACATCAATCCGTCAAGAGGATGAGACATGAGCGACCTGGATAAGCAAAACGTGCCTGTAGCGGCTGACCCTTTGCCAAAGGCTGAGTCAGCCGACGTTGCACTGCAACACATCGTCGAAGGCTTCAAGCATTTCCGCCATGAAGTCTTCCCGGAACAGCAAGAGTTGTTCAAGAAACTGGCCACCGCTCAGCAGCCGCGAGCCATGTTCATTACCTGCGCTGATTCGCGCATCGTACCGGAGCTGATCACTAACAGCTCGCCGGGCGACCTCTTTGTTACACGTAACGTCGGTAACGTCGTTCCGCCTTATGGCCCCATGAATGGCGGCGTCTCCACCGCTATCGAATATGCGGTCATGGCCTTGGGTGTTCACCACATCATCGTTTGCGGTCACTCCGATTGCGGCGCGATGCGTGCGGTTCTGAACCCGAAAAGCCTGGAAAAAATGCCGACCGTAACGGCCTGGCTGCGCCATGCGGAAGTTGCCCGCACTGTGGTCGAAGACAACTGCCACTGCACCGGCGAAAAAGAAACGATGCATGTTCTGACCGAAGAGAACGTCATCGCGCAACTGCAGCACCTGCGTACTCACCCTTCGGTTGCTTCAAAAATGGCCAGCGGCGAGTTGTTCATCCATGGCTGGGTGTACGACATCGAAACCTGTGGGATCAAAGCCTACGACGCCGAACAAGGTCGCTTCCTGGCGCTGGATGGCGATCATCCGACGCCAACGGCTACGCCTAAGTCGCGTTACTGAGCGCCGCGCTGCTGGGAGTCTCGCTCCTAGAGCCTCGCTGCTAGACACGCGACTGTAACCTCGTTCAGACACCTGACGGCCGCCTTCAAGGCGTGCCGTGAGGCGTCGTCACGTCTGAAGAAAACCGGAGAGTCCTCATGGGCATCGCTCAATTGAAATCCGTATTGCCACGAGAACTGCTCGCATCCGTAGTGGTTTTTCTCGTGGCGCTGCCTTTGTGCATGGGTATCGCCATTGCATCCGGCATGCCGCCCGCCAAAGGGCTGATCACTGGCATCATCGGTGGCCTCGTGGTGGGCTGGCTGGCGGGTTCGCCGTTGCAGGTCAGCGGCCCGGCTGCCGGTCTGGCGGTATTGGTGTTTGAAGTGGTGCGTGAGCACGGCATGGCCATGCTCGGCCCGATTCTGTTACTGGCCGGGGTGCTGCAGATTCTGGCAGGCCGGCTCAAATTGGGCTGCTGGTTTCGGGTCACGGCGCCAGCGGTGGTCTACGGCATGCTAGCCGGTATCGGTGTGCTGATCGTGCTGTCTCAGGCCCACGTCATGTTCGACGGAGGGCCGAAACCTTCCGGGCTGGATAACCTGATCGGCTTCCCTTCGACATTGCTGAGCGCCGTCGGACCGGGCACGGGCATGCAGGCCGGCATCCTCGGGCTAGGTACGATCCTGGTGATGTGGCTGTGGGATAAATTCCGGCCGCAATCCCTGCGATTTGTCCCCGGCGCCTTGCTCGGTGTGGGTCTGGCGACATTTGCCAGCCTTGCGCTGGCCTTGCAGGTCAAACGCGTGGAGGTACCCGACAACCTGGCTGACGCCATTGATTGGCTGCGTCCGGCTGACTTGATGAGTCTGGCCGACCCCGCGATTCTGATCGCTGCCTTCGCGGTGGCTTTCATCGCCAGCGCCGAAACCCTGCTGTCGGCGGCTGCGGTTGACCGCATGCATGACGGCCAGCGTTCGGATTTCGACAAGGAACTCAGCGCTCAAGGCGTCGGCAATGTGCTTTGCGGTCTGGTGGGCGCGCTGCCTATGACTGGTGTGATCGTGCGCAGCTCGGCCAACGTGCAGGCCGGCGCAACCACGCGGATGTCGGCGATGTTCCACGGTTTATGGCTGCTGGCCTTTGTGCTGTTGCTGTCCAGCGTGCTGCAGAGCATTCCGGTGGCGAGTCTGGCAGGCGTGCTGGTGTATACCGGCTGCAAGCTGGTGGACCTCAAGGCCTTTCGTGGTTTGGGTCGCTATGGCCGCATGCCGATGTTCACCTACGCCGCCACCGCTGCGGCGATCATCTTCACCGACCTGCTGACCGGCGTATTGGTGGGCTTTGGTATGACGCTGGTGAAGCTGGCGCTGCAAGCGGCGCGGTTGAAGATCAGCCTGGTGCCGATGGAAGCCGAGGGCAACTATGAGCTGCGCATGGTCGGTTCGGCCACCTTCCTCAAGGTGCCGGCGTTGACCAAAGTGCTGGGCAGCATCCCCGCTGGCAGCACCGTGCATGTGCCGTTGAGCAACCTGAGCTACATCGACCATTCCTGCCTGGAACTGCTGGAAGAATGGGGCCGCGCCAACGCCGCCCAGGGTTCGCGACTGATCATCGAACCGCGTGGGCTGAAGCGGCGACTGGAAGGTAGGTTGACCACGACGACCGGGGTTGGGTCGGCCGCAGTGTTGGCAGCGAAGTGAGTGTTGTCTGTGGGAGCGGTGCTTGCCCGCGATGAACGATTACTCGGTCTGTCGTGGGACTGCGGTGTCTGCATCGCGGGCAAGCACCGCTCCCACAGGGGCCATCCATATATACGGGATTGGCCCCTAACCGCGATCCAGATCCAGCCCCAATCCCAGCTGCCGCGACAGGCAGGGCCAGCGTTTCCAGGCGGCTTCGGTGTCCGGGCTGGTGAGGCGGTCGCGGTAGGCTTCGACTGAGTCCAGCGCGAAGCTTTCTTCATCGAGCAACTGATCCACGGCGTGATGCACCGCTTCATCCAGCTGGTTGGCGAACGATTCGCCGATCAATTGGTGAGCGATGACGCTGGCCACTGTCGTATTGGACGGGATTAGCGGCTGCCCGAAATGCTTGATGTACAGATCGTTGACTTCCTCCACCAGGCGGTGCGCCAGATACGCTTCGTCCAGCAGGCTGTCCAGCCCTTCATGACCGTTCATGATCGCCGGGGGTGTGGTGAAGAAATGCTCGGCGATTTTCAGTACCGGCTTTATTTGCCCCTCTATCCCCGCCTCGATGGAGACTTGATGGGCTGCGTCGAGCAGGTCAGGCACCAGATCGATATACGCGCTGACAAATCGCGCCAATACACCTCTGGCATCCACGTCAGGAACATTGATGGCTGGATGCAGGTGCGGTAACTGGGTTTCAAGTTGACGCAACAATTGACCAGTAGCGGCCTCGTGCTGTTGGGCACGTTGAATCTGCTCGCGCAAAGCGGCGGTGTTCATGAAAGCTCCTGACAGCGGAAAACCAGGGATGGTTTGGGGAAGTGGATACGTTAGCCTGCTTACGCCAAAAGCTAAGACATATTTGTCATAACAAGTTCACGTTTATGTGCGTTGGCTATTAAAAACGGCTTATCAGCCAAAATTGCCGCTGAAATATCAGCGCAAGCGCTTCTGTGTAGACCAATTTCAGAATTTTGCCAGTGCGTTGCGCAGCTTTTGTCCGTGTCTATACTCGATTTTGACGGAAGTTGGCTGATGGCCGCCGAACCACGGACGTATGTCTGGCGCGGCTTGAGGCAAGACTTGTAGTAGTGACAGCCGACTCCCTAGCGCTCAGGTTCATGCCTGCGCAATAAAAAGAACAAAGGGGGATCCGCAATGATGCGACGTCCGCACGTCTGGATGTCGCTCCTGTTGTGGTCGGTATTCGGTCCGGCGCAGGCTGCCTGGACCACGAATATGGCGCCTGGAGCGACACAAGTCAGTAACGCGGTTTTTGACCTGCACATGACCATCTTCTGGATATGTGTAGTGATCGGCATCGTGGTGTTTGGCGCGATGTTCTGGTCAATGATTGTGCACCGGCGTTCTACCGGCCAGACGGCTGCGCATTTCCATGAAAACACTACCGTGGAAATCCTCTGGACCCTCGTGCCGTTACTGATTCTGGTCGCGATGGCCATCCCGGCGACGAAAACCCTCATTGAAATGTACGACAACACTGAGTCGGATCTGGACATCCAGATCACCGGCTATCAGTGGAAGTGGCACTACAAATATCTGGGTCAGGATGTGGAGTTCTTCAGCAATCTGGCCACCACCCCCGAGCAAATCCACAACCGTGACGATAAAGGCGAACACTACCTGCTGGAGGTCGATCAGCCGCTGGTGGTGCCAGTGGGTGAGAAAATCCGCTTTCTGGTGACGGGTGCCGACGTCATCCATTCCTGGTGGGTGCCGGCTTTCGCGGTAAAGCGCGACGCGATTCCCGGCTTTATGAACGAAGCCTGGACCCGCATCGAAAAACCTGGCCTCTACCGTGGGCAATGCACTGAGCTGTGTGGCAAGGACCATGGTTTTATGCCGATTGTGGTGGAAGCCAAGAGCAAGGCGGATTTCGATACCTGGCTGGCGGGCCGCAAAGAAGAAAGTGCCAAGCTCAAGGAGCTGACCAGCAAGGAATGGACGCTGGAAGAGTTGGTCGCGCGGGGCGACAAAATCTATCACACCACCTGCGTCGCCTGTCATCAGGCCGAAGGTCAGGGCTTGCCGCCCCTGTTCCCTGCGTTGAAGGGATCGAAGATCGCCACGGGGCCGAAAGAGGGTCATCTCAACATCGTCTTCAACGGCAAGCCAGGCACCGCCATGGCGGCGTTCGGCAAGCAGCTGTCGGAAGTCGACATTGCGGCGGTGGTCACCTACGAGCGCCACGCCTGGGGTAACAACGCCGGTGACATGGTGACCCCTAAAGACGTGCTGGCGCTGAAAGAGGCGCAGAAATGAACGTATTCATATTTGGAGCCCGATCTGTGGGAGCGGTGCTTGCCCGCGATACAGGCACCGCGATTCTTCTTCGGACCGCGTCGCCCTTATCGCGGGCAAGCACCGCTCCCACAGGGATTGCATCCACCGCAAAAGTGCTAGGAGAAAAACCATGAGCACTGTCATTGATGACCCTGCCGTCGCCGGCCATGACCACGTGCACGGCCCGGCCAAAGGCTTGATGCGCTGGGTGCTGACCACCAACCACAAGGACATCGGCACGCTGTACCTGTGGTTCAGCTTCACCATGTTCCTGCTGGGCGGCTCCTTCGCCATGGTGATTCGTGCCGAGCTGTTCCAGCCAGGGCTGCAAATCGTCGAGCCGGCGTTCTTCAACCAGATGACCACCATGCACGGCCTGATCATGGTGTTCGGCGCGGTGATGCCCGCTTTCGTTGGTCTGGCGAACTGGATGATCCCGCTGATGATCGGTGCGCCGGACATGGCATTGCCGAGGATGAATAACTTCAGCTTCTGGCTTCTCCCAGCGGCCTTCGCCCTGCTCGTCTCAACCCTGTTCAGCCCTGGCGGTGGCCCCAATTTCGGCTGGACGTTCTACGCTCCACTGTCCACGACCTATGCACCCGAAAGCGTGACATTCTTCATATTTGCCATTCATATGATGGGCATCAGCTCGATCATGGGTGCGATCAACGTTGTCGCCACGATTCTCAACCTGCGAGCGCCGGGCATGACTTTGATGAAGATGCCGCTGTTTGTCTGGACCTGGCTGATTACCGCCTTCCTGCTCATTGCTGTGATGCCGGTGCTGGCCGGGTGCGTGACCATGATGCTGATGGATATCCACTTCGGCACCAGTTTCTTCAGCGCAGCGGGCGGCGGCGATCCGGTGTTGTTTCAGCACGTGTTCTGGTTCTTCGGCCATCCGGAGGTTTACATCATGATCCTGCCGGCATTTGGCGCGATCAGCTCGATCATTCCGGCGTTCTCCCGTAAACCGCTGTTTGGCTACACCTCAATGGTTTACGCCACGGCCAGCATCGCCTTCCTGTCGTTTCTGGTCTGGGCGCACCACATGTTCGTGGTGGGCATTCCGCTGGTAGGTGAGCTGTTCTTCATGTACGCCACCATGCTCATCGCTGTGCCCACAGGGGTGAAGGTGTTCAATTGGGTCAGCACCATGTGGCAAGGTTCGCTGACCTTCGAGACGCCGATGCTGTTTGCCGTCGCGTTTGTGATCCTGTTCAGCATTGGTGGGTTTTCCGGGTTGATGCTGGCCATTGCGCCGGCTGACTTTCAATATCAGGACACCTATTTCGTGGTTGCCCACTTCCACTACGTGCTGGTGCCGGGTGCGATTTTCGGCATCTTCGCTTCGGCCTATTACTGGCTGCCAAAGTGGACCGGGCACATGTACGACGAAACCCTGGGCAAGCTGCATTTCTGGCTGTCATTCGTGGGCATGAACATGGCGTTCTTCCCGATGCATTTCGTGGGTCTTGCGGGCATGCCGCGCCGGGTGCCGGACTACAACCTGCAATTCGCCGACTTCAATATGGTGTCGTCCATTGGTGCTTTTACCTTTGGTGCGACGCAGATTTTCTTCCTGTTTATCGTCATCAAAACCATTCGCGGCGGAGCTCCGGCACCGGCCAAACCCTGGGACGGCGCCGAAGGCCTGGAATGGAGCATCCCCTCGCCCGCGCCGTACCACACCTTCACCACCCCGCCGGAGGTGAAATGAAGATCTGGAAAGCCACCGCAATTCCCCTGTGGGAGCGGTGCTTGCCCGCGATTAGGCTGAATGCGGTTCACTTTAGATCGCGTTGTTCTTATCGCGGGCAAGCACCGCTCCCACGGGGCCGCATTTCAGGCTGGGAGTTCGGGTGACATGACCAATCCTCGCCCCCTCAAAAGCCTCATCACCCGCCTGCTACTGGTGGTCGTGGTGATGTTCGCCTTTGGTTTCGCGCTGGTGCCTTTGTACGACGTGATGTGCAAAGCATTCGGCATCAATGGCAAGACCGGCGACGCTTATACCGGGGCGCAGGTGATCGATGAAAGCCGTCAGGTGCGGGTGCAGTTCCTGTCGACTAATGCGGTGGATATGGTCTGGGGCTTCTATCCCAAGGCCGAGCAACTGGACGTGCATCCCGGCGCGGTCAACGAGATGTTGTTCGTGGCGCAGAACCCGACTGACCAGCCCATGACCGCTCAGGCTGTGCCGAGCATTTCGCCGGGCGCGGCAGCGGTGTATTTCCACAAGACCGAATGTTTCTGCTTTACCCAACAAGTGCTTCAACCCGGTCAGCGGATCGAAATGCCGGTGCGTTTCATCGTTGATCGCGATCTGCCCAAGGACGTTAAACACCTGACCCTGGGTTACACCCTGTTCAACATCACCGCTCGCAAACCACCCGCTGCGCCCGTCGCCAGCAACGGTGGTTAAAGGAGAAGGCTATGGCAGCTCACGAGCACTATTACGTTCCGGCCCAGAGCAAATGGCCGATCATCGCCACGGTCGGCATGCTGGTGACGATGTTCGGGCTCGGCACGTGGTTCAACGACCTGAAAGCCGCACGGCCCGACTCTCACGGACCTTGGATCTTCATGGTCGGTGGGCTGATGATTGCCTACATGATGTTTGGCTGGTTCAGCACCGTGATCAAAGAAAGCCGCGCCGGGCTGTACAGCGCGCAGATGGATCGCTCTTTTCGCTGGGGCATGAGCTGGTTCATCTTTTCCGAAGTGATGTTCTTCCTCGCCTTCTTTGGAGCGTTGTTCTATATCCGCTACTGGTCCGGGCCATGGTTGGGGGGCGAAGGCTCCAAAGGCATTGCGAACATGCTCTGGCCGAACTTCCAGTACACCTGGCCGATGCTTCATACGCCGGACCCGAAAATGTATCCCGCGCCTCAGGGGATTATCGATCCGTGGAAGCTGCCGTTGATTAACACGGTGTTGCTGGTCAGCTCCAGCGTGACCATCACTATCGCGCACCATGCCTTGAAAAGAGGCCACCGCGGCGCGCTCAAACTATGGCTGGCGATCACCGTCCTGCTGGGCCTGAGCTTCTTGACGCTACAGGCCGAAGAATATGTCCATGCTTATAAAGAGTTGGGTCTGACCTTGGGCTCCGGGATTTATGGCTCGACATTCTTCATGCTCACTGGCTTTCACGGTGCCCACGTCACCATCGGGACGATCATCTTGTTCGTGATGCTGATGCGCATTTTGCGTGGCCATTTCGACGCCGAGCATCAGTTCGGATTCGAAGCAGCTAGCTGGTATTGGCATTTTGTCGATGTGGTGTGGGTGGGGTTGTTCATATTCGTTTACGTCGTTTGACAGAGGCACCTGTAGGAGCGCGCTTGCCCGCGATCGGCTGCGAAGCAGTCGTAAAAATATTGAATCCACTATTGTTGGAAGGTCGTGCCGACCTTATCGCGGGCAAGCGCGCTCCTACAGGGTGCTCACCAACCGGCCGCTGTAGAAACCCCAGGTAATCAGCGCCAGGGTGATCGCCGCAAGGCTGACGCGGATAGTGAGCGCTTTGAGTAGCCGGGTTGAGTGGCTGTCGTCCTTGACCAGAAAGAACAGGCCGCTGAACAGGCTGGCCAGGGTGGCGAAGAACATAAGCACAATCGCTGCTTTGAGCATGACAACTCCAGGAGCAAACGCGATGCAATGGAGTATAGGTCGGGGATCTTCGACGAGGCGGGGCGTGTGATGAAGCGTTTTGCCCCTGGCGTCCTGCCGAGCCTGTTGGTTCTGGTGCTGCTGCCACTGCTGATTTTCCTCGGTTTCTGGCAGCTGGGTCGCGGCGAAGAGAAGCGCGTGATGCTCGCCCATTATGCCGAGCGCCGAGCCGAGCAGCCGGTGCTAATTGATCAATTAGTGATCAGTGACGATCTGGCGTATCGGCGGGTGCAGCTGCGGGGCCATTTCGATCCGGAACATGCTTTGCTGCTGGACAACAGCACCCGCGAAGGCAAGGCGGGTGTCGAATTGATCCAGCCATTTGAGGATGAGGCCAGCGGCATTTGGGCGTGGGTCAATCGTGGTTGGCTGCCGTGGCCGGATCGACGCGTACTGCCGGCCTTCGATACGCCGAAACAAACGCTGAGCCTTCAGGCCTGGGTGTACGTATTGCCCGGGACCTTCCAGTTGCAGGCTGATGCGGCCAATGCGCCCTGGCCGCGTCTGGTGACTGCAGTCGAGCCCGGCCAGCTCTGGGCTGAACTGGGCCGCGACGGTTTTCCTCAGGAGCTGCGCATGGAGTCAGGGCTGGCGGCTTACCGGGTCGATTGGCCGATAGTCGCCATGGGCCCGGAAAAACACCTGGGTTACGCCGTGCAGTGGTTTTCCATGGCGACAGCGCTGCTGGGGCTCTATCTGTATCTGGGCTGGCATCAGGCGAAGAACAATAAAAAAGCACTGGAGGAACGCCATGGGAACGGCCATCAACCCAAGCCGCATGTCTGAACCGCGACCACCGCAGAGCCGCCGCAAGGGTCGCTTGCAGCTGATATTGGTGCTGCTGGTCGCGATCGGTCCGATGATCCTGGCGACCAGCATGTACAAGTTCAAGTTCTGGGTGCCGGACAGCCGCAGTTTTCACGGTCAGTTGATCGGCAACGGGCAGAGCCGTGCGGAGCTGGGCGTACAGACTCAGGAGTCGCGCTGGCAATTGCTGGTTAGTGTTCCCGGAGTATGTGCCGCTGACTGTGAGCAACTGGTGTACCTGGCTCGGCAGATCCAGATCGGCCTGGGCCGCGATGCCGGTCGTGCCAGCCATGCGTTGGCCATCGCACTGCCGCTGAGTGCTGATTACGATGCGAAGCTCAGTCGTGAGTATCCGCAATTACAACGCTATTCACTGGAGCTGGCGCGTTATCAGAAGGCTGCGCCCGGCATTGAAACGCCTCAGTTATGGATCGTCGATCCCCACGGCAATCTGGTGTTGCGCTACGGCGCTGAAGTCAACGGCAAAGACTTGCTCAAGGACCTTCGACAACTGCTGAAACTGTCCAACATCGGATAGGGGTTGATCATGACCAAGCCCGGATTTCGTCTCGCTGTGCTTGCCACGCTGCTGGCGTTGTTCGTGGTGCTACTGGGCGCCTACACCCGCCTCACCCATGCCGGGCTGGGTTGCCCTGACTGGCCGGGCTGTTATGGATTTGTCAGCGTGCCGACCAGCGAGGTGCAACTGGCCCATGCCGAGCTGCATTTCCCGGATATGCCGGTGCAGGCGGCAAAGGGCTGGAGCGAGATGATCCACCGCTATTTCGCGGGTGGGCTGGCGCTGGTGATCCTGACGTTGGCGACACAAGCATGGCAGCGCCGCCAGCAACCCGATCAGCCATTGAAGCTGCCGTTTCTGTTGCTGGGTGTGGTGATCGCCCAGGCAATATTTGGCATGTGGACCGTGACCTTGAAGCTCTGGCCGCAGGTCGTGACCGCGCACTTGCTAGGCGGGATGGCGACGTTAAGCCTGCTGTGGCTGCTCACTCTGCGCTTGAGTGGCGCCTTCAAGGTGCAACCGCAACTGCCCGCGCGGTTGCAACGACTGGCTGGCATCGGCTTGCTGATGGTGGTGGTGCAGATCGCGCTGGGTGGCTGGGTCAGTGCCAACTATGCGGCACTGGCCTGCACCGACGTGCCGCTATGCCAGGGCCAATGGTGGCCGGACGCGGACTTTGCCAACGCGTATCACCTGACCCAACACATCGGCCCCAATTATCTGGGGGGCAAGCTCGACAGCGAGGCGCGCACGGCGATTCACCTGACCCATCGGCTCGGTGCGATGCTGGTGACTGTGTGGCTGTTGAGCCTGGCCTGGCAGCTCAAAACTGTCGGGCTAAAAGGCATGGCTATGTTGCTGGTAACGGCGCTGGCAGTGCAGATCGGTTTGGGGATCAGCAATGTGCTGTTCCATCTGCCGCTGCTCACGGCCGTGGCGCACAACCTAGGCGGCGCGGCACTGCTGTTGAGTGTGGTGATGATTAATTATCGGGTGAGAAAAGCAGTTGTTCTGTTGGAGCGAGGCTTCTGTGGGAGCGGTGCTTGCCCGCGATACAGGCGCCTCGATTCCAAAGTTCGATCACCGAAACCTTATCGCGGGCAAGCACCGCTCCCACAGGCCTTGCGCCATGACCACCCTCAGTGAAGTCCACCCCCTATGGCGCGACTACCTCGAACTCACCAAGCCCAAAGTCGTGCTGTTGATGTTGATCACCTCCCTGGTGGGTATGTTTCTCGCCACCCGTGCGGGCGTGCCGTGGGCGGTGTTGCTGTTCGGCAATCTGGGTATCGGCCTGTGTGCCAGCGGCGCGGCGGTGGTCAATCATGTGGTGGATCGACGCATCGATACGTTAATGGCGCGCACTCAGAAAAGGCCAGTGGCCGAGGGCCGGATCTCGCCCGTTGCTGCGCTGGGTTTTGCCCTCACCCTGGCGTTGACCGGGCAAGCGCTATTGCTGATATTCACCAACCCGCTCACCGCCTGGCTGACCGGTGCGTCGCTGCTCGGCTACGCCGTGATTTACACCGGCTTCCTCAAGCGTGCCACGCCCCAGAACATTGTCATCGGTGGTTTGGCCGGAGCGGCGCCGCCGTTGCTGGGCTGGGTCGCGGTGACCGGACATGTCAGCGCCGAACCGCTGCTGTTGATGCTCATCATCTTCGCCTGGACCCCGCCGCACTTCTGGGCATTGGCGATTCATCGCAAGGAGGAATACGCCAAAGCCGACATTCCCATGTTGCCGGTCACCCATGGCGAGCACTACACCAAAGTGCATATCGTGCTTTACACGCTGGTGTTGCTGGCCGTCAGCCTGCTGCCCTTTGTGATCCACATGAGCGGCCTGCTCTATTTGCTGTGCGCCCTGGCGCTGAGCGGACGCTTCCTGTTCTGGGCTGTGGTGCTGTACCGTAACGCGCGGCCCCACGCGGCGATCAATACGTTCAAGTATTCGATTTATTACCTGTTCCTGCTGTTCATCGCCCTGCTTGTTGACCATTACTTACTGTTGGCTTTATGACCCGAACCCAGAAAACCGTCTTCATTCTTGTCGCCATCATTGCCTTGATTCTGGGCCTGACGGTCCATCGTGTGCTCTCCGACAGGAATGCGGGCAACCAGACGGCACTCATCGACGCCGGGATCATTCTCCTGCCACAAAGCCGCAATCTGCCGGACTTGAAAATGATGGATCAGGACGGCCAGCCAGTAGTGATCAATGAATTGAAGGGCAAGTGGACATTACTGTTTTTCGGCTACACCTTCTGCCCGGACATCTGCCCGACCACCCTCGCCCAACTGCGTCAGATCAAGAGCGAGTTACCCCAAACGGCAGTGGATGATTTGCGCATCGTGCTGGTCAGCGTCGACCCCAATCGCGACACGCCGCAGCAGCTGAAACAGTACCTGGGTTACTTCGACAAGGCGTTCGTAGGCCTGAGTGCCCCGGTGCAGGACATCCAGAAACTGGCCAACGCGGTCAGCATCCCGTTCATCCCGGCCGATACCAGCAAGCCCAATTACACGGTGGACCACAGCGGCAACCTGGCGCTGCTCGGCCCGGACGGCACCCAGCGCGGATTCATCCGTGCGCCATTCAACAACCAGAAGTTGTTGGCGCAATTGCCGGGGTTGTTGGAGCGGGAGTGAATACAGAGCTTGCCCGTTGGAGCGAGGTTTGCCCGCGAAGAACGATGACGCGGTGTGTCTGGTTAAACGCGTCGTCCCATTCGCGGGCAAGCCTCGCTCCAACGAGGTCGTGCCCTATTTCTAACGATCAAAACGCTGGAACCACGGCGCCTTTGTATTTCTCGGTGATGAAGGCTTTGACTTCCGGGCTGTTCAGGGCGGCGACCAGCTTTTTGATGGCGTCCGAATCCTTGTTGGCCTGGGTCGTTACCAGGATATTGGCGTAAGGCGATTCAGCGCCTTCAATGACCAGCGCGTCCTTGGTTGGGTCCAGTTTGGCGCCCAACGCGTAATTGGTGTTGATCAGCGCCAGGTCAACCTGAGTCAGCACCCGTGGCAGGGTGGCGGCTTCCAACTCGCGGAACTTGAGGTTTTTCGGGTTCTGCAGCACGTCTTTCGGCGTAGCGAGGATGTTGGTTGGATCCTTCAGGGTGATCAGCCCAGCCTTGGCCAGCAGCAACAGCGCACGGCCTTCGTTGGTGGCGTCGTTAGGCAGCGCAACGTTGGCGCCATCCGGCAGGTCGGCCAGGTTTTTGATCTTGTCCGAGTACGCGCCGAACGGTTCTACGTGAACCTTGGCAACGCTGACCAGATCAGTGCCTTTGCCTTTATTGAACTCATCCAGATATGGCTGGTGCTGGAAGAAGTTGGCGTCCATGCGCTTTTCTGCAACTTGCACGTTTGGCTGGACGTAGTCAGTGAAGACTTTGATTTTCAGGTCCACGCCTTCTTTGGCCAGGGTCGGCTTCACAAACTCGAGAATCTCCGCATGCGGCACGGCACTGGCCGCAACGGTGAGGGTTTCATCGGCGTGGGCGGACAACGCGGCAACGGCGGCAAATACGGCCAACAGCTTTTTCATGCATCAACTCCATTGAGAGCCCACCCGCGTGGTGGGCCCGGTCAAACATTTATCGGTGGGTGAAGTGCGCGACCAGTTTGTCGCCAATGCTTTGCAGAATCTGCACCAGCACCAACAGCAATACGACCGTCACAAACATCACATCGTTCTGGAAGCGCTGATAACCATAGCGAATCGCCAGATCGCCCAGCCCGCCCGCGCCCACGGCACCCGCCATGGCGGTGAACGACACCAGTGCAATGGCCGTGACAGTAATGGCTGCGAGGATACCGGGGCGCGCTTCGGGCAGCAGCGCCTTGACGATGATCTGCCGCGTGGTAGCGCCCATGGCCTGGGTGGCTTCGATGATGCCGCGATCCACTTCACGCAAGGCCGTCTCAACCAGGCGGGCGAAGAATGGCGTCGCACCGGCAATCAGCGGCGGCAACGTGCCGAGGATGCCCAGCGTAGTGCCGGTGATGACTTCCGTCACCGGCATCATCACGATCAGCAGGATGATGAACGGCAAGGCACGCAGCAGGTTGACGATGATCGCCAGCGACGAATACAGCCCTTTGTTTTCCAGCAACTGGCGCGGCGAGGTCAGAAACAGGATCACGCCCAGCGGCAGGCCCAGCAGAATGGTGAAGCCCAGGGACACCACGAGCATGTTCAGCGTGTCGAGGGTCGCAACCCAGATTTCAACCCAGTCAACGTTGGGAAATAGCGTCAGGAAAGCATCCATTAGCGCAGCACCTCCATATGAACATCGGCGGCGGTAAAGCGAGCGAAGGCCGCGTCCATGTCGCCGCCGGTAATGGCCAGCGTCAGTTGCCCGTAAGGCGTGTCTTTGATGCGGTCGATACGCCCGGCGAGGATGCTGTAATCAACACCGGTCTCCCGGGCAACCGTGCCCAGCAGCGGCGCATAAGTGGCCTGGCCCTGGAACGTCAGACGCACGATGCGCCCTTCAACGTGGGCAAAGTCATCGCGCTGCTCGTTTTCATCGATCTGCTCGTGTTCCTGGACGAAGCGCTTGGTGGTCGGGTGCTGTGGATGCAGAAACACATCGGCCACCGCGCCCTGCTCAACGATCACGCCCGCGTCCATAACCGCCACGTGGTCGCAGACCCGGCGGATCACGTCCATTTCGTGGGTGATTAACACAATGGTCAGCTTCAACTCGCGATTGATCTCGGCCAGCAATTGCAGAACCGACGCCGTGGTTTGCGGGTCGAGAGCGCTAGTGGCTTCATCGCAGAGCAGGATTTTCGGTTTGGTGGCCAGCGCGCGAGCGATGCCTACGCGCTGTTTTTGCCCGCCGGACAACTGCGACGGATATTTCTTCGCATGATCGGACAAGCCAACCCGCGCCAACAATTCGGCCACGCGCTGGTCGATCTGGGCGCGGGACATATCACCGGCCAGGGTCAGCGGCATGGCGACGTTGTCGGCCACGGTCTTGGATGACAGCAGGTTGAAGTGCTGGAAGATCATCCCGACTTGCTGGCGGAAGCGCCGCAAGCCGTTGGCGTCGAGGGCGGTGACGTCTTCGTCATCGACGATGATCTGCCCGCCGCTCGGGGTTTCCAGGCGGTTGATCAGGCGCAGCAGGGTGCTTTTGCCAGCCCCTGAGTGGCCAATCAGGCCGAACACCTGGCCGTCTTCGACGCGCAGGCTGGTAGGGTGCAGGGCCGGAATTTCCTTGCCTGCCACCCGATAGGTTTTATGGACGTTATGAAACTCGATCACTTGGCGAACCTTGTGGGGCGCGGTAAATATTCAGCGCAGCGGCAGGACGCGCGGCGGCTGATTCGCACCGGCTGGATAAGCCGGGCGCGCATTTTAGCCTGTCCGCCGCAGGGCATTTAGCATTTATTTCATAACAGACCTGTCGAAATGGAATAAGGCGATGGGTGGTGCTGCATCGTAGGTCGACCTGTGGGAGCGGTGCTTGCCCGCGATAAGGTTTAGGTGATCTAAAGTGAATCGCGTCCAGCCTTATCGCGGGCAAGCACCGCTCCCACAGATCCAAACCGTGGCGTCAGTTCTACCACCCGACAGTTCTTCGCAAAATTCACGGAACGGCTGATTTCCTCGTCAGTCATTCAATAAGCATCGTTACTTCCCCAAATGCATCGCCGGGGGATTTCAGCTTATCGAGCCCTGCCGATTCGAGCATACGGGCCGTTATAACCGAGGAGTTTTTGCCTGATGGCTACCAAGAAAACACCCGTAGTACCCGGAAACACAAGCGAACTGGCCGGGACCGATACTTTGGATCGCGGCAACACCAACAGCAAACTCGACAGCCTTGAGCAGTTCCGCTCTGACGCGACTGGTCAGGCGCTGCGCACCAACCAGGGTGTGAAGGTCGCGGACAATCAGAACACCTTGAAAGTCGGTGATCGTGGTCCGTCGTTGCTCGAAGACTTCATCATGCGTGAAAAAATCACGCACTTTGACCACGAGCGCATTCCGGAGCGTATCGTCCACGCCCGTGGTACCGCCGCCCATGGCTACTTCCAGACTTACGAAGATCACGCGGCGCTGACCAAGGCTGGCTTCCTGCGTGATCCGGGCCACAAAACCCCGGTGTTCGTGCGTTTTTCCACCGTGCAAGGTCCGCGTGGCTCGGGTGATACCGTTCGCGACGTGCGTGGCTTCTCGGTCAAGTTCTACACCGAAGAAGGTAACTACGACCTGGTCGGCAACAACATGCCGGTGTTCTTCATTCAGGACGCGATCAAGTTTCCGGACTTTGTGCACGCTGTGAAGCCCGAGCCGCATAACGAGATTCCAACCGGCGGTTCGGCTCACGATACGTTCTGGGATTTCGTTTCCCTGGTGCCGGAATCGGCGCACATGGTGCTGTGGACCATGTCGGACCGTGCGATCCCGAAAAGCCTGCGCACCATGCAGGGCTTCGGCGTGCATACCTTCCGCATGATCAACACCGAGGGCAAATCGACCTTCGTCAAATTCCACTGGAAGCCAAAGTTCGGCGTGTGTTCGCTGGTCTGGGACGAAGCCCAGAAGCTGGCCGGTAAGGACACCGATTTCCACCGCCGCGACTTGTGGGAATCCATTGAAATGGGTGACTACCCTGAATGGGAGCTGGGCGTACAGATCGTTGCGGAAGAAGACGAGCACAAGTTCGATTTCGATATTCTCGATCCGACCAAAATCATTCCGGAAGAACTGGTCCCGGTTACGCCGCTGGGCAAGATGGTGCTTAACCGCAACCCGGACAACTTCTTTGCGGAAACCGAGCAGGTTGCGTTCTGCCCTGGTCACGTCGTGCCTGGCATTGATTTCTCTAACGATCCGCTGCTGCAAGGTCGGTTGTTCTCCTACACCGATACGCAGATCAGCCGCCTGGGTGGGCCGAACTTCCACGAAATCCCGATCAACCGCCCGGTTGCTCCGAACCACAGCGGTCAGCGCTATGCGCAACACCGCACCACTATCGATAAGGGTCGCGCGTCCTACGAGCCGAATTCCATCGATGGTGGCTGGCCAAAGGAAACTCCGGCTGGCCCGGTAGACGGCGGTTTCGAGAGCTATCCAGAGCGTATCGAAGCGCACAAGGTTCGTCAGCGCAGTGAGTCGTTCTCGGATCACTTCTCCCAGGCAACGTTGTTCTTCAACAGCATGAGCCACGCTGAAAAAGAACACATCATTGCGGCTTATAGCTTCGAGTTGGGCAAGGTTGAGCGCGAACATATCCGTGCGCGTCAGGTGAATGAGATTCTGGCCAATATCGATCTGGAATTGGCTAGCCGCGTCGCGGCAAATCTTGGTCTGCCTGCGCCAACGGCTGGAACTGTGCCGCCGAAGAAGCAATCGCTCGATGAGTCGCCATTGTTGAGCCAGATGAACCTGCTGTCTGGTGACATCGTTTCGCGCAAAGTCGCGATTCTGGTGGCAGATGGTGTGGACGAAAAAGCAGTGGCGGCCATGAAGGCTGCGCTGGAAGCGGAAGGCGCTCACGCCAAGGTGCTGGGCCCGACCTCTGCACCGGTGAAAACCGCGGGTGGTCAGAGCTTGCCGGTGGATGCGTCCCAGGAAGGCTTGCCTTCGGTGGCGTTCGACGCTGTGTTCATTCCGGGTGGTGCCGCTTCAGTCACTGCCCTGAGTGGCGACGGCGTGGCGCTGCACTACGTGCTTGAGGCCTACAAACACCTCAAGGCAATTGCCTTCAGCGGGGATGCCAAAAAGTTGATCGAGTTGCTGCATCTGGACACTGATGCAGGCTTGCTTGAAGTGGCTGATGGTAAGTCGACCAAGGCTTTCTTCACCGCTATCGCCCAGCACCGCGTCTGGGATCGTGAGCCGAAGGCCAAGGCGATTCCGGCGTAACACAGCCCTGCCTGTAGGAGCGCGATCCTGTGGGAGCGGTGCTTGCCCGCGATAAGAACGATAAGGTTTATCTGACAAACCGAGTTGTTCTTATCGCGGGCAAGCACCGCTCCCACATTTAAATCCCGTTTCGTCAGGTTACTGCCGAGCGGGCTTGAGAATAATGGTCGCGGACTCGTTGCGCTCAATCTTGCGTTGCAGATCCAGCTCGAAATCCGGATTGATCTTGTTTACCCGTTTGGTCAGCAAAGTGGCCAGCCATGGGTAGTCGTCCGTGCGCGGCACAATCAGCAGAACATCGCAGTTGAACGCCACTGTATCGGAAGCGATAGCGTCCAGTTGACGACGCAATTGCGCCATATCGCCGATTTTCAGCTTGATGGTGGTGCTTTCCGCGCCAGGGTCCACCAGTTTTGCGATACGTTTTGCCTCGGCGGCAGCCAGCTCGGCTTCGGCTTTATCCAGCTCGGCCTTGCGGGCGTGGGCAATGGCGCCATTGACGCCGCTGGTCAACGCCGGTGCTTTGGGCATCAGCGAGCGGGCGCGGCTCAGTGCAGCGGCTGCAGCATTGACGTCGCCTTTTTGCAGCACGATCTGGCTACGGCTCAAATAGGCTTCGGCCAGCCGACGCTGAAACTGCTCCAGGCGGATATCCGTGGGCGCGGCGGCTTGCAGCTTCGCCAGCTGATCTTCAGCGGTGGCCAGCTCGTTGCTGGTGATGCTCTGCTCAAGCTGCGCGAACCCGTCTGGCGGGGTAGCAGTGACGGGCGACTCGACTGTCGGGGCGCTTTGGCAGGCGGCCAGCAGAACGGAAAATGCGGCAAGCAGCAGATAACGGGATGCGAACGGCTTCATTCCTGCGATTCTCTAATTGCGCAAAAAACGAGCAAGTCTACACCGCTCGCTTGGGTAGGACAAAACTCAGCAGAAACAATGCTGCTGCCGACACCACAATCGATGGGCCGGCGGGGGTGTCCTTGAACCACGACAACGACAGCCCGAGGCACACCGCAACCACGCCCAGCAGGCTTGCGCCCAATGCCATTTGCTCCGGCGAACGGGCGTGACGCTGTGCCGCAGCGGCCGGGATGATCAGCAGCGACGTAATCAGCAACACACCGACGATTTTCATCGCCACGGCAATCACCACTGCAATCAACAACATCAGCGCCATGCGCAAACCGGCAACCGGCAGGCCTTCGACCTTTGCCAGCTCCTCATGCACGGTAATCGCCAGCAATGGACGCCACAGGGCGACCAGCAAGGCCAGTACTGCCATGGAACCACCGAGAATCCAGGCCAGATCGGTGGGGCTGATCGCCAGCAAGTCACCGAACAGGTAGGCCATCAGGTCAATACGCACGTCATGCATGAAGCTCAGCACCACCAGCCCGAGGGACAGTGTGCTTGGCGCGAGGATCCCCAGCAAGGTATCCGACGCCAGTGGTTGTCGCTGTTGCAGGGTCACCAGCAGGATTGCCAGCAGCAGACAGCCGACCGTCACCGCGATGGCCGGACTGACGTCCAGCAAAAAGCCCATGGCCACGCCCAGCAACGCGGCGTGAGAAAGGGTGTCGCCAAAATAAGCCATGCGTCGCCAGACCACGAACGAACCCAACGGTCCGGCAACCAGTGCCAGAGCCAAGCCGGCAAGCAAGGCGTAGAGAAGAAAATCAGCCATGCTTGCAGCTGTCTCCGTGAACATGTGTGTGGGGATGCGCTGCCGGGTCGGCGGCTTCTTCCACAACCTCGCCATGCAGGTCATGGGCGTGATCGTGATGGTGGTGATAAATAGCGAGGCTTTGTGCGTTTTTGCCGAACAGCTCAACGAACGCCGGGTCGTGACTGACTTGCTCGGGGTGGCCGGAGCAGCAGACATGACGGTTCAGGCAAACCACTTGGTCGGTAGTGCTCATGACCAGATGCAGATCGTGGGAAACCATCAGTACGCCACAGCCGTGACGGTCGCGCAGACGGGTAATCAGGCTGTACAGCTCGGCCTGCCCGGCGACGTCGACGCCCTGCACCGGTTCATCCAGGACCAGCAATTGCGGCTCGCGCAACAAGGCCCGCGCCAGCAGCACGCGCTGCATTTCGCCTCCGGAAACACTTTGCAGCGGACTGTCGATGACTTTCTCTGCGCCCACTTCAACCAGCGCCGCGAGAGCGGCGGTGCGATCCACGCCAGGCACCAGTCGCAGGAAGCGCAGCACCGAAAGCGGCAAGGTCGGATCAACATGCAGCTTTTGCGGCATGTAGCCCACGCGCAGCTTCGGCTTGCGCCAGACCTTCCCGGTATCAGGCTTGAGCAGCCCGAGAACCGCCCGCACCAGCGTGGTTTTGCCCGCGCCATTGGGGCCGATCAGGGTGACGATCTCACCCGGATTGACGCTCAAATTAATATTTTCCAGCACGTTCTGCCCGGAAAGGGCCACGCCAACGTGCTCAAGCTTGATCAGCGCGTTGCTCATCAAGCCGCCTTGCAGCCGGAACATACCCCGATGATTTCCACCGTCTGGCCTTCCACGGCAAAGCCCACTTCAGCCGCAGCTTTTACAACAGCATCGCTGATGGATTGCTGTTGCAACTCAATGGCGGCATGGCATTCACGGCAGATCAGAAACTGGCCCTGGTGCGCGTGGGTCGGGTGGTTGCAGCCGGTAAAAGCGTTGAGCGAGGCAATCCGATGCACCAGGCCGTTATCCAGCAGGAAATCCAGCGCCCGGTAAACGGTCGGCGGCGCAGCGCGGCGGCCGTCTTCTTCGCTCAGCACGGCCAGGATGTCGTAGGCACCCAATGGTTTGTGGCTCTGCCAGACCAGTTCCAGCACGCGACGGCGGAGCGCGGTCAGGCGCAGGCCTTTCTCGGCGCACAGCGCATCGGCTTCAGACAGCGCGGTATGCACGCAGTGAGAGTGGTCATGGGGGCGACTGGCTAACGGTGTAATAGACATGAGCGGCGACGACATTTGCTGGAGACGTTATTATGTTACCCGTTCCTGCCTTGAATGAGTGGTCTACGTGCACCGTCTTTTTGCCCTTTTCTTTGTTTTATCCGCCAGCCTGCTGACAATTTCCTCTGCTCAGGCCGAAGTTCGCGTCCTCACCAGCATCAAGCCACTGCAATTGATTGCGGCGGCTGTGCAGGATGGCGTCGGTAAACCTGAGGTCCTTTTGCCGCCTGGAGCGTCGCCGCATCACTATGCGCTGCGACCATCCGACGTACGGCGTGTGCAGAGTTTCGATTTGCTCTACTGGATCGGCCCTGACATGGAAGGCTTCATGCCCCGCGTGCTGAAAAATCGCACATTGCCTGTGGTCGCCGTTCAGTCGCTGCCCGGTTTGCATCTGCGCCATTTTGCTGCGGACAGTGCTTCCCATGAAGAAGAGCACGATGAGCATGATCACGACCATCGCCCCGGTAGCCTGGACGCGCATTTGTGGCTGTCGTCGGTGAATGCGCGGGTGATCGCTGCAAAAATGGCGGCTGATCTGAGTGCGGCCGATCCAGCCAACGCAGCGCGATACGACAGCAATGCCAAGGCTTTCGCTGCGCGCCTGGACGTCATGGATGCGCGCATCAAGGGCCGAGTGGCAGGGATCGCTGGCAAACCGTTCTTTGTTTTCCATGAGGCGTTCGATTATTTCGAAGACGCTTATGGGCTCAAGCATGCGGGTGTGTTCAGTGTGGCGGCCGAAGTCCAGCCCGGTGCCCAGCATGTGGCGGCGATGCGCGCGCGCTTGACTGAGGTTGGCAAGACTTGCGTCTTCAGCGAGCCACCCCTGCGCCCACGCCTGGCCGAAACCCTTACCGCTGGCCTGCCCGCCAAGCTCGCCGAGCTGGATGCACTGGGCAGCAACACCCCAGTGAACGCGAACGGTTATGAGCTGCTGCTGAACAAGCTTGGGGATGATCTGGTTGGGTGTCTGGAAGGTTTGTGATCATTGGGCTGTTAAATCTGTGGGAGCGGTGCTTGCCCGCGATAAGAGCGATAAGGTTTATCTGACAAACCGAGTTGTTCTTATCGCGGGCAAGCACCGCTCCCACAGGAGATCGCCGTTTAAGTTACAACGCAAACGGCAGCGGAACGTGGATTTTCTGGCGCTGTTCCAGGCGCTTCTGGAATTCCATCGGGTCGTGGATCAACACGTCTTGTCCGGCGTTGGATTCTGCTGCGATCAGGCGTGACAACCAGAAACGCACGCAGCCCACACGCAGCATCGTTGCCCATAGCTCCGCTTCGGCAGCGGTAAACGGGCGCAATGCAGCGTAAGCACCCAGCAACGCCCGGGCGCGTGGTCCGTCGATCTGACCGTCTTCGTCGGAGCACCAATCGTTCAGCGAAATCGCCAGGTCGTAGAGCATCGGCCCGGAACAGGCGTTGTAGAAATCGATCACACCGGTCAGGTGTGTGCCTTCAAACAAAGCGTTGTCGCGGAACAAGTCGCCGTGCAGGTTGGCCCGTGGCAAGGCGAGAATCTTGCCTTTCAGCCGTTCGATCTCTTCCAGCGTGGTCTTGAGCAAATCGCTTGGGGCCTGCTCAAGATGAGAAATCAGAGTCGCCCCTTCGGCCAGCATCCAGTCCAGCCCCCGGTCGGTCTTGCGCTCCAGCGGCTTGTCCCGAGTCGCCAGATGCAAGTGGCCCAGCAGCTCGCCAATCTGCGCGCAATGCTGCGTGTTCGGCTCGCTAATGTGTTTGCCAGCCAGGCGCGGTTGCAGCAGTGCCGGTTTGCCTGCCAGTTCACGAAGGGCGATGCCTTCAGTGGTTGGCAAAGCGTATGGCACGGGCAAATCGGCGTCGTGCAACACAGCCAGTAGCTCGACGAAAAAAGGCATTTCGTGAACCGGGCCGCGTTCCACCAGCGTCAGCACGAACTCACCCTGCTCCAGACTGATGAAGTAGTTAGTGTTTTCGCTTCCAGCGGCAATGCCTTGAAAGTCGCGCAGGCGGCCTAACCCATAAGGGGCGAGAAAAACTTCCAGCTCGGGCCGAGCCAGGGGGGTAAACACGGACATATCAGGACTGCCAGCAAAAAAGGTGAATGTGGGACGTTACCACTCGAATATCTTCCACTGCGGGATCAGCATATCCGGTTGGTCGGAACGAATGAAATTGGCATCTGTACCATCGGCGCGCACCAGGAAGTAGGGCTTGCCACCTTTGGGGGTGATCTTTATCGCGTACAAAAAGCCATTCTGGCGATACTCCTGAATGGTCTTGTCGCCTTCAGTGCGGATCGTGACCTCCGGGTCTGCCGAGGGCGGCTCATCAGCGGCAATAGCAATTAGCGGGCAGAGTGTAAACAGGCCAGCCAGCAACAGGCGATTTGTTGTGCGCATGATAACCTTGTCCCTTTGTCGTCAATGGTCCTCGCATTCTAGCGCCGACCCCGCCGAAAAGGTTGATTCTGCTCATGAGCCAAGCTCCCCTCGTCCTGGTGGACGGTTCTTCTTATCTGTACCGCGCCTTTCACGCGCTGCCGCCACTCGCTACATCCAAGGGTTTGCCGACTGGCGCGGTCAAGGGCGTGCTGAACATGCTCAAAAGCCTGCGTCGGCAATACCCGGACAGCCCGTTCGCGGTGGTCTTCGACGCCAAGGGCGGGACCTTTCGCGACGATCTGTACGCCGAATACAAAGCCAATCGGCCAAGCATGCCGGACGACCTGCGCGTGCAGATCGATCTGCTGCACGCTTGCGTCAAGGGCCTGGGTTACCCGCTGCTGTGCGTCGATGGCGTCGAAGCCGATGACGTGATCGGCACCCTGGCGCGAAGCAGCGCGGCGGCAGACCGTCCGGTGATCATCTCCACCGGCGACAAGGACATGGCCCAGCTGGTCGACGGGCACATTACCTTGGTCAACACCATGACCGGTAGCGTGCAGGACGTGGCTGGCGTGAAAGAGAAGTTTGGTGTCGGCCCCGAGCACATCATCGATTACCTGGCGCTGATGGGCGACAAGGTCGACAACATTCCGGGCGTGCCGGGTGTTGGCGAAAAAACCGCTGTTGGCTTGCTGGTCGGTGTGGGCGGTGGCCTGAAAGAACTGTACGAGAATCTCGAAACGGTCGCGACATTGCCGATCCGCGGGGCGAAAACCCTGGCCGCCAAGCTCGAAGAGCATCGCGCCATGGCGTTTTTGTCTTACGAGCTGGCGACCATCAAGATCGACGTGCCGCTGGATATCGAACTGGACCAGCTGCACTGCGGCGAGCCGGACCGTGAAGCGCTGCTTGAGCTGTACGCCGAGCTGGAGTTCAAGAGCTGGATCGACGAATTGCACCGCGATGCCAAGCGCGTAGGGCTGGAAATCGCCATCGAAGAGGCACCGATTCCGGCTGAAACCCACTACGAGACCATTCTCGAGCAGGCTCAGCTGGACGTCTGGTTGAAAAAACTCAACGACGCCAAGCTGGTGGCCTTTGTCACTCAGAGCAATGGTCTGGATGCTCAAAAGGCGCAACTGGTGGGCATGTCGTTTGCCGTGCAGACCAACGAAGCGGCCTATATTCCCTTGACCCACTCGTACATGGGCGTGCCGCAGCAACTGGACCGCGATCATGTCCTCAAGCAGCTCAAGTCGCTTCTGGAAGACCCGGCCAAAATCAAGGTCGGTCAGCACGCCAAGTTCGACATCAACATCCTGGCCAACTGCGCCATTGATGGCGATCAGGCCCAAGGCATCAACGTGCAGGGCTTGCTTTACGACACCATGCTTGAATCCTATGTGCTGGATTCCACTGCAACGCGTCACGACCGTGAAAGCCTGGCACTGAAATATCTGGGGCATACCGCCACGAACATTCAGGACATCGCTGGCAAGGGTGTGAAGCAGCTGACGTTTGATCAGCTCTCGCTGGAGCTGGCCGCGCAATACGCCGCCGAAGAAGCCGACGTCACGCTGCGTCTTCACCAAGCGTTATTGGCCAAACTCGAAGCCATTCCGAGTCTGCTGCCAGTGCTCAACGAAATCGAAATGCCGCTGGTGCCGGTTCTGGCGCGTATTGAGCGTCAAGGCGCGTTGGTGGATGCCAAGTTGCTGGGGATCCAGAGCGTCGAGCTGGGCGACAAGATGGTTGCCCTTGAGCGTGAGGCGTTCGACATCGCCGGGGAAGAGTTCAACCTTGGCTCGCCCAAGCAGCTGGGTGTGATTCTTTACGAAAAGCTTGGTATGCCGGTGCTCAACAAGACTGCCAAGGGTCAGGCCTCGACGGCTGAAGCAGTGCTGGCCGAGTTGGCCGAGCAAGGCTTCCCGCTGCCCAAGGTCCTGATGCAATACCGCTCCATGAGCAAACTCAAGAGCACTTACACGGACCGCTTGCCGGAGCAGATCAACCCGCGCACTGGCCGGATTCATACGTCTTACCATCAGGCGGTGGCCGTCACCGGACGTTTGTCCTCCAGCGATCCAAACCTGCAGAACATTCCGATCCGCACCGCTGAAGGTCGGCGTATTCGCCAGGCGTTCGTTGCGCCCAAGGGCTACAAACTGCTGGCGGCGGACTATTCGCAGATCGAACTGCGCATCATGGCCCACCTGGCCAAGGATGAAGGTTTGCTGCATGCGTTCCGCAATGATCTGGATGTGCACCGGGCAACGGCGGCAGAAGTGTTCGGCGTGGAGCTGGCAGACGTCACTACCGACATGCGCCGCAAAGCGAAAGCGATCAACTTCGGCCTGATCTACGGCATGAGCGCCTTTGGCCTGGCCAAGCAGATCGGTGTCGACCGCAAAGAGTCCCAGGCGTACGTCGATCGCTACTTCGCGCGGTATCCGGGCGTGCTCGATTACATGGAGCGTACCCGCACCCAGGCCGCCGAGCAGGGGTTCGTCGAAACCATCTTCGGTCGTCGTCTGTACTTGCCGGACATCAACGCCAAGAACCAGGCCCTGCGCAAAGGCGCCGAGCGCATGGCGATCAACGCGCCGATGCAAGGCACCGCCGCCGATATCATCAAGAAAGCCATGATCCAAGTGAATAACTGGCTGGAGACTTCAGGGCTGGATGCTCGGGTCATCCTGCAAGTGCACGATGAACTGGTGCTGGAAGTTCGCGAAGATCTGGTTGAGCAGATCAGCACAGAGATTCGCCAGCACATGAGCGGCGCGGCACAACTGGACGTCCCGCTGCTGGTTGAAGTGGGCGTGGGCAACAATTGGGACGAGGCGCATTGATTGCGGCGGAGCGAGTTCCGCCCACAAGCTCAACGAGCCGGTCTTAGGGTATAGATGATCCCTGTGGGAGCGAGCTTGCTCGCGAAAGCGATGTTTAGGCCTGAAGAGATGCCTTGATTGTTCTGTCCCCTTCGCGAGCAAGCTCGCTCCCACAGGTTCGGTAACGCCAGTTGGAGCTGGGCTTGCTCGGCCTGATCCGCTGGCGAGCCACGCTTCTACTGAGCGGTGATCGGCGGTAGGAGCCAACTTGTTGGCGAGAAGGCTCGGCAGGCGACGCTTATTTATCGTCCGTGTACCCACGCTTCGCGAACAAGTTCGCTCCTACCCGTCTGGTGTGTGGCTGCGCAGAGAATTTCCCCGGCCCAGGAACTTGTCCCGTGAAATCCGAGTCAGAGAACACGATTGGCTGCGAAGCCAGTCATGCTCCTAGTTGTGTTAAGTGTTGGCAGATATCTGACTCCCCTCCCAGGAAGTCAGAAACTTGAACCCCGAACTTCCCCTCCCCACATGAAGTCCGGGGTTTTTTTTGTCCGGGATTTACTCCGCAGGCGCCTTGTCTTCCAGTTCCATCCAGCCGGCCAGCACGGTGTAGGCATCTTCAAGGCCCATGCGCTTGGGGGCCGAGAACAGTTGGATGCTCACCGCATCACCCCAGCCCTTGCGGATTTCTGCCTGAACCTTAAGCAGGGTGTTCTTGGCTGCGCCATAAGTCAGCTTGTCAGCCTTGGTCAGCAGAATGTGCATCGGCATGTGGCTGGCGATGGACCAGTCCAGCATCAGGATGTCGAAGTCGGTCATCGGGTGACGGATATCCATCATCAGAATCAGACCTTTGAGACTTTCCCGGCTGCCCAGATAAGCCTCCAGGTGACGCTGCCAGTGCAATTTGAGCGGGATAGGCACCTTGGCGTAGCCATAACCCGGCAGGTCGACAAGGCGCCGCTCATCGTCCAGTTGGAAGAAGTTCAGCAGTTGAGTGCGGCCGGGCGTCTTCGATGTACGGGCCAGGCTGGCGTGCGTCAGAGTATTGAGCGCGCTCGACTTGCCAGCGTTGGAACGGCCTGCGAAGGCCACTTCAAAGCCTTCGTCATCCGGGCACTGGTCGACTTTGGCAGCACTGAGCATGAAGGTAGCCTGTTGGCACAGACCGAGGATGGGGTTCTTGAGTTGCATGTGATTTCCGGTAAGAGCGGTGCCAGCAAGGGGTGCGGCAAGAGGTGTCGTTTCCGTTTCAGTGTTGCCAGTATATAATTACCGCAGATTTTGTGTGTGCTTTGTCCCGATACGGCAAAGCCACACCAGCAAGCGAGAACTATATGCGCATTAGAACGCAGTCCGCTTTTAACCTGAAAGGGTTGCTGAGTATGAAGGCTTTGGAGATGCCTGTGTTCAGGAGTTCAAAGCAATGCCGTCGCGTGGATTGTGCAGGGACCGCAGTAGCGGGAATTCGTGGACCATCGTCCGTCTGGATGAGCGAATTATCTTCTACATAACTATTCACATTTAGCCGATCTGGATTACCTGATGAACAAAATTTCCGTGAGCATGCTGCTGAGCCTGTCGTTGAGTTTGGCTATCTACGGTTCGGCCCGGGCGGCCGACCCCGTGGTTGGCGACCCCGCCGCCGGACAGGCCAAAACCGCTGTATGTGGTGCCTGCCACGGTCCTGACGGCAACAGCATGGCTCCGAATTTCCCCAAGCTGGCGGGTCAGGGTCAGCGTTATCTGCTCAAGCAATTGCACGAAATCAAGGACGGCAAGCGCGTTGTACTGGAAATGACCGGCCTGCTGACCAACCTCAACGATCAGGATCTGGCTGACATCGCGGCCTATTACGGCGGTCAAAAAGGCAGCGTGGGCGCAGCCGATGAGAAGCTGGTCGCGCGCGGGGAAGCGCTGTTCCGTGGCGGCAAACTGGATCAGGGCATGCCGGCGTGCACCGGCTGTCACTCACCTAATGGTGTAGGCAATGCGCAAGCGGGCTTCCCGCATCTGGGCGGACAGCATGCTGATTACATTAAGAAACAATTGACTGCCTTCCGCGAAGGCGAGCGCACCAACGACGGCGACACCATGGTCATGCGCTCCATTGCGGCCAAGCTGAGCAACAAGGATATCGAGGCGTTGTCGCAATATATTCAGGGTTTGCACTGATACGCGAGCGCCTGACGCAGAACCTGTGGAGCAAGCTTGCTTGCGAAGGCGGTATTCCAGCCTCAGATAAGTGGCGAACGTTCATGCCCCTTCGCGAGCAAGCTCGCTCCCACAGGGTTAACGCGGTCACGGATTCACTTCAAAAAAGGGTAGCTTCGGCTACCCTTTTTTGTTCTTGCCAGCGTTACACTAGCGAACTCGCGCCTTGGCGACCGGTCCAAAGCCGGTCGTTTTAAGACGACTCAAATCTGCCTCAGGAGTAAAACATGCGTAATCTGATCCTCAGCGCCGCACTGGTTGCCGCCAGTCTGTTCGGTATCACGGCACAAGCTGCCGAGCCTATCGAAGCCGGCAAACAGTATGTCGAGCTGAGCAGCGCCGTCCCTGTTTCCGAGCCTGGCAAAATTGAAGTCGTGGAAATGTTCTGGTACGGCTGCCCGCATTGCTACGCATTTGAGCCGACCATCAACCCGTGGGTTGAAAAGCTGCCGGCCGACGTTCACTTCGTTCGCATCCCTGCCATGTTCGGCGGCCCATGGGACGCACACGGTCAATTGTTCATTACCCTGGACACCATGGGCGTAGAGCACAAAGTTCACGCTGCGGTATTCGAGGCAATCCAGAAAGGCGGCAAGCGTCTGACTGCCCCGGAAGAAATGGCTGATTTCGTGGCCACTCAGGGCATCGACAGGGCCAAGTTCCTGGAAACCTTCAACTCGTTCGCGGTGAAGGGCCAGATCGCCAAGTACAAAGAGCTGGCCAAGAAGTACGAAATCACCGGCGTACCGACCATGATCGTCAACGGCAAATACCGCTTTGACCTCGGCACCTCCGGTGGTCCTGAGCAAACCCTGCAGGTTGCTGATCAGTTGATCGCCAAAGAGCGAGCGGCTACCAAGTAACCGGGCGCCTGCCATGCGGCGCTGGAGAGAAACACGTGTTGTTGGCCTGCACGATCCGCGGGTCAACGAACATCATGTCCAAGCAAGCGGGTTGCCGGCCGATGGTCGGCTACGTTTGCTCAGTTTCAATATTCAGGTTGGCATCAGCACCGAGCGTTACGGGCACTACGTAACGCGGGGCTGGCAGCATTTGCTGCCTCACGGTGGTCGAGCCGGCAATCTGCAGAAGATTGGTGACCTGCTGGGCGACTTCGATCTGGTAGCCCTGCAGGAAGCCGATGGCGGCAGTTTGCGTTCCGGCTACGTCAATCAGGTCGAGCACCTGGCGCAGCTTGGGGCTTTCCCCTACTGGTACCAGCAACTCAATCGCAACCTCGGTCGTTTCGGTCAGCACAGCAACGGCGTGTTGAGTCGTCTGCGGCCGGCTGCCATTGAAGACCATCCATTGCCTGGCCCGGCTGGGCGCGGTGCGATCCTCGTACGTTTTGGCGAGGGCGAAGACGCGCTGGTAGTGGTCATGATGCATCTGGCGTTGGGCGCCCGGGCGCGCACTCGACAGCTTGCTTACATCAGAGAGTTGATCGGCGGCTATCGTCATCAGGTATTGATGGGCGACATGAACACCCACGCTCTAGACCTGCTGGAACACTCGCCGTTGCGCGACCTGGGCTTGCTCGCGCCGCAGATCGAAGCAACGTTCCCGAGTTGGCGGCCGCAGCGCTGTCTTGATCATATTTTGCTCAGCCCCACCCTGACCCTCGAGCGGGTGCAGGTGCTGGCGCAACCTATCTCCGATCACCTGCCCGTCGCGGTGGAGATCCGTCTTCCGGCCTCATTATGTGAGGACTCATTGCCTGTACCCAGTAATCGTGGATCGCTTGCATGAGTGATGAAGCTGAACGCTGGAGAGAAAAGTACCTCAAGGGCATCGAGCAACAAGACAAGCTCGAAAAGCGCTGGAATGCCCGTCTCGACTTGCTGCGCCGCGGTCTGGTACGCAGCAGTCTGGCGGCTGAGGGCTCGGATCGGGCGGTCGACCAATGCATGAAGGAAATGCGCGAGATCGTCCGCAAGGATGATATGGACGCGGGGCTTGCTGCGCTGATCCCCAAGCTCGAAAAGGCTGTGCTGGACTCCGAGCAGCGCCGCGAAGTGCGCGCCGGCCAAATCAGCAGCGCGCTGGTTTCGCTGGTGTCGCAATTGCAGTCGCTGGATCTGCCCAAAGACGTCCGCAAGCCGCTCAAGCGTTTCGCCAAAGACCTTGAAGAGCGTGCCGCTCAGGCGCGAGAACTGCCACTGCTACTGGGCGAGCTCAGCGGGCTGCAAGGCCGGGCGCTGACCCAGATTGAAAAGCCTGAAGAGCAGACGCGGCCAGGCTTGCTGGCTCGGCTGTTTGGCGGGCACGAGGCAAATCCAGCGGGCGCCGAGCCCGGTGATTCTGCTGCGCCAGTGGCGACGCCCACGTTAGAGCCTGCGCCGCGAGACGCCGACGCGGATGATTGGGAAGAGCCTGACGCCTCGCCAACCGCTGTGCCTGCATCGACCCAGCCGGCTGGCACTTCGACTGGGCGGTATGAACCGCTGACAGCGGCAGAGCCGACAGCGGTGGCGCCCCAGTACGTGCCGCTTGTCCAGGCTCCCGCAAAACCCGCCGAGGCTGTCGAATTGGCTGCGGTTGAAGCTGACGCTAAGGTCGATGCCTTTCCGGTCTCAGAGTCCACCCCTGAGCTCGAACCCGTCGCCGAACGGATTGCCTCGCCAGAGCTCCAGCCCGAACCCGCCAGCACTCAGGACCTGCTTACCCCAACGCCAGTCGTGCCGTTTGAGCATTCGTCCGAAGCCGCAAGCGAAGGCCTCGACGAGGGCGCACCCGAGCAAAGTGAAGAAGCCGCGCCCTTTTCACTGCCCAGCTCTCCGGAGCCGAGTTACAGCTCGGTCGCCGCTCACATCGAGGAAACACTGCTGGGGCTGCTCAACGACCTGACCTTGCCCGAGCACCACCGGCCGCAGGCTGAGGCGATGCGCACACGTCTCGAACATGGGCTTAATTGGTACGAATTACTGCCGATCCTCGAGGACCTTGCGGTTTTAATGCTGGCTATCAGTGATGGCGGCCAGCAGGATTTCGAAAGCTACCTCAAGCAGCTCAACGAGCGACTGGAGTCTTTCCAAAGCAATTTGCAGGCAGCGAGTGACGACTATGTAGGCCAGCAGTCGGAGTCGCGAGAGCTGAATAACCAGTTGCGCGAACAGGTGGATGGTCTGCAAAGCAGTGTGCAGGACGCCGCTGACCTGAACAGCCTCAAGCAAGTGCTGGAGAGTCGCCTCGAAGGTTTGCTGAGCACCATGGATCAGCACCAGGTCGCCCGGGACGAGCGCGAAAAGGACGTGGCCGCGCGCTTGCAAAGCCTTGCCAGCCGGGTCGCGACCATGGAGCAGGAGGCCTTGGGTTTCAGGGCGAACATCGAAGAACAGCGGCAAAAAGCGTTGATTGACCCGCTGACCAGCCTGCCCAACCGCGCTGCCTGGGAAGAGCGCCTCGGGCAGGAGGTCGCGCTCTGGCAGCGAGATAAAAACAGCCTGCTGGTGGCCATTCTGGATCTGGATCACTTCAAGCGTATCAATGATGGCCTCGGGCATCTGGCCGGTGACCGGGTTCTGAAGATCGTTGCCAAAGTACTGAAGAAGCACCTGCGTGGCGGCGATTTCATCGCCCGTTTTGGCGGTGAAGAGTTCGTGCTCCTGATGCCTGCCACTCAGGTCAGCGCGGGGTTGGCGCTGCTGGATCAGTTGCGCTCAGCGGTGGAGCTTTGCCCGTTTCACTTCAAGAGCGAGCCGGTGGTCATCACTGTATCAATCGGCGTGACAGCGCTGCGCCCAGGCGAGCGCAGCGATGTTGCGCTCAAGCGTGCCGACCAGGCGTTGTATCGTGCCAAGGAAAACGGCCGCAATCAGGTAGAGCAAGGCTGAGCAGTCACTTGCCCGGCCTGATCGATCCCTGCGCTTTACGTTATGCTCAATTCTTTTACTGCCAATGTGTACCGGATTCTCATGAAGTTGCTTTGCTCTGCCCTGTTGCTCCTTACCTTGACCGCCTGCACCAGCGGCTTGCGGCTCGACACCAGCCATCCCTCGGCCAACTACGACAATCGGATCCAGTTCGTCGTCGTGCACTACACCTCCACGACGCTGGAGCATTCCCTTGCATTGCTGACCCATGGCGAGGTGAGCGCCCATTACCTGATCGGCGACACGCCCCCCACCGTTTACAAGCTGGTAGATGAGAGCGCTCGTGCCTGGCATGCCGGTGAAAGTGAGTGGGATGGGCGTACCTGGCTGAATTCGGCATCCATCGGCATTGAAATCGTCAATCCCGGTTATCGCGATACGCCGACCGGAAGGCTCTGGTATCCCTACACCGAAGGGCAGATACAGGCCCTGATCGTGCTGCTCAAAGACATTGTTAAGCGTAACCACATCGATCCACGTCATATCATCGGCCACAGCGACATTGCCCCGGCGCGCAAGTTGGACCCGGGGCCGCTGTTTCCCTGGAAGCGGCTGGCCCAGGAAGGCTTGGGCGTATGGCCGGACGAGCGTCAGGTCGCCCAGCAGCAGGCTTTGATGGCTAATGCGCTGCCGGATGTGATCTGGTTCCAGCAACAACTGGCGCGGCTTGGCTACAGCACACCGCAGACCGGGGAGCTGGATGTCGCGACACGCGGGGTTCTGGCTGCCTTTCAGATGCATTACCGGCCGGCACGGTTCGACGGACAACCTGACGTGCAAAGCGCAGCGATCCTTAAAGTGCTCAATCGCCAGCGCTAAAGGTCTGAAATACGCCAATAAAACGAGCGTTTTTCAGGTCTGTTGCTATACCTGAGGGGGTAATCCTCCGGATATCCCCCGATGCTTGGCGCTGCAACCTCATTTCGCATGACTTTTTATCGTCCCTGGCTGATGGCTTTGCTCGCCGCCTTGTTGAGTGCGGCTGTGCTTCTGGCGGGCAGCTTCGCTTTGGCCGTGCATCAGGCACGGCAAAACGAAAGCGAGCAAATGAAGGCCCAGGGCGAGCGCTTTCTGGTACGCCTGGAACAACTTTTCGGGCAGTTACGTGTGGGGCTGGACCAGCTGGAGACTCAGCCTCTGCGGCGTTGCACCCCAGAGATGATTGACCGCTTGCGCCAGGTGATTGCCAGCTACCGCTTTATCTACGAGGCAGCGTTTGTTGGCGATACCCAGTTGTGTTCCAGCTGGATCCGCACCAGCAATCTAGGCGAGGAGCGACCCGCCGATATTCGCGGCCCGACTTATGACTACTGGCTCAATACCTCTGCCCAGCCCGACGACAACCTGGCAGCGCTGGTGCTGGGCCGAGGCGGTTTCAGAGTGTCCACTTCCCGGGGCCATCTGACTGATGTCGTTGATCTGCCGGTGGGAGGCAGCTTGCTGGTAGTGCTCAATCACGGCAGCAAAGCGGTGACGGTTCTGGGCCCGGAGCAGTCTTGGCCGCCGACGGCGCGTTGGTCGTCGGAAGCCGATGAGACCTTGATGGTCACTGATAAACGACTGATTTATCGCATGCCGACCCAGAGTCCCGAATATCAGCTGGTGATGATTGCGCCTCGGGCAGGTTTACAGGAGAAAGTCGCTGGTGCCTGGTGGTTTCTGGTTCCGGCAAGCCTGCTGGTGGCCCTGTGCATCGGTGCATTGGTGCTGCAACTGGTACGCCAGCGTCGCTCTCTGGGGGGTGAGTTGCAGGGCGCATTGAGGCGCAGCGAGCTCAAAGTCCTGTATCAGCCGATCTTCGACCTCAACACCCGGCTGTGCGTGGGTGCCGAGGCGCTGGTGCGCTGGCGCAGGCCCGACGGCACCTTGACCAGTCCGGACCTGTTCATCCCGTTGGCGGAAAACACCGGGCAGATTCGGCAGATCACGGACTTCGTGTTGCAGCAGCTGCTGGAGCAACTGGGGCCGTTGCTGCGTGCCAATCCGCACCTCTATATATCGGTGAATCTGGCGGCCTGTGATGTGATGGCCCCGCGCATCGGGCGAGTAACGGCCAGGTTACTGGCACAGCACCGAGTGGCTGCGCGGCAAATCGCCTTCGAGGTGACCGAGCGTGGGTTGATCGACGTGGTGGTTGCCCGCAATCATCTACAGGCGCTGCGCGACCGGGGGCATCAGGTGTTGATCGATGACTTCGGCACTGGTTATTGCAGTCTGGCCTATCTGCAAACCTTGCCGGTGGATTGCCTGAAGATCGATAAAGCGTTCATCGATGCCCTGGGCCATGATGCCGCTAGCAGCGGTGTCGCTCCGCACATCATTCGGATGGCTCATGCGTTGAATCTGCGGGTGATTGCCGAAGGCATCGAGTTTGAGTCACAGGCTCAGCTGTTGATCAGCGAGGGGGTCATCTATGGGCAAGGATGGTTGTTCGCCCGACCATTGAGCGCGGTGAAATTCACCGAACTGGTCACCGGCGGCCGCCGCACCCAGGGAAGACGGGCGGAGGATGTGGCGTGAGGGTGAAGTGCCGTAGCATTTGATCGGTAGGAGCCAACTTGTTGGCGAGGCGGTTTGGCAGGCAACGATCATCTGTGGTTTCTACCACTGTCTCGCGAACAAGTTCGCTCCTACCGGTCGAGGTTTCCCACAGACGATCATCGAACCCGGTAGGAGCGCGCTTGCCCGCGATAAGGGCCGAAGGACCTTCAGATAATAGTGGATTCACTATTTTTACGACTGCTTCGCAGCCGATCGCGGGCAAGCGCGCTCCTACGGTCAAAAGATGGTTACAACGGCAACGCCATATAAAACTGGGTGCCCTGCCCTGGCCTTGAATACACGCCCATTCTGCCGCCGTGCAGTTGGACGATTTCTTTGCACAATGCCAAACCCAGCCCGGCACCGCCTTTCTTGCGGCCGACCTGGACGAAGGGTTCGAAAATCCGCCCTTGCTGCCCATAAGCAATGCCTTCACCGTTGTCCTCGACACTGATGATGACCCGCTCGCCATGGCGCCGGGCCTGTAGGCGGATCAGGCCATTTTCAGGCGTGTGGCGCAGCGCGTTGTCCAGCAGGTTATCCAGCACCCGTTCAAGTTGCGCCTGATCGGCGTGCAGGCGCGGCAGAGGTTCTTCCGCCTCTATCGACAGGACGATGTTCTGCTCCTGAGCCTGATCCTGAAAACGCAGCCGGGTGTGTTCGAGCAATTCCTCGATAGAGCACGGCGCAAGGGTGAGTTTTTGCAGGCCATTCTGATAGCGGGAAAAATTCAGCAAGTCATTGATCAACTGCATCAAGCGCTGCATTTCTTCATTGACCGTATCGAGCAGGTCGGCCTCTCGGGAGTCAGCGGGGAATTTTGCCCGCTCGCGGAACAGGCCGAATGCCATATGCATGCCGGTGACCGGTGTCCGCAGTTCATGGGAGGCGCGCAGGACAAACTCGCTGCGCACGCGCTCGAACGCCCGCTGCTCGGTGACATCATGCAGCACCATCACCGCGCCGAGGATATGGCCTTTGGTGTGGCTGACGGGGGTAAGGCTGTAAGTGAGCAGCCTTATCTCGCCATCGACCTCGATTTCCAGATCTTCCGGCGCGCGCTCCAGTGTTCCCCCGCGCAGGGTCAGATACAGTTGCTCATCCAGTTCGGGGCGCTGCAAGGCCTCGCCAAGCCCTTGGCCCAACCGATCCTCGTCCCAGCCCAACTGACGCTGGGCAACCGGGTTGAGGTGCTCCAGCCGGCCTTGGCGGTCGATCATGAGCAGGCCGTCATCAATACTGTCGAGCACAGCCTGCAGCCGTTGTTGCCCGGCAAGCAATTCGTCGACGTTGGTCACCTGATGCTGGCGCAAAGCTTCAGCCATGATGCCGAAGCGCCGGGTCAGCAGGTTCATCTCGGCAGCCGAAGAGATCGGCAGCGTGACCTCGAAATTGCCTTGGCCGATATTATCGGCCGCTTTGGCCAGCGCCTCGATGGGGGCACCAAAACGCCGGGCGATGCCGTGAGCAGTGATGAAACCGATGCACAGCACCGCAAGCCCAACCAGGCCCAGCAAGCCTGCCACCCATATCGCCCGCGACCTGGCCTGGGATTCCACCTCGCCGATATTGCTCAGGGACTGTCGATGCGCCGCAACCAGGTTGTTGCGCAAGACGTTGAAGCGCTCGCTTAACTCCGCGTTGTCGCGCATGGCGCGCGGGGTATCTCTGGATTTCGCGTAAGCCTCGAGAAACTTTTCATAGTCCCTGCGAACACCCAAAAAGCCATTGTCGACATTGCTCTGTTCATCATGGGCGATGCCCTGAGCCAAGACGTCGCGAAACTGCTCCTGCAGCTTTTGCAGTGGCTCTTGCGCGGGTGACTCATTGAGCATCATGACCAGTTGATCACCCAGGTTTTGCCTGAGCTTGAGCCCCGTATCCAGGGACACGAAGTTCTCATGGATCAGGTTTTCCTGGGATTTGGCCATCTGCATTACGCTGACGAGCCCCAGCGCCAGTCCCAATAACGCTACCGTTATCAGGGCCGAGATGCTGAAGAACAGCCTTGTGCGTAACTTCATTGCCCATTTCATGCGCGAGTTTTCACAGGTTGTACTGCTTGCGTTTGCGGTACAGCGTCGAGGCGTCGATACCCAAGGTTTTAGCCGCCTGGTCAAGTGTTTCGCTGGTGGCTAACACTGCGCCGATGTGGGCTTTCTCCAATTGGTCCAGGCTGAGGGCAGCGCCTACGCGCGGTGCGTTGCTGGTCGGCTGCTCGCCCATGCCCAGATGCGCGACTTCGACGCGCTCCTGCGGGCAAATGATGCTGGCTCGCTCGATCACGTTGCGTAGCTCGCGAATATTGCCCGGCCAGCGGTAATTGAGCAGTGCGGACTTGGCTTCTTCGCTGAATCCTCGTGCAGGGCGGGCGTAATCCTTGACGAAGCGCGCCAGGAAACGATCAGCCAGTGTCAGGATGTCTTCAGTACGCTCACGCAATGCCGGCAGATGCAGGGTGATCACGTTCAGGCGATAGAGCAGGTCTTCGCGGAAACGGCCGTTGCGCACCATGTCTTCGAGGTTGAGGTTGGTGGCCGCGAGGATGCGCACATCGGCGCGTCGGGTAACAGGGTCACCCACGCGCTCGTATTCCTTGTCCTGAATGAAACGCAGCAACTTGGGTTGCAACGTGAGAGGAAAATCGCCGATTTCGTCAAGAAACAGTGTGCCACCGTCGGCTTGGTTGACGCGTCCCAAGGTGCTCTCGCTGGCACCGGTAAAGGCGCCACGGCTGTGACCGAACAGTTCGCTTTCCATCAGTTCGGCGGTCAGAGACGGGCAATTGATGGTGACGCAGGATTTCTTCGCGCGCTTGCTCCAGCCGTGAATCGCCCGGGCCAGCTCACCTTTACCGGTGCCGGATTCGCCGAGGATCAGGATGTTGGCATCAGTGCCAGCTACCTGCCGGGCAGTTTCCAGAATCGCCATCATTGAAGGGCTGTGAGAATCCAGCCCGTCTTTGGGTTTGCGAATTTCACCTTCAAGGGCTTCGAGGCGCGCCGAGAGTTGGCGCACTTCCAATTGTTTGGCAGTCGCCAGACGCAGTTGGTCCGGGCTGCAAGGCTTGACCAGATAGTCGGCGGCACCTGCCTGAATAGCATCCACGGCAGTGTCGACGGCCGAATGTGCCGTGACGATCACTACCCGCATCCATGGGGCCTGGACGCGCATCTGTGCCAGCACATCAAGGCCATTGTCTTCGCCCAGCCGCAAATCCAGGAAGCACAGGTCGAAGACCTGGCGTTGCAGCAACGTTTCCGCTTGCGCTGCGCTGTTGGCGGTGGCGACGCTGTAGCCCTCATCTTCCAGGCAATAGCGGAACGTGCGAAGGATCGCGGACTCGTCATCCACAAGCAGAATACGGCCCTGATTCTCAGTGGCTGCTTCCATTTTTCCTACGCTCCTCAGTGAATTGTCTTGCCTTAGTGTCGGAATAATCGGGCAAGTTGCATGGTCGATTCTGATTGATTATGCGTGCTGCATGGTAGCTATCTGGTAGATATATCGTTAAGTGATTGATTTAAATGGATTTCTAGTCGAAAAAATGGCTGGCACATGACTTGCGGGTTTCTTCTGCTTTTCGATTGAGCGATTTGCTCAAATCCAATGCATAGCCATCGATGGAGAAATGCCATGCACCCGCTGAAAAAGCTCGCCCTGGCCACCGCCACAGTCACGGCACTGAGTCTCAACCCGCTGCTGGCCAGCGCGGCCCAGGGCGATCTGCCCAGCCAGCTGAACGAGGCGCGTCAGGAAGGCTCGATCTGGACGGCCTTCGCTCTGAATAAACATTTGAGCCCTTTCAAAATCGATGTGAGCGTCGAACAGGGCACTGCAGTCCTCAAGGGCAAGGTTGAGAATGAGGTTGATCGCGAGCTTGCAGAACGAATTGCGCTGGACGTCAAAGGCATCGACAAAGTCGATAACCAGCTGGAAATTGATCCCAGCGTAGCTGCCGAGCCGGGCGCCAAAGCCACAATGGCGCAGCGCTTTGAAGATGCCACCCTGACCGCAACGGTGAAATCCAAGCTGTTGTGGAGCAGCGTAACTGAGGCGCTGAAAATCGACGTCGATACCAAGGACGGTGTGGTAACGCTCAAAGGTCGCGCGCAGAGTCCGGAAGCCAAAGAAGTGGCTGGCAATCTTGCGACCAATACCGATGGCGTGGTCACTGTTAATAACTTGATCAGCATCAGTGCCGCTGACTCCATCAATTCCCGCACTGACCCACAGGTCAACAGCCCGGTCGAGGAGATGAGCGATGTCTGGATTACCAGCAAGGTTAAATCCAGCCTCATCTATAGCCGCAACCTCGACGGTATGAGCATCAAGGTTGAAACCAAAAGCGGTTTAGTCTCCCTCAATGGGATCGTCGCCAACTACGCCGAGAAAGAATTGGCCGTGGAGATCGCCCGCAATATACGCGGCGTTAAAGGCGTGAATGCTGACGCGTTGAAAGTGATGGCCAAGACTGCGGGCTGATCCTACAGCGGAGCGGTCGTGCAACCTGCACGATAAATACAGACTCATCGTGCAGGTTGCTCGCAGAAAGATTTGAAGCTTGTATGTAAGTTATTGATTTGTAAGGAAATAAATAGCGTTATAAAACTGGCATGCACCCTGCAATATCCCTCTCACACAAGCCGTGAAGTAACCGGCAACAAGATCAGGATCGAGCATCCCTGCGGGATCTCAGGAGCAACCAGATGAACAGCAAGCGTTTCGCCCAAATGCGCATTTCGCCACTGCATATCCAGCAGATGTTGTTTGCCACATTGGCCGTGCTGGTCACTCTGATTGCGATCCAACAGTTTCAGCGCTGGGACAACAACCGCGCGGCGATGCAAGAAGCGACGCAAATTAAACAGCAGTTCACTTACAGCCAGTCCTACACCACGGCCAGTGCGCCGTTGGCCAGAGACACTGCGCTGAGCTTTACCCCTGTGGAAGGCACAGCGCCTGTCAGTGAAATGCCGCAGCAGCAACATCAGCAATCCTGGGTTTTCTAACCCGCGTTGCCGAAAAAACAGCATTCATTAAAAGCAGTAACCACTTTAAAAGTAGTAACCAAGGAGAATCACCATGTTGAGTTGGGCAATCACGTTTCTGATCATCGCCATTGTCGCTGCAGTACTTGGCTTCGGTGGTATCGCAGGCACCGCGACCGGTATCGCGAAGATTCTGTTCGTCGTATTCCTGGTCATGTTCGTTGTTTCCTTCTTCTTTGGCCGTCGCGGCCGAGGCTGAATATGCGCACTTCGTTCCATTCACTCGCCGCCGCCCTGTTAATGGGCGGCAGCACAATGGCGATGGCTGCCAATGATGGTCAGGCCCGGGTGAACGAGCTTCTTAGCTCTGCTCCCGAGTATCGTCAGACCTGGGAAGGCGTCGTGAAGAAAGAAGAACGGCTACCCGATTGGGTAATCAATCTTTCTGGCGCTTCCGAGCAGCAGATGCAGGCTGTCACGGAAGAGGGCAAGCCCTTCATCGTTGGACCATTGTGCGAAACCGCTGAAAGCTGCAAAAGCAAACGCCTGATCGTGGCTTTCAGCCTCGATAAGGATGATGCCTATGCCATGTTGGTTGAGGTGCCTGCTGGCTTGCCTACGGACAAGTCTCCAACGCGCCATGCGACCTACCGCTACCTCGGCGATCCGGATGATGGAATGAAGAAGCTGTTGGATGAAGAGCTTCGCAAGGATCCGAACTGGTATTAAGCAATACCAAGAACTCGTGAACAGAGAGCACTCTTGTTCGGAGTGCTTTTTGAGCTGCGCCGCTCGAAGATGGTGGCGCATGACCATGGGGCCGGGATGCTTTGATTGTTAGGATCGAAGTGACCTAGGGGTACAGGGAGTACCTCCGTTGAGGGCCGGGTCAGGAAGAACCGCGATGCAAGTTCTGCTTGCGTCGCGTTTACTCGTTTCTGCCAGCGGCACATGGCCGCACATCCGGGTTTTTCTGTAGGAAATTTCCAAACCTGACGTTTGGCACCCCCGCGACAATGCCCTCTTTTTGAATACCCAAAAACCTTCCAGACGCCGTTTTAGCCACCTTTGCGCCAAAATGCGGTACTCATATGTCGTTTTCAGATAGGTTTTCTGTCGTAAACGTTATGCCGATTCGGCATGGGGTAGTCATTTACGGCATTAGACGCTGCCTCTTCCCGTGGGAATAGTTGCGCCTTTTTTCGCCAGCTACAGAGCCAGGATGCTCGCTTGCGGCACCTACTCTGGACGGCTCTGACAGTCACTGCTTCGGATTGCTGCAGATTGGCAATGTTGCGCAGATGAATTTTTCAGAGATGTCCGGGCCACTTGAAAAAAGGTAACGACATGAAGAAGGCAAAGCTGAGCCTGGCCTGGCAGATCCTCATCGGTCTGGTACTCGGGATTGCGCTGGGTGCGCTGCTCAACCATTTCAGTGCCGAGAAGGCGTGGTGGATCAGTAATATCCTTCAACCTGCGGGCGATATCTTCATTCGCCTGATCAAAATGATCGTCGTACCGATTGTGGTTGCGTCGCTGGTGGTGGGCATCGCAGGTGTCGGCGACGCCAAGAAACTCGGGCGCATCGGTCTCAAAACCATTCTCTACTTCGAAGTGGTAACCACCATCGCGATTCTGGTCGGGCTGGTGCTGGCCAACGTGTTCCAGCCGGGTGCCGGCATCGACATGAGTACGCTGGGTACTGTCGATATCTCCAAGTACACGGCAACTACGGCCGAAGTGCAGCACGATCACGCTTTCATCGCGACGATCCTCAACCTGATTCCGTCCAATATCTTCGCGGCGGTTGCCCGTGGCGATATGTTGCCGATCATCTTCTTCTCGGTGATGTTCGGTCTGGGTCTGGCCAGTCTCGACGCCGAAGTCCGCGATCCGGTGCTGAAGGTTTTCCAGGGTGTCTCGGAAACCATGTTCAAGGTCACTCACATGATCATGAACTATGCGCCGATCGGTGTATTTGCGTTGATCGCCGTGACCGTAGCCAATTTTGGTTTCGCCTCGCTGCTACCGTTGGCCAAGCTGGTGATCCTGGTTTACTTCGCCATCGCCTTCTTCGCGTTCGTAGTGCTCGGTCTGATTGCCCGCCTGTTCGGGTTCTCAGTCGTGAAGCTGATGCGCATCTTCAAGGACGAGCTGATCCTGGCCTATTCCACGGCCAGCTCTGAGACCGCCCTGCCGCGGGTGATCAGCAAGATGGAAGCCTATGGCGCGCCTAAAGCCATTTGCAGCTTCGTGGTGCCGACCGGGTATTCGTTCAACCTTGATGGTTCGACCTTGTACCAGAGCATTGCCGCCATGTTTATTGCGCAGCTCTACGGCATTGACTTGTCGCTGGGCCAGCAACTGATGCTGGTGTTGACCCTGATGGTCACCTCCAAGGGGATCGCGGGTGTGCCGGGTGTTTCCTTCGTGGTGCTGCTGGCGACGCTGGGTAGTGTTGGTATTCCACTGGAAGGCCTGGCATTTATCGCTGGCGTTGACCGCATCATGGACATGGCCCGCACCGCCCTCAATGTGATCGGCAACGCCTTGGCGGTGTTGGTGATCTCGCGCTGGGAAGGCATGTACGACGACGCCAAAGGCGAGCGTTACTGGAACTCCCTGCCGCACTGGCGCAGTAAAGAGCCGTTGCCTGGGGTTGAGCCATCCAGTAACAACGCCTGATTTCTGTAGGAGCTGCCGAAGGCTGCGAAAGCGGTGTTTCAGGAAGATCGCGATTCGCAGCCTTCGGCAGCTCCTACAAAATCCGGTGAGCCAGGCGCACCGCGCCATCGTTCATCGCGAGCAAGCTCGGCTCCTACAGGGGATCACCGAACCTGTGGGAGCGGTGCTTGCCCGCGATGCAGGCGCTTCTGTCTGTCAGGCACTGCGCGCCATCGTTCATCGCGAGCAAGCTCGGCTGCTGCAGGGGATCACCGAACCTGTGGGAGCGGTGCTTGCCCGCGATGCAGGCGCCTCGGTCTGTCAGGCACTGCGCGCCATCGTTCATCGCGAGCAGGCTCGGCTGCTGCAGGGCACTCGCTCAGGCCTGAGCCATCGCATCATTCAGGGATTTTTCCAGATGCGCTTTGTAGCGCAAATAGAGAATGCTCTGCCCTCGTGAGTCGCCCAGCAGGCCTGAAAGATCCAGGTCGGTGATGTAACACCGATAGCGTTCAGGCTCAGTGCGTTGCTCAAGGATCTGCCGGGCTACGACGCTGAAGAGCTGATCACCATGTTCCAGCTCGGAAAACTCCTGGTTGTCGCAGTACAGCGTGACGTTCACCTGACCGGGTGATGCTTCTTCGATAATCGCCTGCACATCGTAAAACGGCTTATCCATTGCTACCGGCGCGTTGCGCGGTTCGATACGTCGTGCGCGCGTGGGCCCTGAGGGCAGCAGCTGGTAATAGAGAATATCCAGCCGCGTCGGCTCTACAGGGTTATCCAGCGGGAGCATGGCCCCTCGTCGATACACCAGCGAACGGAAGAACCGCTGCAAGGGCATCAGCAAACTGGTTTCGTCGTGATAAGGCACGCTTTGATGCCATAAAGCATTGCGCTCATCGAGCACGTAAAGCTCAGCGTTCGCGTCATTGATTCGATAGAAGACCTGAACGCATTCCGGCTGACCGGACGGCAGAACCAACGCCAGATCGTGCTCGGCCAATGCGTACGGGTCCAGATGCAGCGGGCTGTAACGAGGGATTTCCTCGCCCAGATATTCGAACAGGCCTGCAAGGCTGTTGATCACCACCTGCGTCACGGGCTGGCCCGGGACCATTTCCAGAACCTGATACTGCTGTTGGACCTGAATCAGATAACGGTGATTGAGGCGTCGTGCATGCAAACGTTGCGCAGTGGCGACCAGCTCTTCCACGCGCTGGGCGATGGCCGGCGCCCGGTTGTGACAGAAGCATCGCACGCGAACGGTCGGCTGCTCGGCTCCTTCGGGCAGGTTGCTCAACAGGTCACTGAGGCAGTCGAGCAAGGCGTGTTCGCCGTCATGACGGGTGACCAGAATTTCGTTCCAGCTGTTGAGTGTGATCTGATCCAGCGTCAGTACGAGGTTCTCCCGAACCCCTGCGTAACTCAGCGAGTCGGTGCGCTCGGTGGTCATCAGGATGTTGAGGTCGCGGTGGTGCCTGAGCGGGTCGACCCCCACGTTGACCAGCAACAGGATTTCCCTGGGTACGCTGGCACTGAGCAAACGTTCTTCGCTCACAACCTCCAGTGGCATCGGAATCTGCTGTTGCAGCGCGCCGAGCAGGTTGAACAGCTCGATCTCGCTCAAGTCGCTGCTACCCGGATGCAGCGCGAGCCGGGTGGAGGTGTCGATGATGTTGTTGCGATGGCACCAGGTCAGCAGCTCCAGAAGTTCTCGGCTGCGCTTGATGGGTGAAAAATTGAGCCAGTCCTGTGGGCCGAGGCTGCCGTTATACAGCGCCCACTGGGTCTTTCCCGGCTCGCGACGGTTGTCTGACTGCACCAATGTCAGAGTGTCTTCAGCCAGATCGGGAGCAATGCCGGGGTTGATGTACTCGATTTTGCCGGCCTTGCGCTCGAAAGCGGCGTATAGCCTACGGCCGAGCACGTTGAGGTCCCGGGTATTGGCCGAGCTGCCTGCATTTTGAGTTCGGGCAAATTGCGTCAGGAAGCGATAGCTGTAATTGAGTTCGTTGACCAGCGTCCGGCGTTCAAGAGTCACCTGGCGGACTTTCCACTGACTGCGGCTGTCTAGCAACAGCAGTTGCCGTTCATTCCAGCCCCACTCTTGCGTCAGGCGCTCCAGCAGTTGTCGCTGCCAACCCGTGCTGCGCAGGCGCGTGCTGCCGGTGAGCTTTTTATTCACTTTCAAATATAGTGCGCGGCGCACTAACTCCAGGCGCTCAGACTCGCCACGCTGGACGAGGTATTCCTCGATGCGGCGATAGACCACCATGTACGGGTCCAGCTCATCCAGATCCAGCTGGTTGGCGAACACCGCCTCCTTGAAGCGCAGACTCAGGCACTGCACCTGAGGGTGTTCACTGGCATAGACCTCAATCAGCAGCAGTTTGAGCACCGATTTGTAAGGCGACTCAATGCCTTTGAACAGCTGCCACAACCCCGCGCCGAGAAACTCCCCCGGCGGGATTTGCGCCAGATGACCCAAGTCCAGCACCTCGTCGGCGCGGATGAAGCGTTTGGAGAGCAGGGTGTGGGTGAAATCGGTGTATCGCCGCTCTTCGTAAGTGGGTACCAGCCACCACATCGGCGTGCGACCCGCGAGGCAGATGGCCGTGCGATAGAACTCATCCAGCAACAGATAATGCTGGGTAGTGCCGCAGTCGTCTGAGCTGAGTTGCGCGTCGCGCTCGCCAGTCACGAAACGTTGCGGATCGATCAGGAAAAAATGCGCTTCGGCACCCTGGCTGTCAGCCCAGGCTTCCAGCGCCTGGCACTTTCTGCGCAACTCGGCGATTTCGCTGTCGGTCAACTCCGGGTCGTGGCAGACCCAGACGTCCATGTCGCTTTCTTCGGCTTGCGCCAGGGTGCCAAGGCTGCCCATCAAAAACAGGCCATGAATCGGCTGACGTACGGTGCCCAGCGGCGACTTGTAGGAAAACGAGCGAGTCAGACGTTGGGCTTCGGCCAAGGCCAGTGTGCTGGGCTGGTAGTTGGATACGCCGGCAGGCGTACTGCCCGAGACATAGCCCGGTAACAGCGGGTGGTTGACGTGGAAAAACAGCGGGAGCAGGTTCAGCACGGTCTGCTGGCGGGTCGACATTCCTTCGAGGGCACGGGAAAGCCGCCCATTGCTCAGGGTCATGAAGCGGGTACGAAGCTGGGTAAGCACGACTCGGTCGATGCCTTGGTCCAGGTCGGGACGAATTTCGGAATTTCGCGTCATTACAACTCAAACCGGCTGCCGGGCTAATAGAAGGGGCGGCGTTGAAGGGGTGAGCTAGACGGCGGGCAGGTACGCGTTGCGAGCGTTTATTGTTCTGGCGCCAATTTTCTATCGGCGCAGTTTTCCATAAATGAAGGGTCCGCTGAACCTTTTTTGGCGACGGACCCTTGCAGCGTTCAGGCAGCTTGTTTGGCGACGTTAAGGATAGTGAGCAGAGATTGCGCATGTTCAGCGGCTTCCAGTCCAAGACTGGTCAGATAACCGCCGTCGACCTGAGTCGTCAGGCCTTTGTCGAAGAGTCTTTGCGCAGCGGCAACAGCGGTCGGAGCCGCGACATGATGGACTTTGAGTCCTTCGAGGGTATTGCCCAGATTGAAGAGTGCGAGGATTTCCAGTTCGGCAACCAGCTCAGGGGTATACGACATAGGTGCTCCAGACTTTTTCTAGTAATACGCCTCACTGACTGGCGGGTGTCCGGGAATCAACGTGTCGGTGCTGCGCTCGTCGGTTCTGGATGACCGTTAAAGCCGGCTCGGCGTGACAGCCTCGTTTGGATAGTGGCAGCGAGGCTTTTGCAGTGTAGTACGGGTCTGGAGTTTTTGCAGATTGCGCTGGGCCAATCGTCAGATTGGCGTAAGAGCCGCGTTGCTCATGCCTCGGCAGGCAATTGCGGCAAGGCGCGCAGGGCCGCTTCGTACCATTCGGTGTTGAATGCGCGATCTTCTTCGAGCAGCCCGTCGATTTCGATAGCCAGCACGTGGGCCATCAGTTGCAGAATCTCTTCGCGCTCATAACCCACCAGCGTCAGCTTGTTGTAGGTGGCTTTGGCGGCAGGCGGGTTGTCGCTTTCGATCTGATTTTCGATGGCCTGGATCAGGGTCGATTCAGCGAATTCTTCTTCGTCGTTGTCGATTTTGTCGGTCATGGGGGTGTTCCTCAAAAAAATATATGTCGAGCACTTCCCTGTGGGAGCGGTGCTTGCCCGCGATAAGGACAACTCGGTTTACAGCCCTGCACCGAGTCATCGTTCATCGCGGGCAAGCACCGCTCCCACAGGAGTGCTCCACCAAATCTGTTTAGCGCGAAGCCAACAGCGCCTGGCCGCGAGCCGCCGCTGCCTTGACTTGCGCCGGCGCGGTGCCGCCGATGTGGTCACGGGCGTTGACCGAGCCTTCCAGGGTCAGCACGGCAAATACGTCTTGCTCGATCTGATCACTGAATTTGCGCAGTTCTTCCAGGCTCATTTCAGCCAGGTCCTTGCCGCTTTCGACGCCGTACTTAACGGCATGGCCAACGATTTCGTGGCAGTCACGGAACGGCAGGCCACGACGTACCAGGTAGTCCGCCAGGTCAGTCGCGGTCGAGAAACCACGCAGGGCGGCTTCACGCATGATGGCGTGCTTGGGCTTGATCGCCGGGATCATGTCGGCAAAGGCACGCAGCGAATCGCGCAACGTATCGGCGGCGTCGAACAGCGGCTCTTTGTCTTCCTGGTTGTCCTTGTTGTAAGCCAGAGGCTGGCCCTTCATCAAGGTCAGCAAGCCCATCAAGGCACCGAACACGCGGCCGCTTTTGCCACGTACCAGCTCCGGGACGTCCGGGTTTTTCTTCTGGGGCATGATCGAGCTGCCGGTGCAGAAGCGATCCGGCAGATCGATAAACTGGAATTGGGCGCTGGTCCACAGCACCAGCTCTTCCGAGAAGCGCGACAAGTGCATCATCGCGATGCTGGCGGCGGAACAGAATTCAATGGCGAAGTCGCGATCCGACACGCTGTCCAGCGAGTTACCGCCAACCACATCGAAGCCCAGCAGTTTGCAGGTCAATTCACGATCGATGGGGTAAGTGGTGCCTGCCAGTGCTGCGCTGCCCAGTGGCATGCGGTTAAGGCGTTTGCGGCAATCCACGAGACGCTCGTAATCGCGGCTCAGCATCTCGAACCACGCCAGCATGTGGTGACCGAACGTCACAGGCTGTGCGGTCTGCAAGTGCGTGAAGCCCGGCATGATGGTTTCGGCTTCGCGCTCGGCCTGACCCAGCAAGCCCTGTTGCAGGCGAGTGATCTCGGACAGGATCAGATCGATCTCGTCACGCAGCCACAGGCGTATATCGGTTGCGACCTGGTCGTTACGGCTGCGACCGGTGTGCAACTTTTTGCCGGTGACGCCGATGCGGTCAGTCAGGCGCGCTTCGATGTTCATGTGTACGTCTTCCAGATCGACGCGCCAGTCGAAACTGCCGGCTTCGATCTCGGCCTGAATGGTATTCAGGCCATCAATGATGGTGTCGCGCTCGGCGTCGGTCAAAACGCCAACGTGGGCCAGCATCGTCGCGTGGGCGATGGAACCCATGATGTCGTGGCGATAAAGGCGTTGGTCAAAGGTGACGGAGGCCGTGAAGCGCGCGACGAAAGCGTCGACGGGTTCACTGAAGCGGCCGCCCCAGGACTGGTTGGTCTTGTCGGTGCTCATGGATTCGCTCGTGATCTGCTGAAAATGGCGTGCCCGCGGTAATCGCAGGGCGCCCGCGATAATAACAGGTTGCGGTTTTTTTATTCTTCGGCGGCTTGCCGCCTGCACTTGCAGCGTCGAGACTGGGGTCATGCGAAAGAACCTCCCGAATCAGCGCCCGCCCTCCGAGCCGGGCAAAGAATTTTTCCTTCCTGAACTGTGCCTGCCCCAGGCGCTGTTGGTATTGGTGCTGCTCGCCGAATTATTGGTGTTGGTGCTGGTATTGGTAGAGCCGATGCGGCCGACATTCGATTGGGTGCGGCTGGCCCTGATGTCGCTGTTTGTGCAATGGATTGTGCTGCTGTCAGCGGCGCTGTTATGCAGTCTGCGCCCATGGCTGGCACGCCTGCCTGCGGGGCTCGCCGGGTTGATCGGCTGTCTGCTGGTGGTGGCGCTGACCCTGTTGTGTACCGCTGTCACGGACATCTGCCAACTCACCGGGCGCTTGAGTCTGGGTGGGATGGTCGAGCGCTACATACGCTATGCGGTGATCGCGCTGATCATGTCGGCCTTGATGCTCCGTTATTTCTATCTGCAGAGTCAGTGGCGCAAGCAGCAGCAAGGCGAGCTGCGGGCCCGTATTGAATCCCTGCAAGCGCGCATCCGCCCGCACTTTCTATTCAACACCCTGAACAGCATCGCCAGCCTCGTGGCGACCAGTCCGGCCAAGGCCGAGCAGGCGGTGCTAGATCTTTCCGATCTTTTTCGCGCCAGTCTGGCCAAGCCCGGAAGCCTGGTGACCTGGCGCGACGAGGTTGAATTGGCGAAACGATATTTATCGATTGAGCAATATCGTCTCGGCGAGCGTCTACAGTTGGACTGGGTGATCAGTGGAATTCCAGACGACCTGCCAATTCCCCAGCTAACCTTGCAGCCATTACTGGAAAACGCCTTGCTTTATGGCATCGCACCTCGGGTCGAAGGTGGTGTCGTAAAAGTTGAGGCGGACTATGAAGGGGGTGAATTCATATTGTGCGTAAGTAATCCCTACGATGAAGTTGCCAGTCGGCAGACTTCCAACGGCACTCAACAGGCCCTGGTAAATATCGGTGCGCGTATTACGGCACTTTTTGGTCCGCACGCCAGTCTGAGCGTGGAGCGCCGTGACGGTCGTCACTACACCTGTCTACGCTATCCTTGTGCGAGACTCACGCAGGAAGCCAGAGCTATATGAATGTCCTGATCGTTGATGACGAACCCCTGGCCCGCGAACGCCTGAGCCGAATGGTCAGTGAAATCGAGGGCTATCGGGTTTTGGAACCCAGTGCGTCCAATGGCGAAGAAGCCTTGGCCCTGATCGAAAGCCACAAGCCGGATATCGTTTTGCTGGATATCCGCATGCCAGGCCTGGATGGCCTGCAAGTCGCTGCCAGATTGTGTGAGCGGGAGACTCCGCCCGCTGTCGTCTTTTGCACGGCACACGACGAATTTGCCCTTGAGGCGTTTCAGGTCAGCGCGGTTGGCTACCTGGTCAAACCCGTGCGCCCTGAACATCTGATTGAGGCCTTGAGAAAAGCTGAGCGTCCGAACCGTGTGCAGCTGGCGGCATTGACCCGTCCTGCGGCGGAAAGCGGCAACGGCCCACGCAGCCACATTAGCGCCCGTACTCGTAAAGGCATCGAATTGATCCCGCTGGATCAGGTGATTTTCTTCATCGCCGATCACAAGTACGTCACCCTGCGTCATGAAGGTGGTGAGGTATTGCTCGACGAGCCACTCAAGGCGCTTGAGGATGAGTTCGGTGATCGCTTTGTGCGCATCCACCGCAACGCGCTGGTGGCACGCGAGCGCATCGAACGTTTGCAGCGCACGCCGCTGGGGCATTTCCAGCTGTTCCTGCGAGGCCTCAATGGCGACGCGTTGATTGTCAGCCGCCGGCACGTTGCCGGGGTGCGCAAGATGATGCAGCAGTTGTAGGCTGCACTAGAACTGTAGGAGTGAGCTTGCTCGCGATAAGGTCGGAACGACCTTCATGCTCTTTGCGCCTGCTTCGCAGCCGATCGCGAGCAAGCTCGCTCCTACAGGTCCTCGGCATATCCGTAGATTTGAATTGAAATTCTGACTGTAGGAGCTCGTTCGCTGATCTGGGTCATAACTCCCGCCACACAGCACTGAGCCGTTTTGCCTGAACTGTTATTATCCGTCGCAATTATTCTGTCAGTACGGATTGATCCATGTCCTCTCGCGAAATTCGCATCGCCACCCGTCAAAGTGCGCTGGCTCTATGGCAAGCCGAATACGTCAAGGCCCGGCTGGAACAGGCTCATCCGGGGTTGTTTGTCACGCTGGTGCCCATGGTCAGTCGCGGTGACAAGCTGCTCGACTCGCCACTGTCGAAAATCGGCGGCAAGGGGCTTTTCGTCAAGGAGCTGGAAACGGCCTTGCTCGAAGACCGCGCAGACATCGCTGTGCACTCCATGAAAGACGTGCCCATGGACTTCCCCCAAGGATTGGGCCTGTTCTGCATCTGTGAGCGCGAAGATCCTCGGGATGCTTTCGTCTCCAATACCTTTGCCAGCCTTGAAGCCTTGCCCGCCGGCAGCGTCGTCGGGACTTCCAGCCTGCGCCGTCAGGCTCAACTCCTCGCCCGCCGCCCGGATCTGAAAATTCATTTCCTGCGCGGCAACGTCAACACCCGTCTGGCCAAGCTCGATGCTGGCGAATACGACGCGATCATCCTGGCTGCGGCCGGCCTGATTCGTCTGGGTTTCGAAGATCGCATCACCTCCAGCATCAGCGTCGACGACAGTCTGCCCGCGGGTGGTCAAGGCGCGGTGGGCATCGAGTGCCGTAGCGTCGATGCGGAAATTCACGCTCTACTCGCGCCGTTGCATCACGACGACACAGCCACTCGCGTCACCGCCGAACGCTCCCTGAACAAACACCTTAATGGCGGCTGCCAGGTGCCTATCGCCTGTTATGCCGTGCTCGAAGGCGAGCAGATCTGGCTGCGTGGATTGGTCGGCGACCCCTCCGGGGCTGTGCTACTGCACGCTGATGCCCGAGCGCCGCTGGCCGATGCGCAGGCGTTGGGTGTGCAGGTCGCCGAAGCGTTGCTGGATCAAGGGGCTGCAGACATTCTCAAAGCGGTCTATGGCGAGGCCGAAAGGGAATGAGCCCTTGGCGCCTGCTGCTGACGCGTCCTGCCGAGGAGTCGGCGCTGCTGGCTTCGACGCTGGCCGACGCCGGTGTTTTCAGTAGCAGCCTGCCGTTGCTTGAAATCGAGCCGTTACCTGTGACCAATGCGCAGCGTTCTCTGCTGGCGAATCTCGATCAGTACGACGCAGTCATCGTGGTCAGTAAACCCGCCGGGCGACTGGGTTTGAAACTGATTGGTGAGCAATGGCCCCATGCGCCGATCCAGCCATGGTTCACGGTGGGAGCGGGCACTGCGCAAGTCCTTCAGGACTACGGCCTGGATGTCAGTTGGCCCGAGCAAGGCGATGACAGCGAAGCCTTGCTTGACCTGCCCCGCCTGCAACAAGCCATCGCGTTACCCGGCACACGCGTGTTAATCATGCGTGGCGAGGAAGGCCGCGAGCTGTTGGCCGAGCGTTTACGCGGTCAGGGTGCTAGTGTCGATTACCTTGAGCTGTATAAGCGTAAGCTGCCTCATTACCCGGTTTCGACGCTGATACAACGCATCGAGGCGGAACGCCTGAACGCGCTGGTGGTCAGCAGTGGGCAGGGTTTTGAACACCTGCGGCAGTTGGCGGGCGATGTCTGGCCGCAGCTGTCGCGTTTGACTTTATTCGTGCCAAGCCCGCGTGTTGCCCAATTGGCCCGCGAGGCTGGAGCTCGAACAGTTGTGAATTGCCGTGGCGCCAGCGCCGCGGCTTTGCTGGCAGCGTTACGGGAACAACCCGGACCTGCCCTTCAGGCGTATTGATTGACTGACTGTCTTTCACCGATAACGCCCAAATGCAAAGGATGGATACGTGAGCGAAACAGCCTTGCCCAAAGATGATTCCGAAGCCGTGCTGACGGCACCGACACCCGATCCGCTGCGGCCTGAGCGCCCTGCGAGTCGCAGCAGCGGCCTGGTAATACTGGCTTTGTTGTTTGGCGTGGCGGGCATTGGCGTTGCCGGCTGGGGCGTTTGGCAACTGCGTGCCGTCCAGGCCAGCCATATGCAGCAACGCACAGAGATGCAGGACATCGCTGCGCAAACCCTTACGTTGCAGCACAACGAAAAACAGCTCTCGGAGCGACTGGCGCAATTGCCACCTGCCGATGAGCTTGAAGATCGTCGTCGCCTCGTGGCGCAGCTGCAAGGTGATCAACAGCGTCTGAGCCAGCGTCTGGAAACCGTGCTGGGTTCCAGCCGCAAGGACTGGAGGCTGGCTGAGGCTGAGCATCTTTTGCGTCTGGCGAGTCTGCGGCTGTCGGCGCTGCAGGACATCAACAGCGCTCAAGCGTTGGTCCAGGGCGCTGATGAAATTCTTCGTGAACAGGACGATCCAGGTTCTTTCGCCGCCCGTGATCAACTGGCCAAGAGTCTCGCCTCGTTGCGCAGCGTTGATCAGCCGGATCGCACCGGGTTGTTTCTGCAATTGGCGGCTATGCGCGACCAGGTTTCGCAGCTCAACGAGCTGGCCCCGGAGTACAAGGACAAGGGCGAATCCCTGCTGGGCCTGACCACGGGCAATACCGAAAATAGCCATTGGGCCCAGTGGTGGGATCAGGTTTCGCATTACATCCGCATTGATTTCAACGCCGACAAGAATGTTCGGCCTCTGCTGGCCGGGCAGAGCCTGACCCAAGTGCGACTGGCATTGAGCCTCGCGCTGGAGCAGGCGCAATGGGCGGCCTTGAACGGCCAGCCGCAGGTCTATGCCAGCGCCCTGGCGCAAGCCAAGGACGTATTGCGCACCAACTTCAATCAGGACAACGCGCAGAGCAAAATGCTCAGCGAGCGTCTGGATGTGCTCTCGCAACAGCCTGTTTCAGTCATGACGCCAGACCTGGCCCAAAGCCTGAGCGCCGTTCAGGCTTACCTGGAGCGCCGTCACGCTTCCCCTGACGCATCCGGCAAAGCGGCACAGCCTGCCGAAGCGTTACAGGGGACTAGCCCATGAAGCGTATCTATCTGCTGCTACTGATCGCGATTGCTGTCGCAGCGGTCATTGGTGTCGCGATTGCCGAGCACTCCGGTTATGTGCTGATCTCGTATCAGAACTTCCGCTATGAATCGAGCCTCTGGGCTGCGTTGGGTTTGTTGCTGCTCATCTGGCTGGTGATCTTTGTGGTCCGGCTGCTGATCAGACTGCTGACCGCATCCAGTGGTGTGGTCAATCCCTGGTCACGCCGCAACCGCAGCCGTCGTGTGCAGGTTGCCATCGAGCAGGGCCAGATGGATCTTGCCGAAGGTCGCTGGTCCAGCGCCCAACGGCATCTACACCGTGCCGCAGAAGCCGAGCCTCAGCCGTTGCTGTATTACCTCGGCGCTGCCCGTGCAGCCAACGAGCAAGGCCATTACGACGAGAGCGACAACTTGCTGGAGCGAGCGCTGGAACGTCAGCCTCAGGCCGAGCTGGCGATTGCACTGAGCCACGCGCAATTGCAGCAGGATCGCGGTGACAATGATGGAGCCCTGAGCACGCTGCAAGCCATGCAAGCGCGCCATCCGCATAACGCGCAGATCCTTCGTCAACTGCAACGTCTGTATCGTCAACGCGGCGAGTGGTCGGCGCTGATCAAACTGATGCCCGAGCTGCGCAAGGACAAGGTCCTGCCGCCACAGGAACTGGCCGAGCTGGAACGCCGCGCCTGGGGTGAAAACCTGACCCTGGCCGCTTACCGCGAGCAGGACGGTGAAGACACCGCTGGCGGCCTGCCTGCGCTGGATCTGACCTGGAATGGTCTGTCCTCGGCGCAGCGTCAGGAGCCGCAACTGGTCCTGGCCTACGCTGAGCAGCTGCGTCGGCTCGGCGCTGACGCTAAGGCTGAAGAAGCGCTGCGGCAAGCGCTCAAGCGTGACTACAACAGCCACCTGGCGCGTCTGTATGGCTTGGTGCGCGGCACTGATCCAGCGAAGCAGTTGCAAACCGCTGAAGGCTGGCTCAAGCATCATCCCGAAGATCCCAGCCTGTTGCTGACCCTTGGCCGTTTGTGTCTTCAGAGCAGTCTGTGGGGCAAGGCGCGGGATTATCTGGAAAGCAGCCTGCGTTTTCAGCGCAATCCTGAAACCTGCGCCGAGCTGGCACGTTTGCTCGCTCAGTTGGGGGAAACCGAGCGCAGTAATCAGTTATTCCAGGAAGGATTGGGCCTGTTGGACGAGCGCCTCCTGGCGCGACCGCTACCTGCGTTGGCGGGGTGACGTTCAGGTGAGTTGTCTGGATATCGCACAGTATTTCTATGGGAGCGAGCTTGCTCGCGAAGGTCGATCAGCCGATGAATCTGCGGCGGTTGTATCACAGTCTTCGCGAGCAAGCTCTCTCCCACAAATGCTACGCCGGGCACCTGCTGGCGACCTCGATTTCAATTGATTTGTAGGAAATTTCCTGCATATCCAGTTTCCGCAGTTCTTTTCTTTCAAGCCGGATTCCGAAAGCCCTACCTCCGAGTCGCCAAAGCCCGTGAGACGCGACGAAATATCCTCATGGCTGCGCCTTGTAAGGGCTGGGGGCTTTCCTCTACCGTAACCGCCTTCGTTTCTTGTTACGGAATTGCCATGCATCTGGCCCGCACGCGCTCCCTGTTTTTCCTGGCGTTTATCGCATGTGCATCGATCATCGGTTCGGTTGTTTATTTGCAGCGTGTAATCGGCCTGACGCCTTGCCTGCTGTGCTGGTTGCAGCGCTGCGCACTGATCGCCAGCGGCGCTCTCAGTCTGATCGCAACCCTGCAGGCTCCAGGCAAATCTGGCAGCCGCTGGTACGCCTCCCTGATTCTTTTGATAGCGCTGGCAGGTGCCGCGATGGCGGGCGGTCAGGTCTGGTTACAGACCGCTACGCCTGATGAGGTGATTCCGGTCATTGCCTGGTTCGAGCGGCTGTTTGAGCTGCTTGCGCTGAGCGGCCTGGTGGATCGTCTGCTCAGCGACGCTACCTTTTGTGCAGAAATTACCTGGTCATTGTTCGGCATCAGTCTGCCGGAATGGAGCCTGCTGGCTTTCGTTGGTCTGGCAATGGTCGCGCTATACGCCCTATACAGAGCATTTGCCTGCTGGCCGACCGCCGAAAGTCGGGCCGGGGATTAAACACTTGTATGAACTTTCTCTCCTGCGTACCTTGATGGCCTAGTCCTGCGGGCATAATCTGGCCCGTAAGCGTAATTGGAAATATGCATCATCTGCTATTCATCAAGCCTGTTGCCCTCCATGCGGACGGGACTTTTTCCAGGTTTGGGCAGGCTGCATGCCCCTGAAGGGAAGAGAGAAGATCATGTTGGAAAGCTGTCAGAATGCTCAGGAACGCTGGGGTGGGGTCAATAAGCTGATCGACCGCTGGTTGCAGGATCGCCTTGAACTGGTTCGCGTCTACGATGCTCTGGGTGATACGCCCGAAGCGTTGGCGGCCGACCGTGAAGGCCTGCAGAAATTTTGTGAGGTTCTGGTCGATTACGTTTCGGCTGGGCACTTCGAAATTTACGAACAACTCAACAGCGAAGCCAAAGCGTTCAACGATGAGCGCGGCCTTGAGCTTGCCGATACCATCTACCCTCGATTGAAAGTGATCACCGAGTCCGCATTGGCCTTCAACGACCGATGCGACAAAGGCGATTGCTCTGACTGCACGGTCGTAGCAGCTGAATTCAAGAAGCTCGGCGGACTGCTGCATGAGCGCTTCGAGCTTGAAGATTGCCTGATCGAAGTGCTGCACAACTCCCACAAAGAAGATGTAGCCGCTCAGGCTTGATCACCCACACTATGGGTTTTTTCAGGCATCCCACGGTCCCGTGGGAGCGCCCGAGCAGTACGAGGCCGCGATGGCGGTGTGTCGGACACACCCCATCGCTGGCCTCGTAACCTTGACCTCTTACAGACCTACAAATTCCTTGTAACCACTGACCACCACGTACACCGCGAAGTACGCGAAGATCAGTGCTGACCCTATGTACGTGTACCTCATCAGGCGCTCGCCGATGAGCCGACCGCCCTGATACGCCACCGCGCACAACGAAATGGACCACAGCACGCCGGCCGTGAAAAAGCCCGACAGAAACAGTCCGGCAGTTGCCAGGTCGTTGCCCTGCCGCGCGATGATCGCGCCACCTACCGCCGCGAACCACAGGATCGCACTGGGAGAAGACATCGCCAGCATGATGCCTTTGGAGAACAAGGCCACTCTGGTTTTACCCCATTGCTCGCCCGCCCCCTGCAAATCCCCGGCGGGTCTGAACGCACTGAGCAGCATTTTCACGCTCAGGTAGCACAGCACCAGCGAGCCGCCGATCCACAGCACCCAGCGCACCGCTTCGAACTGTAGCAGCACAGCCATGCCCAGCATCGCCAGTACGGCGTAGACCAAATCTCCCACGCAGGTGCCCAGCCCCAGCCATACCCCTTGAGTAAAGCCGCGTTGCATCGCGATATTGATCATCGCCATGTTGGCCAGACCGATCTCCAGGCACAACGACAGGCTGAGCAGGAAGCCGTTATTGAATTCCATTGGGTGTGTTCCGTGCGGCCATGAAGACAAGAATGCGCGCCACTTTAAGCAGGCGTTGAACCGTTCGCAAGGTACCGCACGAGTTGTAGGAGCTGCCGAAGGCTGCGAACCGCGGAGTAACAGGCATATTGCTTTCGCAGCCTTCGGCAGCTCCTACAGGAACATCTGCAGCCGCTTCAGGTACTCGCCGGCCGATACTGCAATGCCTCCGCCACATGGCTTCTGTTGATGGCCTCGACTCCTTCCAGATCCGCCAGAGTTCTCGCCACTTTGAGCAAGCGATGGGCCGAGCGCAGGGACAGGGTCAAGCGTTCGCAGGCGGTTTCCAGCCAGGCTTCATCGGCGCTAGACAGCGCACAATGGCGACGCAAGGCGGGTAAATCGAGGAAGGCATTGGCACAACCCTGGCGTTGGTTCTGTATATCCCGAGCCTGTGCAACCAGAACGGCGGCGCTTGCGGTGGTATCACCGCTCTGGGCGCCTGGATTGAGAGCGGTGGCTTCCCGGGCGACGGTCAAATGCAGGTCGATCCGATCCAGTAGCGGTCCGGACAGTTTGTTGCGGTAGCGCTGGATCTGGTCGGTGGAGCAGCGGCAGCGCCCGGTGGGCTCACCGAAATAGCCACACGGGCAGGGATTCATCGCCGCGACCAGCTGAAAGCGCGCCGGGAACCGGACCCGATCTCGCGCCCGGGAAATCACGATATGCCCCGATTCCATCGGCTCGCGAAGCACCTCCAGCACTCGGCGATCAAACTCCGGCAACTCATCCAGGAATAAAACCCCGTGGTGGGCGAGGGTGATTTCACCAGGCTGTGGGCGACTGCCACCGCCCACCAGCGCCGGGCCTGACGCCGAGTGATGCGGTTGGCGAAACGGTCGCTGCGGCCAGCTGCTAAGCGGAACCTGGCTGGCGACCGACTGAATCGCGGCCACTTCAAGCGCCTCGTATTCGTCCAGCGGCGGCAACAACCCTGGCAATCGGCTGGCAAGCAGGGTTTTACCGGTTCCCGGTGGTCCACTGAACAACAGGTTATGCGCACCTGCCGCGGCAACGATCAACGCCCGCTTGGCAGCCGTCTGCCCCTGGACTTCACTCAAGTCCGGGTAAGGTTTGGCTTGATGCAAAAGTCCGCTGGCTTGGTAGGGTGCGATTGGCGTCTGGCCATTGAAGTGGGCGACCAGCTCCAGAAGATGATTGACCGCAATCACTCGCAAACCGGAAGCCAGGCAAGCCTCCTCGGCATTGACCGCCGGGATTATCATCGTGCGCTCGGCCGCCCGGGCCGCCAATGCTGCGGGTAACACCCCTTGAATCGGCCGGATCGCCCCGGACAGCGCCAACTCCCCCAGACACTCCACATCCTGCAATGCCACCAGCGGGATTTGACCGCTAGCCGCCAGCAGGCCCAGCGCAATCGCCAGATCAAAACGCCCGCCGTCCTTAGGCAAATCCGCGGGGGCGAGATTGAGGGTGATGCGCCGATCCGGGAATTTCAGGCCCGAGTTAAGAATCGCACTGCGCACCCGATCTTTGCTTTCGCGCACGGCACCTTCGGGCAATCCCACCAGCGTCAGAGCAGGCAGACCGTTCGCCAGATGAGTTTCGACAGTAACCGCAGGCGCCTCCACACCCACCTGGGCACGGCTATGAACGATGGCTAGAGACATTGATTCTTCCTTGAAAAAACGACCCCCGCATCGTGCGGCATTCGGCGGTTTTTTGAAGGAAGCAATGGATACAGGGTGTTAACGATGACGCCGAATCAAACCCCGTACTCAATCTTCTGTTGGAGCGAGGCTTGCCCGCGAAGGCCATAAACCGTTTTGTCTGTTACAACGCGTCGCTTTCTTCGCGGGCAAGCCTCGCTCCAACGGGTCACAGCATTTTCCTGTGGGAGCGGTGCTTGGTCTGGGCGGCATTCCGACGATACAGCCGCTGCGGTCTGTCAGCCATACCGCGTGATCGTCATCGCGGGCAAGCGCGCTCCTACAGGGTATACGTGCGACGTAGCTGAGCCGTGCGTTAAGCTCATCGACCGAGACCCCTCAATACAAAAAGAGTCCGCCATGCCCACTCCAGCCCAGTCCATTGAAAACTACATCCTGGCTAAAGACGGCAACCGTCCGCACCTGCTGCGTCAGGCATTCGCCAGCGATGCCACGCTGGAAATGATCGTGCACACCGGCACCATTTCATTTCCGCCGAAGGTTGAGGGGCGTGACGGCATCGCCGAGGTGCTGGTGCGTCGCTTCGGGCAAACCTACGAGAACGTCTACACCTTGTGCCTGGGTGAGCAGCCGGCAGACGACGCAACTACGCACCGGTGCAAATGGCTGGTGGGGATGTCGGACAAAGCCAGCGGGCAACTGCGGTTCGGTTGCGGACACTACGACTGGCAGTTCCACTCGGGGTTGGCCACGCATTTGAGTATCACCATCGAACACATGCTGGTGCTCCCTGCGGCAGAGCTTTTACCGGTGATGGACTGGTTGCAGCAGGTCAGCTACCCATGGTGTTCAGATCAACAACTGGCTTTAGCGCCACCGCTGGCAAGCATCCAGACGGTCCTGGATTATCTGAAGGCGTGACTTCCTGATACCCCACACGAAGGCAAATCCCTTGAGCGGTTGCAAATTCCGCAATGCCTTTACACAATGCGACTTATTATCATTTACATCGCGCGGGGATGGCGCGCTGCAATGCCCTCTCATCACATCAACATGCGTACGTTCTATATCGATCATCACGGCTGGCTCAATGCATGGCTGCGTAGCCGGTTGGGGAATGCCGCCGATGCGGCGGATCTGGCGCAAGACACCTTTCTGCGCCTGCTCAACCGGCACGAATTGCTGGAACTCAAGGCGCCGCGTGCCTTCCTTCGCACAGTCGCTCGAGGGATTGTCATCGACCACTGGCGGCGCGAAGAGCTGGAGCGCGCCTACCTTGAAGCCATTGCCCATCAGCCCTGTCACGAAACGCCTTCGCCAGAGTCCCGGCAGTTGGTTTTAGAGTTGCTGGAAAGCATCGCCAAAATGCTCGACGGCTTGAAACCCAAGGTCCGCCAGGCGTTTTTGCTCGCGCAGTGTGAAGGCATGCCCTACAAACAGATCGCCGAGCAAATGAGTGTCTCGCTGCGTTCCGTGGAGCGTTATATCGCCGATGCGCTGTATCACTGTTATCTGCTTCGGTATGCACCATGAGCAGGGCTTCGGCACATACTCATGAGGGTCAACCCTCTGCGCAGATCGTGAAACAGGCGATCCAATGGTCGTTGCGCCTCAACAGTCAGGGCTACAACCCCAGGCTGCATCAGCAATGTGAACAATGGCGCACCGAACACGCTGATCACGAATGTGCCTGGCAGCGCATTCATACCCTGAACGGCGAGCTCAATAGCCGCTTTCAGACCCTGCCGAATTCAGGCGCGGCTCTCCAAGCGCTGGAAAACAGCGCGCAGCGCCTCGGACGCAGACAGGCGCTGAAACTGCTGTCCGGCCTCGTGGTTGTCGGTTCCAGTGCATGGGTTACTCGCGAGCTCATGCCTTGGCAGCAGTGGCGCGCAGACTACGCGACCCAAGTAGGGCAGCGCGGTCGCTATCAGCTGCCGGACGGCACCGCCTTGCAACTGAACACCGACAGCGCAGTGGACCATGACTTCAACGCAGAGCATCGCCTGATCTCCCTGAATCGCGGGGAAATCCTTGTGGCGTGCGGTGCAGATCCACAACCCCCGGCCCGTCGCCCGCTGCTGGTGCAAAGTCGACATGGGCTGTTCGAGGGTATCAACGGACGTTTCGTGGTCAGGCAGTACCAGGACCACACCCGCATCAGTGTTCTTGAAGGCCAGTCGATCATTCGTTCATCCGCCGCATCGCCCGTCAGTGTGGGAGCTGGTCAGCACTATCGGGTGTCGTCGCAGCAGGCAGTGCGGTTACCGACGCTGAATATGGACGCTGGCGCCTGGGCTGAAGGCCTGATCGTGACCCGTGAGATACGCCTGAAAGATTTCCTCACTGAGGTGGGCAGTTATCGCCGTGGTTATCTTGGCTGCGCAGACGATATTGCCGATCTGAGACTTTCCGGTGTGTTCCGCCTGGAAGACACCGACAAACTGCTCACGGTGCTGACCCAGACCCTGCCTGTGCGACTCCAGTACCGCACACGCTGGTGGGTGACTGTGCAGCATCAGGTCTGACATTTTCATTTTTTTGGCGGGTTTCGCTTATGGGTTCGGCTTAGAGATCAGTCCCTTTGCCCAACTCACTGACTTTCACGGAACTGCCCATGACCCGGCTTCGAGCTATATCGCAATCAAGCAATGTGAATGACTCCGATTTTTCAGGGGTTACACGCCTCACCACAGCCATTCGCACCGCCATGATCTGCGTGGCTTTGGGCGCAATAGCGTTGCCTGCTCAGCTTCAAGCTCAGGAAGCGGCAGGGACGGTAGGCGCAGCCCGCAGCTACGCGATTGCAGCCGGCCCACTGGGCGAAGCGCTGAACCAGTTCGCCCGGCAGGCCGGCATTACCCTGGCCGCCACCCCGATGCAGACGGCGGCCGCTCAATCTCCTGGCTTGCAGGGGAGCTATTCCGCTGATCAGGCGTTGACCATTCTGCTTGGTAGCAGCGGCCTGCAAGCGGTGTCGCAGGATGGCAGCAACTATGTACTGCGCGCGTCTGCTGGCGAGGCGATGTCATTGCCCACCACGGATATTCGCGGCTTCGCGCTGGGTAACGCACTGGGCAGCATGGATGGGTACAACGCAACCCATAGCCAGATCGCGACCAAAACCAGTACTGCCTTGCTGGAAACCTCTCAGTCTGTCTCGGTAGTGACCCGCCAGCAGATGGATGATCAAGGTTCGCAAACGGTTTCCCAAGCCATGCGCTACACACCTGGCGTGCTGACCAACCCGTATGGCGCGACCCATCGCTATGATTACGTCGCCATGCGTGGCTTCAACGATGGCTCTGTGGATAACATCTACCTGGACGGCCTCAAGTCCATGGGCGATAGCGGTACTTACAGCACTATGCAGGTCGATCCGTATTTCCTGGAGCGCGTCGATATTCTCAAAGGTCCCTCTTCGGTACTTTACGGGCGCAGTTCACCGGGCGGTCTGGTGGCACTGACCAGCAAGAAACCGCTATACGAGCCTTATCACCAGATCCAGGCCACTGTCGGCACTCAGGGCCAGCGCGGGGTCGGCTTCGACTTCAGCGGGCCGCTCGATGATGACAAGCGCATTGCCTACCGGCTTACGGGGCTGACTGACAAATCCGACACTCAATTCGATCACGCCGAAGAGAAACGCTACGCCCTGGCACCGACCGTCAGCATCGACTTCAGTGAAGACACCTCGCTGACCCTTCAGGCTTATTTGCAGCATGATCCCAAGGGCGGTTATCACGGAGGCGTACCGGCCAGTGGCACGCTGCACCAGCGCAATGGGCAACGTATCTCCGAGAACTTTTTCGATGGCGAGCCTGGCGTTGATGGCTACCGCCGCAATCAACAATCTTTCGGCTATCAGTTCGAACACCGCTTCAATGACGTCTTCACCGCCAGGCAGAACTTTCGCTACCTGGATTCGAAGGTCAACCTGGATCAGGTTTACGCCTATGACTGGACCACCCCTACCAGCAATGAGTTGACTCGCTACTACTCCGGGGGCGACGAGCGCCTGCACGCGTTCATCGTCGATAACATGCTTCAGGCGGAATTCTTTACCGGGGCAGCCAAACATACGGCGCTGTTGGGCGTCGACTACCAGCGACGCAAGACGGTGGTGGACTGGACCAGCGGCTCCGTGGCGCCCCTTAATGGCTTCAATCCGGCGTATGGCAATTCAGCGATCAGTTATTACAGCCCGACCAGTTACCTGCGCCGCCTGGAGCAGACAGGTGTCTATGCCCAGGACCTGATCGAACTGGACAAGTGGCGCTTCTCCCTGGGCTTGCGCCAGGACTGGGTAGAAACCTCCGACGAGAATCGCCTGGCTGAATCCGGGCGTCCGGCGGGCACCGAAATCAGCGACCGACGCACCAAACTCACTGGCCGAGCCGGGGTTCTTTATCTCTTCGATAACGGGATCGCGCCTTACCTGAGCTATTCCGAATCATTCAACCCGAACTCCTACTCCGACAGCACAGGCAATCCCCTGGCGCCTACCGATGGCACGCAGTGGGAAGCCGGGATCAAGTATCAACCGCCGGGGACTGACAATCTGTTCACCGCCTCGGTGTTCCGCATTGATCAGGAGAACCTGGCATCCAAGCTGCCCCAGGAGAATTTCTATCGCCCCATCGGCGCCGTCCGCTCCCAGGGCCTGGAACTTGAAGCGCACATGCAGTTGACCGACAACTTCAAGCTGCTGAACAGTTACACGCTGACCGATATCGAATATTCGAAGTCGATGATCAGCACCTTGAGCACCGCCACCAACCCCATCGAAAACAAGGGCAACTCACCCACTCAGGCACCGAAGCACATGGCGTCGCTCTGGGGTGACTATGCCTTCAACGAAGGCGCACTGGACGGGCTACGCCTCGGGGCCGGGGTTCGCTACGTGGGCTACAGCTGGGCAGATGCGGAAAACACCATGAAGGTGCCGTCGTACACTTTATTCGATGCCTCGGTGGGCTACGACCTGAGCAAGGTCGGCATCAAAGGCGTGGATGTGCGGGTGAATGCCAACAACCTGACCAACGAATCCTACATCGCCACTTGCGCCAGCCTGAGCTTTTGCTACATGGGCGAAGAGCGCAATGTCAGCGCGACGGTCAGCTACGCGTTCTAGCCATGACCGAAAACGGGTCGCCTGCACCAATGGGTGGCCTGAAAATCTGACAGTACTGCAAAGACCGGGGACAGGCCTTGAAAGTGGCAGCCTGCACCAATTTGAACCTGTAGGCGGGTGGCCATCGTGCGGACACCACGCTATCGCGCAGCAAACACGATCCCTCTAGGAGCGCGCTTGCCCGCGATAACGCGGTTTGGCTTACAGACAGCAGCGGCTGTATCGCGGGCAAGCTCCCACAAGAAAATGCTGTGCCCCGTTGGAGCGAGGCTTGCCCGCGAAGAAAGCAACGCGTTGTAACAGACAAAACGGGTTATGGCCTTCGCGGGCAAGCCTCGCTCCAACAGAAGATGGAGTACCCCGTAGGAGCGCGCTTGCCCGCGACGACGATGACGCGGTATGGCTGACAGACCGCAGCGCTTGTATCGCGGGCAAGCACCGCTCCCACAGGAAAATGCTTTGCCCCGTTGGAGCGAGGCTTGCCCGCGAAGAAAGCGACGCGTTGTAACAGACAAAACGGGTTATGGCCTTCGCGGGCAAGCACCGCTCCAACAGAAGATGGAGTACCCACCAGTAGGAGCGCGCTTGCCCGCGATAACGATGACGCGGTATGGCTGACAGACCGCAGCGCCTGTATCGCGGGCAAGCACCGCTCCCACAGGAAAATGCTGTGCCTCGCTCCAACAGAAGATTGAGTACCCCGTAGGAGTGACCGTAATTGCTGCGCGACAGAGCGGCGTACGGCCTATGCCTGCGTTTCTTCAGCCGCAGGCGGGTTCAGTTTCGCTTCCATCTCAGCGACTTTCACCTCAAGGGCTTCAAGGCGAGCGCGGGTACGGGCCAGGACGGCCATCTGGCTGTCGAATTCTTCCCGGCTAACCAGATCCAGCTTACTGAATCCACTCTGCAGCAACGCTTTGAACTGAGTTTCGAACTCATTGCGCGGGATGGGCGTCTCGCCATTGAACAAGCGCGAGGCGTGGCCGCTCAGGGCATCGAGAAAAGCTTTGGGCGCGAGCATGGCAAACCTCCAGATTCAGATGGGCGGCAGTGTAGCACGCAGCGTCTATAGTCAATTCAAGCCGCTGGTCGTGCACGATAATCGAGCACAGGAACGTGCACGTACGCACTCTTGTTGTGCGTCCGCGTCGGTGGCGACGCGGTTTTGCCCTGCTAATCATTGGTCAAGACCCTGTATTCAATGAAAAATCAGGAGATGGCAAGCTTTCTGCTTAGTCGCAGTAGACCCATGCACTGATGCAGTCGCTGTGACGAATGCAGTGCGGCAGGCGGAGCGGGGAGTGTTTCGTCATAAGCGGTTTTCTGGAGTTGATCGGGCCCCCATCAGGCGACCGACACGTTACAAAGCCAGGTACTGCGCTTAGACTTGAGTCGGGTTTGTTTTCCTGGGGCAAGTCCACCAATTCGGGAGAAAGTTTCATGAAGCTAGTCACTGCCATCATCAAGCCGTTCAAGCTGGACGACGTGCGCGAGTCGTTGTCGGAAATCGGCGTGCAGGGCATCACCGTTACTGAAGTCAAAGGCTTCGGTCGTCAGAAAGGCCACACCGAGCTGTATCGCGGTGCGGAATACGTAGTCGACTTCCTTCCAAAGGTGAAGATCGACGTAGCGATTGATGACAAGGATCTGGATCGGGTTATCGAGGCCATCACTAAAGCCGCCAACACCGGCAAAATTGGTGACGGCAAGATTTTCGTAGTCAATCTGGAACAGGCTATTCGCATCCGTACCGGCGAAACCGATACCGACGCAATTTAAGCCGCCAACCCCAACGCCCCAGGAGAAAACAATATGACTCTGCGTCAATTCGCAGGGCTAGGAGCCCTGTTGTCCCTCGTAACCCCTGGCTTGGCCATGGCGGCAGACGAAGTGGCAGCCCCAGTCCTCAACTCAGGCGACACCGCCTGGATGCTGACCGCGACAGCCTTGGTACTGTTCATGACCATCCCTGGTCTTGCACTGTTCTACGGCGGCATGGTCCGCTCGAAAAACATTCTTTCCGTGATGATGCAGTGCTTCGCTATCACTGGTCTGATCAGCATCCTGTGGGTCGTTTACGGCTACAGCATTGCGTTCGACACCACTGGTATGGAAGCTGGCGTCGTCAACTTCAACTCCTTCTTCGGCGGCATGGGCAAAGCGTTCCTGGCAGGTATCACCCCTGACAGCATCACTGGCGCTGCTGCATTGTTCCCGGAAGCCGTGTTCGTCACCTTCCAGATGACCTTCGCCATCATCACTCCAGCCCTGATCGTCGGTGCCTTCGCAGAACGCATGAAGTTCTCCGCGATGCTGATCTTCATGGCTATCTGGTTCACTCTGGTCTACGCGCCAATCGCGCACATGGTCTGGGGCGGCGTCGGCGGCCTGATGTGGGACTGGGGAGTCCTGGATTTCGCAGGCGGCACCGTTGTTCACATCAACGCCGGTGTGGCTGGTCTGGTTGCCTGTCTGGTACTTGGCAAGCGTAAAGGCTTCCCTACCACTCCAATGGCTCCGCACAACCTGGGTTACACCCTGGTCGGCGCGGCAATGCTCTGGGTAGGCTGGTTCGGCTTCAACGCTGGCTCTGCTGCTGCTGCCAACGGCACTGCAGGTATGGCGATGCTGGTTACCCAGATCGCTACCGCCGCTGCCGCACTGGGCTGGATGTTCGCCGAGTGGCTGACACACGGTAAGCCAAGCGCACTGGGTATCGCTTCGGGTGTGGTTGCCGGTCTGGTTGCCATCACTCCGGCCGCTGGTACCGTTGGCCCGATGGGCGCTCTGATCATCGGTCTGGCTGCAGGCGTGATCTGCTTCTTCTGCGCCACCAGCCTCAAGCGCAAGCTCGGCTACGACGACTCCCTGGACGCCTTCGGTGTTCACGGTATCGGCGGCATCGTCGGCGCGATCCTGACCGGCGTGTTTGCAGCACCGGCTCTGGGCGGCTTCGGCACCGTGACTGACATCGCAGCTCAAGTCTGGATCCAGTGCAAAGGCGTCGGCTTCACGATCATCTACACCGCGATCGTGACCTTCATCATCCTCAAGGTGCTGGACGCGGTCATGGGCCTGCGTGTCACCGAAGAGGAAGAAGCGGTCGGCCTCGATCTGGCGCAACACAACGAGCGTGGCTACAACTTGTAAACCACTGCAAAAAAATGCCCGGATTTCCGGGCATTTTTTTGTCTGGCGTTTGTCGATAAGGAGCGGTTCAGAGAGACTTCTGCCCGCAATGTCGTCCAATACGAGCTCGCGTCATGGGTTCGATTCGCCTGACGTCAATGGCTTACAAAGAAGGCGGATTATTGCGCGCTTTGCTTTTTCTACCAGCGCGTTAGAATGCGCGCCGAACGTGCGGAGAACTGTATGTGGCAACAGACCAGAATTACCCTGCGGGCACGACCACGCGGGTTCCATCTGGTAACCGACGAAATTGTCGCAGGCTTGCCCGAGCTGCGCAGTTGCCGAGTCGGTCTGTTGCATTTGTGGCTGCAGCATACCTCGGCTTCGTTGACCATCAACGAGAACGCCGACCCGGCTGTGCGTCGCGACTTCGAACGCTTTTTCAACCGTCTGGTGCCGCAAGGTGTTCAGGGGTTTGAGCACGACGACGAAGGACCTGACGATCTGCCGGCGCATTTCAAGGCCAGTTTGCTAGGCTGCCAGTTGGTTTTGCCGCTCACGGCGGGCCGATTGGCGTTGGGCACCTGGCAAGGTGTTTATTTAGGTGAGCATCGCGATGCTGGCGGTGCTCGCAATGTCCTCGCCACCCTTCAGGGTGAGCAGGCATGACCGCTGTTGGATGGCGGATGTTGAATTTTTTCCGGCAGCATTCGAAAACGGGCGCAGCTGGGCTATAACTAACGTGCTTTCGCAAGTCATGAGGTAGAACATGAGCGACGACGACAACGACGATCTGGTTGATGATCTGGAAGGTGAAGAGGACGGTGAGGAGCTTGCAGCTGCTCCCGAGGATGATGGTTCTGAAGCCGATGACGGTGCCGAAGTTTCGGTAACACCGACCAAAGGCAAGGCCAAGGCTGCGGTCTCGGTTGATGAACTGCCTAGCGTAGAAGCAAAAAACAAAGAGCGTGATGCTCTGGCTCGCGCCATGGAAGAGTTTCTTGCCCGTGGCGGCAAGGTGCAGGAAGTGGAAGCCAACGTGGTTGCCGATCCGCCCAAGAAGCCTGACAACAAATACGGTAGCCGCCCTATCTAAGGGTGCCAGGTGCCGCATGAGAAAAAGCCCGCTGTCGCTGCGGGCTTTTTTTTGCCTGGGTTTTTAGGATGAGAACGACAATCCTGTGGGAGCAAGCTTGCTTGCGAAGGCGATGTCAGGGCCACTGAGAATGTGCAGTCTGTACCGGCCTCTTCGCGAGCAAGCTCGCTCCCACAGTCATCACCAGACCGGTGGATCACCTAAGCCCAGTCTTTCAACACACCCGGTAACTGAGTCAGGCTGCTGATCTCAGCGTCAGGCAGTTTGTCTGCCTCCCATGGCAAACCCGCCGGGTTGTACCAGATGGCGCGCATGCCGGCCTGCTGAGCGCCGGCGATGTCGTCGCCAGGGTGGTCGCCGATATGGACGGCGGCAGCGGCGTCGACGTTGCCGCGCTTGAGGGCTTCCAGGAATGGAGCCGGGTCAGGCTTGCCGATGCCCAGATCTTCGGCACACAAAGCAAAGGCGAAATAATCCGCCAACCCCAGGCGGCGCACGTCGGCATTGCCGTTGGTGATCACCCCCAGTGTGAAAGTCTTCGCGAGGATTTCTAGGGTCGGATGGACTTCCGGAAAAATTTCCACCTGATGCCGACCATGCAGAAAAACCTCAAAAGCCTGCTCAGCCAGTTCCTGAGCTTCGGCAGCTGGGTAACCGGCATCCTGCAGGGCGTGGAACAGCACCTGCCGCCGCAACGCGCTGATGCGGTGCTTGAACGTCGGATCAGCCTCCACCAACCGCGAACGAATCTCCCAGAGGTGCTCAACCGGCACCGGACCAAGTTTTGGAGCGTTGTCCGTCAGCCAGTCACGCAATATGGCCTCAGCGCCAACGATAGCGGGCGCGGTGTGCCATAGCGTGTCGTCGAGGTCGAAGGTGATCAGCTTAATCATGGTCAGAACCTTTGCGTTTGGCTCGCGGGTGGGCGCTGTCATAGACCGTCGCCAGATGCTGGAAATCCAGGTGCGTATAAATCTGCGTGGTTTTGATGTCGGCATGCCCGAGCAGTTCTTGCACGGCGCGCAGGTCCTGAGACGACTCAAGAAGATGACTGGCGAAAGAGTGACGCAGCATGTGCGGATGCAGATTCTGCCCCAGCTCGCGCTCGCCTACGGCCTTGACCCGTTTCTGAATCGCTCGCGGCCCGAGGCGTCGGCCCTGCTGGCTGATGAATACCGCGTCGTCTTCAGGGTTGGCTAGGGCGCGCAGCTTGATCCACGCCTGCAACGCCTCCCGAGCCTTGCTGCCCACGGGCAAGACGCGGGTCTTGCTGCCCTTGCCGAGCACTTGCACCAACCCTTCGCTCAGATCCAGCTGCTCCATGTTCAGGCCGGTCAGTTCTGACAAGCGCAGGCCCGAGGAATAGAACAGTTCGAGAATCGCCTGATCGCGATGGGCAAGGAAGTCGTCTTCAATGGCCCCATCGAGTAATTGCAGGGCGCGGTCGGTGTCCAGGGTTTTGGGCAGGCGCCGCTCACCTTTGGGGGGCGACAGGCCATTGGCTGGATCGTGCTCGCAGATACCTTCGCGATTGAGGTAGTGATAAAGCCCGCGCACCGCCGACAACAAGCGCGCGAGACTGCGCGAGGACTGCCCCTGCTGATGCTGGCGGGCGACCAGGCTGCGCAAATGCTGGATGTCCAGCGCGGCCCAACTGGTCAGCTGATGCTTTTCGCAGTAAGCCAGGACTTTGTTGAGGTCGCGCCGATAGGCTTCCAGCGTATGCGGCGAAACCTGGCGCTCACTGCGCAGATGAGTGCAGTAGGCGTCCAGCTGCCGTTCCATGCCTAGCGAACCGAGCGCAGCGAGTGGGTAAAGCGCGGCAGCAGACGGCTCAGAACATCAGCGATGTAATTGAGGAACAGGGTGCCAACCGAACTCTTATAGTGCTGTGGATCGCGGCTGCCGATGGCCAGGACCCCATGCAGCCCCAGATGATTGAGGGTCACGATGGCCGTGGAGCCAACTTCCTTGCCCTGATCTGCGCCGAACAGAAAATTCAGCTCATGCTCACGCAAGGCGCCGCACACGGTTTTATCGCCAATCAGCCCGCCAATGGCCTTCTGTGCCTCAGCGCTGCTGACCCAACGACCCACCGGCATCGCGTTGTCGCTGAACAGAATCAGGCTGACAAAGGGCACCTGGAAGTCCTGACGCAGGCTGTCTTCCACGGCAATCACGATTTCTTCAAGGCTGCCGGCATCCATCAGGGCGAGGTTGAGGCGGCGAGTCTTGTCGAACAGGCGGTCGTTATCACGGGCGACATCCATCAGCTGTGACAAGCGGTGGCGCATCTCGATGTTGCGTTCGCGCAGCAGCTTGAGCTGGCGCTCGACCAGCGACACCGTGTCACCGCGTTGATGCGGAACGCGCATCGACACCAGCAAATCGTCGTGTTCAGCGAAGAAATCAGGATGGTCGAGCAGGTAAGCGATGATCGCCTCTGCTTCAGGGTTTGCCGCTGCGCTATCGGCTGGCGATGCGCTGGGCTTGTCGGTTGAAGTCTGAGGCTTGTCGGTCATCGCTTTTGCTCACTCATAGACGAACTTGGCCTTCAAAAACCCGCACGGCGGGGCCGGTCATCAGTACCGGGTGGCCTGGGCCTGCCCATTCGATGGACAAACGCCCGCCCGGCAGATCGATCAGCAAGGGCGAATCCATCCAGCCCTGGCTGATGGCTGCGACGGCGGCGGCACAAGCGCCGGTCCCGCAAGCCTGGGTTTCCCCGACTCCCCGTTCCCAGACCCTTAACTGCGCCCGTTGACGATCCACGACGTAGAGAAAACCGACGTTGACCCGTGCCGGAAAACGCGGGTGATGTTCGATTTTCGGGCCTAGAGCATGCACCGGCGCGCTGTTGATGTCATCCACCCGCAGCACCGCATGAGGGTTGCCCATGGACACAGCAGCCAGCTCGACCGTTTGCCCGTCCACATCAAGGTTGTAGCTCAACGCCTGTTCGGTGGCCTGGAACGGGATATCCGCAGGCAAGAGGCGTGGCGGGCCCATATCAACGCTGATCTGGCCGTCGCTACGGATATCCAGCTCGATAATGCCGCCCTTGGTCTCGACCTTGATTTGCCGCTTGGCAGTCAGGCGTTTGTCCAGCACGAAACGGGCGAAACAGCGGGCACCGTTGCCGCACTGCTCCACTTCCGAGCCATCGGAATTGAAGATTCGATAACGGAAATCGACATCCGGGTTAGTCGGCGTCTCCACCAGCAGCAGCTGATCAAAACCGACGCCCGTGTGGCGATCGCCCCATTGTTTGGCATGCTTGGGCAAAATATGAGCGTGCTGGCTGACCAGGTCCAGAACCATGAAGTCGTTACCCAGGCCGTGCATCTTGGTAAAACGCAGCAGCATGGGTTACTCCGGCAGCAGGCTTTCGCCAGCAAACAGCTCGGCCACAGTCTCGCGGCGACGCACCTGGAAAGCCTGCGAGCCATCGACCAGCACTTCAGCGGTTCGGCCACGGGTGTTGTAGTTCGAACTCATGACAAAACCGTAGGCACCGGCTGAATGCACAGCCAGCAGATCACCTTCGGCAAGTGCCAGATCGCGGCCCTTGGCGAGGAAATCCCCGGTTTCGCAGATCGGACCGACGATGTCATAGGCGCGGGTCGCGCCGTCACGCGGGCGCACAGCGGTCACGTCCATCCAGGCCTGATACAGCGCCGGGCGGATCAAGTCGTTCATGGCCGCATCGACAATGGCAAAGTCTTTGTGCTCGGTATGCTTGAGGTACTCGACCTGGGTCAGCAGCACGCCAGCATTGGCGACGATGAAACGGCCCGGCTCGAAGACCAGCGACAGGTCGCGGCCATCCAGACGCTCACGCACCGCCTTGATGTAATCCGACGCCATCGGCGGCTCTTCGTCGCGATAACGCACGCCCAGACCGCCACCCAGATCGATATGACGCAGGTAGATCCCGCAATCGCCGAGGCGATCGACCAGGGCAAGCAGGCGATCCAGGGCGTCAATGAAAGGCTCGAGCGTGGTCAGTTGCGAACCGATATGGCAATCAACACCGACCACATCAAGGTTTGGCAACTGGGCAGCACGCACGTAGACGTCTTCAGCATCAGCGATGGCGATGCCGAACTTGTTTTCCTTGAGGCCAGTGGAAATGTATGGGTGCGTACCGGCATCGACGTCCGGGTTGACGCGCAGCGAGATCGGCGCACGAACACCCATTTCGGCCGCGACAATCTGCAGGCGCTCAAGCTCGTCGGTGGATTCGACGTTGAAGCAGTGCACGCCGACTTCCAGCGCACGACGCATGTCGTCGCGAGTCTTGCCTACACCGGAGAAAACGATTTTGTCCGCCTGGCCGCCAGCAGCCAGCACACGTTCCAGCTCGCCACGGGAAACGATGTCGAAGCCCGAGCCCAGGCGTGCAAGGACGTTGAGCACGCCCAGATTGGAGTTGGCTTTGACAGCAAAGCACACCAGATGCGGCATGCCGTCGAGTGCGTCAGCGTAGGCGCGATATTGTGCTTCGATATGAGCACGGGAGTAGACGTAAGTCGGCGTGCCGAAACGCTCGGCAATGGCAGACAAGGCTACTCCTTCCGCGAACAGCTCACCGTCGCGGTAGTTGAAGGCGTCCATGTGATTCCCTTAAAGATGCTTGTGCGATTGCGACTTGGCTTGTTCGTCTGGTGATTTGGTGTCGTCAGGCAGGTACAACGGACCCTTTTGACCACAGGCAGTAACAAGACAAGCAACCGCGACAAGCGCAGCAAGCGAAGAGATCAGGCGCTTCATGGCGAAATCCTTTGAAAAAGCATTAATTGCGCCCGAGTATACCGGCCACCCGGCGGCTTGCCTACGTGGCGCGCTTCCCGTCCGGCGGGGGTTTGACGCAGCGTCGGTGATTTACAGCAGCCCGCGCGGATTATTGGCGTATCTGTTGCTCGTTGGGCGGGTAAGCTTTGCATTTGCCTTTAAGCGTCCGTATCTTGCGTCGCTGTGCCATCAGTAGACACTTTTTGAGGTTCCTGTAATGAGTCTGACCGAAGCCCGCTTTCACGATCTGGTCGATGCCACCCAGCAAGCGCTGGAGGATATTTTCGACGAGAGTGATCTGGACCTGGATCTTGAAAACTCGGCTGGCGTGCTGACCGTCAAGTTCGAAAATGGCACCCAGCTCATCTTCAGCCGCCAGGAACCCCTGCGCCAGCTTTGGTTGGCGGCGCGCTCCGGCGGCTTCCACTTCGACTATGACGAAGAAGAAAAGCGTTGGGTCTGTGACACCAGCGATGAACTACTCAGCGAAATGCTCCAGCGCATCACGCAAGAACAGGCGGGCGTTGAGCTCGACTTCGACGAGATCTGATTGGTGACTGTGACTTCTGCACCTGTGCGCCCGCCCAAGCCGTTGTTCAGCAACGTCAGCCCGGCCGTGCCCTCGCCCTGCATCAGCCTGTGTCGGCTGGACGAGCAAAAGGTCTGCCGGGGCTGTTTCCGACACGTGGAAGACATCCGCGAATGGCGCTCGGCCGACGACGATCGTCGTCGCCAGATTCGCGCCAACGCCGACACCCGTCGAGCCGCAGCTGATTCAGATCAGGCCGCCGACGCGTAGCAGGCCCGGCGGGTTGTGTATTGCCCGGGCTGTGTTAGTGTCCAGACATGCTTCAACGAACGAAGCCTTCCAAAACCCCGCCGAAACCGGCGGGGTTTTGCTTTATGCCGCGCAGAAAAAAGGAGTCTGCCATGACTACCGCACCTTCCATCATCCTGACCCGCCTGGACGTACAGCGTCTTGAGCAACTGATCGACAGCCTGGATGACGCAACTCCCGGCGTTCTGGCTCTTCAAGCCGAGCTGGACCGCGCCGAACAAGTGGTTGGCCACGATGAAGTACCCGCTGGTGTCGTGACCATGAACTCGAAAGTCCACTGCCGCGAAGAAGTCAGCGGCAAGGATTACCACCTCAAACTGGTCTACCCGAAAGATGCTGGTGCCGAGGGCACGGTTTCTATCCTGGCGCCGGTAGGTTCAGCGTTGCTGGGTTTGCAGGTCGGTCAACACATCGACTGGCCCGCACCGGGCGGCAAAACCCTCAAGCTCACGTTGTTGGCTGTGGAATATCAGCCGGAAGCGGCGGGGGAGTATCAGTAAAAAACTGGCCTCTGTAGGAGCTGCCGAAGGCTGCGAAAGCAACCTACCTGACACATTGCTTCGCAGCCTTCGGCAGCTCCTACAGGTATCCTGTGGCCAGGTCGCGATCGTTGTGGGAGCAAGCTTGCTTGCGAAGAGGCCGGAACAACCACAGGATCTACCTGACTGATAGACCGCCTTCGCGAGCAAGCTCGCTCCCACGAACGGGGGATAGGCAAGCTTGCCTGTGCATGGGCGGGTCAGCGCCGAATCAGGCCCTATGCAACGTCGCCAGAAAACCCGCTGCGCCCACGAACAAACCTGCAAAAGTGCGGTTCATGCGGCGTTGCTGCTTCGGGGTTTTCAAGGCGCGCAGCACGCGTGAAGCCAGGCCCGTGTAACCCGCCATGACAATCATGTCGACGACCACCATGGTGGCGGCGATGATCACGTACTGGGCGAACAGCGGTGCTTGCGGGTCAATGAATTGCGGCAGGATCGCGAGGATGAAGACCATCGCCTTGGGGTTGCTGATGTTAACCAGAAAGCCGCGGGCGATCAGTGCCAGAGGCTTGCCAATTGGGCGAATGGCCGAGTCCTCGGACAGGTCGGCAGGCAGCGCGCGCCATTGCTTGATGCCCAGATAAACCAGATAACCCACGCCAAACCACTTGATCAGGGTGAAGGCCATATCCGACGCGGCGAGCACTGCGCCCAGGCCGGCGGCGACAATCGCAATCTGCACCACAAGCGCAACTTGCAGGCCCAGGGCGTTCCAGTAACCGCGCCAGAACCCATAGCGCAGGCCGCTGGACATGGACGCGATAGCGCCAGCCCCCGGTGAAAGACTGATGACCCAACACGCCGCAAAAAAAGCCAGCCACGTTTCTAAAGACATTACACACCTCGGACAGAACAGCACTGCTCGATAAATTAGTGGTTTCGTCGAGAATTGACTAACGTTTTCTTGCTGGTTTGTCCGCGAATGCGGAGATTCCGTAGGGTGATCCAAACACGGCCCCTGTAGGAGCGCGCTTGCCCGCGATGAGGTGTGCCCAGCGAAAACCACTGCCTGACCTGACGCTATCGCGGGCAAGCGCGCTCCTACAGGCCCATCACTCGCCCAAGTGTTTCTCGACTGAAACAACAGGCAAGACGTCCGCACCGCGCCAACGACGAACCGATTTCTGGAAGAACTGGCTGTTGGGCACCTGAACCAGTGCGCCGCCCGCTTCGGGCAATTCGATCAGGGTGGTGAACATCAGATTGATTTCCACCACGCGGCCTTTGACGCCCGGTTTGTCGAGGGTATCGACCAGCTCGACCACATCACCGATGCGGAACGGCCCGATGGTGTAGATCAAGACCGCGCAAAGCAGATTGGAAAGCACACTCCACATGGCGAAGAACGCCACGGCAGCGACGGCGACGAAGCCCGAGAGCGCGGTCCAGAGTACCGTAGCGGAAACCCCGAGCTGGCCCAGCACCACTACGAACGCACTGCCCATGATGAACCAGCGCAAACCACCCCGCAGGGGCATCAGCAGTTCGGGCGGTAATGGATAGCGTTCGCCAAGCCCGGTCAGGAAACGGCCCACTACTCGTTGGGCGATGTAACCGGCCAACAGAATCAGCAGGATCTGCACCCCGAGAAAGATCGGCTCGACCCACGTGGGCGGGACCGGCAAACCTAGCGCTTCCATCAAGCCCTCGACTTCATTACGACAAGGCTTCCAGCTCGGCCTGCATCGATTCCAGCAACTCCAGCGCTTCCATCCAGGCTTCTTCCAGTTCGGATTCGCTCACCTTCAGCTTGGCCTGCTCGGCCAGCAGATCGCGCAGCTTGTCCTTGTTGGCAGCCTCATAGTTGGCGCTATCGGCCAACGCAGCCTCAACCTTGGCAAGGTTCTCGTGCAACAGGCCTAGATCACGCTCGAGCTTGTCAGCCTGCTTCTTGTGCGGAGCCAGCTGCTGACGAAGGGCTGCAGCCTGTTGGCGTTGAGCCTTTTTGTCGGTCTTGTCGACGTTAAGCGGTGTGTTGCTGACCGGCGCATTGCGCAAACGGTAATCCACCAGCCAGCGCGCGTAATCCTCAAGGTCGCCATCAAACTCCTGCACCCGGCCATCGGCCACGAGCAGGAAGTCATCGGTGGTGCTTTTGAGCAAGTGTCTATCGTGAGACACCACCAGAACCGCGCCACTGAATTCCTGAAGGGCCATGGTCAAGGCCAGACGCATCTCCAGGTCCAGGTGGTTGGTAGGTTCGTCAAGCAGCAGCAGGTTAGGCCGGTCCCAGGCGATCAAAGCCAGAGCGAGCCGCGCTTTTTCGCCGCCGGAGAAATTCAGCACCGGCTCGTCAAGGCGAGCGCCACGGAAGTCAAAACCGCCGAGGAAGTCACGCAGCGTTTGCTCACGCTCGGTCGGTGCAATGCGTTGCAAATGCAGTAACGGACTGGCTTTAGAGTCCAGCGAGTCCAGTTGATGCTGGGCAAAATAGCCGACTACGGTGTTCTCGCCGCGAACCAGACGGCCGCTCAGTGGCTCAAGCTCACCAGAAAGGTTTTTGATCAGAGTGGATTTGCCCGCGCCGTTAGGCCCCAGCAAACCGATACGCGCACCCGGCGTCAGTTGCAGTTTGACCTTCTCCAGGACGGCCCGGTCGCCGTAACCCAGGCGCGCATCGGACAGGTCCAGCAACGGGCTGGAAATCTTCGTCGATTCGCGGAAGGTGAAGTCGAACGGCGAATCCACATGGGCCGCCGACAACTCTTCCATCCGCTCCAGCGCCTTGATCCGGCTTTGGGCCTGCTTGGCCTTGGTGGCCTGAGCCTTGAAGCGCGTAATGAATTTCTCCATGTGCGCGCGTTGGGCCTGCTGTTTCTCGTAGGCCTGTTGCTGCTGGGCCAGACGCTCGGCACGGGCGCGTTCGAAAGCGCTGTAGCCGCCGCGATAGAGGGTGATCTTGCGCTGTTCGACGTGGGCCACATGATCGACCACGGCATCGAGGAAATCCCGATCGTGGGAAATCAGCAGCAATGTACCCGGATAGCTTTTCAGCCAGTCCTCAAGCCAGAGGATCGCGTCGAGGTCCAAGTGGTTGGTGGGCTCGTCGAGCAGCAGCAGATCCGATGGGCACATCAAGGCCTGCGCCAGGTTCAGACGCATCCGCCAGCCACCGGAGAAGTCGGCAACCGGCTTGTCCATTTGCTCGTTGGTAAACCCCAGCCCGGCCAGCAGCTTGCGAGCGCGTGCGTCGGCGGTATAGCCGTCAGCGCTGTCCAGCTCGGAGTGCATCCGCGCTTGCGCGGCGCCATCCTGATCCGCTTCGGCTTTGGCAAGCAGACGCTGCACCTCGCGCAGGCGCTGATCGCCGTCGAGCACATAGTCCACCGCGATTCGATCAAGGGTGTCGATCTCCTGGCGCATGTGAGCGATGCGCCAGTCCGCGGGTAGCAGACAGTCGCCCGAATCCGGGGTCAACTCACCCAGAAGCAAAGCGAACAGGCTGGATTTGCCGGCGCCGTTGGCACCGATCAGGCCGGCTTTTTGACCGGCGTGCAGGGTCAGCTCGGCGTCTTCTAGCAGACGTTGCGGGCCACGCTGTAAGGTAAGGCTTTGAAGTCGAATCATAATGGCGGCGGAGTCTACCAGCTTCGTCTCAAACAGGTAGCTCAACTATGCCTTCTGACCTTTGGAGTTTCACCCTCGATTTGTACGCCAGACCGGGCGTCGAGCAGGCCTGTCTGAGGCTGCAAGCCAGCGGGGCCAATGTCTGCGTGCTGTTGTGCGGTGCCTGGTTGATGCAACGCGGGGTGCCCTGCGATTCACGGCGCATGCTGGAAATCGGACAGTTGGCCGGACCCTGGGAGGATGCGGTGGTGGGTCCGCTCCGGCAATTGCGCACGCAGTGGCGCGACGCTGCACAACTGGACCCGCCTTTGGCGTTGCTGCGTGAGCAAGTCAAAGCGCTGGAGCTGGCTGCGGAACGGGAGCTGATTGTGCGACTGGAGAAGCTGAGCCAGGACTGGCCAGGGGTATCAACGGAAGATCAGGCAGATCCGTCAGATTGGTTGACAGGCCTTGCGGGTGAAGCCGCCAACCGGAATCGCGACGCGCTGCAAGTGCTGCGCGTCGCGATGAGCCGAGCTTAGGAAGCGCTGGTTGGCGTGTTGCCGCCAGTCGGTGTTGCTGGTGCTGCTGGTGTCGCAGGTGTGGTCGCTGCCGGAGTGGCAGTGGCCGCTGGCGCAGCAGGGGTTGCAGGCGTTGCAGTCGCTGGTTTTACCGCTGGCTTGGCGGCAGCCGGTTTTGCAGCCGGCTTGGTAGCAGGTTTGGCCGCAGCGGGTTTGGCGGGGGCCTTGACCGGCGCTTTGGCGACTGGTTTGGCGGCAGCTTTAGCCGGGGCCTTTGCTGCTGGTTTCGCAACAGCTTTAGCAGCTGGCTTGGCGGCAGCGCTCGCAGCAGGAGACTTGGCTGCAGGTTTGGCAGCGGCTGGTTTAACTGGCGCCTTCGCGGCAGCCGGTTTGGCAGCAGTGGTTTTTGCCGGAGCTTTAGCCGCTACCGCTTTCACCGGAGCCTTGGCTGCTGGCTTGGCGGCTGCCGCAGCTGGTGCTTTTGTCGCTGCAGGCTTGGCTGGTGCTTTAGCGGTGGCAGGTTTAGCTGCTGGCTTTGCTGCTGGCTTGGCTGCGGCAACTTTGGCAGGTGCTTTGGCCGGTGCTTTGGCTGGTGCTTTTACCGCTGTTTTAGCCGGGGCTTTTGCAGCAGTGCTTTTGGCGGCTGGCGCTGGGGCTTTGGCTGCCACGGCCTTGGCGGGAGTGGCCTTGGTCGAAGCTGGTTTGGTTGGCGCTACCTTGGCAGGTGCCGGTTTCGCAGTACGAGTGCTCAGTGCCTTGCCTACCGCTTCCTTGACTCGGCCTACACCTTGAGCGAGCTTCAGACTTTCCTGTGCGTCGCGCTTGAGTTGCAGGATGTAGCCACGGGTTTCTGTCTGGCGCGCTTTCAGCGCATCGAGCAATTCTTCAAGTTCAGCTACAGCAGTCTTGGCCTTGGTCTGAGCCTTGGCTTTGCCAGCGGTCGCGGCGTCCTGCAATTTGGTACGCGATTTGTGCAGTTTTTCCTGAGCCTTGCCGCGCTGCTTTTCGAGCTTGGCGAGCAATTTTTCGGCATCAGCCAAAGCTTGCGAGCAGGCGGTTTCAAGGTGTTCAAGCAGGCTGCTCGACAGTTGTTGGAGCAAATGCAACGGGGTACTTACTGGCTTCTTTTTGGCCGACATGACTTACCTCCTGACTGACTGAATTGCGGCTCATACTAGACCTCTGCCCGCACCGCCGCTAGGGCATCTTGACACTGCAATATGGCCCCTGTTGCATGACCGGGAAAATGCCTTGAGGCGGCAGCAAAAACCCGTGTCAGGATCACCCTGAAAATACCCCCCACACACGGGCCGATTGCACTGGCATAATCGCTGCCTTCCCAGGCCGGAGAGCATTCATGTCGCGCTACTTGTTAACGTCGTTGTTCCTCTTGTTGCCGGTGGTTCAGGCCGTACAAGCCGCACCCTCGAGTGAGTCGCACGATCTTGCGTACAGTCTGGGCGCGAGTCTGGGTGAGCGCTTGCATCAGGAAGTGCCGGATCTTGATCTGAAGGCTTTGATGGAAGGTCTTCAGCAGGCCTACAAAGGCGAGCCACTGGCGATCAAGAAGGAGCGCATCGAACAGATTCTCAGCGAGCACGATGCAGAGCTGGCCCAGGCTGAAGCCTCAGGCGTGAGCGCCCCGCAAAGCGAGGCGGCTCTGGAAGTGGAACATAAGTTCATGGCCAGCGAGAAAGCCAAGCCTGGTGTCACCGAACTGGCCGACGGCATCCTGATGACCGAGTTGAAGCCCGGCACGGGTGCCAAGCCCAATATTGATGGTCGAGTGCAGGTTCGTTATGTCGGGCGCTTGCCAGATGGCACGATCTTCGACCAAAGCGCCCAGCCACAGTGGTTCCGTCTGGACAGCGTGATCAGCGGCTGGACCACCGCCCTGCAAAATATGCCGGTCGGGGCAAAATGGCGGTTGGTGATTCCTTCATCGGAAGCGTACGGCGCTGAAGGTGCCGGGGATTTGATCGACCCGTTCACGCCGCTGGTATTTGAAATCGAGTTGGTGGCGGTCGGGCAGTAACGAGGCTGTAGGAACCGCGCCGGGGTCTATGCACAGGACCTGTAGGAGTGAGCTTGCTCGCGATTCGGTCTTGGAGGCGACGAATTTATTGCCTGAACTGGCGCTATCGCGAGCAAGCTCACTCCTACAGAGAGTTAGGTTGGCAGGTTCACTCAACGAAACCGATCAACCTCGTTACGCAGTTCAGCGGCCAGTGAGTTCAGCTCTTCGGCAGTCACTGCCAGGTGCGAAACCACTTCCCGCTGTTCACTGTTGGCCATCGCGATGCTTTGCAGGTTGCTGCTGAGCAGGGTTGCGGTACTGCTCTGCTCCTGGGTTGCAGTCGTGATCGCGGCGAATTGCTGACCGGCCGAGCGACTCTGCTCATCAATCTGCGCCAGTGCGGCAGCGACCTTGGCGTTGCGGGCCAGGCCTTCCTGCATCTGCGCATTACCTTGTTGCATGGTGGTAATGGCGTTGCCCGTTTCCTGCTGGATGCTGGCGATCATCACCGAAATTTCGTTGGTGGCGTCCCGCGTGCGGGTTGCCAGGCTGCGAACCTCGTCGGCCACCACCGCAAAGCCCCGACCCTGCTCGCCTGCGCGGGCGGCTTCGATGGCGGCGTTGAGAGCCAGCAGGTTGGTCTGATCGGCGATCGAGGTGATGACGCCGACGATGCTGCCGATTTCCTGCGAGCGCTGACCAAGGGTGTTGATCACTGTCGCGGTGCTGTTGATGGACGTGGCGATCTGTTCCAGCGACGAAGAAGCCTCTTGCATGGATGCGCGGCCGATACGGGTTTGCTGGGCGTTTTCCTGAGCCAGGCGCTCTGTGTTACCCATGTTGTCGGCGATATTCAGCGACGTGGCGCTGAATTCCTCGACTGCGCCCGCCATGCTGACGATCTCGCCCGATTGCTGCTCCATGCCGCGATAGGCGCCACCGGAAAGCCCGGACAGTTCATTCGCGCGACTGCTGACCTGTTGAGCCGCCGTGCGAATATGCGAAACCATGGTCGACAGGGCTTCGCCCATCTTGTTGAAGCTGGTCGCCAGTTGGCCGATTTCGTCATTGCTGGTGATATTCAGGCGCACGCTCAGGTCACCTGCACCCAATGCTTCTGCCTGCTGCACCAAATCGGACAGCGGACGCAATTTGCTGCGCAACAGCCAGATCGCCGAGGCCACTGCGATGAGCATCGCCAGCAAGCTGCCAATCGCCAATTGCGTACCCACGGTCCAGGTCACGGCGCTGATTTCAGTCTCGGGCATGCTGGCCAGTACGGTCCATGGGCCGTCTTTGAAAGGCTGTGCAACGCTGTAGAAATCCTGAGTGCCGTCGCTCCAGGTCTGGCCTTTACCCGGTTGCTGGACGAATCCGGAAACCGATTGGCCTGCCTGTTCCAGCGCCTGAACGCCTGCGGGCGGTACCAGCCAGCGATTCTGATCATCAAGCAAGGACAGCGAGCCGGTTTTCCCGATGCGGAAATTCTTCAGATTCTCGAACTGGGCATTTTGCGCGTCGGTGTAGTCGAAACCCACGAACAGCACGGCGATGACCTTGCCCGCGCTGTCGCGCACCGGGCTGTATTGAGTCATGTAGTAGCGATCAAACAGCACCGCTTTACCAACATAACTCTGGCCTGCGATCAGGCGGTCGTACGCTGGGTGCTTACGATCCAGCATTGTGCCGATGGCGCGGGAGCCATCCTGCTTGGTCAGGGAGGTACTGATGCGGACGAATTCATCACCACTGCGCACAAATACCGTGGCAACACCGGCGGTGAGCTGGCGAAATTCGTCAACTTCCTTGAAGTTGTTGTTCAGTGCCGCGCCCGCCAGGATCAGGCTGGGCGTTTGCACACCGGCCACTGCCACGGGTTGGTCCGCTAGCACGCTCAAACCGCTGGAAAAGCGCTTTTCAAACAGCCCGCTCAAGCGTTGGGTGCTGTCGCGCAGGGTGCTGTGGAAGGTGTTGAGCTGGTCTGCCAATAACCGCGCCTCACTCGCCATGTGTTCTTCGCGGATGACAAGGTTGGACGAGTCCAGGGAACGCAGGGCAAATAGGGTACTGCCGGATATTACGACTGCCAGAATGACGGCCAGGGCAATACCGAGTTGCGAAGCAATTCGGGCACGAGGCTTGGACATGACGACTCCTGGCCGAACGGAGGGTCTTCAATGACCTCTAGTAGCCGCTCAGCTGCATTTTGATTAGATGGGTGGGCGGTTTCTGACAGGGCTGTCAGAAAAGGGCCTCGATCTTACACATCGGCTATAGGGGGCAGAACTTGAATACCCGGTGGATAAAAGCAAACGATTGCGAGATGTTTCAAAGTGTTGCGTTACCTGAGGATTTCGACCGTCGGCAGTTCCATCGCCTTGACCTCGCTCTGTAGGAAGTCCCCGAGTCTGCGCAGCCGCTCTGTCCCTGGCCGAGTGCGTGGGCCAACCAGATAATAGTCCTCGCCGCTGTACACGGCCGTGCGCCATGGCAGGCTCAAACGGCCTTGCGCGACATCTTCGGCAACCATCAGTAAATCGCCCATGGAAACTCCGTAACCCCGGGCGGCGGCGATCATGCCTAGCTCCAGTGTGTCGAACACCTGACCACCCTTTAGCGACACCTTGTCTGATAACCCGGTGCGCTCCAGCCAGTTGCGCCAGTCCCGGCGATCGGGGGTTGGATGCAGCAGCTCGGCAGCCGCCAGCCGTTCGATATCCCACGGCTCATCCATCAGGGTCGGTGCGCCCACGGGTATCAGCAGTTCCGGAAACAGATAGATCGCTTCCCAGTCCGCCGGGAAGTGGCCGCGGCTGAGCAGCACGGCGCAATCGAACGGTTCGTGGCTGAAATCCACCACGTCGATTTCCATCCAGGCGCTGGTCAGCTGCACCTCGTTGCCCGTCTGCAGGTGACGGAAACGACTGAGCCGTGCCAACAGCCAGCGCATGGTCAATGTCGGCGGGGCTTTCATGCGCAGCACGCCTTCCTCGATGGACAGCGTATTGCATGCCCGCTCCAGTGAAGAAAACCCGTCGCGTACCCCCGGCAGCAAGGTGCGCGCGGCTTCGGTGAGCTGGATGGTGCGGCCGATGCGCTGGAACAGCCGGCAGCCGAAGTGTTCTTCGAGGGTTTTGATGTGTCGACTGATCGCACTTTGGGTAATCGACAGCTCCTGGGCGGCGCGGGTGAACGAACTGTGTCGCGCAGCAGCTTCAAATGCGCGTAACGCATAAAGAGGAGGAAGACTACGAGGCATTCAGAACGCTCCTACTGCGGGATAGCAGACTTTTGCCAGCAAATCTAACCCATGATTTTTACTCATGCTACTGATCTGATTTATCCCTTTGTGCCGAGCCAGAAAAATGCCGAGAATGTGCCGCTCATAAATGCCTAAGCATCGAGCGCCGTTCCCATGCAACAACCTGCCCTTAAAGAACTCTGGATCATCCTGCGTCTGGCCGGACCGCTGATAGCGTCCCAGATGGCGCACATGCTGATGGTCTTCACCGACACCGTGATGATGGGCAAAATCGGCCCCGAAGCGTTGGCGGGCGGAGGATTGGGCGCCGCCAGTTACAACCTCATTTCGTTTTTCTGCGTCGGCGTGATGGCGGCCGTAGGCACGCTGGTCGCGATTCGCCACGGCGCAGGCGATAACAAAGGCGCTGCGCAACTGGTGCAGGCGGGTATCTGGCTGGCGTGGGGCATGGCCTTGATTGCCATGTTGTTGCTGTGGAACCTCGAACCGATCCTGCTCCAGTTCGGCCAGACCGAAGCCAACGTGCACATGGCAGGTCAGTTTCTGATCACCTTGCCCCTGGCCCTGCCCGGCTTGCTGACCTTCATGGCGCTGCGCGGTTTTACCAGTGCATTGGGACGTGCGGGTCCAGTCATGGCGATCAGCCTCGGTGGGGCGGCGGCCAACTTCCTGCTCAACTACGCACTGATTCATGAAATGTTCGGCCTGCCCAATCTGGGCCTGATGGGCATCGGTCTGGTTACGGCCGTAGTGACCAATGCCATGGCGCTGATTCTTGCTCTGCATATTCGTCGCCATCCGGCTTATGCGCCCTATCCGATTCGCGAGGGTTTCTGGCAGCTGTCTCGCGGTCACCTCAAGGAGCTGTGGCGCCTGGGCTTGCCGATTGGCGGGACCTACGCAGTTGAAGTCGGCCTGTTTACCTTTGCAGCCTTTTGCATGGGGGCAATGGGAAGCACTCAGATGGCTGCCCACCAGATCGCGCTGCAGACGGTGTCCATGGCGTTCATGATTCCAGTGGGGATTTCCTACGCGGTGACCATGCGTATCGGCCAGCACTACGGCGCAGGCAACCTGCTTCTGGCCCGTACTGCCGGCCGTGCAGGCATCGCCTTTGGCGGCACTGTGATGCTGGCGTTTGGCATGCTGTTCTGGCTTGCGCCGCATACGATCATTGGCTTGTTCCTCGACATCCGCGATCCGAAGTTCGCTGAAATCGTGGAGCTGACCGTGAAGCTACTGGCGATCGCCGCCTGGTTCGAAATCCTCGATGGCACGCAGACCATCGCCATGGGCGCGATTCGCGGCTTCAAAGATGCCCGCACTACCTTCCTGATTGGTCTGGCGAGTTACTGGCTGGTCGCAGCGCCAGCGGCATGGATCTTCGGCTTCTATACCGGCCACGGTGCGGTCGGCGTGTGGTGGGGGTTGGCTTTGGGTTTGCTGTGCTCGGCCGTGGCACTGACCTGGGCCTTCGAGCGCAAGACTTCGCGGTTGTTGCGGCAGGAGGCGGCAGTGCCGGTGATGGGCTGATCGAATTGTAGGAGATCAGGCCTGTCGGAGGCGAACACGAAACTGTAGGAGTGAGCTTGCTCGCGATTCGGTTTGTCTGACGATAAATTATCGTCTGATCTGACGCTATCGCGAGCAAGCTCACTCCTACAGGTTTTGTACCGCTGGCATTTGCTGGCCCGGCGTCAGGTAGTTCACCAGCTCCGGCATCGGCAACGCTCGGCTGATGAGGTAGCCCTGCACCTGATCGCAGCCAAACTCGCGCAGCAGGGCCAGTTGCTCGGCGGTTTCAACGCCTTCGGCGACCACTTCAAGGCTCAGGTTGTGCGCCAGGTTGATCATGGCGTGTACCAGCTTGCGGTTTTCCTCGCGCTGTTCCATCTCACCCACGAAGCTTTTGTCGATCTTGAGCAGTGCGATGGGCAGGCTGTTGAGGTGGACAAAAGACGAGAATCCGGTGCCGAAGTCGTCCAGCGAAAAACGCACGCCCAGGCGGCCGAGTGCGTCCATGGTCTGTTTGACCAGATCGCTGCGGCGCATGACGGCGGTTTCGGTCAGTTCGAACTCCAGCCACTGCGCATCGATATCGCGCTCATCAATCAGCCTGCCCAGCGTTGCCAGCAGCTGGTTGTCCTGAAACTGCCGAAACGACAGGTTGATCGCCATGTGCAGCGGCGGCAGGCCGCGTTCGCGCAGCGCCTGCATATCGCGCAGGGCGCGAGAAATCACCCAGTAGCCCAGCGGCACAATCAGCCCGCTCTGTTCTGCCAATGGCACGAATTCGTTGGGCGGTAACAGCCCTCGCTCCTGGTGCCGCCAACGCACCAGCGCTTCGAGGCCGACAATCTGGCCGCTGGTCAGGCACAGCCGTGGCTGATAATGCAGCTCCAGCTCGTCACGGCGCAGTGCGCGACGCAGCTCCGTTTCGAGATCGGCAAGGCTGCGAGCATTGCGGTTGATGCGTTCATTGAACACATGAAAGGTGCAGCCCTGTATGCCTTTAGCCTGTTGCATGGCGATGTGGGCGTGCCACATCAGCGGGTCGGCGCCAGATTCCGCGCGGGAATGGGCGATGCCCAGACTGCAACCGATCAGCAGGCTTTCGCCATCGATCCAATAGGGTTCGGACAGGGTCTGGGTGATGCGCTCTGCCATCCATTCGGCTCTGTGAGGAGCGCGGCGGGTGTCGATGAGAAGCGCGAATTCATCACTGCCCAGGCGAGCAATCTGATCGCCCGCCTCCAGCTGGCTCTTGAGCCTGGCCACCACCTGCAAGATCAGTCTGTCCCCTGCTTGATGGCCGAGGGCGTCGTTGGCGCGGCGAAAGTTATCCAGATCCAGATGGCCCAGGGCCAGGCCGCGACCTTTATTTTCCAGCAAGCGTGCTGCCAGCAAGGTCTGAAAGCCCTGCCGATTGGCGATGCCGGTCAAAGGGTCCTGCTCGGCGAGGCTCTGCAAGGTGTTTTCCAGCAAAGCCTGCTCGTGCAGATGGCGCAGGCAGCGGCGCAGGATCGCAGGCGTCAGTTCACCACGAACCAGCCAGTCAACCGCGCCAATGGGCGCAGATGCTGGCTCCTCTTCAAGCAGCATGATGACCGACAGCTTGCAGCGCCCCGGCGCCAATTGCAGCGCAGGCGTGGTCAGCAGCACTGTGTCGTCATCAACGAAAACTTCGCAGCCAGCATCCCAGTGGGTGGCGCAATGCAATACCGTTTCAGTTCCTGGCGGGCCGAGGCACTCGCGCAGCAATGCCGGCCATTCTGGCTCTTGGGCCAGTAACAACAACCGCAAGGGTTGGACAGGCGTTGGCAAGTTAGCTCCAAAGACTCGAAAAAGAGACAGAACAGACGGCCCTGACGTAGGGACCAGCCGACGCTCACACAGCGTTTAGGTGCGCAAATGTAACAAAACCAAAAAAATTAGATAGCCGTGCACTATATAAGTCGGCACGTAATGGCGGACGGTCGCTGCACAATCGCCACAGCCTGTTAAAATGCCCGCCCATTTCGTAAGCGACTCTCTTCCCGATGTCCCGACTCAATCCCCGGCAGCAAGAAGCCGTGAACTACGTCGGCGGCCCTCTTTTGGTGCTCGCCGGCGCAGGCTCCGGCAAAACCAGTGTGATCACGCGCAAGATCGCCCACCTGATCCAGAACTGCGGCATTCGCGCCCAGTACATCGTCGCCATGACCTTTACCAACAAGGCGGCCCGCGAGATGAAGGAACGGGTCGGCACGCTGCTGCGTGCAGGCGAAGGTCGCGGACTGACCGTGTCGACCTTCCACAACCTGGGCCTGAACGTCATCCGCAAGGAACATGTGCGGCTGGGCTACAAGCCGGGCTTCTCGATCTTTGACGAAACCGATGTCAAAGCGCTGATGACCGACATCATGCAGAAAGAATATTCAGGCGATGACGGCGTCGACGAAATCAAGAACATGATCGGCTCCTGGAAAAACGACCTGATCCTGCCAGCAGAGGCGCTGGAAAATGCTCGCAACCCCAAGGAGCAGACTGCCGCCATCGTCTACACCCATTACCAGCGCACGCTCAAGGCGTATAACGCGGTGGACTTCGACGACCTGATCCTGTTGCCGGTCAAGCTGTTCCAGGAGCACGCCGACATCCTGGAAAAGTGGCAGAACAAGGTCCGTTACCTGCTGGTGGACGAATATCAGGACACCAACGCCAGCCAGTACTTGCTGGTGAAGCTGCTGATCGGCATGCGCAACCAGTTCACCGTGGTAGGCGACGACGATCAGTCGATCTACGCCTGGCGCGGCGCGCGGCCTGAAAACCTCATGCTGCTCAAGGATGACTATCCGTCCCTGAAGGTGGTCATGCTGGAGCAGAACTACCGCTCCACCAGCCGGATTCTGCGTTGCGCCAACGTACTCATCTCCAACAACCCCCACGAATTCGAAAAGCAATTGTGGAGCGAGATGGGCCACGGCGATGAAATTCGGGTTATTCGTTGCCGCAACGAAGACGCCGAAGCCGAGCGCGTCGCGGTTGAAATTCTCAGCCTGCATTTGCGTACCGACCGCCCGTACAGTGATTTTGCGATTCTGTATCGCGGCAACTATCAGGCGAAACTGATCGAGCTGAAGTTGCAGCACCATCAGGTCCCGTATCGCTTGTCCGGCGGTAACAGCTTCTTCGGCCGTCAGGAAGTGAAAGACCTGATGGCCTACTTCCGCTTGCTGGTAAACCCGGATGACGACAACGCCTTCCTGCGGGTGATCAACGTGCCGCGCCGGGAAATCGGCTCCACGACCCTGGAAAAGCTGGGCAACTACGCCACCGAGCGAAAAATCTCGATGTACGCCGCCACCGATGAAATTGGCCTGGGCACGCATCTGGACAGCCGCTACACCGACCGTTTGCAGCGCTTCAAGCGCTGGATGGATGGCGTTCGTCAGCAATGCGCCCAGAATGACCCGATCGCCGCCCTGCGCAGCATGGTCATGGATATCGATTACGAAAACTGGCTGCGCCAGAACAGCTCCAGCGACAAGGCTGCCGATTACCGCATGGGCAACGTCTGGTTCCTGATCGAGGCGTTGAAAAACACCCTCGAAAAAGACGAAGAAGGCGAGATGACCATCGAAGAGGCCATTGGCAAGCTGGTTCTGCGGGACATGCTGGAGCGTCAGCAGGAAGAAGAGGACGGCGCGGAGGGCGTGCAGATGATGACCCTGCATGCATCCAAAGGGCTGGAATTTCCCTACGTGTTCATCATGGGCATGGAAGAAGAAATCCTCCCGCATCGCTCCAGCATCGAGGCCGATACCATCGAGGAAGAGCGTCGCCTGGCCTACGTGGGCATCACCCGCGCCCGGCAGACCCTGGCGTTCACTTTCGCCGCCAAGCGCAAGCAGTACGGAGAAATCATTGACTGCTCACCGAGCCGATTCCTCGATGAGCTGCCACCGGACGATCTGGCCTGGGAAGGCAACGATGACACCCCGACCGAAGTGAAAGCCGTGCGCGGCAATACAGCATTGGCGGACATTCGCGCCATGCTCAAACGATAAGTCTGACCATTTTTTGCGCCTTTTCGCGCACCCGAGGAAGCACCGTGGAAGCACTGCATCAGAAAATTCGCGATGAAGGCATCGTCCTTTCCGACCAGGTATTGAAAGTCGATGCGTTTCTCAACCATCAGATCGACCCGGTGTTGATGCAGCAGATCGGCCAGGAATTCGCCGCGCTGTTCGCTGACTCCGGCGTGACCAAAATCGTCACCATCGAAGCCTCGGGCATTGCTCCGGCGGTCATGACAGGTCTGCTGCTGGGTGTGCCGGTGATCTTTGCCCGCAAGCATCAGTCGCTGACGCTGACCGAAAACCTGCTGCTGGCGACGGTTTACTCGTTCACCAAGCAGACAGAAAGCACCGTCGCCATTTCGCCTCGCCATTTGAACAGCAGCGACAACGTGCTGATCATCGATGACTTCCTGGCCAACGGTAAGGCCTCTCAGGCGCTGATCTCGATCATCAAACAGGCTGGTGCGACGGTGGCAGGGCTCGGCATTGTGATCGAGAAGTCCTTCCAGGGCGGCCGCGCCGAGCTGGATGCCCAGGGCTATCGCGTTGAATCCCTGGCCCGGGTGAAATCCCTGGCTGATGGGGTTGTGACGTTTATTGATTGATCGCTGGCCCTGTAGGAGCTGCCGAAGGCTGCGAAAGCGGTGTGTCAGGAAAATCGCTTTCGCAGCCTTCGGCAGCTCCTACAGGTATACAGGTCACATCAACCCACACTCGACCATCGACAGCGGATCACCGTCGCCGATGATGACGTGATCAAGCACCTTTACATCAATCAGCCATAACGCATCGCGCAGGCGTTTGGTCAGGTCGATATCCGCCTGGCTGGCATCGGTTACGCCGGAAGGATGGTTATGGCAGAGGATCAGGCTGGCAGCGTTGTGCGCCATCGCCCGTTTGACCACTTGGCGGGGATGCACGTGGGCGCTGTTGATCGAGCCGTGAAACAGCACCTCGAAAGCCAACACCCGGTGTTTGTTGTCGAGAAACAGGCAGCCGAAGACTTCGTGAGGTTCGTGGCGCAGCAAGGCCTTGAGGTAGTTACGCACCTGCGACGGGCTTTCAAGGGCCGAATCCCGTTTGAGGGACTCAGCCATATGGCGCCGGGCCATTTCCATGACCGCCTGCAATTGCGCGAATTTAGCCGGGCCAAGACCGAGATGCGAACTGAATGTACTCAGGTCGGCTTCCAGTAGTTCACGCAGTCCGCCAAATTGATTCAGCAGGTGACGAGCCAGGTCTACAGCGCTTTTTCCGGCCACGCCGGTGCGTAAAAAAATGGCCAGCAGCTCAGCGTCCGACAGACTTGCCGAACCCAGTTCAAGCAGCCGCTCACGCGGGCGTTCGGCCACAGGCCAGTTGCGAATACTCATAGCACCTCCATGTGTGTGGGCACCGCTGTTCCGGTGCGGTCGCTGTGCTATCTTAGCCCATCTTTTTTGCGCGGCGATCAGTGCTCCGGCACCCTCGCTCTGAACGGCAACAGCCCCCAGGGAGGCGTCTCGCCGTCGCGCATCACTCGACTAATTTAAGGCAGGCCTATGCAGCGGCTGTATCGGAAACGCATTGTTCTCGGCGTCGGCGGTGGCATCGCGGCCTACAAGAGCGCAGAACTGGTTCGACGTTTGCGCGATCAGGGCGCTGAAGTACGTGTCGTCATGACCCGAGGTGGCGCTGAGTTCATCACGCCGCTGACCATGCAGGCGCTGTCCGGGCATCCGGTTCACCTGGATTTGCTGGACCCGGCCGCTGAAGCCGCCATGGGCCATATCGAACTGGCCAAGTGGGCCGACCTGATCCTGATCGCGCCCGGCACTGCCGACCTCATTGCGCGCCTGGCCCAAGGCATCGCCAACGACCTGCTGACCACCATCGTGCTGGCTACGGACGCCATTGTTGCGGTCGCCCCAGCCATGAACCAGGCGATGTGGCGCGACGCCTCGGTGCAGGCCAACATCCGCCTGCTTGAAGAGCGCGATTTCCGTATCTTCGGCCCGGCGAGCGGCAGCCAGGCCTGTGGCGATGTCGGCTTTGGCCGCATGCTTGAACCGGATGACCTGGCCCAGTCGGCGGCTGATTGCTTCCAGCGGCTGTCCCTGACTGGCAAACATGTGCTGATCACAGCCGGCCCGACCCAGGAAAACATCGATCCGGTGCGCTACATCACCAATCACAGCTCCGGGAAAATGGGCTTTGCCCTGGCCGAAGCCGCGGTGGAAGCGGGCGCACGCGTTACCTTGATCACCGGCCCGGTCAACCTGCCGACCCCGGATCGGGTATCGCGCATCGACGTGGTCAGTGCCCGGGATATGCTCGCCGCCTGCGAGGCTGCCATTCCTTGCGACTTGTTCATCGCCTCGGCCGCTGTCGCCGACTATCGTCCTGAAGTGGTCGCGCCGCACAAGCTCAAGAAAGACCCGTCCACCGGTGACGGCCTGCTGCTGCAGATGGTCCGTAACCCGGACATTCTGGCGACCATCGCGACGCGTCCGGATCGCCCGTTCAGCGTCGGTTTTGCCGCCGAGACCGAACACCTGCTCGACTATGCTGCGCGCAAGCTCAAGGACAAGAACCTTGATCTGATCGTGGCCAACGATGTTGCCAACCCCAGCATCGGTTTCAACAGCGAAGAGAACGCTTGCAGCGTGATCGACCGTGCGCTGCACGCTACGCTCTTCGCCCAGACCAGCAAGGGCAAGATCGCCCGTCAGCTGATCACTTTTATCGCCGACCGAATGAACCAGGTTTAATCACGAATGCACGCTCTACAAGCCAAAATCCTCGACCCTCGCATTGGCAGCGAATTTCCTTTGCCGGCATACGCCACCGTCGGTTCTGCCGGCCTGGACCTGCGCGCCATGCTCAAGGAAGACACCGTTCTTGAGCCGGGCCAGACCTTGCTGATCCCGACCGGCCTGTCGATCTACATCGGCGACCCTGGGCTGGCAGCACTGATTCTGCCGCGCTCAGGCCTGGGCCATAAGCACGGCATCGTGTTGGGCAATCTCGTAGGGTTGATCGACTCTGATTATCAGGGCGAACTGATGGTTTCCTGCTGGAATCGCGGGCAGACCGCTTTCAAGATCGCCATCGGCGAGCGCCTGGCTCAGTTGGTGCTGGTGCCGGTGGTCCAGGCTCATTTCGAGCTGGTTGAAGAGTTTGATGAAAGCCAGCGCGGCGCTGGTGGCTTCGGTCACTCGGGCAGCCACTGACTATTGATGTGCAGGTTCGCTGCCCAGAGGCCTGAAGCTCATCGCGTGACGAATGGATGATTGTCCAGGTGCAGGATGAATTACCGGAGAGCGGTCAGGTGAAAGGCAGTCAGCATCAAGCATTGGTTGATCACCAGCCCCCTGCTGCGGGGCTGCACGCCTTCTTCCCAGGTATTTTTCCGGCCCTGATCGGGCTGATTGCAGCCAGCATGCTGGTGTATCTGGCGCTAGGCGGTAATTCGCAAGGGCAGTCGTCGGTTGAGCAGGCGTTGGGCGTTAGTCAGGCTGCTTCTGTCGGTGTTGCGTTGAAGCAGATCAACGCTGAAACCCTGGCAGCGGCGCAGAATGCGGCCTTGGTCCAGGCGTTGAAAAGTGGCGAAGCCGCAATCATCGAGCAGGCCCAAAGCCAACTGCGGCTAAGCGATGGCGTACTCGGCGCTCGCCTGAACCCGCTGGGCATAAATATCGATAACCAGGGCGCACTGCCCATCAGTTTCTCCACCCTGGATATGCTGAACAAGGCCGCCCAAGGCGAGCAAGCCGCGCCCGAAGCGCGCAAGGTCGGCGAGCGCTGGATGATCTACAGCGCGGCGGCTGTGCGTGCAACGCCAACGGGACCTGTCAGCGGTACGCTGCTGTTCGCCTTTGACCCGCACCGTCTCGTCAACGCAATACCACCAATCCCGGAGGCCATGGCGCGGGTGCGTTTGATCCAGCAGTTTGGCAATGGCCCGGAGCAGGTTTTCCTCGAGCGTGGGCAGTCAGATGGTGGCCAGCCGCAGGTGTTCGATACCGGATTCGCCAGCTGGAAACTTGTATTCTCTGCCGGGCCTGAGCTGAAAAGCAGCTCACCCTGGTTGTTTCTGACATTGGCCGCATTGGCGGCGCTAGCCGGTGTTTTGCTTGGTCTGTACCTGAATGAGCGGGCTCTGCAGCGACGTATTTGCGCCGATGTCCGACAACTGGATGAGCTGCTTCAAGAACTCTCCAGCGGAAAAGCCGTCAAACCCTTCGGTTTGGGCCTGCCGGCCCTCGACGGGCTGGCCCGGCAACTGGCGCGCTTCTCTCCCTCCACTCAACATCCCGTAACCGGGGCCGTTGATCCAGCGGCAGAGCCTCGCCGTACACCCAGTATTGAAATGAGTAGTGCTTCAGCATCGGCTCCACGTGCAGCCTCAGGCACCATGTTGACCGACCCGCTGTTTCAAGATACCGACATTCTCGATATCGACATCCTCGACGAAAACCAGGACTTCCTGAGATCGGAGCACCCCCCAGTTATGAGCAGTCCAGTACCCGTTGCACCAAAATTCCCTGATGACATCTTCCGCGCCTACGACATTCGCGGTGTAGTCGGGGACACCCTGAGCGCTGAAACAGCGTATTGGATCGGCCGCGCCATTGGCTCCGAAAGCCTGGCCCAGAACGAGCCGAACGTCAGCGTTGGCCGCGATGGACGTCTGTCCGGCCCAGAGTTGGTTCAACAGCTTATTCAAGGCCTGCACGACAGCGGTTGCCACGTCAGCGATGTCGGCCTGGTGCCGACCCCTGCGTTGTACTACGCGGCCAACGTGCTGGCGGGCAAGACCGGCGTGATGCTGACCGGCAGCCATAACCCGAAAGACTACAACGGCTTCAAGATCGTCATCGCGGGCGACACCCTGGCGAACGAGCAGATCCAGGCGCTGCATGAGCGCATCAAGACCGGCAACCTGACCTCGGCAAAAGGCAGCGTCACCAAGGTCGACATCCTGGATCGCTACTTCAAGCAGATCAAAGACGACATCGTCATGGCCCGCAAGATGAAAGTTGTCGTCGATTGCGGCAACGGCGCGGCTGGCGTCATCGCGCCACAGCTGATCGAAGCGCTGGGCTGCGAAGTGATTTCGCTGTTCGCTGAAGTCGACGGCAACTTCCCGAACCACCACCCGGATCCGGGCAAGCTGGAAAACCTGCAAGACCTGATCGCCAAGGTCAAAGAGACTGGCGCTGATCTGGGTCTGGCATTCGACGGCGACGGCGACCGCGTCGGTGTGGTGACCAACGAAGGTAACGTGGTTTACCCAGACCGCCTGCTGATGCTGTTCGCCCTGGACGTGCTCAAGCGCAATCCGGGTGCCGACATCATTTTCGACGTCAAATGCACCCGTCGCCTGACGCCGCTGATTCAGGAGCATGGCGGTCGTCCAGTCATGTGGAAGACCGGTCACTCGTTGATCAAGAAGCAAATGAAGAAAAGCGGCGCGCTGCTGGCTGGCGAAATGAGCGGCCACATTTTCTTCAAGGAACGCTGGTTCGGTTTTGATGACGGCATTTACAGCGCCGCGCGCCTGCTGGAGATTCTCAGCCAGGAGTCGATGACCGCTGAAGAGCTGTTCGAGACCTTCCCGAATGATGTTTCGACCCCTGAAATCAACATCAAAGTGACTGATACCACCAAGTTCAGCATCATAGAAGCGCTGGAGAAAGATGCTCAGTGGGGCGATGCCAAACTGACCAGCATTGACGGCGTGCGTGTGGATTATCCACAGGGCTGGGGTCTGGTTCGTGCTTCCAACACAACGCCGGTCCTGGTGCTGCGTTTTGAAGCTGAAACCGAAGCCGAGCTGCAACGCATCAAGGATGTGTTCCACGCTGAGCTGAAAAAAGTTGCGCCGGATCTCCAACTTCCGTTCTGATTGTTTTTTCCTTTGACTGGAGCCCTGAATGACCCTCGAACGTGATTCCGCTGCCAATGTCGCCAAGGTTCTGTCCGAAGCGCTGCCTTACATCCGCCGCTTCGTAGGCAAGACGCTGGTGATCAAATACGGCGGCAACGCCATGGAAAGCGACGAGCTGAAAACCGGCTTCGCGCGCGACATCGTGTTGATGAAGGCAGTAGGCATCAACCCGGTAGTGGTACACGGCGGGGGGCCGCAAATCGGCGATCTGCTCAAGCGTTTGTCCATCGAGAGCCACTTTATCGATGGGATGCGCGTGACTGACTCCGAAACCATGGACGTCGTGGAGATGGTTCTGGGCGGCCAGGTCAATAAAGACATCGTCAATCTGATCAACCGTCATGGCGGCAGCGCCATCGGCCTGACCGGTAAAGACGCCGAGCTGATCCGCGCCAAGCGCCTGACCGTCACTCGTCAGACGCCGGAAATGACCAAGCCGGAAATCATCGATATCGGTCATGTCGGCGAAGTGGTCGGGATCAACACTGACCTGCTGAACATGCTGGTAAAAGGTGATTTCATCCCGGTCATCGCGCCGATTGGTGTGGGTGCTGACGGCGAGTCCTACAACATCAACGCCGACCTGGTTGCAGGCAAAGTCGCTGAAGCCCTCAAGGCCGAAAAGCTGATGCTGCTGACCAACATCGCCGGTCTGATGGATAAACAGGGCAACGTGCTGACCGGTTTGACGACCGAACAAGTCAGCGGCCTGATCGCAGACGGCACCATCTACGGCGGCATGCTGCCCAAGATCAAATGCGCGCTGGAAGCAGTTCAGGGCGGCGTGACGACATCGCACATCATTGATGGTCGTGTTCCAAACGCTGTGTTGCTGGAAATCTTCACCGATACCGGTGTGGGCACCTTGATCAGCAATCGTAAGCGTCACGTATAACTGAAGTTCGTTGAAATCTCTGTAGGAGCTGCCGAAGGCTGGGAAAGCGGTGTGTCAGATACACTGCGATTCGCAGCCGTCGGCAGCTCCTACAGTTATCCGTTCCGATAAAAAAGGCCCTGGCTAATATCTCCGTCAGGGCCTTTTGTTCAATTGCGCTGGAATTACTGCGCCATCAACCTTTGAATCCTCATCCGATCCTGCGCAAAAGCCGCTTCCGCCTGAGTGCGGGAGGTCTGATAGCGCTTGATGTCCATGTCCAGACCTTGCTGCTGGTTCCGTAGGTCATCGAGCTTGTCGATCAGCGATTTAGGCACGGGCTTGCCCGCCCGCTCCTGATCCGCTGCCTGCCCCTGTATTACTGCCTGTTGCGCCAGCACGGCGTTCAGGTTGCCCTTGGTCAGGCTGATCAGCGTATCCAGCTCTGAAAGCTTGCGGGCCCTGGTTCGATCCACGTCTTCAACACTGCTGTACAAGCTCATCAACTGTGCATCGGCGCTGGCCTGGGCCTTTTGCGCCTGGGCCTGCTGAACCTGCTCGGCAGTCGGTGCGGGTGGTACGGTCTGCACCACCCGGCCTCGGGCGTTGAGGATTTCATAGCCATTGGCGACATATTCCGGCGGCACACCCTGGCGATCCAGAACGGTCACGCCTCTGCTGTCGACGTAGCGGTAAAGCATGACTTCCGGAGCGTCGGCAGCCTGCGTCGCTGTCATCGGGCCTATGCCCAGGGATAAAAGCGCACAAACAAAACCCAGCGTTCTAAAGCTGAGCTTGTTTTGATACCCCTGCGCAACCCGATTGATAGCGGACATCAAGGCATTAGATCCCGTACTGGGCGCGATAAGCTTCGACCGCAGGCAAATGCTGCTTGAGTTGCGGGTCATCGGCGAGGAACTGCAACACTTGATTGAGGGAAACGATGCTGACCACGGGGATGCCGAAGTCACGTTCGACTTCCTGAATCGCCGAAAGCTCGCCGTTGCCGCGCTCTTGACGATTGAGCGCAATCAGCACACCAGCGGCAGTCGCGTCCTGGCCCTTGATGATCTGCATGACCTCGCGGATGGCGGTGCCAGCGGTGATCACGTCGTCGATGATCAGCACATTGCCGGTCAATGGCGCGCCAACCAGGCTGCCGCCTTCGCCGTGTGCCTTGGCTTCCTTGCGGTTGAAGCACCAAGGCAAATCCAGCCCGTGATGTTCAGCCAGAGCCACGGCAGTAGCGGCCGCCAGAGGAATGCCCTTGTAGGCCGGGCCGAACAGAACATCAAAAGAAATACCACTCTCGACCACCGCCGCAGCGTAGAAACGCCCCAGCTGAGCAAGGGCGGAACCGCTGTTGAACAGGCCTGCATTGAAGAAGTACGGACTGGTGCGCCCGGACTTGAGAGTGAACTCACCGAAACGCAAAACCCCACGATCGATGGCAAAACGAATGAAATCGCGCTGATACGCCTGCATGAAAAAAGCCCCGAATACCACGGATTTAGCTAATTAGGTAGAGCTCGGGTATCATACACGCACGTGATTTTTGGGGCCATTTATGCGGATCATCAGTGTGAACGTGAATGGCATTCAGGCTGCAGTCGAGCGTGGTTTGCTCAGTTGGCTGCAAGCTCAGAATGCCGACGTCATCTGCCTTCAGGACACCCGCGCCTCTGCCTTCGAATTGGACGACCCAGCCTATCAGCTGGATGGCTATTTCCTTTATGCCTGCGAAGCTGAAGTTCCAGCCCAAGGTGGCGTGGCGCTTTACTCGCGGTTGCAGCCGAAAGCAGTAATCAGCGGCCTTGGCTTTGAAACAGCCGACCGCTACGGGCGTTACCTGCAAGCAGATTTCGATAAAGTCAGTATTGCTACCTTGTTGCTCCCTTCGGGGATGAATGGCGACGAGGACTTGAATCAGAAATTCAAGCTCATGGACGACTTTGGCAAATATCTGGACAAGCAGCGCCGCAAGCGCCGCGAGTACATTTATTGTGGCTCGCTGTATGTGGCGCAGCAGAAGCTCGACATCAAGAACTGGCGTGACAGCCAGCAATCTCCAGGCTTCCTGGCACCCGAGCGTGCGTGGATGGACGAGATTGTCGGCACCATGGGTTATGTCGATGCCCTGCGTGAAGTCAGCCGTGAAGGCGATCAGTACAGCTGGTGGCCGGATAACGAGCAGGCCGAGATGCTGAATCTGGGCTGGCGCTTTGACTACCAGTTGCTGACCCCAGGCTTGCGCCGTTTTGTGCGTAGCGCCCGCCTGCCGCGCCAGCCGCGTTTTTCGCAGCATGCGCCGCTGGTAGTGGATTACGACTGGACGCTGACAATCTAGCGTGCAACCGCCCACAAAAAAGCCGACTTCGTGTCGGCTTTTTCGTTTTTGATTTCTGTAGGAGCTGCCGAAGGCTGCGAAGGCGATATGCCTGACAGTCCGCCTTCGCAGCCTTCGGCAGCGCCTACACAGGATTCGAGGCGCCGTTCTAACCCCCGTGGGAGCGAGCTTGCTCGCGAAGGCAATATTCCTACCCCCAGAATATATTCGGATGTCCCGGCCTCTTCGCGAGCAAGCTCGCTCCCACAGGTATCACCGCACCACATCTAAACCGCATGTCGCCCGGTTATTTAATCAACCGCCACGTAAACGGATACCGATACGCCACGCCATCATTGGCTTTGATCCCGGCAATGATGGTCAACACCAGCGCGCCGATGCAGACGAGGCCAATCAGCGCGAAGCCGATGATCAGCAGCATCAGGAAGAAGCAGGCAACCATGGCCAGAGCTACGGTGATCTGAAAATTCAGCGCTTCCTTGCCCTGGGCATCGATAAACGGATCGGTTTCCTTTTTGAGCTGCCAGATAATCAGCGGCCCCAGCAGGTTACCGAAAGGGATGATCAGGCCGAGAAACGCCGCAAAGTGACAAAACATCGCCCACTGGCGAACCTCTGCGCTTGGAGTTGGTAGCGGAAGCTGGCTGTCACTCATGTGCGTTTCCCCATGCCGGATTGATCAGTCGGCCAAAGCTGCGGTTTGCAGTTCGAACAATTCAGCCATGCCTTTCTGTGCCAGGGCCAGCATCGCGTTCAGCTCTTCAGGCTGGAACGGTGCGCCTTCGGCAGTGCCCTGTACTTCGATGAAACCGCCAGCGCTGGTCATCACCACGTTGAGGTCGGTTTCGGCGGCCGAATCTTCAAGATAGTCCAGATCCAGCACCGGCTCGCCCTGATACATGCCAACCGAGACGGCTGCGATCATCTGCTTGAGCGGGTCGCCACCTTTGAGGCCGCCGCGTTTCTTGATCACTTTCAGTGCGTCAGCCAACGCAACCATGGCACCGGTGATGGATGCAGTGCGGGTGCCGCCGTCGGCCTGAATGACGTCGCAGTCGACGTACAGGGTGACGTCGCCCAGCTTGGACATGTCCAGCGCCGCGCGCAGAGAGCGACCGATCAGGCGCTGGATTTCCAGGGTGCGACCGCCTTGCTTGCCGCGGCTTGCTTCGCGTTGGTTACGCTCGCCGGTAGCCCGTGGCAGCATGCCGTATTCGGCGGTCAACCAGCCTTGGCCCTGCCCCTTGAGGAAGCGCGGCACGCCATTCTCGACACTGACGGTGCAGATCACTTTGGTGTCACCGAACTCGACCAGCACAGAACCCTCGGCGTGTTTGGTGTAGTTGCGGGTGATGCGGATCGAGCGGAGCTGATCGGCGGCGCGACCACTTGGACGTTTCATCTGGGATACCTGTACTGAGACGGAAAACTGTCGAGCATTATAGAGGCGCAAGCCGGCGCTGGGCACTTCTAAAACCATTGGATGACATTTGTTGGTGCGCGAACGCCCTGGAATGCGCTCTACAGCGGGGCTTTGCGCCGAAGCTCAAAAACCACGCATCGCTTGTCGCATTCGTCGATTGGGCGCACCCCTTGCACTGCGCTACAATCCTGCGCCTTTACAGAATGTCGTATTTTCGTGACATCCAGGCATCGCAAGATGCTTCGGTGTGAGGCGGCCTCTGTTTCGCAGATTAAAGTCATCTGACTCAAGAATCTGACTCAAGAACCTGAATCGAGAGGTATTTCCCATGGTCCACAGCATGACGGCTTTTGCCCGGGTCGAACGGGCCAGCACTCAGGGCACCCTGAGTTGGGAGCTACGCTCGGTCAATCATCGTTATCTCGAACCGCATCTGCGTTTGCCGGAATCTTTCCGCGACCTCGAAAGCGCGGTGCGTGAAGCGCTGCGTCAGGGGCTTTCACGGGGCAAGGTCGAATGTACGTTGCGATTTGTCGAGGAAACCGCTGGCAAACCCCTGCAGGTTGATCGCGAGCGCGCCGCCCAACTGGTGGCCGCTGCAGAACTGGTCGCCGGTCTGATCAAGCAGCCTGCTCCCCTGAATCCACTGGAAGTACTGGCCTGGCCCGGCGTACTGGTGGCGGATGCCAGCGATCCCCAGGCGCTCAATAAAGAAGCGCTCGCGCTGTTCAATGATGCGCTGACCGAATTGAAAAATGGCCGGGGACGTGAAGGCGCTGATCTGGCCAAGCTGCTTGATGATCGTCTGACCTCTATCACCACTGAGGTGGCGACCCTCAGAACCCTGGTGCCGCAGATGCTCGCCACCCAGCGCCAGAAGGTGCTCGATCGCTTCGCCGACATGAAGGCCGAGCTTGATCCGCAGCGTCTGGAGCAGGAAATGGTCCTGCTCGCTCAGAAAAGCGATGTCGCCGAAGAGCTTGATCGCCTCAGCACCCACGTCACCGAGGTGCGTCGTGTGCTCAAGGCTGGCGGTCAGGCCGGACGGCGACTGGATTTTCTGATGCAAGAGCTAAACCGCGAAGCCAATACCCTGGGCTCCAAAGCATTCGACCCGCGCAGCACGCAAGCGGCGGTCAACCTCAAAGTGTTGATCGAGCAGATGCGTGAACAAGTGCAGAATATTGAGTAAGGCTAACCCTGACATGACCCATAGCACCGGCACCCTGTATATCGTTTCCGCCCCCTCTGGCGCGGGCAAGACCAGCCTGGTCAAGGCTCTGGTCGATGCTCAGCCATCGATCCGCGTTTCGGTCTCGCACACCACCCGCGCCATGCGCCCCGGCGAAGCCGACGGTGTGAACTACCACTTTGTGGATCGCGCCGAGTTTCTGCGCATGATCGAGCACGGTGATTTCCTGGAGCAGGCGGAAGTTTTCGGCAACCTGTACGGCACCTCCCAGAGCCACTTGCAGCAGACTCTGGACGAAGGCCATGACCTGATTCTCGAGATCGACTGGCAGGGTGCCGAGCAGGTTCGCAAGGTCATGCCTCATGCGCGCTCGATCTTCATTTTGCCGCCCACCCAGCAGGCGTTGCGTCAGCGGCTGACCAATCGCGGTACCGACAGCGATGAAATCATCGAAGGCCGGATGCGTGAAGCTGTCAGCGAGATGAGCCATTACACGGAATACGACTACATTGTCATTAATGATGATTTTGCTGTCGCCCTTGAGGATCTCAAGGCGATTTTCCGCTCCAATCTGCTGACCCAACCCCATCAGCAACAACGTTTCAGTCAACTGCTTGAACAGTTGCTGGCCTGAATCCGGCCGGTTGCAGGCGGCGGCTGGTCAGTTAAATCCGACCGCTCGCGGCTTGCCGCTTGAAGCTTATGGCTTGCAGCTAGTAAACTCCGCAGTCCGCTCGCCCATCCGGGCATCGCGCATCCGCATTTGCTACGAGGAATACCCATGGCCCGCGTAACCGTTGAAGACTGCCTAGAACACGTGGATAACCGCTTTGAGCTGGTCATGCTCTCCACAAAGCGTGCTCGTCAACTGGCAACCGGCGGCAAAGAACCAAAGCTGGCCTGGGAAAATGACAAGCCTACCGTTATGGCTCTGCGTGAAATCGCAGCTGGCCTGATGGATTACGCTGTAATCGCAGAAGCTGAAATCGTTGAAGATGAGCCGCTTTTCGCTGCTTTCGAGGACGAGTCCAACGAGGCCGTCTAAGCCTATGCCGGGTCGACGTAGTACGGCGCAGGGTAAAAGCCATCGGCAAGGGGTAGCACCATGCCGAGCATAGACGCCCTCGCCGATCGCATTTCGACCTATCTCGGCAAGGATCAGGTAAACCTGGTCCGCCGCGCGTATTTCTACGCCGAGCAAGCCCACGACGGCCAACGCCGTCGCAGCGGCGAAGCTTATGTCACGCATCCTCTTGCCGTGGCCAATATTCTTGCCGACATGCACATGGACCATCAAAGCCTGATGGCTGCGATGCTGCATGACGTGATCGAAGACACCGGGATCGCCAAAGAAGCGCTCTGCGCCCAGTTTGGCGAGACTGTGGCCGAACTGGTCGACGGGGTCAGCAAACTGACCCAGATGAACTTCGAGACCAAGGCCGAGGCCCAGGCGGAAAACTTCCAGAAAATGGCCATGGCCATGGCGCGAGACATCCGCGTCATTCTGGTCAAACTCGCCGACCGCCTGCACAACATGCGGACCCTTGAGGTGCTGTCCGGCGAAAAACGCCGACGCATCGCCAAGGAGACCCTTGAGATCTATGCACCCATCGCCAACCGGCTGGGCATGCACAGCATCCGCATCGAATTCGAAGACCTCGGTTTCAAGGCGATGTACCCGATGCGTTCTTCGCGAATTGGCCAGGCGGTCAAGCGCGCCAGGGGCAATCGCAAGGAGCTGGTCAACAAGATCGAAGAGTCGCTGAGCCACTGCCTGTCGGTTGACGGCATTGAAGGCGAAGTCAGCGGCCGGCAGAAACACCTGTACGGCATCTACAAGAAGATGCGCGGCAAGCGTCGCGCCTTCAATGAAATCATGGATGTCTACGCATTCCGCATCATCGTCGACAAGGTCGACACCTGCTACCGGGTGCTTGGCGCTGTGCACAATCTGTACAAGCCCCTGCCTGGTCGCTTCAAGGACTACATCGCGATTCCCAAAGCCAACGGCTATCAGTCGCTGCATACCACTCTGTTTGGCATGCATGGCGTACCCATTGAAATCCAGATCCGCACCCGCGAGATGGAAGAAATGGCCAATAACGGGATCGCGGCGCACTGGCTGTACAAATCTTCCGATGATGAAGTGCCAAAAGGCACGCATGCCCGAGCTCGCCAATGGGTCAAAGGCGTGCTGGAGATGCAGCAGCGCGCGGGTAACTCGCTGGAATTCATCGAAAGCGTGAAGATCGACCTGTTTCCGGATGAGGTTTACGTCTTTACGCCTAAAGGCCGGATCATGGAGCTGCCCAAAGGCTCCACGGCGGTGGACTTTGCTTACGCCGTCCACACCGATGTGGGTAATAGCTGCATCGCCTGTCGGATCAATCGTCGTCTGGCGCCGTTGTCCGAGCCGCTACAGAGCGGTTCGACGGTGGAAATCGTCAGTGCGCCAGGTGCGCGTCCAAATCCTGCGTGGCTGAACTTTGTCGTCACCGGCAAGGCGCGAACTCATATTCGTCACGCCCTCAAACTGCAGCGCCGCTCCGAGTCCATCAGCCTTGGTGAGCGCCTGCTCAACAAGGTGCTCAATGGATTCGACAGCAATCTGGACAAGATTCCTGCCGAACGCGTGCAACTGGTGCTGGCCGAGTACCGGGTCGAGGTCATTGAAGACCTTCTCGAAGACATCGGCCTGGGCAATCGCATGGCTTATGTTGTCGCGCGGCGATTGCTGGGCGAGGCCGATCAGCTGCCAAGCGCTGAAGGCCCGCTGGCGATTCGCGGCACTGAAGGTCTGGTGCTCAGTTACGCCAAATGCTGTACGCCGATCCCGGGCGACCCCATCGTCGGGCACCTGTCGGCCGGCAAAGGCATGGTTGTGCACCTGGATAACTGCCGCAACATCAGTGAAATCCGCCATAACCCGGAGAAATGTATTCAGCTGTCCTGGGCCAAGGACGTCACTGGTGAATTCAATGTCGAACTGCGCGTCGAGCTGGAACATCAGCGCGGCTTGATCGCCCTGTTGGCCAGCAGTGTCAACGCCGCCGACGGCAACATCGAAAAAATCAGCATGGACGAACGCGATGGTCGCATCAGCGTGGTCCAACTGGTGGTCAGCGTGCACGACCGCGTGCATCTGGCCCGCGTCATCAGAAAACTTCGCGCCTTGACCGGGGTCATTCGAATCACCCGCATGCGTGCGTAGCCAACTACCCATCAGGAGTTCTTCATGACCAAGACCGTAATCACCAGCGACAAAGCCCCTGCGGCCATCGGCCCTTACTCTCAGGCGATCAAAGCTGGCAATACCGTCTACATGTCCGGGCAGATTCCCCTCGATCCTGCAACCATGGAACTGGTCGAAGGCATCGAAGCCCAGGTCGTTCAGGTCTTCGAGAATCTCAAGTCAGTGGCTGAAGCAGCAGGCGGTTCGTTCCGCGACATCGTCAAGCTGAACATCTTCCTGACCGATCTGGGCAACTTCGCCAAGGTCAACGAAATCATGGGCAAATACTTCGAGCAGCCGTATCCGGCCCGTGCCGCTATTGGCGTCGCCGCTCTGCCCCGTGGCGCTCAAGTCGAAATGGACGCGATTCTCGTCATCGAATAAATCAACGGCGGGGTGTGTTTCCCGCCGCATCTGATCTAGAAGGATTCTGTTATGCGCGTTGCGCTCGCCCTCTCCCTGATTGCCGTATTTTTGAGTGGCTGTGCCAGCCATGCCGACCGTAACCCGGACGGCACTTGGATCAACCAGGCTGCTATCGATGCGGCAGTCAAAGGCGACAATTTGCGTCAGGCGCTGCTTGCCAACGGCCCGAACCTGGAATGGCAGATCGACACCAAAGCGGGTCAGGCGCTTTATTCCAATGGCTTTGAAGTCGGTGAAGGCAAGATTGCCAGTGCTGACAAGGGCAAGTTGCGGATCGACTACTACAACAACGTCGAAGACCTGCAGGTCAAAGGCGATGAGCTGATCCAGGCGGCTAGCGAGTCAGGTCCGGAGCAACGCTTCGTGCAGCCGAAAACCCCGGCTGCGGACGGCGCGCCAACCGGCAGCAGCTTCGAGGCGGCGCTCTATGGCGCCTACATGGGCGGCAAATGGACCATCGTCAGCGGTGATGGTCAGGGCGGTAAAGTGCAGTTCCTGCCAAACGGCTCCATTCAGGGTCTGCCGGAAAACGACCGTTATGCGCTATGTCTGGCGGGCGACTGCGCGGCCATGAGTGGCGAATACGACAGCATGTGGCTGGAAAAATCCGAGCAGGGCAATGCCTGGATCTTCTCGCGCAAGGGCAATCAGCTGGAAATCTTCCAGGCCGTCAATGCCGCTCAGGCTGACGAAATGCCCGAACTGCGCCCCGGCCCACGCCGTTGGTTGCTTGAGAAGTAATCAGCAGAAAACACCAGTTGTTCTTTGCAGGAGCTCACGAGCAGCGCGAGGCAGGGACAGCGTTTTGCCTGACACACCGCGATCGCTGGCCTCGTAACCTCGGTGAGCTCCTACGAGGTCCACGTTTTATCTGAAACGCCGCGATTCTGTAGGAGCGAGCTTGCTCGCGATTCGGTCGTTTAACCGATGAAGATGTTGCCTGTGCTGACGCTATCGCGAGCAAGCTCGCTCCTACAGTTCCTGCGTTTTATCTGAAAAGCCGCGAACTTGTTCGCGAGGCGTCGTTATTGCGTACACAGAGATAACGCCTCGCCAACAAGTTGGCTCCTACATGGGTGCGCTAGTCAGCCATCTCTCAACAACACCTCATACCCTTCTTTATACGTCGCATAACGCGGCACCCAACCCAATGCTTTCGCACGTGCGTTGCTGCAGCGTTTGCTGCCGGAGCGGCGCAGTGTGGCGTTTTCGGTCCATTGGGTCACGCCAAGATACTCGCGCATCCATTGCACCACCTCTGCCAGCGGGGCCGGGGCATCGTCGACGCCGATGTAGCAATCATCCAGCGGGACGCCCCGTGAATCTGCATTGAGCAAAAATGCCAGCAGGCCTGCGGCATCGTCCGCGTGAATCCGGTTGCCATATAAAGGAGGGTCGATTGCCACGTTGTAGCCCTGGCGAACCCGGTTCGACAAATCACTGCGGCCCGGCCCGTAAATTCCGGTCAAGCGCACGATGCTGGCGGGAAAACCGCTGCTCAGGGCCAGTTGCTCTGCTTCCAGCATGACTTTGCCGGAGAAAGCGCTGGCGTCGGTCGGCGAGGTTTCATCGACCCATTCACCGTTTTGCTGGCCATAAACGCTGCTGCTAGAGACGAAAATAATGCGTTTTGGCTGTTGGTGATGCTCTGCCAGCCAGCCCAATACCTTGCGCAACCCTTCTACGTAAGCGGCTCGATAGCCTGCCTCGTCTCGATCCGTGGGCGTGGCGCAGTACACCAGATAGTCGAGTGGTGTGGTGGGCCAGGCGGCTGGGATCGTCGAGTCAAAAAGGTCACCCGCGACGCCAATAACCCCGGCGGGCAAGCGCGAAACATTGCGCCGCAAGCCATACACGACCCAGTTCTGCGGGATCAACTGATTGGCAAGTCGGCTTCCGATGTCGCCGCATCCGGCTATCAAAACTGAAGGGGCAGGCATGACTTATCTCCATAAAAAAGGCGAATTAGAGCGGTCGAAACAGGAGTGATTCCTAATCACCAGACCGCGACCAATAGAAAAAAAGTTACTGTATTACTTTTGCTAACAAGAATTGTTTGCAATAATGCCGGCCCGTTTGTTCTCCTCTCGCGTCGAGCGCTACCACTCGATCCAGCAGAACGACCCATCATTCTTCACTCAGGTCCGGCCAGCATGACACGTACTAATTCCTCCGCTTCGCCAACCCAGCTACCCAGCCTGTCGCGTGCATGGCGTGGTATCGCAGCGCTGCTGTTGAGTCTGATGCTTGCACCGGTTGCACTCGCTGATCAGGCTGCCCCGACCAATTCTGCTGCAAGCCCTGCTCCTGTGACGGCTCCGGCAACCACGGCGGCTCCGACCACAGAAACCACCGCACCGGTGGCTCCTGCACCTGTCGAAGGTCCGGCCATTGTCGAAGAGGATAACAGCCTGGGCATGGCCCATGACCTGTCGCCTTGGGGCATGTACCAGAATGCCGACATCATCGTGAAAGCCGTGATGATCGGTCTGGCGATTGCTTCGATCATTACCTGGACCATCTGGATCGCGAAGGGTTTCGAGTTACTGGGTGCCAAGCGTCGTCTGCGTACCGAAATCGCCAACCTGAAAAAAGCTCGTACCCTCACCGAAGCCAGCGAAAGTGCTGCCAAGCCCGGAACCCTGGCCAATCTGCTGGTGCATGACGCGCTGGAAGAAATGCGTCTGTCGGTCAACAGCCGTGAACGTGAAGGCATCAAGGAGCGTGTGAGCTTCCGTCTTGAGCGTCTGGTTGCCGCCTGTGGCCGCAACATGAGCATGGGCACCGGCGTTCTGGCTACGATCGGCTCGACTGCGCCGTTTGTGGGTCTGTTCGGTACCGTATGGGGCATCATGAACAGCTTCATCGGCATCGCCAAAACCCAGACCACCAACCTCGCCGTTGTGGCCCCTGGTATTGCTGAAGCCTTGCTGGCGACGGCGCTGGGTCTGGTTGCTGCGATCCCTGCAGTGGTCATCTACAACGTCTTCGCGCGTTCCATTGCCGGTTACAAGGCGCAGGTTTCAGACGCATCGGCACAGGTGCTGCTGCTGGTCAGCCGTGATCTCGATCACCAGCCGACCGAACGCTCTCAGTCTCCACACATGGTCAAGGTGGGCTAAGCCTTGGGCATGCATCTGAAAGAAGGCGATGATGATCTCGCCGAAAACCACGAAATCAACGTCACGCCGTTTATCGACGTCATGTTGGTACTGCTGATCATCTTCATGGTGGCCGCGCCCTTGGCGACCGTCGACATCAAGGTCGATCTGCCCGCCTCCACTGCCAAGCCGCAGCCGCGACCCGAGAAGCCGATCTTCCTCAGCGTCAAGGCCGACCAGAGCGTTTACCTGGGCGACGACAAGGTAACTCGTGAGCAGTTGGGTCAGATTCTCGATGCCAGGACGCACGGCAAGAAGGACACCACGATCTTCTTCCAGGCTGATAAAGGCGTCGACTACGGCGACCTGATGGAAGTCATGAATGCCCTGCGCGGTGCGGGTTATCTGAAAGTAGGTCTGGTCGGTCTAGAGACGGTTGGTAAGAAATGATCAGTACGCGCCAAAAACTGACGCGCTATAGCGGTAGTCTGTTGTTGGTGCTGGCCGTGCACGCTATCGCGATCGTGGTCGCACTTCGTTGGTCTGCACCTCAGGCCATCGAGTTGCCGCCGGCTGCGATGATGGTAGAGCTTGCTCCGGAACCGGAGCCCGCACCGCCGCCGCCCCCGAAAGTCGTGCAGCCGCCGCAACCACCTGCGCCTGAGGAAGAAATTCCCGTGCCCAAAGTGGCTGAAGTCGAGAAGGCCGAAATCGCGGTGCCCAAGCCAGTGGTCAAGCCCAAGCCTAAACCGCAGCCGCCGAAGCCGGTGAAGAAGCCTGAGCCACCCCAGGAAAAGCCCGCTGACGAAAAACCGGTTGATACGCCACCAACCACCGCACCCGTGCAGAAGTCCGTTGCGCCGACACCACCAAGTCCGCCGTCGCCGCCGAGTAATGCGCTGCCGAATTGGCAAAGTGATCTGCTGCGCCATCTGGCCAAATACAAGAAGTACCCGGAAGACGCTCGTCGTCGCGGCATGCAAGGGGTCAGTCGTCTGCGCTTCATCGTGGATGCTGATGGCAACGTCGTGTCGTATTCGATTGCCAGCAGTTCAGGCAGTCCGGCACTGGATAGAGCAACCATGGAGATGATCCGTCGTGCTCAGCCATTGCCAAAACCTCCGGCCGAAACGCTCAACAACGGCACCATTGAGATCCTGGCACCGTTCGTTTACTCACTGGACAAGCGCTAAATCGCAATTTTGATACAACGCAGTAGCTTGATAACGTGCGTCTATCGATTGCAGCCGCTATGCTGGGGCCGCAACTTCATGGACGCACGTTATGACTCTCACAGAATTGCGCTACATCGTTACCCTCGCCCAAGAACAGCACTTCGGCCATGCCGCCGAGCGTTGTCACGTCAGCCAACCGACATTGTCGGTCGGCGTGAAAAAGCTTGAAGATGAACTTGGTGTGCTTATTTTCGAGCGCAGCAAGAGTGCCGTGCGTCTGACGCCTGTAGGTGAAGGCATTGTTGCCCAGGCACAGAAGGTTCTAGAACAGGCTCAAGGCATTCGCGAACTGGCCCAGGCTGGGAAGAACCAACTGACCGCGCCGCTGAAAGTCGGTGCGATCTATACCGTCGGGCCTTATCTATTCCCGCATCTGATCCCGCAACTGCACCGGGTCGCCCCGCAGATGCCGTTGTACATCGAAGAAAACTTCACTCACGTATTGCGCGACAAGCTGCGTAACGGTGAGCTGGACGCGATCATCATCGCCTTGCCGTTCAATGAAGCCGACGTGCTGACGATGCAGCTCTATGACGAGCCGTTCTACGTCTTGATGCCGGCTGACCATCCGTGGACCCAGAAAGCGACCATCGACGCCTCGGCCCTCAATGACAAGAGCCTGTTATTGCTCGGTGAAGGTCACTGCTTCCGCGATCAGGTGCTCGAAGCCTGCCCGACCCTGACCAAGGGCAGCGAAGGCGCCAAGCACACTACCGTTGAATCCAGCTCTCTGGAAACTATCCGTCATATGGTCGCTTCCGGCCTTGGCATCTCGATCCTGCCGATGTCGGCGGTGGACAGCCACCACTACGCCCCTGGCGTGATTGAAGTGCGTCCTTTGAGCGCGCCGGTTCCGTTCCGGACCGTAGCGATTGCCTGGCGTGCCAGCTTCCCGCGGCCCAAGGCGATTGAAATTCTCGCTGACTCCGTGCGCTTGTGCTCCGTGGCTCGTCCGAAAACCGAAGCGAGCTGAGTGCAGGCATGAGCGAGTTGTCCCACGTCTCGGTCACGGCGCTCAAGGGCGTCGGCGAGGCCATGGCCGAGAAGCTCGCCAAGGTCGGCCTGGAAAATCTGCAAGACGTCCTGTTCCACCTGCCCTTGCGTTATCAGGACCGGACTCGGGTTGTGCCTATCGGCCAGCTGCGTCCCGGTCAGGATGCAGTGATCGAAGGTACGGTCAGCGGCGCGGACGTGGTGATGGGCAAGCGCCGCAGCCTGTTGGTGCGGTTGAACGACGGAACCGGCAGCCTGAGCTTGCGCTTTTACCATTTCAGCAATGCCCAGAAAGACGGCCTCAAGCGCGGGACCCACATCCGCTGTTTTGGTGAAGCCCGGCCCGGTGCTTCCGGCCTGGAAATCTATCACCCGGAATATCGCGCGCTGACCGGCAGCGAACCAGCGCCGGTCGAGCAGACCCTGACGCCGATCTACCCGACTACCGAAGGCCTGACCCAGCAACGGTTGCGCCAGTTGAGCCAGCAAACCCTGGCCATGCTCGGCCCCAAAAGCCTGCCGGACTGGCTGCCGGAAGAGCTCGCCCGTGATTACCAGCTTGCACCGCTGGACGAGGCGATTCGCTACCTCCATCACCCGCCGGCAGACGCCGATGTCGAAGAGTTGGCCTTGGGGCATCACTGGGCGCAGCATCGGCTGGCGTTCGAAGAGCTACTGACCCATCAACTGTCCCAACAACGCTTGCGCGAGAGCCTGCGCTCCCAGCGCGCTCCGGCGCTGCCATTGGCAAAAAAGCTGCCGAAACAGTTTCTCGCCAACCTTGGTTTCCCACCCACAGGCGCTCAGCAGCGCGTGGGCAAGGAAGTCGCCTACGACCTGAGCCAGCCAGAGCCGATGTTGCGCCTGATTCAAGGGGACGTGGGCGCTGGCAAAACCGTGGTCGCCGCGCTGGCCGCCCTGCAGGCGCTGGAAGCCGGTTATCAGGTGGCGTTGATGGCACCGACCGAGATTCTCGCCGAGCAACATTACATCAACTTCAAGCGCTGGCTGGAGCCCCTGGGCATTGAGGTGGCATGGCTGGCGGGCAAGCTCAAGGGCAAGGCACGGGTTGCGTCGCTGGAGCAGATCGTCACCGGCACCCCGATGGTAGTCGGCACCCATGCGCTGTTTCAGGACGAAGTCCAGTTCAAGAATCTGGCACTGGTGATCATCGACGAGCAGCACCGCTTTGGCGTGCAGCAACGTCTGGCCCTGCGCAAAAAAGGTGTGGGTGGGCTGATGTGTCCGCATCAACTGATCATGACCGCCACGCCGATTCCGCGCACCCTGGCCATGAGCGCCTATGCGGATCTGGACACTTCGATCCTCGACGAACTGCCCCCGGGCCGTACGCCGGTCAACACGGTGCTGGTGGTCGATACCCGACGCATTGAAGTCATCGAACGCGTACGTGCTGCTTGCGCCGAGGGGCGGCAGGCCTATTGGGTCTGTACTTTGATCGAAGAGTCCGAAGAGCTCACCTGTCAGGCTGCAGAGACTTCCTTTGAAGAGCTGACCAGCGCGCTTGGCGAGTTCCGGGTCGGTCTGATCCACGGGCGGATGAAGCCCGCTGAAAAAGCCGCAGTCATGGCTGAATTTAAACAGGGCGCCTTGCAACTTCTGGTGGCGACGACGGTGATTGAAGTCGGCGTAGACGTGCCCAACGCCAGCCTGATGATCATCGAGAACCCTGAGCGGCTGGGTCTGGCCCAGTTGCACCAGCTGCGCGGCCGGGTGGGACGTGGCAGCGCTGTGAGCCATTGCGTGTTGCTCTACCACCCGCCTCTTTCCCAGATCGGCCGTCAGCGGCTGGGCATCATGCGCGAGACCAACGACGGTTTCGTGATTGCCGAAAAAGACCTTGAGCTGCGCGGCCCTGGTGAAATGCTCGGCACCCGTCAAACCGGGCTATTGCAGTTCAAAGTCGCCGACCTGATGCGCGACGCGGATCTGCTGCCCGCAGTGCGTGATGCCGCGCAGGCGCTGCTTGAGCGCTGGCCGCAACATGTCAGTCCGCTGCTGGAGCGTTGGTTGCGCCACGGTCAACAATACGGTCAGGTGTGAAGCAGGTCGTCGCTTTGACGATCCCATCACACCGTTAACAACCAAGCTGGTTATACTTCAGCGACTGTAAGAATTCGGATACTGACCATGACAGAAGTTGCCCACGTCGATGAAGCTCCTCACACCCCGTCCGTTATTCGGCAATTGCTTGGGAAACTAGGCATCAGCTACAGCGAGGTCTCTGAAGATCCGCAGCTGCCGAGCGAGCGAAAGGTCCAGGCGGTGCTGGTTGAAGATGCGGTGGGTGCACTTCTGATCCTGTTTCCCCAAAGCCAGTTGCTGGATCTCGCCCGCATTACCGAGCTGACCGGCCGCAAACTGGTGGCGGTCCCCAATAGCCGTCTGCTCAAGATGCTCTCCAAACACAACCTGCAGGTGCTGCCGGGCCTGCCCGCGCTGACCAGCTCGCCGTGCCTGTATGACGAGCGTCTGTTGCAGGAGCCGTCGGTATTGATCGGTTCGGGCGAGCCTGGTGTGCTGCTGGAAATCAGCAGCGATGATTTCAAGACCATGCTCAACAAAGCCAGTGCCGCCCACTTCGGCGAGCTGTTGAGTAAGATCCATCCCAACCTCGATCGTCCTGATGACGACCGCGAAGAAATCACTCAGGCGATGCATGCCTTCACGGCCCGTCGCATCCAGCAGCGTCTGGAAGCCACGCTGGAAATCCCGCCGCTGGCCGGGACTGCCCAGAAAATCATCAAACTGCGTGTCGATCCTGATGCGACCATTGATGACATCACCGGTGTCGTCGAGACCGATCCCGCACTGGCTGCCCAAGTGGTGAGCTGGGCGGCTTCGCCTTACTACGCGTCGACCGGCAAGATTCGTTCGGTAGAAGACGCTATCGTCCGGGTGCTGGGTTTTGATTTGGTGATCAACCTGGCGCTGGGTCTGGCGCTGGGCAAGACGTTGAGCCTGCCCAAGGATCACCCGCAACAGACCACGCCTTACTGGCAGCAGTCGATTTACACTGCCGCTGTCATTGAAGGCCTGACCCGTGCCATACCTCGTGCCCAGCGGCCAGAGGCGGGCCTGACTTATCTGGCCGGGCTTCTACACAACTTTGGTTATCTACTGCTGGCTCACGTGTTTCCGCCACATTTCTCGCTGATCTGCCGCCAGTTGGAGGTCAATCCGCACCTGCATCACAGCTATGTTGAACAGCATCTGCTGGGCATAAGCCGTGAGCAGATGGGTTCATGGCTGATGCGTTACTGGGACATGCCGGACGAGCTGTGCACCGCCCTGCGTTTTCAGCACGACCCGACTTACGACGGTGAACACAGCGAATACGCCAACCTGGTTTATCTTGCGGTACGCCTGCTGCGTCAGAACGGCATTGGCTCGGGACCGCAGGAAGTGATTCCTGACGAAATCTACGCCCGCCTGAATCTGCCTCGGGAAAAGGCCGAAGAGTCAGTGCGCAAGGTGCTTGACGCCGAAGTCCTGCTGCGGGAGTTGGCGTCTCAGTTTTCGTCGTAATCCCCGATCTTCTGTGGAATCGGTGCTTGTAATGTGGGAGCGGAGCTTGCCCGCGATGAGGCTGGACGCGATCTGAAGTGAACCGCGTCCAGCCTTATCGCGGGCAAGCTCCGCTCCCACAATCGATCGCATTACTTCAGTATGACCGGCAACTCTGCTAGTTCTTTCTAAACCGTCTCCCCAGCCTCCCCTGGCAATTGCTCATCCAGATGCAGCCACGGCAGACGGTTGTCGGTCCAGATATGACGGCTGGCAGGCGCTTGCTCGGGGTGGTCGAAGGTCGCGACGGTCACGTCAATCTCTTCAGGACTATTGCGGGAAAGCAGAGCCAGTTGTGCGCCGCAGTTATTACAGAAATAACGCACACACGTTGGGCCTGAGTCATAGGCCGTGGGGCTGCCCTCAGTCCACTTGAACGACGTGACCGGCACCGAAATCCAGGTCATGACGATCCCGCCAGAGGTCCGTCGGCAGATCGAGCAATGACAATGAGCGATATCGCGCAAGGGTGCTTCGAACTGATAGCGCAGGCTGCCGCAATGGCAGCCGCCAGTGGTGATCGGGTCCATTTTTTTCCCCTGTAGAGCCGGTGGTCGATAAAGCGTCTGACCGCGTCGGCGCGTATTCGTCTTTAGTTGTAGACGCTCAAAGGTTTCAGCTGCGAAAGGTGAATGAAAGCTTGGCCCATTAGGATCCTCTCACCGCCGGCAATAGACCGGTCAGCCACATGTGCGTTTTCTGACGTGCAAAGGCCCAGTTAACAACAACAAATGGTGACCCTGATGTGCTCTAGTGCCCTGCTTCATTCCCCGCTTTCGCCCCAACTCCATGCGCCGCTCTCGCTGAGCTGATTCGCCCTTCGCCTATCCGGATTCGCGTACTGCCTGGAGTATTTCTATGTTGACCTTCCTCGGCTTTGCCATGGTTGTTGCTTTCATGTACTTGATCATGAGCAAGCGGCTGTCCGCGCTGATTGCCTTGATCCTGGTGCCGATCATCTTCGCCTTGTTCGGCGGTTTTGGTCCCACCATTGGCCCGATGATGCTGGCTGGTATCACCAAGCTTGCGCCGACTGGCGTGATGCTGATGTTCGCCATTCTGTACTTCGCCTTGATGATCGACTCAGGTTTGTTCGACCCGGCAGTGCGCAAGATCCTGCAGTGGGTCAAAGGCGACCCGATGAAAGTATCGGTAGGCACCGCGGTGCTGGCGCTGGTGGTTTCTCTGGATGGTGACGGTGCAACGACATACATGATTTGCGTTGCCGCCATGCTCCCGCTCTACAGCCGCATCGGCATGAGCCCACGCATCATGGCCGGCCTGATCATTCTGGCGGGCGGCATCATGAACATGACCCCATGGGGCGGGCCGACAGCTCGTGCAGCCAGTGCCTTGCACGTTGATGCATCCGATATTTTCGTGCCTATGATTCCGGCCATGTGTGCCGGGGTAGTTGCACTTCTGTTGATCGCGTACTTCTACGGTAAACGTGAGCGTGCTCGTCTGGGCGAACTGCACCTGCATGGCGATGAAGCCGACCACAGCGAAATCAGCGTTTCGCAATTCCCGGATGCGCGTCGTCCGAAACTGATCTGGTTCAACGGCGCACTGACACTGGTGCTGATGATCGCCCTGATCATGGGCCTGCTGCCTCTGCCAGTTCTGTTCATGATCGCGTTCAGTATCGCGATGATCATCAACTACCCGAACCTGCAGGATCAGAAAGACCGGATCGCCGCTCACTCCGGTAGCGTGCTGGCGGTGGTTGGTCTGATTTTCGCGGCCGGTATTTTCACCGGTATCCTGACCGGCACCGGCATGGTCGATGCCATGTCCAAAAGCCTGTTGGCGGTCATCCCGGAAGCAATGGGCCCGTATCTGGCGGTGATCACTGCACTGGTGAGCATGCCGTTCACGTTCTTCATGTCCAACGATGCCTTCTACTACGGCGTATTGCCGGTATTGACCGAAGCCGCTGCTCACTACGGCATCAGCCCGGTGGAAATGGCCCGCGCCTCGATCGTTGGCCAACCGGTTCACTTGCTCAGCCCGCTGGTTCCGTCGACTTACCTGCTGGTAGCCCTGGCCGGCATCGAGTTTGGCGACCACCAACGCTTCACCTTGAAGTGGGCAGTATTGGTTTGCCTGTGCATAATGGTTGCCGCTTTGCTGATGGGCATTTTCCCGCTTTACAGCAGTCTGTAACTTCAGACCCCATAGTTTTGTGGCTCAAGTCCGGTCCCTAAGGCCGTTCTTGGGCCATAAACGTTAAACGCTCAAAGGATTATGTATGGAATGGTTCACCAATCCTGAAATCTGGATTGCCTTCTTCACCCTGACTGCCCTGGAGATCGTCCTGGGCATCGACAACATCATCATGATCTCGATTCTGGTCAGCCGTATGCCCAAGCATATGCAGGCGCGCACCCGGATCTTCGGTCTGGCGCTGGCCATGGTCACGCGTATTCTGTTGCTGCTGTCGATCACCTGGATCATGCGCCTGACGGCGGATCTGTTTGTAGTCTTTGGCCAAGGCATTTCCGGCCGCGACATGATCCTGTTCTTCGGTGGTCTGTTCCTGCTGTGGAAAAGCTCGCAAGAGATCTACCACGGCCTGGAAGGCGAAGAAGAGTCAATGGATGGACCCAAAGGTGCTGGTGGCAAGTTCATCTACACCATCATCCAGATCGCGATCATCGACATCGTGTTCTCGCTGGACTCGGTCATTACCGCCGTCGGCATGGTCTCCCACGTACCCGTCATGGTTGCAGCGATTGTGGTCGCGGTACTGGTCATGATGGCCTGCGCTGGCACTATCAGCGATTTCATCGAGAAGCATCCTTCCCTGAAGATGCTCGCGCTGTCGTTCCTGATCGTGGTGGGTACGGTGCTGATCGCTGACGCCTTCGACGTGCATGTGCCAAAAGGCTACGTGTACTTCGCCATGGCGTTCTCGCTGGCGGTTGAAGCCATCAACATCAAAATGCGCATCTCGATGGCCAAGAAAAAGGCTCAGAGCGAGCCGGTCAAGCTGCGCAAGGATATTCCGGGTCAGTAAGCCGGTTGCCTGCTTGAACAAAACGGGGCCATCACAGGCCCCGTTTTTATTGGCTAAGGCATCGTTGGTACTTATGGAACTGGACCCGTGGGAGCAAGCTTGCTTGCGAAGAGGTCGGTACATTCGCTACATATTTATGCCGGATAGACCGCCTTCGCGAGCAAGCTCGCTCCCACAGGGTCGAAGTACAGATCTATCTGGCTGATTTGTTACAGATTTGTTTCAATGGAACCAGTGTCAGCCAATGCTGGCATTTAAAGCAAAGGCCGACTAAAGGTTAGTTACACCCTTCATTGCGCCATCCGCCGACACTTTAATTTTCTGTCCTGAAAGGGCACACCTCAGGGGGCTTTCCGTATGCTGACCCTGCTCGATTTGCTATCGGCTGTCGCCTTGCTGATCTGGGGCACCCACATTGTTCGCACCGGCATTCTGCGGGTGTATGGCTCGCAGCTGCGTCAGGTCATCAGCCAGAACATGTCCAAGCGTCCGCTGGCGTTCATCGCCGGGATTCTGGTCACAGCGCTGGTACAGAGTAGTAACGCCACAGCGATGCTGGTGACTTCATTCGTGGGCCAGGGCCTGATGGCGCTGACGCCAGCACTGGCGATCATGCTGGGTGCCGATGTCGGCACCGCGCTGATGTCGCGGATCCTCACGTTCGACTTGTCGTGGCTCTCGCCGCTGTTGATCTTCCTCGGCGTGATTTTCTTCCTGTCGCGCAAACAGACTCGAATCGGACAATTGGGCCGCGTCGCCATTGGTCTCGGGCTGATCGTGCTCGCCTTGCAGCTGATCGTCACCGCTGCGGCGCCGATCACCCAGAACGCCGGCGTCAAAGTGCTGTTTGCGTCCCTCACCGGCGACCTGTTGCTCGATGCCTTGGTGGGCGCGTTGTTCGCCCTGATTTCCTACTCCAGCCTGGCAGCGGTGTTGCTGACAGCCACTCTGGCCGGTGCGGAAATCATCAGCCTGCCGGTGGCGATTGGTTTGGTGATCGGCGCCAACATCGGCAGCGGTCTGCTGGCGTTCCTGAGCACCAGCATGCAGAACGTTGCCGGGCGGCAAGTGGCGCTGGGCAGTCTGCTGTACAAACTGTTCGGCCTCTTGCTGATCATTCCGGTACTGGACCCGCTGGTGCACTGGATCGACAGCCTGGGCTTCAGCCCTCAGGACATGGTCATTGGCTTTCACCTGGTCTACAACACTTCCCGCTGCCTGATCATGCTGCCAACCGTAGGCTGGATGGCGCGGCTGTGTGCATTCCTGCTGCCTGAGCGTGCGGAGGTCAACGGTCTGGCCAAACCGCGTCATCTGGACCTGACCGCGCTGTCCACGCCAAGCCTGGCCCTGGCCAATGCCGTGCGCGAGACCCTGCGCATGGGTGACCTGATCGAAGGCATGCTCGGCTCGATGCTCGAAGTGCTGCGCGGTACGCAAACATCGGTCACTCAGGAAATCCGTCGCCTCAACGATGACGTCGAAGCCCTCTACAGCGCCATCAAGCTGTACCTGGCGCAGATGCCCCGAGAAGACCTCGGCGAACAGGACAACCGGCGCTGGGCAGAAATCATCGAGCTGACCATCAACCTGGAACTGGCGGCTGGCTTGATCGAGCGCATGCTGCGCAAGGTCCAGCAACAGAAGACTTCCCAGCGCCGCTCTTTCTCCGAAGTGGGCCTGGAAGAACTCGCCGGCCTGCATTCGCAGCTGATGTCGAACCTGCGCCTGGGTTTGTCGGTGTTTCTCAGTGGCGATCCGGAAAGCGCTCGTCAGTTGTTGCGTGAAAAGCGCCGCTTCCGCGCTCAAGAACGGCGTCTTGCCCACGCTCACGTCAGCCGACTGCAACGCAAAGTTGTGCAAAGCCTCGAAACCAGCTCACTGCACCTTGAGTTGATTGCTGACATGAAGCGTCTGAATTCGCTATTTTGCAGCAGCGCTTACGTGGTGCTTGAGACGGCTGATACTGGCGCGCTGTCCAGCGAAAGCCCGGCCAATCCGTCTGCGTAAAAGACTTGAGGTGAACGTACCAGGCACATCGAAGTCTGTTAGACATACTGGCCCGCAAGGAAGCATGTTTTATGCGTTGCCTGCTGTTCGCTTGTCTGTTTTTGATTTCACAGTCTTCATCTGCTCTCGACCGCTTTCAGGTTGAGGGCTACCTGCTGCCCAACGGTCTGCAATTGCTGCTCAAGCCGGGCTATGAAAAAGGTCATGTCGCGATTCGCCTGGTGGTGGGCATCGGTTTTGACGACTTCCCCTGCAAAGACAAGGAATTGCCTCACCTGCTGGAGCATATGCTTTTCAGCGGCGTCGACGACTCCGGCGAAGGCGGTTTGGAAGAGCGCATGCAGGCCCTGGGCGGCGACTGGAATGCATTCACCAGCAACACTGACACCACGTTTGTCATCGAAGCCCCGGCGCAAAATCAGCGCAAGGTACTGGACCTGCTGTTGGAGGTCCTGAGCAAAACCCATTTCGACGAGTCGGCCTTGGATACCGTCAAGCGCATCGTGGAGCGTGAGGACGGCGGGCATTACTCGCACCTGCAACGCTGGCTGGACCGCAAGGACCTGGGCCACAGTGCAAGTAGCCAATTGGCGGTGGAAATGGGGCTCAAGTGCGCCGAGCGCCCGCAAGTCGGTCACATCGAGCTGGATCAGATCGAGGACGTGTTCAAAGCCTGGTATGCGCCGAACAACATGACGCTGATTGTGGTCGGCGATCTGGATCGGCTGTTGCCTGGCTATCTGGAACGTACCTACGGCGAACTCGATGCGGTTGATCCTACCGAGCACCCGCAGTTGGCCGAGGCCAATGGCAATGCCGATGCAGAGCGCACCCTGATCCGCGGCGGGCTGGGTGATGGCGCACGGCTGCACCTGATTTTTACCGAGCCGCTGCTGGACGATCAGCCCGATGAAACCCTGCAATTGCTCGACGACTATTTTGAATGGGCGTTGTACAGCGATTTGCGCTTGAAGCGTGGCTTGTCCTACGGCCCCTGGGTGGATCGCGAAGTCTTTGCCGGCAGCGGCTTCATGAGCCTCAATGCCGATGTGGAAGGTGACGATGTCGAACAGGCCAAGGATGCCATGCTCGAGGTACTCAAGAACCTGCAGGCAGACGGCCTAGACCCGGCCACCTTCGCCCGCATCAAGCAGGCCGCCATCGCTAAACAGGCCTGGGCCGTACAGGGCAACAGCGCACTGGCGGACTATTATTGGGGGGCGATCAATGACTATGACAAAGGCCGCTTCGCCGACCCGGTCAAACGCTATAAAGCCGTCAGCCTGGACAGCGCCAACCGCGTCATGCGCGAGCTGCTGGCGCAAAAAGGTTACTGGCGTATCGAGCAGCCGCTGCTGAGCTACAACCAGCTTTATTGGCTGGTGGTGGGGACGATCGGCTTGGTGGTTTTACTGATTGGATGGCGTATAAGCGTGTATCGCCGGAGAAGGTAGACCTGAAAACGCGATTCTCCTGTGGGAGCGGTGCTTGCCCGCGATAAGGCTGAATGCGGTTTGACTTTAGAATTGCGGTGCCCTTATCGCGGGCAAGCACCGCTCCCACAGCGCTGTTATCCTGCTGGCGCTTTTCTTCCTGTCGACCAAGTGAATCGCCGAAATGCCTGAGTGGAAATCCCTGATCAACCGCGTAATCAACCTGATGAAACGCTATCCAGGACTTATTGCGGCGGGTGGTTTCATTTCGGGGATCGCCAGCTTCATTCTGGTGGATCGCCAGGAAGGACTGGCGACCTGGATTGCGGTGGTCATGCTCGTCAGCTGGCTGTGGCTGATGGTCGAAAGCAGCGCCATGGTGCTGTTCACCAAAGTCTTCAAGCGTGAGATCCCTTCAGGGCTGTTGCGTTATGGCACGCAGATGATCCACCAGGAAAGTCTGTTTTTCGTTCTGCCGTTCTTTTTCATCACCACCACCTGGAACAGCGCCCAGGCAGTGTTTACCGGCCTGCTGGGTGCGGCGGGACTGATTTCCATCATTGATCCGCTGTACTACAAATGGCTCGCGCCCAGACGCTGGTTGTTCATGGCGCTGCACACGCTGACGCTGTTTGCCGCGCTGCTGACCGCCTTGCCGATCATCCTGCACCTGACCACGGCCGAGAGTTACAAGCTGTCGCTGGGGATCGCCATGCTGTTGTCATTCCCCAGCCTGACGTCGAGCTTCCCGACAAACACCTGGCGAGGCTTTGCCGGCGTGGTGCTTGCGATCTTGCTGATCGGCGGCGCGGGCTGGTTGCTGCGCTCGTGGGTGCCGCCCGCGACGCTGTGGCTGACTGAGGTTGCCGTCAGCACCGAGTTCGACAACAAGAACCGCAAGCCCGGCGACAGCATCACTGAGATCGGCGTGAATCAGCTACGTGCAGGCGGGCTTTACGCCTACACCTCGATCAACGCGCCTCGCGGCCTGGAAGAGCGGATCTATCATGTGTGGCGGCACAACGGCGAAGAGGGCGAGCGCATTGCGCTGGATATACATGGTGGGCGCAAAGAAGGCTATCGTGCCTGGACCCACAAACAGAACTTCCCCCAGGACGCTGTCGGCAACTGGCAGGTCAGGGTGCTGACTGAAGACGGGCAAATGATCGGCGTACTGCGCTTCAAGGTCACCGATAACGACCAGCCAGCCGTCACGCGTCAGTCGGGCAGGATAAACCGCCTGAAGCCGGGCGGCGACGATAGCCGCGCTGAAAAAGCCGAGCCGCAAGGCTCGAAGAGCGACTCAGAAACCAAAGCGCGCGAGCCCGCCGCTGAAGAACCCAAAGCTGCGGCTCCGAACGATCAATAACAGGCACGCTCATGAAGACGCCCACGCTTGCCGCATCCGCCGAAGAGGTATCCGCCAGCGCCGGCGAGCGCCCTGGCCGCGCCGTTCTGGATACTGCTGGCCAGCCCGTGCAGTTGCGTATATCCGGTGACTGGACCCTTCAGCATTACCGAGTGCTCAAGCGCCAGACCGACGATCTGGGCGGCAATTACGACGCGAATGTGCCTGTCGATCTGAGCGGCCTCCATGCACTGGACACTGCGGGCGCCTCGCTGTTGGTCGAGCTGCTTGGCACCGAGCGCCTGGCCCGGCTGGCGGTGCAGGCACCAGACTTGCCGGTGTCCAGCCGCGCTCTGCTGCAAACCATTCAGTCGGCATTGTGCGATTACTGCGCACCGGTCAAAGAACCGGAAGTCGCGGTGGGGTTGCAATTACTCTCGCGCATCGGCGGCGCGGTCTACACGTTGTGGACTGACACCCTGCAATTGCTGGGCTTCATTGGCCTGATCATCGAGACCTTGCTGCGCAACATTTTTCGCCCAAGGCGCTGGCGCATGACGTCGGTGTTTGTCCACATTGAGCAGACCGGCCTGGACGCCGCGCCCATCGTGGCGTTGCTGACCTTTCTGGTAGGCGCCGTGGTGGCGTTTCTTGGGGCGACCATACTCAAAACCTTCGGCGCTACGATCTTCACCGTGAATCTGGTCGCGTTCTCGTTCTTGCGTGAGTTCGGCGTGTTGCTGACCGCGATTCTTATGGCCGGCCGCACCGCCAGCGCCTTTACCGCGCAAATCGGCTCAATGAAAGCCAATGAAGAAATCGACGCCGTCCGCACCTTGGGCCTCAGCCCGGTGGAACTGCTGGTGCTGCCACGGGTGTTGGCGCTGCTGGTGTCGTTGCCGCTGCTGACCTTTCTGGCGATGATCTGCGGCATCATCGGCGGCGGTGTGGTGTGCGCCGTGTCGCTGGATATTTCCCCGGCAATGTTCCTCTCACTGTTGCAGAAGGACATCGGGGTTCAGCATTTCCTGGTCGGCATGGTCAAGGCGCCCGTGTTTGCCTTTCTGATCGCGGCCATTGGCTGCCTTGAAGGTTTCAAAGTCAGCGGCAGTGCCGAGTCGGTGGGCGCACACACCACTTCCAGCGTGGTGCAATCGATCTTCGTGGTGATCGTGCTCGACGCCATGGCGGCGTTGTTTTTCATGGAGATGGGCTGGTGAGCAAGGTGCCGATAAGTCGTGACGCGGTAATTGAAGTGCGGGGGCTGTGCAATCGTTTCGGGGCCCAGAGCGTGCATGAAAATCTCGACCTGGATTTATACAAAGGCGAGATCCTGGCCGTGGTTGGTGGCTCGGGCAGTGGTAAATCCGTGCTGTTGCGTAGCATCGTCGGCTTGCGTCGTCCGGATGCGGGCAGTGTCCGAGTGTTTGGTCAGGATTTGCAGAGCCTGTCGGAGCAGGATCGCTCGCAGGTTGAGCGTCGCTTCGGCGTGTTATTCCAGAAGGGCGCTTTGTTCTCGTCCCTGACACTCACCGAAAACGTCGCGCTGCCGCTGATTGAACACGCAGGCCTGAGCCGCGATGAGGCCGAGCATCTGGCCGGGGTCAAGCTGGCGCTGGCCGGGCTGCCGTTGTCATCGGCTCACAAATACCCGGCGTCATTGTCTGGCGGCATGATCAAGCGGGCAGCCTTGGCGCGGGCTCTGGCGCTGGATCCGGACATTCTGTTCCTCGACGAGCCCACCGCCGGGCTTGATCCGATTGGTGCTGCCGCGTTCGATCAACTGATCCTGACATTGCGCGATGCATTGGGCTTGAGCGTGTTTCTGGTCACCCATGACCTGGACACCCTCTACACCATCACCGACCGTGTGGCGGTGCTGTCGCAGAAACGGGTGCTGGTCGCGGACCGGATCGACAAGGTCTCGGCCACCAACGACCCTTGGATTCATGAATATTTCCACGGCCCTCGTGGCCGGGCGGCATACTCCGCTTCCTTGCAGAAAGAGGTCTGACGATGGAAACCCGTGCCCATCATGTGTTGATCGGCCTGTTCACGGTACTGGTGGTGGCGGCTGCGTTGCTGTTCGGGCTGTGGTTGGCGAAGTCCAGCGTCGACTCGGCGTTCAAGGACTACGAAGTGGTGTTCAACGAAGCGGTGACCGGCTTGTCACGAGGCAGCGCTGTGCAGTACAGCGGGATCAGAATCGGTGATGTGATCGAGCTGCGCCTGGACCCCAACGATCCGCGCCGGGTGCTGGCGCAGATCCGTATTGTCGGCAATACACCCATCAAGCAGGACACTCAGGCCAAGCTGGCGCTGACCGGCATAACCGGTGGCTCTATCATTCAGCTCAGCGGCGGCACGCCCCAAAGCCCCGAATTGACGGGCAAGGACGGCCACCTGCCGACCATCATCGCTTCACCGTCGCCCATCGCGCGCTTGCTTAACGACAGCAACGACATGATGAGCAGCATCAGTGAGCTCATGCACAACGCCAACACCATGTTTTCTCCGGAGAACGTGCGCAACCTCACCCTTACCCTGGATCATCTTGAGCAGACTACCGGCGCGATTGCCGGTCAGCGCGATGATATTCGCCAGACGCTCAAGCAATTGGCCCAAGTGGGTAAACAGGCCAGCGCCACCCTGGAACAGACTGCCGCCTTGATGCGCAATGCCAATGGCCTGCTCAACAGCGATGGCAAGCAGATGTTCAGCAGCGCGGAAAGGGCGATGAAGTCTCTGGAGCAAAGCAGCGCGACGATTAACAGCGTGCTTAATGACAACCAGCATTCGCTGGATAACGGCCTGCGAGGTCTGGGTGAACTGGGGCCAGCAGTGCGCGAATTGCGCGAGACGCTGTCTTCGCTACGCGCCATCTCCCGCCGCCTGGAAGCCAACCCCAGCGGATACCTGCTGGGCAGCGACAAGAACAAGGAGTTTGAGCCATGAGAGTTGTTGCAGAGAACGACACCGTAGGAGCGCGCTTGCCCGCGATTGCGTCAGGTCAGGCGCCTAATATTTCGACTGACAGACCGTATCGCGGGCAAGCGCGCTCCTACAGGTTGGCACTACTCCTCAGTGTTGCCCTGCTCAGCGCCTGCTCCATCCTGCCCAAATCCGAACCCTCCGACGTCTACCGTTTACCCGTTGGCGCAGCGGCCTCCAGTGTGGCGCAACCGGTGCAGTGGTCGCTTCGCCTGGCCCGCCCCAAAGCCAGCGAAACCCTGGACAGCCCGCGCATCGCAGTTGTGCCGCAAGGTGATCTGATCAGCAGCTATAAAGGTGCGCGCTGGACCGATCCGGCCCCGGTGCTATGGCGCAACAGATTACTGGATGCTTTTGCCAGCGATGGTCGGGTGCAGCTACTTAGCACCGACGACAGCAACCTGCAGGCGGATTTCCAACTGGGCGGGGAGTTGCAGGCGTTCCAGAGTGAATACCGGGGTCAGGCCATCGAAGTGGTCATTCGCCTTGATGCGCGACTGGTCAGTGATAACCAGCGGATCATCGCCACCCGCCGCTTTGAAGTACGCCAGCCGGTGGACGACAAGCAGGTGCCCGCCGTGGTGGCGGGCTTTGGTAAAGCCAGTGATGGTTTAGCCGCCCAAGTGCTGCGCTGGACCGTCGAGCAAGGCCAGAAGCACTACGTCGCAGTGGCGCCGAAGAACCAGTAGCAGACGAAAATCGCCGCAACCACGCCGGCAAATTCAGCCAGTAGCGCGCAACCCACTGCGTGGCGGGCGCGCTGAATCCCTACTGCGCCGAAGTACACGGCCAGTACGTAGAAAGTGGTTTCGGTGCTGCCCTGAATGGTCGCCGCCGCCAGCGCCGCGAAGCTGTCCACACCCTGGGTCTGCATGGTCTCGATCAACATCGCCCGGGCGGCACTTCCCGAGAACGGCTTGACCATGGCAGTCGGCAGCGCATCCACAAAGCGTGTGTCCAGACCCAGCCATTGAACCAGATGGCGAATACCTTCCAGACCCAGGTCCAGCGCGCCCGAAGCACGCAGCACGCCGACCGCGCAGAGCATTGCCACCAGATACGGCAACAGCCCTTTGGCGACATCAAACCCCTCTTTTGCGCCTTCGACGAACGCTTCGTAAACCTGCACCTTGCGCAGAGCGCCAATCACCAGAAACAGGATGATCAGGCCGAACAGCGTCAGGTTGCCGAGGATCGAGGACAGGCCTGCCAGCGCTGTCGCTGACATGGTCGCCAACAACGCCATGAAGCTGCCGAGGATCAGCGCGCCAGGGATCAGATACGCCAGCACCACCGGGTCCCACAAACGCAGACGCTGCATGAAGGCCACAGACAACAGGCCCACCAATGTGGAAGCGCTGGTCGCCAGCAGGATCGGCAAGAACACCAGTGTGGGATCAACAGCCCCTTGCTGGGCGCGGTACATGAAAATCGACACTGGAAGCAGCGTCAGCGACGACGCGTTGAGGACCAGAAACAGAATCTGCGCGTTACTGGCAACGGTGGCGCTGGGGTTGAGTTCTTGTAGCGAGCGCATGGCCTTGAGGCCGATGGGGGTTGCCGCGTTGTCCAGGCCAAGCGCGTTGGCGGCGAAATTCAGGGTAATCAAGCCCAACGCCGGGTGCCTCCGAGGGACTTCCGGCATCAGGCGCAGGAACAACGGCCCGAGGACTTTCGCCAGCCAGTCGACGATTCCGGCTTTCTCGGCAATTCGCAGAAAGCCCAGCCAGAGCGTGAGAGTGCCGAACAGCAAGACCATGACTTCGACAGACAGCTTCGCCATCGCGAAAATGCTTTCGACCATGGCGGCAAAAATGCCCGCGTTACCACCAATCAGCCATTGCCCGAATGCAGACACTGCCGCGATAAGAAAAAAACCGAGCCATAAGCCGTTGAGCATTCACAGATCCCCCGCAAGATGCCGCGATGATAGCGGTGGCGGGGCAAACAACAAACCCTTAAGGCAGAGTCATTTGCAACATGGGAGGTATGGAGCGCAGGGCTCATCGATCATCTGTGGGAGCGGTGCTTGCCAGCGATAGGAACACCGCGGTTTTCCAGGCAGATCACCTAGACCCCATCGCGGGCAAGCACCGCTCCCACAGGTCTGCGTTTCAGCGCAAAATCTTCGGCGGTTCGTCACGTGGCAGGTTGTTGTGCTGCATGGGTTGCTCGGTGTATTCGATTTCACCCCGCAGTTGCTCGCGCAACTGACGGGCGACGTCCACACCGATCGACTTGGACACGTCACGTACCACCCGACCGCGGTTGAGTGAGACTTTGACGTCGCGGCCGTTGACCAGTTTGGTGTCCTGACCTTCGCCCATCGCGGTGAACGCGGAGGTGATTTCGAAGGTGCGGGTGTTGATCAGGCTGAAGTCGCTGACCAGGGTCAGACCCAGAATCGCCGAGTGGCTGTCAGTATTGGCCAGCTCGCCGACGTCCTGGCGGAAGTCGATATCCGAGACTGTCCCGAACAGCACGTAATCCGCGCCTTTGAAGTTGCCGTTCTTGATCCGCTTGATGACGTCGTAAACATCCTCCGTCGACTTGGCGGTATAAGGCGTGCCTTGAACCAGCTGGAACATGCCTGACTTGAGAATCTCGCCCTTGATGTCGCCGCTGAATTTGCGCAGCTCGCCCTGCTCGATGTAGCTGTAACGCTCCTCGTACTCGTTGTAGCTGGCCGAGCCGCTGGCGCTGTAGGCATTGGCGCGGATATTACTCTGCGCCGAAACCGTGTGAATGTAGTGTTCCACACGTTGCTGAAACGCCATGTCGGTGACTGCGATTTTCGGCGCGGCCTGGACGCCAAAGGCGCACATCAGGCCGAAGATGCCAATCCATGCACGCATTGCTTAGCGCTCCGTGGTCTTGCGGATTTCTTTCTCGTCCATCCACTCGGCCAGACCGCTTTCAACATCGATCAGTTGCAGGCTGAATTTGTAGAAGACGTCCTTGTAGTCGCTGCTGCGCTTGACGATGGAGCTGATCGCGCCTTCCAGACGGTATTTGGCGGCGATCATGTTGCCGGTTTTGCTGACAGTCGACTGCTTGTACAGGCCGCTCTGGTTTTGCAGCTTGAGCTGGTCAACCTGGCTTTGCATCTGGGTATTGTCGCTGGCGAAGCGGGCAGTACCGGTTTTCATCAACTGGGTTTTGATCGATGTGGTGATTTCGCGGGTATCGATGTACTCGCTGGTCTTGTTCTTCACGTCATAGACCTGAACCACGGGGCGGCCTTGCAGAACGCCGGATTGAGCCAGCGAGCGGGTCATGGACTCGGCGATCATTTGCAGGTCGGTGGAGCCGAATTCGTTGGTCACGGTTTCGACGGCTTTGGTGTCGCCATAGCTGATGTTTTTGCTGCCCAGGGACGGCGAATTATTAGCGCAACCTGCAAGCAGCAGGGCGCCAGCAGCGATGGAGCAAAGGCGGATAGACAACATGTGGAAGTTCTCTTCAACTGAACAAAATAAAGTGCGAATCAAGGCGTCTTCACTTCAAGACGAAAGTCAGTAGCTTTCGGCACCGGTGCAATCGCGGGCAGGAAGCTGGTTTGCGAGCCATACAGCGTCACGCTTTTCCAGCCTTCGGCATCGGCCACAGGGAAACCGTCGTTACCCAGCCACGCGAAGCGGTAGTACATCTGCTTGTTGTAGCTGCTGGTGTTGTTGAGCTGCACATTGACGGTAAGAAAACCGTTTTCCCGGGCTACGCGCATGGCGCCCACTTCGATGTTCTTCATGTCGCCCATGGCAACGACTTTGCTCGCCGCGCTGCCGGGAGCCGGTGGGGGCGGGGTTACGCAGCCAGCGAGCATGGCCAGTGCCAACACGCTGAGAATCTTGATACGCATGGAGAGTCTCCGTTCAGGGTTGTTTGGTGGTGGCGATCGCTTGCTGCATAGCCGACGGCGTCACGTGCGCTGCGAGGCCGTCGGTGTAGACCTGATTGCCGATCGCCCGCAGAGCAACGACCTGATAGCGCTGGTCGATTTTGACGTCCACTTTGGTACCACCCGTGGAAGAAGGCAGGACCACCTGATGCGTGCCTTGTGGCAGACGCAGGCGAGCGACCAGCGTGTTGTCCGGCAGGGTGCGCCAGGTGCGGGTGTCAGCACCTTCGGTGATCGCCGATGCGATACCTACTGCCAGGCCGGCGAGGGGGTTCACGTCATTGAGCTGCTTCTGGGCCACGCCGCGGGTAATCGCCCGGACCGTGGTACGCAGAATGATCCCCGGCATGTCATCACGCAGGGCGCGGCGCGACATGTCGGTGGTGCTGTTGAGTTTGGTCAGATTGATCTGCTGGCCGTCGAGGCCGATCTGGGTGAAGGCTGCGGTCGTTGTGTCGGGCTTGATCACCGGGAACGACAAGGGCGTGATGACCAGATTGCCACTGATCGGCAGCGGCAGCGGGATGCGCACCGAGTCGCGTGCGGGAGCGAAACCGCTCTGCACCACGATCAATACTTCGCTGTAACCGTCCTTGCTTTCATTGCCGTCGAGCTTGAGCAGCGCTTCATCGAGCAGTGGCGTGTTCGGGCGCAATTCTGCGGCTTTGCGATAGCCCGGTGCGGCGAGGCCTTTTTCACCCAGGGCTTCATAGACGAAACCGGACAGGTAATGGCTGAACGCACTCTGGTAACTGTTCTTCAAACCCACGACTTCTGGCGCATCCAGTGACGCAACCGGATAACCCTGCAAATCCTTGAACTGGGTCTTGACGCCCTTGCTCTCGGCTTCTTCTTCGCTTTTGGCGTATTCCTTGTCCCGCAACTCGGCGATCACCGCTTCGCGTTCGTGAGTCTTCCTGATCTCGACCCGTGCGCCTTCAAAGTCGTTTTTGGCCAGCAGATTCAGGGCCATCTGCGTGGTCAGCATGACCTTTTCGTAGTCATAACCTTCGTAGCGACGGACCTTGTCGTTGACCAGAAAACTGCCGAACTGTGACAGGTACTTGTCGGTGTCGAGCTTGACCGACTCTTCCCACTTGTAGACCACCAGATCAGCCGCACGCCATGCGGTCTGGCTGCCCGCGAGGTCGCCTTTGGCACGTAGCAATTCGCCCTTCTCGAAGTAGTAGAGGAGGTCCTTGTCAGCGCTGGTGTTGTTTTTTTCAAGGACGCCCAACGCGCCATCGACATTGCCGGTGGTCAGCTGTTGGTTGGTTTCCTTGAGTTCGGCGTCGTAGCTACGGAAAGCGGAGCAGCCAGCGAGCTGCACAGCCGCGAACAACGCGAGCGCAGCAAAGGCACGAGAAGACATAAAGCTTCGATCCTTGAGCATCGATAGCAGGGCAAAGCCAGCCGCTATACAAATCCGTTTGATCGAGCAGGCTGGCTGCTCGGTGAGCCTTTTCGTTTCGGGTTATGAGGTCGTGACGAGCAAGGGCGCGGGATTATAAGCCGCATTCCAGAGCTGACAACGGCTTTTTGGTAGCCCACAGCTGATACAGGCAATTCCTACATTCCAGTAGAGAACTGCCTCACAAAAAGCTTTGCCGCAGAGGTGTTTTTTTGGATCGGACGGGTTTCGGCCGACAGGCAGGCTGTGCAAATATTCGCCACAACCCATTTACCTCGATAGCAATGGAGAGCAGTGTTTTGTCCACTTCAGGTGCCAGCGATATCCAGATTCAGCGCTTTGAGCCCGCTGATCAGCAGGGCGTCATTGACGTCATCGTGCCGATCCAACGTGAAGAGTTCGGCATCGCCATCACCGCAGAAGACCAGCCGGATTTGCAGGCGATTCCCGAGTTCTATCAAGTCGGCAGCGGGGACTTCTGGGTTGCGAGGAAAGACGGCCAGATCATCGGCACGATTGGCCTCAAAGACATCGGCGCGCAGCAGACTGCGTTACGCAAAATGTTCGTCGCGGCACCCTTTCGCGGCCGTGAGTTCGGCGTCGCGGCATCGCTGCTCAGCACCCTTCTGGAAGAGGCCGGCAAGCGTGGGGTGAAGGACATTTATCTAGGCACCACCGACAAATTCCTCGCCGCGCACCGCTTCTATGAAAAGCATGGCTTTGTTGAAGTGGCGAAGGCGGACTTGCCTGAGAGCTTTCCGGTGATGAAGGTTGATAGTAAGTTTTATCTGTTGCGGCGTTGAATACGTATGACCTTGTGGGAGCAAGCTTGCTTGCGAAGAGGCCGGTCGATCCACAAATGATCGCTGTCCGGGCGGACGTCTTCGCGAGCAAGGTGGAGCGCCACCCCGGTCGCTCCCACAGGTCATGTATTGTGCAGTGAGTTACTTATTCTCCACCGCATGCGCCCAACGGTAATCAAGACGCGGCGCACGGATGCGGATTTTGCGTTTGGTCTTGGTCAGGGTAGGTTCGAAAACCGGCTCGGGGTCTTTCAGGAAAGCGGTCATCACGGCGCTGAGTGCGTAGAGGCCAGTGAAGGCCCAGACCACGCCTTCGAGGCCGAAGCTGTCCTGGAAGATCGCTACCACAGCCGGGCCGACCCAGGTCGATGCGCCAGCGCCAAGGCTCAATACCGACAATGCAGCTGCCTTGTTCTGAGGCGCGAGTGCCGGTGCCAGTGCCGAAAGCGGTACGAAGCAGGCCAGGGTCAGGCCGTAGAATGCGCCGAACACCGAGGCAATCAGGAAGTTATCCGGGAACGCCTGTGGCATGAAGAAGAACAGTGGCGTGCTGATGGTGCTGCCGACTGCGCCCAGCCAGAGGATGGTGTTGCGATAGCCAATCCGGGTGCTGATGATGCTCGACGCCAGGTTGCCGATGATGTTGAACACGAAAACGATGGTCAGCAGTTGCAGCCATTCTTCCAGGGTGAAGCCTACGGTGTGCATGAAGAAACCGGGCATGACCACCAGAAAGCCAAACATCGACGAGGTGTTGATCACCCGCACCAGGCCCGCCAGAGAAACCTTGGGGATTTTCCACATGATGGTGATGTTTTTTGCCATCGACACCATGGGTTTTTCACCCTCTGGCGCCAGGCGTTGCATGCCGTGAGCTTCACGCATGCCCACCAGGCCGATCACGCCACCCACGACTACCAGTGCGAAAGACAGCCAGAACGTCGCCATCGCGCCAATCAGTGGAATGCTGAAGCTGGCAACCAGCGAACCCAGTGTTGGCAGACCCGCTGCATAGGCGACCCAGAACCAGCCAACGGCCATGCCCATTTTGCGTGATGGGGTTGCCGCCGCGATCCACACCAGAAAGCCATAGGCAAACAATGGGTAACCGAACCCGCGCAGGCCGTAGGTCAGCAGGATCATGGAGTAGCTGAGTTCTTGCAGGCCGTAGACCAGAAACAAGACTTCGAACGCGCTCCAGATCACCAGGCCAAGAATCATTACCCGTTTTGGACCCCAGATATTCGACAGCGCGCCGGCCAGCCATGAGGAAATGCCCACGGTGACGCCGTAAATGGTGAAGACCATGGCGATTTCATCGGCAGGCATGCCGCGTTCGCTGAGGAAGGGGGAGAGGTAACCGAGCTCGACGCCATCGCCGATCATGAAGATCAACAGGCCGACGAAGCCCCAGAACATTGGATAGGGAATACCGGTTTTCTCGCAGAATCTGGCGAGTGCAGTGTTCGGAGTGGATTGATCGCTCAATTTTCCGGTCCTTCTTTTAAGTGCAGCACGACGTTTGGTGACGCCGAATGAATGGCCTCAATGAGGTTGAAAGGCAGGATTGACCAATACGCTGTCGGCAAAATGCGCGAACACAGAACGTCTGGACTTTTATCTGATGCAGGATCGCCGGTGAACGACTTCAATGACCCATGAATCTATGTTTTTTATAGATTTTCGAGCCCGTTGCCCTTTTGTTATCCCACTTGAGGGCAATGATGGCAACCGCCTGAAATGAGGCCAGCTGTGGCGCGATGTCGCAGCTGCGGCAAGACGGCCCCCTGTTTTTAGGGGGTTGCCCGTTACAAAACATTTCGTAAAAAAACTACAAAAAAGGGCAAATCGGCCAGATTGCTAGCAATTATCTGGTTACAGAATCGGTCCTGAACGCTCAGCCCAGTGGATTGAAGCCGTCCCCGGCCGAGCAAAACCGTTGTTCCATTGCCTTGCTGGCCTCGCGATGGTCTGTGCTCCAGCGCTTGCCCCATTCCCGGCATTTTTCCCGGAAGTAGACTTTCGCGCCTTTGCGGCACTCGCGGTATTCAATCGAGCCGCGACGGTAGTTGCTGCAGACGCTGCTGCCATCGATGCGGTTGTCGTTGATCGCCCATTCGGCGGCGTAGGTGCGCTTGCCGTCCCACTGCCAGATGGTTGCGGTCTCAATGTTGTAGGCAGTGATGCGTTTGGTGCGGGCCGGTTGTTGATCGGCTTTGTACCTGGCCATGTAGGACGCCGTCACCATGCCTTGTGCGGCAGGGTCGTTGCTCGCATGAGGAAATTGACCGTAGCGGCAGGTGGCGACGGCTTCATCGATGATGTTGTCCGGTTTTATACAGTCAGCCAGAGATTTGGGTGCGATCAGGGCGTCAGAGGTGTAAATCGGCGGAACGGGGTTGGAGATGGCGGGCTTGGTGATCGGGTGAGGTTTGGCAGTCACCTGGCTGACAGCACTCTGCAGCAGGGCGCCGGAGTTGGTCAGTAGATAGATCGCAGCTGCGATCAGTACCAGTAGCACACAGACATTGCGCCAGAGATGCGACGGCGGAGCCGAGTGACCATATCGCTCATCATCGGCGTGGGCGCTGATGGGCTCTAAGGAATGAAAACTCTCGTCACCACGGTGGTTGCTGGCATCCATCGACTCTTCCTTGGTGTATATCGCGCTCCTGCGCCGGGATGTTGCGAGGTTAAACCTGATGGAGGTGTTTCGCCAGTGTTACACCGCCGACCCGCCACCTGTAGGAGCTGCCGAAGGCTGCGAAAGCGGTTCGTCAGGGAGAACGCCTTCGCAGCCTTCGGCAGCTCCTACAGGGTTTGTAGTGCGGCTTAGACTTCCTTCAACAACTCATCCGCAATCCGCAGGCTAAGCGCCGCGCCGGTCAGCGTCGGGTTTACGCTGGATGACGAAGCCATCACGCTGGTGCCGGCGATGAACAGATTCGGGTGGTCGTGAGTGCGGCAATCGCGGTCGACCACCGAGTCTTTCGGATCGTCGCCCATGATGGTCGTGCCCATGATGTGCTGGCGGTTCTGGAAGCCCACGTCGGTGCTGAGGATGTCGGCATCCAGCAGTTTGGCGAACTTCTTGAAGTCCTCCAGAGCCTTTTCCTTACCGGCATGCCAGTAGTCCGGCACGCTGTAATAGATTTCCGGGACCGGCAGGCCGATGGCGTCGAACTTGGTTTTGCTCGGCGTGACGCGGTTTTCCGGGAGCGGCAGGGTTTCGAAGTCGACCGCCCAGTTCAGCGAGCGAGCCGATTGCAGGCGAATGCCTTCGTCGAGCTTTGAACCCAGCACACCTTTGGCGATCAGGTTCGAAGTGATCTGCGAAGTTGGCACCGTGTTGCGCACCTTGATCTTGTAACTCGGGTAGTCCTTGCGGAACGCACCGTCGCGGCTGTTCAGGTAAACGAGCAACTGAGTCGGTCCTTCGCCTGGCCACATGTCTTCCTTAGTCATGACGTTCATGCTGATGCCGGTGTGGTCCATCAGATTGCGGCCGACCTGGTCGGAAGAGTTGGCGATACCGTTTGGGTATTTCTCCGAAGTCGACATCAGCAGCAGCTTCGGTGATTCAATTCCGTAGGCCGCCAGCACAAAGTAACGCGCCTTGAGCTGATGCTTGGATTTATCCGGTTTCATGTACCAGATAGAGGTGATCTTGCCGCTATCGTCGGCCTCTATCGAGTAAACCACCGAGTTGTCCATGACCTTGGCGCCATGTTTTTCAGCCTCGTCGATGTGCATCGAACCGTCGTATTTGGCGGCGATCGGGCAAACCGGGTTGCAGTTGTTATTACCTGCACACGGCGGACGCTTGCCATAGGGGCGGGTGGCGCGGCCGTTGGGTTCCAGAATCGGGTTGTAGCCACCTTTGCTCAGCAGTTCCGACAGGCGCTTGAACATGTAGCTCGGTTTGAGCCCTTCCATCGGGTACGGGATCGAGCGTGGCGGGAACGCTGCGCCGCCCTGGCCGCTTTCATCCTGGCCGTCCACGCCGGAAACCCCCAGCTCGGTTTCAGCACGGGCATAGAACGGTTCCAGCTCGTCGTAGCTGATGGGCCAGTCACGACCGCGACCGTAAAGGGACTTGAGGCGGAAGTCGTTGGGCAGCATGCGCCACAGCGACGAGCCGAAGTGCCAGGTGGTCCCGCCCACAACCCGCAGGTACGAGGTGTTGTACTTCACCGGGCCGACTTGTTGCAGGTAGTCGCCATAGGTTGAAGGTGCGTGAGGCAGGCTTGGGTAGGGCGAGCCGGCACCTTGCAGCTTGGCGTTGGCCAGCGACAGCTTGATCGGCGCGTTGCGGAAGGTCTCGACGATGTCGCGTCGATTCACTCGCGGGCCGGCTTCCAGCACGATCACGGATTTGTTCGCCTTGGCCAGTTCGCTGGCGATCAGGCCGCCCATCACGCCGGAACCGATGATTACAACGTCAGCATCATATTGACCGCTGCTCATATTCTGGAATCCTTTGTATCTGCTGGCTTCGCGCCCCATGTTGCCGGGCCGCTGCCGTAAGTAGGAACAATCAGAGTGCCGTGGGTAGGCTGGTACATCATCGCTTCGGAGAAGGCGATCAGTTCGGCGTCGGCCGCTTCGCCCACAATCCCCAGGTACCAGGCGGCGATGATGCTGGTGGCGGTTGCCTTCAGCGAGGCGTCAGGGTTCGCCTGGGCCAGGTACTCATCGACATGCTTGAAGCTGTTGCTGGCAATCAGTTGTTTGAGCGCCGTGGTGTTACCGGCGAAATTCGGCGCACGCTTGGCCAGCGCGGTGTAGTAGCGCGCTGCCAATACCGGATTCACCGGGCGGCTGACCAGAAACTGCGAAAGCGCGATGAAGTCGGCGGTTGCGGGCTCGGCCGCCAGTACTGACTGCCAAGGCAGCGCGCTGCCCACCAGACCCATCAGGCCCAGGGTGATCGAGCCGCGCAGCAGGTTGCGGCGCGAGAAGCCGGTTGGCGTTTCACGTTGATTCGAGGCTTGCTTATTGGTCATTGAAGTATCCATTGCTCAGACCTCCCGACGACGGCGAACGGTCAGCCAGACGAACAGGCCGATCAGCAGGCAGGCGAGGATGATTGCCGGAATCGTGAACCTGGCCAGTGTCGCGATCGGCGCCTTGGGGCCACCTTCGCGGCTCGTGGCGACGTCGGCTGCGGTTACTTTCAGGTCGGAGTTGCCGTAGCGCGACAGCACGTAGTTGCTGACGTCGGCGATTTCCTGATCGGTCAGGCGGTCGGTGAAGAAAGCGTCCGGGCCGAAACCAGGCATATCCACCGCCACGCCATCAACGGTGCGATGCACGCCGTTGACGATGGTCGCGATCAAGTTGTCAGCGCGGCTGGTGGCGGTGTTGTTGAACAGCGACGGGTATTCATTGTTGCCCTGGCCATTGGCTTGGTGGCAGTTGGCGCAGGTACCGCTGAAGATGTGCCAGCCTGGATTGTCTTCGGGCTTGCCGCCGCGCAGGGTCAGATCGTCAGTCGAGGCCTGGCCGAACTCATGGCGGGCCTTTTTCTCACCGGATTGGACCGGTTGGGTTTGCTGCAAGTAGGCCGCTATCGCTTTCAGATCCGTGTCGGGCAGATGCTGCAGGCTGTGTTCGACGGCTTCAGCCATCGGGCCTGCCGCCTGGGCTTTGCCCTCGACGTGGCCGGTGCGCAGGTAGGCCACGATTTCATCGCTGGACCACTTGCCGATACCGCTGACCTTGTCGGAACTGATGTTCGGTGCGTACCAACTGCCCAGCGCGGCGCCACCCAGAGGCTTGCTGTTGTCAGCCGCCATCAACAGGTTGCGCGGGGTATGACAGGTGTCGCAGTGCGCCAGGGCATTGACCAGATAGTCGCCGCGATTCACCTCGGCAGACTTGCTGGTGTCCGGTGTGAAGCGGGTGGTGTCGTGGAACAACAGGTTCCAGCCGATCATCGACGCGCGAATGTTGAACGGGAAAGCCAGTTCAGTCTTCGGCGACGGAGCCTCTACCGGCACTACTTCATGCATGAAATAGTCGTAAAGCGCCGCGATATCGCTGTCGGTTATTTTCGAATAAGAGGTGTAAGGCATTGCCGGGTACAGATGCGTGCCGTCCGGCGTCACGCCATCACGCACCGCACGGGCGAACTGCTCTTGGGTGTAATTACCGATCCCGTTCGTTTTCGAGGGAGTGATGTTGGTGGAATAGATCACACCCATCGGCGAATTGAGTGGGTAACCACCGGCAAACGGCTTGCCGCCCGGGGTGGTGTGGCAGGCAACGCAGTCTGAGGCTATCGCCAGACGCTTCCCTGCAGACGCAGTGGCCTCCAACGCTTCGCTGTGAGCTGATCCTGCTGCGAATATCAGCAGGCACAGCAATCCAGCAAAGGCGTTTTTCAGGCCTTTTCCTTCACGAGCATAACGTGACATGTGTTCTACCTTAGGCGACTGCTGCCATGGCTTTTTCAGATTCGGAGGCTATGGATGCGCTTGGTCAGAACGAACGCCCACGGAGGCATTTGCTCAGCGCTTGCGACAAGTTGCCGCACAAAACGTGGGGAATGTTTCATGCCTTGAAATATTCCGCAACATCTAAAGGCGGCAAAGTGCCATGGGTCTTTTATCTCGTCGAAGGCTCTAGCACGCACATCTTGGCTGAAAGCCGCAGCCCGCCTGGCTTAGATGTACGATGACTGCTGACTGTCGCTAAATATTTTTTTAGTACTTTTGTGCGGTTTTATTTTTCGTGAACGTAACTGGTCAAAGCGATTGGCCTTTATCGCGCTAAATCCAGGTCGGTTTTCAACGCAGTTATTTTTCAATCCACCCGCAACGGTTTATTCCCATCGCCGGATGGCCCTATGATGGTCGGCAAGCTCTCCCGATAGAGGAACTGCACATGCCCTTGCCGTCCATGAAAGACCAATTCGCCGCCTTGATCGCTGCGCCCTCGGTGAGCTGCACCCAGCCGTCGCTGGACCAGTCCAATCGCGCGGTTATCGATCTGCTGGCCGGTTGGCTGGGCGATCTGGGGTTTGCTTGCGATATCCAGCAAGTGTCGCCGGGCAAATTCAATTTGCTGGCCAGCTTCGGCAGCGGTCCTGGCGGGCTGGTGCTGGCCGGGCATAGCGATACGGTGCCGTTTGATGGTGCCCTGTGGAAAACCGATCCGCTGAAACTGACCGAGGTCGATAACCGCTGGGTCGGCCTTGGCAGCTGCGACATGAAAGGCTTTTTTGCGCTGGTCATCGAAGCGGTGCAGCCGTTGCTGGACAAACCCTTCAAACAACCACTGCTGATCCTCGCCACCTGCGATGAAGAAAGCTCCATGGCCGGCGCTCGTGCTCTGGCTGAGGCAGGCCGTCCACTGGGGCGTGCTGCCGTGATCGGCGAACCGACCGGGCTCAAGCCCATCCGCCTGCACAAGGGCGTGATGATGGAAAGAATCGACATTCTTGGCCGCAGCGGGCATTCATCCGACCCGAGCCTGGGGCATAGCGCGCTGGAGGCAATGCACGACGCGATCAGCGAACTCAAGGGCCTGCGCCAGCAATGGCAGCTGGAATATCGCAATCCGCAGTTCAGCGTGCCGACCCCGACCCTGAATTTCGGCTGCATTCACGGCGGGGATAACCCGAACCGGATTTGCGGTCAGTGCTCGCTGGAGTTCGACCTGCGTCCGCTACCGGGTATGGACCCCAGCGTATTGCGCGCCGCGATCCGGCAAAAGCTGGAGCCGCTGGCGGAGCTGCATCAGGTGAAAATCGACTACGCGCCGTTGTTCCCCGAAGCGCCACCCTTTGAACAAGCGGCCGATGCGGAACTGGTGCGGGTGGCCGAGCGTCTTACGGGGCATCGTGCAGAAGCGGTAGCATTCGGCACCGAGGCTGCGTATTTCCAGCGTCTGGGTTGCGAAACTCTGGTGCTTGGCCCCGGCGACATCGCATGCGCGCACCAGCCGGGTGAATACCTTGAGATGTCACGTTTGCAGCCTACAGTGCGTCTGTTAAGCCAACTGATCGAACATTACTGCCTGAGCCCGCAATGAGCCGGGCCTTGCTGACTTTGAAGACTGGGAGAAGTGACGGTCTGCCTGGCACAGCGCTGTCGAGCATCAACCACCGCGCCTGTAGGAGCGCGCTTGCCCGCGATGACGTCTGCACAGCCAACAATGTGGTTGACTCTAAAATCGCATCGCGGGCAAGCGCGCTCCCACAAAGTCAGCATTCCAAATCGAGAGTTATTTCATGTTTAAAAGGAGAGTGCGCGTAATGACATGCCTGTTCCGACGATAACCACTACACGGTTGTGAGTGTTTCAGTCTTTCGTCCTTCTTTTTCGCAGGCTCTCAAAGTTATGCACGAATACGTCAATTGGCTTCGCCACGCTTCGCCTTACATCAATGCCCACCGGGATCGCACTTTCGTCGTGATGTTGCCCGGCGACGGCGTTGAACATCCGAACTTCGGCAATATCGTTCACGATCTGGTGCTGTTGCACAGCCTGGGCGTGCGTCTGGTGCTGGTTCATGGTTCGCGGCCACAGATCGAAAGTCGGCTGGCGGCACGAGGCCTGACGCCGCAGTTTCACCGTAACCTGCGCGTCACCGATGCGGCGACGCTGGATTGTGTGATTGATGCCGTCGGCCACTTGCGGATCGACATCGAAGCGCGCCTGTCCATGGACATGGCGGCCTCGCCGATGCAGGGCTCGCGGTTGCGCGTGACCAGCGGCAATCTGGTCACTGCCCGGCCCATCGGCGTGCTGGAAGGTGTCGACTACCAACATACGGGTGAAGTGCGTCGGATCGATCGCAAGGGTATCAACCGTCTGCTGGATGAGCGCCACATCGTGCTGCTTTCGCCCATGGGTTATTCGCCGACCGGTGAGATTTTCAACATTGCCTGCGAAGACGTCGCCACCCGCGCCGCCGTCGATCTGGGTGCTGACAAGCTGCTGCTGTTCGGTGAAGAACGCGGCTTGATGGACGAGCAGGGCCGACTGGTGCGCGAGCTGCGTCCGCAGCAGGTGCCGGCGCATATCCTGCGTCTGGGCACTAACTATCAGGCGGAGTTGCTCGACGCCGCCGCCGAGGCCTGTCGGGGTGGCGTGGGTCGTAGCCATATCGTCAGTTATGCCGAAGACGGCGCGCTGCTGACCGAGCTATTCACCCGCGACGGTGGCGGTACGCTGGTGGCGCAGGAGCAATTCGAGCTGGTGCGTGAGGCCGCCATCGAAGACGTGGGCGGCTTGATGGACTTGATCACGCCACTGGAAGAGCAGGGGATTCTGGTGCGTCGTTCCCGGGAAGTGCTGGAGCGTGAGATCGAGCAGTTCAGCGTGGTGGAGCGTGAAGGGCTGATCATTGCCTGTGCGGCGCTGTATCAGATTGCGGATTCGGATGCCGGTGAGCTGGCGTGTCTGGCGGTCAATCCGGAATACCGCCACGGCGGTCGTGGCGACGAATTGCTTGAACGCATTGAGACCCGTGCCCGGGAGCAAGGCTTGAAGACCCTGTTCGTCCTCACTACCCGCACTGCGCACTGGTTCCGCGAGCGTGGTTTCGAACCCAGCAGCGTCGACCGCCTGCCCGCTGCCCGTGCGTCGTTGTATAACTTCCAGCGCAACTCGAAGATTTTCGAAAAAACGTTGTAACGGCCCAACCCTGTAGGAGCTGCCGAAGGCCGCGAAAGCGGTCTTCCTGAGGAGCCGCCATTCGCAGCCTTTGGCAGCTCCTACAGTTGAAACGCGATTTGCCCCGCCTTGACATACTGCTTCGCCATCCTCTTTCCGACGATATGTCCTCGTATTCGCACCCCGCTGCCTATAGTTAGGCCTTCAAACCATTTAAACGGCCTGTTCCATTGCGATCCTTGTTGTGCAATCTGTCGTCGGGTCATTAACCAAGGACAGATCCATGGACCGAAGAGACAAGCTGTTATCCGGCCTCAGCATTGATGGCAAGCTAGGTCTTGAAATTGGCGCACTGTGTCGTCCAATCATCAAGCGTCCCGAACATGATGTTATCTATGCCGACCATGCCAGTACCGAAGCGCTACGGGATAAATATCGTAATGATCCGAATGTGGTGCTCGACGAAATCGTCGAAGTGCACGCCATCTTGAGCGAATTACCTTTAGCCGAAAGTGTTGGGCGTAAAGTTGATTATGTGGTCGCGTCACACGTAGTCGAGCACGTCCCGAACCTGATCGGCTGGTTGAATGAACTATGTTCAATTCTCAAGCCTGACGGGGAAATCCGGTTGGTCGTCCCGGACAAGCGATTCACGTTCGATTACCTCAGGGCAACGACCCGTCTGGTAGACGTGTTGTATGCCCATGCTCTGAAAGCTCGCGCTCCACTGGCCCACTTCGCAATGGATCACATACTCAACTTCGTCAACCTCGATGCGGCTCAGGCCTGGCGCTCCGAGGTAGATCCCAATGAACTTGAACACGCTCATACGCTAGAGGATGCCCAGAGACTGGCCTTGGAGATCGTAACTTCAGGTGGTTATCACGATGTTCACTGCTGGGTTTTTACACCTCGCTCAATGGCCTTGCTGTTTGCTGAGTTAACGCACCATGGTTTGATCGAGCTTGAGTGCACCAACTTCTTTGACACGGCTCCGTACACCCTCGAGTTTTTCGTCGGCATGAAACACACCAAGGACTTTATTAGAGCCAGGCAGAGCTGGTTGGCAATGGCAGAAGCGGCGAGGGATGCGGAAGCTCTAAAAAGTGCAGTGCCGCATTTATAGGCGGGAGGTCTTGTAAGAGCCGCCGGGGCAGCATTTACAGGAAGATGCGAACTGAACTGTGGGAGCGAATTCATTCGCGAAGAGGCCGTTACACCCGATGCAGCTGTATCGGTTTTGACATCGCCTTCGCGGATGGATCCGCTCCCGCAGGGGATTGCTGTCTGTGGGAGCGAGCTTGCTCGCGAAGAACGATGACGCGATTTATCTGATATACCGCAGCGCCTGATTCGCGAGCAAGCTCGGCTCCCACGGTAATTGTGTTCAGCCTTAGTCCTTTTAGTTACTGATCCGCAAAATGCTCGCCTGATACGCGCCGACGAAGGTGTCGAAATCGACTTTCTCTTCGGTCTGTTCCAGTTCTGCCTGTTCGGCAAGCGAGGTTCTTGCCAGCGATTCGAAGTGCGATTGCTCCTCGACACTCAGCGGGTTGCTACGGAAGTACTCGGCGTGGGCCTGGCTCTGGCGGAACGAGAAGGCGGTGAAGCCTTCCTTGTGCTCCGTCATGCTTGCCAGCACTTTGGCCGACGGGGTCAGGGATGCATCATTGACCTTGGCCTGTTGGGCCGCGATGGATTTGACGTGTTCGTCAGTGCCGTTCGCATCGTCCAGCAGTTGAGCAATAGGCGTGATCTTTTCCAGCAGTTCAGTCGCCCAGGCTCGCAGGTCGATGGTGCTGTCATTGCGATTCAATTCAAGCCCTGGACGGCGGCCTTCCTTGACGACAGTGAGGAAGTTCGACGCGGCATTGCTGCATTCGTTGTTGGCCAGTTGCGGGCTTTCCTGCAGGGCGCAGTACAGCACGAAGGCATCGACGAAGCGCGATTGCTGCAGGTCGATCCCGGTGGGCAGGAACGGGTTGATGTCCAGGCAGCGAACTTCAACGTACTGCACGCCACGGGCGACCAGCGCCTGGATCGGACGCTCGCCGGAATAGGTGACGCGCTTGGGGCGGATGTTGGAGTAATACTCGTTTTCGATCTGCAACACGTTGGTGTTGAGCTGAATCCATTCGCCATCCTTGTGGGTGCCGATTTCAACATACGGTGCATAAGGCGTTGCCACGGCTTTGCGCAGGCTGTCGGTGTAGCTGATCAGGTCGTTGTAGCAAGGCGTCAGGTCGGCCTGAGCATTGCTCTGGTAACCCAGATCACTCATGCGCAGGCTGGTGGCGTAGGGCAGGTACAAGGTGTCAGCGTCGAACTGCTCCAGCTGATGAGCACGGCCGCGCAGAAAGCCCGCGTCCAGTGCTGGCGATGCGCCGAACAGGTACATCAGTAACCAGCTGTAACGGCGGAAATTGCGAATCAGTGCGATGTAGGCGTGGGACTGATAGCCGCGCGCATCGCCGTCGAAATTCTCGGTCTGCTGGAGCAGCGGCCAGACGCTTTCTGGCAGCGAGAAGTTGTAATGAATACCCGCGATGCACTGCATGGTTTTGCCATAGCGCAGTGCCAGGCCCTGGCGGTAGACATACTTGAGCTTGCCGATATTCGAAGTGCCGTAATAGGCAATCGGGATGTCTTCCTCGGCGGGCAGCGGACAAGGCATGGACGGGCTCCAGAGGAACTCGCTACCCAGCTTGCTGTAGGCGAAGCGATGGATTTTATCCAGGCTTTCCAGGGTTTCTACAGGGTCAGCCAGTGCCGGAGTGATGAACTCCAGCAGCGACTCGGAATAATCCGTGGTGATCTGGCTGTGAGTCAGTGCAGCGCCCAGGGCTTCCGGGTGCGGCGTCTGAGCCAACCGGGCATCGCCGGTCACGCGCAGGCATTCGCGCTCAATACCGTGCAGGCACTGCTCCAGCAGGGAGAGGTTAGTGCGCTCGCTAAGCAAAGCCAGGCGGCGGTTGAGAAGTTCGCTCAAGTTGGATTCCTTCACGCGTCAGTCGCCCCAATATGGGGGTGGAAGTGACGGTGTACAAGGGTAGGGCACTGGCGTTGTCGCCTGGTTCAGGATCTGTACGAAAACGCCGACTGGCAGCGTCGGAAAATCCCGGCGCTACATTCATAGCGCCGAAATTAACTCAAATCGACTCGGTAGAGCTAGGGGCTCTTAAGGCATGTAGCGCAACCGCGCTAAACCACAGCGAAGGTACCCTGCGCCTTGGCGACGAGTTTCTCGCCTTGCAGCACCTCGGCTTCGACCACCAACGTGCGGCGCCCGGCATGCAGCACCTTGGCGATACACAACACCTCGCCGTCGGACACCGACCGCATGTAGTTGATCTTGCATTCGATGGTCACGCTGCGCTGGTCGAAGCCATGGGAGCTGGAACAGGCCAGCCCCATGGCGATGTCGACGAGGCTGAAAATCGCCCCGCCATGCATCACGTTGCCCCGATTGCGCAGGTGATCCTCCAGCGACAAGGCCACTTCAGCAACGCCGACATCGAGACGCCGCAACTGGCAGCCAATGGCCCGGAAATACGGGCTTTCGGTAAAGCCTGCTGGCACGTCCATCAGCGTTTCTTCAGTTGCTTGGCGTTGGCGAACAGCGAAGCCATCGCGTTGTTGGCCGGCGCTGCGGCAACGGTTTCCTTGCGTGGCGTGCTGCTTTGCTGCTGGCGTGGCGCTGCACCAGGACGGGCACCGCGAGCACCGTCGACCTTCTCGCCCGGAGTGTCACTCATGCGCATCGACAGGCCCACGCGTTTACGCGGGATGTCGACTTCCATGACCTTGACCTTGACGACGTCGCCAGCCTTCACTGCTTCACGCGGATCCTTGATGAATTTCTCGGACAGCGCCGAGATATGCACCAGGCCGTCCTGATGCACGCCAATATCGACAAATGCACCGAAGTTGGTGACGTTGGTCACAACGCCTTCGAGAATCATGCCCGGTTGCAGGTCCTTGAGGTCTTCGACGCCGTCCTGGAACTCGGCAGTCTTGAATTCCGGGCGCGGGTCACGGCCTGGTTTTTCAAGTTCTTGCAGGATGTCGGTCACGGTCGGCAGGCCGAAGGTTTCATCGGTGTACTTTTTCGGATCCAGACGCTTGAGGAAGCTGGCGTCGCCAATCAGCGAGCGAATGTCGCGGTCGGTTTCGGACGCTATACGCTTCACCAGTGGATAGGCTTCCGGGTGCACCGCTGAAGAGTCCAGAGGGTTATCGCCGTTCATCACACGCAGGAAGCCAGCGGCCTGTTCAAAGGTTTTTTCCCCTAGACGCGGGACCTTCTTCAAGGCTGCGCGGGACTTGAATGCGCCGTTTTCATCGCGGTGCGCGACGATATTCTGTGCCAGCGTGGTGTTCAGACCGGAAATGCGCGCCAGCAAGGCCACGGAAGCGGTGTTCACATCCACGCCCACGGCGTTCACACAGTCTTCGACCACTGCATCCAGGCCGCGAGCCAGTTTCAATTGCGATACGTCGTGCTGGTACTGGCCGACACCGATGGATTTCGGATCGATCTTCACCAGCTCAGCGAGTGGATCCTGCAGACGGCGGGCGATGGATACCGCCCCACGGATCGAAACGTCCAGGTCCGGGAATTCTTTGGCAGCCAGCTCAGATGCGGAGTAAACCGACGCGCCAGCCTCGGAAACCATAACCTTGGTCATTTTCAGACCTGGGTATTTTTTGATCAGGTCGGCGGCCAGCTTGTCAGTCTCGCGGCTGGCAGTGCCGTTGCCGATAGCGATCAGATCAACCGCATGTTTGGCGCACAGGGCAGCCAGCACGGCGATGGTCTGATCCCACTGGTTTTTCGGTACGTGCGGGTAAACCGTGGCGTAGTCCAGCAGCTTGCCGGTGGAATCGACCACGGCAACTTTGCAGCCGGTGCGCAGGCCTGGGTCGAGACCCAAGGTGGCGCGTGGGCCGGCTGGGGCAGCCAGCAGCAGGTCGTGCAGGTTGTGGGCGAAAACGTTGATCGCTTCGGTTTCAGCGCCATCGCGCAGTTCACCTAGCAGGTCTGTTTCCAGGTGGCTGTAAAGCTTGACCTTCCAGGTCCAGCGCACCACTTCGGCGAGCCATTTATCGGCCGGGCGGTTCTGATTCTGCAGGCCGAAACGCTCAGCGATCATCATTTCGCATGGATGCATAGTGCCCGGCAGTTCTTCACCAACCTTCAGGGCCGAGCTGAGGAAACCTTCGTTACGGCCACGGAAAATCGCCAAGGCGCGGTGCGACGGCATGCTTTTCAGTGGTTCGTCGTGTTCGAAATAATCCCGGAACTTGGAGCCTTCTTCTTCTTTGCCGGGCACCGCGCGGGCGCTGATCACGGCTTCGTGCTTGAGGAAGCTGCGCAGTTTGTCCAGCAAAGTGGCGTCTTCGGCGAAACGCTCCATGAGGATGTACTTGGCGCCTTCCAGCGCTGCCTTGACGTCGGCGACACCTTTTTCGGCGTCCACGAAACGGGCAGCTTCGCTTTCCGGGCTCAGGGTTGGGTCATTGAACAGGCCGTCGGCCAGTTCACCCAGGCCTGCTTCCAGAGCAATCTGGCCCTTGGTACGGCGTTTTTGCTTGTACGGCAGATACAAATCTTCTAGGCGGGTTTTGGTGTCTGCGAGCTTGATGTCGCGCGCCAGCTCGGGGGTCAGCTTGCCTTGCTCTTCAATGCTGGCAAGGATGCTGACGCGACGGTCGTCGAGCTCACGCAGGTAACGCAGGCGCTCTTCAAGATGACGCAATTGCGTGTCATCGAGGCTGCCGGTCACTTCTTTGCGATAACGAGAAATGAAGGGAACGGTTGAACCTTCATCCAGTAGAGCGACGGCCGCGGCCACCTGTTGCGGGCGTACACCGAGCTCTTCGGCGATGCGGCTGTTGATACTTTCCATGAGACCACCTGGATTTGTGAGCAAAAAAATCACGTGCTAGCGAACTGCCACGCTCAGGCGTTGCCTGACTTCGAGGGCGGCGCATTATACCCAGCGAAGTCCGATTAGGGGGCTAACCCCGGAAAACCGCCCGAAACCACAGCCTTCTATGGCGGCTCCGGTAAAATCTGCTAACAATGCACACGGTGCGCATCACAGCAGCTACGCCATAATGCGCCCCGAGATCAAAGGAGCATCTGAATGAGTAGCACTGCACAAACTGCGGAAGGCGAAAAAATCCTCATCGTTGATGACGATCCGGGCTTGAGCAGCCTGTTGGAACGTTTTTTCAGCAGCAAGGGCTATCGCGCCCGTGCTGTGGCCAACGTCGAGCAAATGGATCGCTTGCTGGCCCGCGAAGTTTTCAATCTCGTGGTTCTGGATTTGATGCTGCCCGGAGAAGACGGGCTTTCTGCCTGCCGTCGTTTGCGTGCAGCGAACAATCAGGTACCCATCATCATGCTGACCGCCAAAGGCGATGAGCTGAGCCGAATCAAAGGCCTCGAACTGGGCGCTGACGATTACCTTGCCAAGCCGTTCAATCCGGACGAGCTGATGGCACGGGTCAAAGCCGTATTGCGTCGTCAGGCGGCTCCCGTGCCAGGCGCACCGGGTAGCGAAGACGAATCCGTGAGCTTCGGCGATTACGAGTTGTCCCTGGCGACCCGTGAGCTCAAGCGTGGCGATGAAGTGCACATGCTGACCACCGGCGAATTTGCGGTGCTCAAGGCGCTGGTCATGCATGCCCGTGAGCCGTTAACCCGCGACAAGCTGATGAATCTGGCTCGCGGCCGTGAATGGGACGCGCTGGAGCGCTCCATCGACGTGCAGATTTCCCGTCTGCGTCGCCTGATCGAGCCGGATCCTTCCAAACCGCGCTACATTCAGACGGTCTGGGGTGTTGGTTATGTATTCGTTCCGGACGGTGCCGGTACTCGATAATCGAGCACTTTTAGGAGCACAAGCCGCAGTGATGACCTGTCACGTCGATAGCCCTGAACGGGGCTATCGACGTTTTGGTTTTCGCGATACCTGCTGCAGTTTGTCATTAGCGATTCGCAAACCCCGCGAGCCTGGCTCGCTCCTGCAAAGTGTATAGCTGCTGTTATGAAAACCCCGCTGTGGTTCCCGCAAAGCTTTTTCTCTCGCACCCTCTGGCTGGTGCTCATCGTCGTGCTGTTTTCCAAGGCGCTGACGCTGGTCTACCTGCTGATGAACGAGGACGTGCTGGTCGACCGCCAATACAGCCACGGCGTTGCCTTGACGTTGCGTGCCTATTGGGCTGCCAATGAAAACGACCGCGAAGCCATTGCCGATGCCGCGGGCCTGATCCGCGTAGTGGGCGGTGGCGTGCCGGAAGGCGAGCAGCATTGGCCGTACAGCGAAATCTATCAGCGTCAGATGCAGGCTGAGCTGGGCGCCGACACCGAAGTTCGCTTGCGCGTGCATGCGCCACCTGCGTTATGGGTGCGTGCGCCGAGTCTGGGAGATGGCTGGCTGAAGGTGCCGCTGTATCCGCACCCGCTACGGGGTCAGAAGATCTGGAGCGTGCTGGGCTGGTTCCTTGCCATCGGTTTGTTATCCACCGCCTCAGCGTGGATTTTCGTCAGGCAACTCAATCAGCCCCTCAAGCGTCTGGTATTTGCCGCCAGGCAATTGGGTCAGGGCCGCAGCGTTCGTTTGCCAGTCAGTGATACGCCCAGCGAAATGACCGAGGTGTACCGCGCTTTCAACCAGATGGCTGAAGATGTCGAACAAGCGGGGCAAGAGCGGGAATTGATGCTGGCCGGGGTATCCCATGACCTGCGCACGCCACTGACCCGCCTGCGTTTGTCTCTGGAGTTGATGAAGGGCGAAAACGAACTCACCGAAGGCATGGTCCGCGACATCGAGGACATGGACGCGATCCTTGATCAGTTCCTGGCGTTCATTCGTGACGGGCGTGACGAAGAAATCGAAGAAGTCGACCTCAGCGAGTTGGTGCGTGATGTAGTCGCGCCCTTCAACAACCCCGAGAACCCTGAAGAACAGATCCGCCTGTGTCTGGAGCCGATTCCGCCATTCCCGCTGCGCAAGGTTTCGATGAAGCGTCTGCTGACCAACCTGATTGGCAATGCCATGCACCATGCGGGCAACGGCATTGAGGTGGCGGCCTATGTATCAGGCGACACCAGCGCACCTTACGTCGTCCTCAGCGTGCTGGACCGTGGTACCGGCATTGATCCGTCGGAGTTAGAGGTGATCTTCAACCCGTTCATCCGTGGTGATCGCGCACGCAGCGGCAAGGGCACGGGGTTGGGATTGGCCATCGTCAAACGCATCGCGGCGATGCATGGCGGCAACGTTGAGCTGAGGAATCGTTCAGGCGGCGGGCTGGAAGCGCGAGTGCGCTTGCCGTTGGGGTTGATGTTGCCGAGAGGGGCGGTCTAGCAGCTTGATGGCTCGTAGGAGCGCGCTTGCCCGCGATAGCATTCGGTCAGGCGATACATTCGTCGCCTGACCTGCCGCATCGCGGGCAAGCGCGCTCCTACAAAGCTGGTCAGCCTTTCCCTTTGGTCCGCGTCATATGCGGCCCGCTGTTTTTCTCCAGGTACTCGATGATCATCCCGGCCACGTCCTTGCTGGTAGTGACCTCGATGCCTTCAAGGCCAGGTGACGAGTTGACTTCCATCACCAGCGGGCCGTGGTTGGAACGCAGAATGTCGACACCGGCGACGCTCAGGCCCATGACCTTGGCAGCGCGAATCGCGGTCATGCGCTCCTCTGGTGTGATCTTGATCAGGCTGGCGCTGCCGCCACGGTGCAGGTTGGAACGGAACTCGCCGGGCTTGGCCTGACGCTTCATTGAGGCAATGACTTTGTCGCCGACCACGAAGCAGCGGATATCCGCGCCACCAGCTTCCTTGATGTACTCCTGAACCATGATGTCCTGCTTGAGGCCCATGAATGCCTCGATCACCGACTCAGCCGCAGTCGCTGTTTCACACAGCACTACGCCAATCCCTTGAGTCCCTTCGAGCACCTTGATCACCAGCGGCGCGCCGTTGACCATCTGGATCAGGTCCGGAATGTCATCCGGCGAGTGAGCAAAACCGGTAACCGGCAAGCCGATGCCGCGTCGGGAGAGCAATTGCAGCGAGCGCAGCTTGTCCCGGGAGCGGGCGATGGCCACAGACTCGTTGAGCGGAAACACGCCCATCATTTCAAATTGACGCAGTACTGCGCAGCCGTAGAACGTCACCGAGGCGCCAATGCGCGGGATCACCGCATCGAAACCTTCCAGCGGTTTGCCGCGATAGTGGATCTGCGGCTTGTGGCTGGCGATGTTCATATAGGCGCGCAGGGTGTCGATCACCACCATCTCATGGCCACGTTCAATACCAGCTTCGACCAGACGACGGGTTGAATACAGACGCGGGTTACGCGAAAGCACAGCGATCTTCATGCAGCACCTGTGGCAGAGGTAGTCGAGACCGGAAAAACCGGTTTGTCCTGAACATAAGTAATGCCCGGATTGACGACCAGTTGGCCGTCGATCAAAGCGTTGGAGCCGAGCAGCAGGCGATAGCGCATTGCTTTGCGGCAGGCCAGCGTGAATTCCACCGGCCAGACGCGATCACCCAGAGCCAGAGTGGTGCGAATGACATAGCGGACCTGCGCATGACCGTTGGAGCTTTTGATGGTTTTCATGGCGACCAGCAGCGCTTCACAGCGACGATGACGCAACTGAACCACCGTACCCAGATGGGCGTTGAATCGAACCCATTTTTGGCCGTCGCGCTCGAAAGGCTCGATCTCCGTCGCGTGCAGGCTTGACGTGCTCGCCCCGGTATCGATTTTCGCCCGCAGGCCCGCTACCCCCAGATCGGGCAGCGCCACCCACTCGCGCAGGCCGATGACTGTCAGATGATCAAATGTCTTCAAAGGTATTCCGTACTTCTCACGCTAGCTGCAAAGACCCAGGTTGAAGCTGGGCCAACGCTTTGAATGCAGGTTTGGCGAACCAGAAGCCTTGCATCAGAAAAATCCCGCAGTCGGCGAGAAAGTCTCGTTCTTCGGCACATTCGATGCCTTCGGCGATGACTGTAACCCCCAACTCCGCACACATTGTGACAACCCCCCGAACGATAGCCTGACGCGGGCGATCTCGGTGGATATCTCTGATTAATTGCATGTCGAGTTTTATCAGGTCCGGCTGAAAGTCGGCGAGCAGGGTGAGGCCCGAATAGCCGGCGCCGAAATCGTCGATGGCGGTCATGAATCCGAATTGGCGGTATTCACGCAGAATATTCGTCAAATGGCGATTGTTATCGACGTGCTCGCTTTCGATCGTTTCGAAAATCAGCCGGTCTAGCGGAAAGTTGTGCTCACGGGCAGCTTCCAGCGTGCTGCGGATACACAGCTCCGGGCGGTACACCGCATTGGGCAGGAAGTTGATCGACAGGCGTTCTTGCATGTGCAGCGCGGCAGCACCCTGAATGGCGTGGGTGCGGCACAGTTGGTCAAAGCGGTAGCGGTTTTTGTCCGTGACCTGGCTGAGCACTGAAAATGCACCTTCGCCATTGATGCCGCGCACCAGCGCCTCATGGGCGAAAACCGAGTTGTCGCGCAAATCGACGATGGGTTGGTACGCGAAGGCGAACGAAAAATCCAGGTCGGGGCTGTTTCTGCAGCCGTCGCAGCCGACTTTGGGTGAGGTCAATGACGGCGGAAATTCGGTCATATCGCACTCCATGAGTAAAGGTTTCAGAATGGCAAAGGTGGCTGATCGTCGTATTCGCGTACTGCCCGCCACGGATGACGTAGTAAAGTCTGACTACCACCCCATAGAGGAATTCACATGGCGCAAAAGTCAGACGATGACGACAAGGTTCGTTTGGACAAATGGCTCTGGGCAGCGCGCTTTTACAAAACGCGCGCGCTGGCAAAAACAGCCATTGAAAGCGGCAAGGTTCATTGTCGTGGTGAGCGTTGCAAGCCTGGCAAAGAACCCAGGATCGGCGACCAGTTTCAGATTCGTGCCGGATTCGACGAGCGTACGGTAGTAGTGGAAGCCCTGTCTATCGTCCGTCGCGGCGCTCCCGAAGCGCAGACCCTTTATAGCGAAACTCCTGAAAGCATTGCCAAGCGCGAGAATGAAGCTGCACAGCGCAAAGCGGGCAATCTGGGCGTGACAACCGACGGCAAACCGACCAAGAAACAGCGACGGCAATTGGTGGATTTTCGCGGTGCTGTGCGGGAGGCGTGAGGCAAATTGGATTCGCGGTCCGGTCATCTGTAGGAGCCAACTTGTAGGCGAGGCGATGGTCCTGTGTATCCGAACTACCGCCTCGCGAACAAGTTCGCTCCTACCTTCGGGCTTCGGGCGCGACCCATCAGCCGGCTTCGCTTGGAACACTGGGCAATAGCCCATAAAATGCGCGCCATTACCTGCCATTCATTCAGATACCTTTCTCCTATGCCTGATATCGACTACACACAGCGCTTCATTTTCGACGAAAGCGACGTTCGCGGTGAGCTGGTCGCACTGGAGCGCAGCTACGCCGAAGTATTGGCCAAACATCCGTACCCCGAGCCGGTAGCGCAGTTGCTCGGCGAGCTGCTGGCTGCTGCGGCTTTGTTGGTCGGCACGCTGAAGTTCGATGGCCTGTTGATTCTTCAGGCGCGTTCCAGCGGTGCAGTGCCGTTGTTGATGGTCGAATGCTCCAGCGATCGTGAATTGCGCGGCATTGCCCGTTACGACGAATCGCTGGTCAGCCCAGGCGCGGGCTTGCAGGACTTGATGCCCGATGGCTCGCTGACCCTGACTGTCGACCCGCGCAAGGGCAAACGCTATCAAGGCATCGTTGCCCTGGATGGCGCGGACCTGTCCGAAAGCCTCAACAGCTACTTCGTGATGTCGGAACAGCTCGGCACCCGGTTCTGGCTCAATGCCGACGGGCACCGCGCCCGCGGTCTTCTGTTGCAGCAATTGCCCGCCGCGCAGCAAACCGATGGCGAGGCACGCGAAGCCACCTGGGAGCACGTCACCACTCTGGCGAGTACCCTGACGGCCGAGGAATTGCTGAGCCTGGATAACCAGACTGTGCTTCACAGGCTGTTCCACGAAGATCAAGTCAGGATGTTTGACATACAGCCGCTATGCTTCCGCTGCAGCTGCTCTCGGGAACGTTCCGCCAATGCGCTGGTCAGCCTAGGGCTGGAAGATGCGCAGCAGTTGGTGATCGAACACAACGGTACGGTCGAAATCGACTGCCAGTTCTGCAACCAACGCTATCTTTTCGATGCCACTGATATCGCGCAGCTGTTCGCTGGCGGCGGTGTCGATTCGCCATCTGATACGCGTCATTAATTACGCGCGGATTTAGCCTCACTACACGCTGTGGGCAGTGGTGGGGCTGTTCTGACAGGAGGGTCCTACCATTTCTGGGCTTTTCTGGCATAATCCGGCCCACTTTTCCGCTGTAGTAGTGGTTGTTTTTTTACTACAAAACCGTTTGGAGCACTCGGCCACTGGCCGACGGGGACCCTCATGACGCAAACCAACAACGCTGTGTACACCGATCTGAGCATCGACGACCTGGTCAAGCAAGCCCTTGCCCGCGGCGAAGGCGAACTTTCCGACACTGGCGCACTGGTTGTGAGAACAGGCCATCGTACTGGCCGTTCTCCGGTTGATCGTTTCATCGTAGAAGAGCCAACCACTCAGGACGCCATCGCCTGGGGCCCGATCAATCGCAAGTTCCCGGCTGACAAATTCGATGCCCTGTGGGATCGCGTTGAAGCTTTCAACAATGCACAGGAACATTTCGTTTCCCACGTGCATGTAGGCGCGGCTGAAGAGCACTACCTGGCCGTGAAGATGACCACCCAGACTGCCTGGCAGAACATGTTTGGTCGTTGCCTGTTCATCAACCCGGCTCAGTACAACCCGGCCGGTCGTCAAGAATGGCAGGTTCTCAACGTTGCCAATTTTGAATGCGTACCTGAGCGTGACGGCACCAACTCCGATGGTTGCGTGATCCTCAACTTCGCACAGAAGAAAGTGCTGATCGCTGGCATGCGTTACGCCGGTGAGATGAAGAAAGCCATGTTCTCGGTACAGAACTTCCTGCTGCCGGCTGCCGACGTACTGCCGATGCACTGCGCTGCAAACATCGGCGAAGAAGGCGACGTGACCCTGTTCTTCGGTTTGTCGGGTACTGGCAAAACCACCCTGTCCGCCGATGAAAGCCGTTACCTGATCGGTGATGACGAACACGGCTGGGGCGAAGGCGTTGTGTTCAACATCGAAGGCGGTTGCTATGCCAAGTGCATCGACCTGTCCGAGAAGAACGAGCCGGTTATCTGGAAAGCCATCAAGCATGGCGCC
>Ga0247729_10000003_pt1 | contig 162817 bp, 147 predicted proteins | sample UWRJL133311R2_FD_180958 | JGI IMG/M metagenome (GOLD analysis project Ga0247729, IMG submission 180958) | Plant litter microbial communities from Arlington Agricultural Research Station in Wisconsin, United States - UWRJ-L133-311R-2 | ecosystem: Environmental > Terrestrial > Plant litter >... | reverse complement strand
GAAAGCTAAAGAACTGCGTCGCGTTGCTGAGCCGCTGATCACTTTGGCTAAAACAGACAGCCTGGCTAACCGCCGTCTGGCTTTCGACCGTACTCGTTCGAAAGCAATCGTTGGCAAGCTGTTCAACGATCTGGGCAAGCGTTATGCAACCCGCGAGGGTGGCTACCTGCGCATCCTCAAGTGCGGTTTCCGCACTGGCGACAACGCGCCTATGGCGTACGTCGAGCTGGTTGATCGTCCTGTTGGCGGTGAAGCTGTATCCGCTGAGTAAGACGTCAGTCTGAAACAAAGAACCGGGCCTAGTGCCCGGTTTTTTGTGTCTGTAAGAAAAGCACGGTTCGTACAAGCTTCTTCACGAAGCTGCCTGCAGAATGCGCGGCTGAGGGAGTTAGTAATTTTCTATCGATGCTTACAAGTTAATGAATTTGTAGGTGTAACTCGGATGATCAATACTCCGTTCCAGCCATTTAGCCGGCAGTTCAAGACTGACAGAGGAAGTAGATTGCATGAGCCAGAATAAGACGCTTACAACCGCCAGTGGCGCGCCTGTAGCCGATAACCAGAATTCCCGCTCCGCTGGCCCTCGTGGCCCGCTGTTGCTTGATGATTTTCATCTCATTGAAAAACTCGCCCATTTCAACCGTGAGAACATCCCGGAACGGCGCGTCCACGCGAAAGGGTCGGGTGCCCATGGTACGTTCACTGTCAGCCGCGATATCACTGAATACACAAGCGCTAAGCTCTTTGACACGGTCGGCAAGCAAACGCCTATTTTCCTGCGTTTCTCCACCGTTGGCGGTGAGCGTGGTTCGGCCGATACCGAGCGTGATCCGCGCGGCTTCGCGTTGAAGTTCTACACCGAAGAAGGTAACTGGGACATCGTTGGCAACAACACTCCAGTGTTCTTCATCCGCGACCCACTGAAGTTTCCCGATTTCATCCATACCCAAAAGCGCCTGCCCCAGACCAACCTGAAAAGTGGCCAGATGATGTGGGACTTCTGGTCGCACTCGCCTGAAGCCCTGCACCAGGTCACCATCCTGTTTTCGGATCGTGGCATACCTGACGGCTATCGTCATATGCATGGCTTCGGTAGCCATACTTACAGCCTGATTAGCGCTGCTGGTGAGCGCCACTGGGTCAAATGGCACTATAAGACCAAGCAAGGTATCAAGAACCTCGCTCCTGCTGATGCTGCACGTATCGCGGGCACTGATCCTGACTATGCTCAGCGTGATCTGTTCGGCGCTATCGAGAAGGGTGATTTCCCCAAGTGGAGCGTATGCATTCAGTTGATGACTGAGGCACAGGCTGCAGCCCATCATGAGAATCCTTTCGACGTCACCAAGACATGGTCGCAGAAAGAGTACCCATTGATTGAAGTCGGTGAGCTTGAGCTCAATCGCAATCCGCAGAACTACTTCGCAGAAGTCGAGCAGGCTGCGTTCGGACCAAGCAACATGGTCCCGGGCGTTGGTTTGTCGCCTGATCGCATGCTGCAGGGTCGGGTGTTCGCTTATGCCGATGCGCATCGCTACCGTGTAGGCACCAATCACCAGCAGTTGCCCATCAATGCGCCCAAGAATCCTGTGCACAGCTACCAGCGTGACGGCTCCATGGCGTTTGGCACCAATGGCGGTGCCGCACCTAACTATGAGCCAAACAGCTACTCCGACGCTCCCAAGCAGGATCCTCGTTATGCGGAACCGGCCTTGGCGCTGAGTGGAGCGGCGGATCGTTACGATCATCGCCAAGACGGCGATTACTACAGTCAGGCTGGCAAGTTGTTCAACCTCATGGATGCTGATCAGAAAGCGCTGTTGATCAACAACATTGCCGGAGCGATGGGCGGGGTTTCCAGCGATGTGGTTCAGCGTCAGCTGCAACACTTCTACAAGGCCGACCCAGCTTACGGCGAAGGTGTTGCGAAAGCTTTGGGCGTTCAGCTTGGTTGAGTCGAAGTGATAAACAGAACCGCCCTCATTTGGGCGGTTTTTCGCTTCAAAAGCCCTGTTTTTCGCTGCTTTTGGTCACTTTGTTGCGCTTAACCAAGTGACCTTCGTGGTCGGTTGGTTCAGACTATGCACTTTGAAGCACGGAGATGTGGGGCGATGCTAGGCCACCCGGAAGTAATCGATTATCTGAACACGTTGCTGGTTGGCGAACTGGCAGCGCGTGACCAATATTTCATCCACTCGCGGATGTACGAAGATTGGGGTTTCACCAAACTCTTCGAACGCATCAATCATGAGATGGAGGAAGAGGCGCAACACGCCGATGCGTTGATGCGTCGGATCTTGATGCTCGAAGGCACGCCGCGCATGCGTCCTGATGACCTGGAAGTCGGCACCACCGTCCCTGAAATGTTTGCTGCCGATCTGCGCCTGGAATACAAGGTGCGTGCCGCGCTGTGCAAAGGTATCGAGCTGTGCGAGCTGCACAAGGACTACGTAACTCGTGAGATCCTGCGTGTTCAGCTTAACGACACCGAAGAAGATCACACTTACTGGCTCGAAAAGCAGCTGGGTCTGATCAAGACCATCGGGCTGGAGAATTACCTGCAATCGCAGTTCTGATTCCGCCGACGGCACAAATGAAGAAGCCCCTGTCATTCACATGACAGGGGCTTTTTGTTGCCAGGCGTAAACCGTCAGGCCTTGTCGCGCAGCAGCAGTGGTTTGAGGTAGTGCCCTGTGTAGGATTGCTCCATTTCAGACACTTGCTCAGGCGTACCAACAGCAATGATCTGCCCGCCTTTAGAACCGCCCTCTGGACCCAGATCCACCAGCCAGTCGGCGGTCTTGATCACGTCCAGATTGTGCTCGATCACTACTACGGTGTTGCCGTGATCACGCAGGCGATGCAAGACGTCGAGCAATTGTTGAATGTCCGCGAAGTGCAGGCCCGTGGTCGGCTCGTCGAGGATATACAGCGTCTTGCCAGTGTCGCGCTTAGACAGCTCGCGTGACAGCTTCACACGCTGCGCTTCACCGCCGGACAGCGTCGTCGCCGATTGCCCCAGCTTGATGTATGACAGGCCGACATCCATCAACGTCTGAAGCTTGCGCGCCAGAGCTGGAACGGCGTCGAAGAACACCCGCGCTTCCTCAATGGTCATCTCCAGTACTTCATGGATGCTCTTGCCCTTGTACTTGATCTCAAGGGTTTCGCGGTTGTAACGCTTGCTCTTGCACACATCGCAGGGCACGTAGATGTCCGGCAGAAAGTGCATCTCCACCTTGATCAGGCCGTCGCCCTGGCAAGCTTCGCAACGCCCACCCTTCACGTTGAAGGAGAAGCGTCCGGGTCCGTAGCCCCGGGAACGTGATTCAGGCACGCCAGCGAACAACTCACGAATCGGTGTGAACAGCCCGGTGTAGGTCGCAGGGTTGGAGCGCGGCGTGCGGCCGATCGGGCTTTGGTCGATATCCACGACCTTGTCCAGATGCTCCAGTCCCTTGATGCTGTCGTGGGTTGCCGCCTCCAGCGTGGTCGCGCCGTTAAGAGCCGTCGCGCTGAGCGGGAAGAGGGTGTTATTGATCAGCGTCGATTTGCCGGAACCCGAAACACCCGTCACGCAAGTCAGCAGGCCGATGGGGATTTCCAGGTCCACGTTGCGCAGGTTATTACCGCGTGCGCCCTTGAGGTTCAACGACAACTTTTTGTTGCGCGGCGTGCGCTTGGCAGGAACTTCGATCTTCACTCGGCCCGACAAATACTTGCCGGTAAGCGAGTCCGGATGGGACATCACTTCATCCGGCGTGCCTTCGGCAACGATATGTCCACCATGCACGCCTGCGCCCGGGCCGATGTCGACAACGTAATCCGCAAGGCGAATGGCGTCCTCGTCGTGCTCGACCACGATCACCGTGTTGCCTATGTCCCGCAGGTGCTTGAGGGTGCCCAGCAGCCGGTCGTTATCCCGCTGATGCAAACCAATGGAAGGTTCGTCGAGGATGTACATCACGCCGACGAGGCCCGCACCAATCTGGCTGGCCAGACGGATACGCTGGGCTTCACCGCCGGAGAGGGTGTCCGCGCTACGATCCAGAGTCAGGTAGTCGAGACCGACGTTGACCAGGAACTGCAGCCTTTCACGGATCTCTTTGAGGATCTTGTCAGCGATTTCGCCGCGGCGGCCGGTGAGCTTGAGCACACCGAAATATTCGGTGGCATCGCCAATCGGCATGTTGGTAACTGCTGGCAGGGTCTTCTCGCCGACCCACACGTGACGCGCCTCACGACGCAAGCGCGTGCCTCGGCAATCCGGGCACGGCTGGGTGCCAAGGAATTTGGCCAGCTCTTCACGGACAGTGGCTGACTCGGTTTCCCGATAACGGCGTTCCAGGTTGGGCACGATGCCTTCGAACGGGTGAGCACGCTTTACGATATCGCCCCGATCGTTCAAGTAGCGGAAATCGACATTCTGCGTGCCGCTGCCGTTGAGCAGGGTTTTCTGTATATCGGATGGCAGTTCTTTGAACGGCACTTCCAGGCTGAAATCGTAATGCTTGGCTAGCGAGCCGAGCATCTGGAAGTAATAGACGTTACGCCTGTCCCAGCCGCGTATGGCACCTTCGGCGAGTGTCAGTTCGGCATTGACCAGACGTTTGATGTCGAAGAATTGCTTCACACCCAGGCCGTCACAGGTCGGGCATGCGCCAGCCGGGTTGTTGAAGGAAAACAGCTTGGGCTCCAGCTCACTGATCGCGTGTCCGCAGATCGGGCAAGCGAAGCGGGCGGAGAAGATCATCTCTTCCCCTGGCTCGTCATCCATAGGCGCGACCCAGGCGATGCCGTCGGCCAGCTTCAGCGCGGTTTCGAAAGATTCGGCCAGACGCTGTTGCAGGTCCGCACGGACCTTGAAGCGGTCAACGACCACGTCAATGGAGTGCTTCTTCTGCTTATCCAGCTTGGGCAGCTCGTCCAGTTCACACAGACGGCCGTTGACACGAGCACGGACGAAACCTTGCGCGCGCAGCTCTTCGAAAACCGACAGGTGTTCGCCTTTGCGCTCACGGATCACCGGTGCCAGCAACATCAGCTTGCTGCCTTCGGGCTGCGCCAGAACCAGGTCGACCATCTGGCTGACAGTCTGGGCTTCCAGCGGGATATCGTGATCCGGGCAGCGCGGCTGGCCAACCCGCGCGTACAGCAGGCGCAGGTAGTCGTAGATCTCGGTGATGGTGCCCACGGTAGAGCGCGGGTTGTGGGACGTAGACTTCTGCTCGATGGAAATCGCTGGCGACAGGCCTTCAATCGTGTCGACGTCTGGCTTTTCCATCATCGAAAGGAATTGCCGGGCGTAGGCAGAAAGCGATTCGACGTAGCGTCTCTGCCCTTCGGCGTAGAGTGTGTCGAAGGCCAGCGATGATTTGCCAGAACCGGAAAGCCCGGTGATGACGATCAGCTTGTCGCGTGGCAGGGTGAGGTCGATGTTTTTCAGGTTGTGGGTTCGGGCCCCACGAATCAGGATCTTGTCCAAAGTGGCCTCGCTCGGCGGGCGTCGAAAACGTAGGAGTATACGGTGAAATACTGGATGGATGCACACTATCGAATCAGTGTCACAGGCTTACATGAAGACTGTGTCATCTAGACGCGTCATAGCGTCGCGATATACCCCGTCAATCGATGGGACTGGTAGAATCGCCGCCGGTTCACATGAGGTTTTTCCATGCACGATCCCCACAGCGAACGAATGAGCGGCGGCGAGACCCGGGCGGCAGGCGGTCTGGCGCTGGTTTTTGCGTTCCGCATGCTTGGCATGTTCATGGTTTTGCCAGTACTGGCGACCTATGGCATGGACCTGGCGGGGGCGAGCCCTGCATTGATCGGGCTGGCAATCGGCGCCTACGGCCTGACCCAGGCCGTCCTGCAGATCCCGTTCGGGATACTCTCCGATCGTATTGGTCGGCGTCCGGTGATTTATTTCGGTCTGATCATCTTCGCGCTTGGCAGTGTGCTGGCAGCCAATGCTGACTCCATATGGGGGATTATTGCCGGGCGGATCCTGCAGGGCGCCGGTGCTATCTCCGCAGCGGTAATGGCGCTGTTGTCTGACTTGACCCGTGAGCAGCATCGCACCAAGGCCATGGCCATGATCGGCATGACTATTGGTCTGTCGTTCGCGATTGCCATGGTGGTCGGCCCGTTGCTGACCAGCGCGTTTGGCCTGTCCGGGTTGTTTCTGGCGACCGGCGGTATGGCCTTGATCGGGGTTTTTATCGTCGCTGTTGTCGTACCGAAAAATACTGGCACCTTGCAGCATCGAGAATCCGGAGTTGCGCGTAAGGCGCTGGGCCCGACGCTGCGCCATCCAGACTTGCTGCGTCTGGATTTGGGTATCTTCGTGTTGCACGCCATGCTCATGTCAAGCTTCGTGGCGCTGCCGTTGGCATTGGTAGAAAAAGCCGGTTTGCCCAAGGAACAGCACTGGTGGGTCTACCTCACTGCGCTGCTGATCTCATTTTTCGCAATGATTCCATTCATCATTTATGGTGAGAAAAAGCGTCAGATGAAGCGGGTATTGATCGGCGCGGTAACCGTGCTGATGCTCACTGAGCTATTCTTCTGGGCATTCGGCGACACATTGCGGGCGCTGGTGATTGGCACTGTGGTGTTCTTTATCGCGTTCAATCTGCTCGAAGCTTCGCTGCCTTCGCTGATCAGCAAGGTTTCGCCGGCGGGTGGCAAGGGCACTGCGATGGGGGTGTACTCCACCAGTCAGTTCCTCGGTTCGGCGGCTGGCGGGATTTTAGGCGGCTGGTTGTTTCAGCACGGCGGGCTTAGCGTTGTATTTCTCGGTGGAGCCGGGTTGGCCGCCCTCTGGCTGACCTTTGCTGTTACCATGCGCGAGCCTCCGTACGTGACAAGCCTACGCTTGCCGTTGTCGCCCGAGGCGCAGCGTGATGCAGGCCTGGCAGAGAGGCTCAAGGCCGTAAATGGCGTAACGGATGCAGTAGTGGTTGCCGAAGAGGCGGCCATTTATATCAAATTAGACACAGAACTATTGGATCGCGCGTCTCTGGAGCGGATGGTCAACCCAGCAACAGAAGCGTGCGAAGCCTAGGAGAGCGTTATGGCCCGTGGGGTTAACAAAGTCATATTGGTCGGTACATGCGGCCAGGATCCCGAAGTTCGCTACTTGCCTAACGGTAATGCCGTGACCAACCTGAGTCTGGCGACCAGCGAACAATGGACCGACAAACAAACCGGTCAGAAGGTCGAAAAGACTGAATGGCACCGTGTTTCGATGTTCGGCAAAGTCGCCGAGATCGCTGGCGAATACCTGCGCAAGGGTTCCCAGGTCTATATCGAAGGCAAACTGCAAACCCGCGAGTGGGAAAAAGACGGTATCAAGCGTTACACGACTGAAATCGTCGTCGACATGCAAGGCACCATGCAATTGCTGGGCGGCCGTCCACAAAACGACGGCGCTCCACAAGGTCAAGGTGGCGGCGGTTATCAGAACTCCGCTCCACGTCCACAGCAATCGCGCCCTCAGCAGTCTGCGCCACAGCAGCAGCCACAACGCGAATCCCGCCCGGCCCCGCAACAGCAGGCGCCACAACCGGCGGCGGATTTCGACAGCTTTGATGACGATATTCCGTTCTAGGAATTAGCTTCTCAACGCAAAAGGCTCGTGACCTGATCGTCACGGGCCTTTTTTATTGGCGCTGCGCCAGATCAGACCTGAGTAATCTTGCTCACGCTGGTGATCTGCCCGTTCCAGACCATCTCGTAATGGGCGGTCTGGATAATCGAGGTGACAGGGCGCGGTGTCATTAGCGCCCAGCACATCTGGCCACTGGCGCGAACCGAGCGGTAGCGTAGTCCCTTTCTACCCGCACCGCGGACTTTGTGACCGAGCAAGTTCGAGTGAGCATAGTCATCCGGATCGTAGACGGGATCGCTCTCGGGGATGGACGATGCATCAAGCATGTCAGCGTCATTGAAGGCACAGGTCAGGCCGCGAAACACAAAGCGCTCGTAGCTCAGGCTTTGCACTCTGGACCAGTATGCATTCTGGTGGTGGCGCACTTCGGCCAGAGCGGTATCCATGGTATCCGCCAGATATAAAACCCCGTAACTGCCGTCGCTGAAGCGTGAACCTGATGGATTGACGTGGGTGAAGGGGGCTGTGGCGTAAGAGCAACCGGTGATGCCGAAGGGGATCTCTGCGACGGGGATCAACTCCAGGCGTCCGGTCTGGTTCTGCAGTCTGGGGTTGGTAAGCGCCTGTATCTGATACAGCGATTCGAATTCATCTGCGCTGGCCACATCGTCGAACAGTGCGATGGGCGGGAACCTGGAATTGACCAGTCGATAAGTCTGCTGCATGTCGCCGGGCAGTTCTGCCAATTCCCCGAGCGTCACCATAACCCACCGCGCAGCACGTCGATGCGCCGAAACGTCTCGTACAACGAAATCATGTCGCCCTGGGCCATGATTTCCAGTGGCGAGCGGCCGTTGAAAAATTCGTTATGGTTAGCCATCGACGGAAAACCGTAGACGTTATCCGGATTATCAAACACCAGTCGCAGGGCGGCGTGGATGTTCAGAATAAAGCTGATCCGCTGCATCTGGTCCGCATCCAGACTCACGGACCAGGCAGGATCCTGCTGGTTGGCGCGTACATAAGTGCTGCGCGATATACGCAGGATGCGACACGTTTGATCACTTGAAGCGCGCCACTTTTCAAGGATGGCGACGGCGGCACGCAAACCCGCAGCGCATTGCGTTTTGGTGAATGTTTGAAGTTGAAGGACTGCCGACATGGCAATGACCTCTCTTTGAGTCTGTAGATGCATTTATGAATAAATATAGTCTACAGACTCAATCCCCGCTAGTGTCCGTTATTTTTTGCAGCGTGGGGGCGGCATTCCGACCTGCCCGCGAAGAACTTCAATACGGTAAGGCCGGTTTTTTCTGCGTTACAACCCCAACTCAGAAAGCCCTGGATGATCATCCGGACGGCGGCCCAGCGGCCAGTGGAATTTGCGCTCCGATTCCTTGATCGGCATGTCGTTGATGCAGGCAAACCGGTTGGCCATTAAACCGTTCTCGGCGAACTCCCAGTTTTCGTTGCCATAGGAGCGGAACCAGTTGCCCGAATCATCGTGCCATTCATAGGCGTAACGCACAGCGATGCGGTTATCGGTGAAGGCCCAAAGTTCTTTGATCAGCCGATAATCCAGCTCTTTGGCCCATTTGCGGGTCAGGAAGGCTTTGGCTTCTTCGCGGTTGGTGGCGAATTCAGTGCGATTGCGCCACCGGGTATCCAAGGTATAAGCCAGCGATACTTTCTCCGGGTCCCGGCTGTTCCAGCCATCTTCAGCAAGACGGACTTTCTGGATGGCTGATTCGCGGGTGAACGGTGGCAGAGGAGGGCGTGTTTCGGTAGTGGACGACATGACGAGACCTCTAGACGAGTGACGTGAGGGTTGGTGGTTCATTGATCCGCGCAGATTTGAGCAGCAACTCGGCCATCTCCCGAGCGCTGTCCGCCGCGCTGTAATCGGCCATGACTCGTGCCAGTATGATGGCGCCGTCGATCAGGATCAGCAGCTGTTTAGCCAGGACTTGAGGTTGCTCGACGCCTGACTGCTGGCACAACTCCAGGACGTAATCGAACAGCTTCTGCTTGTGGGCCTTGGCCAGTTGACGGACCGGATCGGCAGGGTCGCCGATTTCACCTGCCGTATTGATAAATGCGCAGCCGCGAAAACCTTCCGACTCAAACCAGCCCTTGAGCACTGCGAACATTTTCAGAATGCGTGCTTCGGGCGTCGCGGCCTTGTCGGCCTCGCTGCGAAACCAGGCCATCCAGCGGATATCCCTCGCGCTCAAGGCATGCAGCGCGACTTCATCCTTGGTGGCGTAGTAGCGATAAATGCTTTTGCGGGCGACACCCGAAGTGCGTACCAGCAAATCCATGCCCATGGCATGAATCCCGTTCTGATAGATAAGTTGCTCGGCGGTTCGCAGGATTTTGTCCTGCACATTTGTAGTCGTTGGTGTGTTCATGGGGGGAAAGGTAGAACGATCGTTCTACCCCGTCAAGCGTTGAATTCAGATCATAGAACGGCAGCGCTTGGTTTTTCTCCCGCCAGTCCTTGTGCAAGGCTGGTCAGGACCATTTCACCCATCCGCGTGCGGGTCTGCACGGTGGCGCTGGCGCGGTGGGGCTGCAGCACGACGGATTCCAGATCGAACAGCTCGCTCGGCACATTGGGCTCATCGACGAAAACGTCCAGGCCCGCGCCAGCAATCGAGGCTGTGTTGAGTGCTGCGAGCAGGTCCTGCTCATTGACCAGACTGCCGCGCGCCACATTGATCAGATACCCCTCAGCACCCAGCGCTGCGAGTACTTGCGCGTTGATGATGCCCTTGGCCTTGTCGGCTGCGGCCGCGACGATCAATGCGTCGCTGTGCCGAGCCAGTTCGATCAGGTCGGCGACGAAGGTATAAGGTACGTCGTCCATGGCCTTCAGATCGGTGTAGCTGATCGGACACCCGAAGGCAGCCGCGCGGGTAGCGACGGCGCGACCGACGCGACCCAGGCCGACGATCCCGATTTTCATGCCGCTGAACTGGCGGGCCAACGGTATTGGCGCCAATGGCGTCGGGCTTTGCGGCCATGCGCCACTGCGCACGTAACGGTCGGCGGTGCACAGGCCACGGCAGACAGAGATCAGCAGGCCGATCGCTAAGTCAGCCACGTCTTCGGTCAACGCGCCAATGGTCGCGGTGACATGAATACCACGGTCGCGAGCATAGGCCAGGTCCACTGCGTCAGTGCCGACGCCATTGACGGCGATGACTTTTATCGCAGGCAATTGCTCCATCACCTCGCGGGTAATGCCGGTGTGGCCGCCAGTCACCACGCCGCTGATGTTGGCGCCGTGTTCGCGCAGGTAAGCGGCCTTATCAGTTTGCTGGAAGTACGGGCGAACGGTGTATAGCTCGTTGAGCCGCGCGTTGATCTCGGGGATCAGGATCGGACTCAGTTGCAGAATTTCAGGTTTCATGGCGTTCTCGCTCAAGCAAAATTCAGAAGGATTGATCAGCCACGGCCGACGAAAGGCATGTTCGTGGCCATGACGGTCATGTTCAGCACGTTGGCGCTAAGAGGCAGATTGGCGATGTAACGCACAGCATCGGCAATGTGCTTGACGTCGATCATCGGCTCCACGGCGGTTTCGCCATTGGCCTGGCGCACGCCTTTGGTCATGCGCACTGACAGCTCGGTCAGTGCGTTGCCGATGTCGATCTGGCTACAGGCGATGTTGAACTCGCGGCCGTCCAGGGCAAGGCTTTTGGTCAACCCCAGCACCGCGTGTTTACTGGCGGTGTAAGGCCCTGTGAACGGGCGCGGGGTATGGGCGGAAATCGAACCGTTATTAATGATGCGCCCGCCCTGGGGCGACTGTTTGCGCATCAGGCCGAAGGCGCCACGGCTGCACAGAAAAACCCCGGTGACGTTGGTGTCGATCACGTTCAGCCACTTCTCCACCGGCAGTTCGTCCATCGGCACGGCTGGAGCGTTGACCCCGGCATTGTTGAAGACCACATCGACCCGGCCATAAACCTCTTCGATGGTGGCGAACAGGGCATCGACGCTGGCTGGATCACGCACATCAGAGGATACCGCCAGTGCTTCGCCGCCTTGCTCGGCAGCCAGTGCCACCAATTCCTCAAGCGGTTCCAGACGTCGTCCGGTGACCACGACTTTGTAGCCATCAGCGAGCAGACCGAGCGCGACTGCACGGCCGATGCCGCTGCCAGCGCCGGTGACCAAGGCGATTTTCGGGAGGGAATTGTCAGTCATTGTTATATCTCCGTTTCATCATTTTCTGGATCAGGCCGCGTGACGGCCGCCAATACGTACTTCGAATTTGCCGATGCCCGCGATGCCCGCGCTGATCACATCACCGGATTGCAGGACATCAACGCCGGGCGGAGTGCCGGTCATAATCAGGTCGCCGGGGATCAGCCGGATCGACTGCGACAGGCGGCTGACGATTTCGCCAACCGACCAGATCTGGCTTTCAAGGTCCGAGCGCTGGCGTTCAACGCCATTGACGTTCAGCCACAGCGCGCCTTGGCCGGGATGTCCCAGCGTGCTGGCCGGCTGGATGGGACTGATAGGTGCCGAACCGTCGAAGGCCTTGGCCGCTTCCCAGGGCTGGCCCACGGCTTTGGCCGCCATCTGCAAATCGCGGCGGGTAAGGTCCAGACCGGCGGCGTAGCCCCAGACGTGGTCCAGCGCTTGCGCTTCATCGATGTTGAAGCCACCCGTGCCAATGGCGACCACCAGTTCGATCTCGTGGCAGAACTGCTCAGTCAGCGGCGGAAAGTCCAACTCGCCCACGGCATCGATCACCGAGGTGGCGGGCTTCATGAAGAACGCGGGCATTTCTCGTGGGGTGTTTTGCGAGTCGCCCCAGTGATAATTGCGACCCAGGCAAAACACCCGCGCGACGGGAAAGCGTGCGGTGCTATCGGCCACGGGCAAACTGCGGATCAGGCCAGGTTCGAACACGTAATCAATCATTGTTGTTCCTTGAGCTAGCGCCTTCTTGACGATCAGCCTACGGGATCGGCAGCGGTCAAAGTTGGACAAAGCGGTGTTCAAACTGGAGTAAACACGGCGAATGCGAGCCATAAAAAAGGCGTACTCGGGTACGCCATTGCCTAGAGGAGGCATAAGGTCACACACATTCTTTTTGCGTTAGCGGGTCTTCAATTCAATGCGGTAGATCTTGCCCAGCAGCAACGAATACGAGAGCGTGCCGATCAGCGCGACACCGCCGATGAACCAGAACGCGTAGGCAAACGACCCAGTAACGTGCAGGATCTGGCCGATGACAATCGGGGTCACGATCCCGCCGATGTTGGCAGCCAGGCTGGTCACGCCACCGGTCAGGCCAATCAGCTCCTTGGGCGCGATTTCCGACACCGCCGCCCACGAAGACGACGCGATGCCTTGGGCGAAGAAGGCGATGGTCAGCAGCGCAATGCACACTTCGTTGGAGTCGGTGAAGTTGACCAGCATGATCGACATGCCCAGCGCCGAGCCCACTACCAGCGGCAACTTGCGGGATATGGACAGGGAAAAGCCGCGGCGGATCATCCAGTCGGCAATCGCGCCGGCCAGCAGTACCCCAACGGTGGCGCCGATGAAGGGCAGCACAGCGAAGATCCCCACTTTGACCATGGTCAAATGACGCTCTTCGATCAGGTAAGTCGGGAACCAGGTCAGGAAGAAGTACAGTGCCGACGTGCTGGCAAACTTGCCGATGCAGATCGCCCAGATCTGGCGATACTTCAGCAATTCGGCAATTTGCCCCCACTTGAATTTGTTTTTGTCCTTGCTGGCTTTCACTAGGCCGCCGCCGTCCTCGATGTATTGCAGTTCTTCCTTGCTGACCTTCTTGCAGAACAGCGGGTCGCGATACAGAAACAGCCAGGCGATACCGAAGATGATGCCCGCGATGCCGGTGCTGTAGAACACGTGGCGCCAGTCATAAGTGGTCGCCAGCCAGAGCAGCAGACCCGTGAAGAGTGCCGTGCCCAGATACTGGCCACAGACATAAATACTGCTGGCCAGGCCACGCTCTCTGGCGGGAAACCAGACGGTAACGGCGCGACTGTTGGCGGGGAAGGCCGGCGCTTCCATGGCACCGATTGCCAGACGCAGGCCGAACAGCGAGGCAAACCCGCCCGCCAAACCTTGGCAGACCGTGACCGCAGACCATGAGATCAGCGACACACCGTAGGTGATTCGTGAGCCGAATCGGTCAGCGATGAACCCAGCGGGCACCAAGGCAAACGCGTAGGTCCAGGCAAAGGCGGAGAAGATAAGGCCCATTTCGACTTTATCCAGACCAAGATCCTTGGCCATGAAGGGTGCGGCGATAGAGATGTTTACCCGGTCCACATAGTTGATGATCGTGGCGATCAACAACAGCGAAAGCATGAACCAGCGACGGCGGGAAGGCAGACGAACCGGTGCGGCTGCGGGTGCGGCGACACGGGTGTCGATCGCCTGAATATCAGGGGAGCTCGACATGAGAATTCCTCATTGTTTTTATTGGTATCGAGTTAAGTTGCAGTCCCAAAGTGATCGTACGACGACGTAAAAACAACCAAAGGCTTAGACTGTTTATTAATTTGCAGACCGCCTGCTAAGTGTTTGTCCAAAAAAATTACACCCCCCGCGCAGCCGCGATTAATTGCCAAAAATGGGCAAAACATGCGAATTAGAGCACTTGCAGGATTTGGCGTGTTGGCTGCTCTTTTGGACAGCGCAAGACAGCAGCTCGAAAATTTTTTTACAGATTTAAGTCATAGGACGACTGACAATAACCCGTGGCTTAAAGCCGCAGCCGTATTTTTCACACGAGGTATCGATATGGATTCAGCAACGCCAGCGCCGACCTATGGCATGCAGCAACGCAGCGAGCGGGCCGATTTCTACATCCGTGACAAGCATGCCCGCAGCGCCGAAACCGGGCCGCATCGGCATGAGTATTTTCAGATTCAGATCAATCTCGGCGGTGACACCGTGCAGCACATTGGCGGCGTGATCCGGCCGTTCCCGCGTCATGCGTTGGCGTTTATCCTGCCGCACAAACTGCACCTGATTCCGCACCCGGACGCTGGCAATTTTCTGCTGATCAACTTCGCCCAGACCTTTCTGCTGCCGCAACTGCAGTGCGATCCGCTGGATCTGGAAGACGTGCCTATCGCGCTGGCGCCGGAGTTATCGCCGTTTCGTTTTCAGGAAAGCCTGGATTTCATTCTCGATGATGCCGACTTCGGTGAAATCGAGACCTTGCTGATCCGTATGCGCAGGCTGGATCAGCAGCGTCAGTTCGGCACGCGCGAAATCCTCAAGGGCTGCCTGTTGCAATTGATCGGCACGGTCTGTGAGCGGTTTGCCGAGCAGATCAAAATCCTCGCAGACGACAATGCCGCCGAGCGCAGTCGTCGCGATGCGCTGGCGAGGATGTCTGAATACGTGCGCAAGAACCTGAGCGATCCGGACCTGAGCCTGAAGAAAGCCGCCTCTGCCGCGTTTTTATCGCCCAATTACCTGACGCACTGGTTGCGCAAGGAAGTGGGCAAGACCTTTAGCGAACTGGTGCTGGAACGGCGCATGCACCTGGCCCGCACGCTGCTGCTTACCGGCACCAAGCCTGTAGGCGAAGTCGCCAGGCTTTGCGGATTCGCCGACGAAGCCTACTTCTCCCGACGCTTTCGCAACGCCCATGGCATGCCGCCTGGGCAGTTTCGCAAGCAACGGGATTTGTGACTAGCGCAGCCTTCGCAGCCTGCGGCAGCTCCTACAAAACCGTGCATCCGTGGGAGCGAGCTTGCTCGCGAAGAGGCCGGTACAACCTAGACATTCATGTAACTGGCCCATCGCCTTCGCAAGCAAGCTTGCTCCCACGGGAATCAATTGCGCCGTGCCGTTTCAAACCACCTGATCCGCCTCCGGCACGGCCTGCTGCTGTTCACGCGGGCCTGGTACGGCGTGGCTCAGGGTAATCGGGATCGACTTGGCGGCGGGTACTTTGCTGCGCTCCGCGTGATGCCAGAGGGGCACCAACGGATTGCATTCCGGGTAGTATGCCGCGCTGCAACCTTGGGGAATGTCGTAGGCAATGATCTGCATCGGGCCGACCTGCCGGGGGATTTCGGGCTCCATGGCGGTGGTCAGCATGACCCAGTCTCCGGCGGCAAAGCCCAGGCGAACAATGTCGTTACGGTTCATGAAGATCACTGTGCGGGTGCCGCTGACGCCGCGAAAACGGTCATCAAAGCCATAGATCGTGGTGTTGAACTGGTCATTGCTGCGTAGCGTCATCAGCTGCAATACATCACGACGTGCCTGGCCTTGTTCAACATCGTTGTCTTCGGCCAGCAGTGATGGGGTGATGAACTGTGCTCGCTGGCTGTCGGTTTTCCACTCCCGCTGCGCTGCTGCAACCTGTTTGTGGAAGCCGCCCGGTTCCCACATGCGGGTTTCCATGTCGTGGAAAATCTCCGGGTAGACCTCGCTGATGGCTTGGCGGATGGTCGCGTAGTCGCTGCGCCAGGCATCCCAGTCGATGCGTTCGGTGCCCGATAACGTCGCTTGGGCCAGGCCCGCCAAAATAGTCGTCTCGGCCCGCACGTGCTCACTCACCGGTTCACTGTTGCCTTTCCAGCCGTGAATGCAGCCGGTGCTGTCTTCAGTGCTATAGCTTTGTTCTTTGCCGTTTTGCCGATCGATTTCGATCTTGCCCAGGCATGGCAGCAGCCAGGTGTTTTTAGCCGTGACCAGGTGGGTGCGATTGAGTTTTGTTGCAATCTGTACGCTCAGTTGCAGGTTTTTCCAGGCTGGCTCCATGCGGGAAGTGTCCGGGATTGCGCGCAGAAAATTCCCGCCCAGGCCGATGAAACCCCGCACGCTGCCGTCGAGGATGCCTTCGCAGGTCTCCACCGTGGCGCGACCTTTTTTGGTCGGTACTTGAAAGCCAAACAACGCCTCGATTTTATCCACCGGCACTTTGCCTGGGTCTTCGCTGATGCCGACCGTGCGCTGCCCCTGGACGTTGGAATGCCCGCGCACCGGACAGATCCCGGCACCGGGTTTACCAATGTTGCCCCGCAGCAATAGCAGGTTGACCAGCATCTGCACCGCATCCACTCCCTTGCGGTGCTGAGTGATACCCATGCCATAAACGATCATCGCTCGCTCACTGCGGGCGTAGACCATGGCGGCGGCCTCCATGGCGCCGCGCGTGAGGCCTGAACGCATCTCCAGCACCGCCCAGTCGAACTCCCGGACAGTCGCGGCAAACTCGGCGAAGCCTTCGGTGTGCTGAGCAATGAATACCTGGTCGATCACCGCAGGTTCGCCTTTGATCAGCGCTGTCTTGTCCATCTCGAACAGCGCTTTGGCAATGCCCATGACCGCAGCGATATCGCCGCCGATTGCCAACTGGTGATATTGCGTACTGATGATCGTCGAGTCCGGGCCCAGCATTTGTGTTGGCGATTGCGGATTGACGAAACGTTCCAGCCCCCGCTCGCGGATCGGGTTGAAGGTGATGATCGGCACGTTGCGGCGGCGAGCATCCTGCAGATCATGGAGCATGCGCGGACTGTTGCTGCCCACGTTCTGGCCGAAGAAAAAAATGCAGTCGGTGTGCTGAAAATCATCCAGCGTCACCGTGCCCACGGGCACGCCAATGCTCTCCTGCAAGCCGACTGAAGTGCTTTCATGGCACATGTTCGAGCTGTCGGGCAGGTTATTGGTCCCGTAAGCGCGGGCGAACAGTTGATAGATGAACGAAGTTTCCAGCGATGCACGACCCGAGGCATAGAAGGCAACGCTATCGGGTTCAAGGGCACGCAGTTGCGAGCCGATTTCCTGATACGCCTGTTCCCACGTGGTTTCACGATAGTGATCGGTCTGAGGGTCGTAGCGCAAAGGATGGGTCAGGCGGCCGTGCTGCTCGAGGTCGTAGTCACGCCATTGCAACAGCTCTGTGACTGAATGACGGGCGAAGAAGTCGGGACTGGTTTTGAGTGAAGTCAGCTCCCAGGCCGTGGCTTTGGCGCCGTTTTCACAGAATTCCAGCGAGTGCGGTTTACCAGGCTTTGCCCAGGCACAGCTCACGCAAGCAAAGCCCCCAGGCTTGTTCTGCCGGGTCAAGGCACGAGGCGCTTTGATCAGCGCCTGTTCACGCCACAGGATCCTCATCACGGATTTCGCCGATCCCCATCCTCCGGAGGCATCGGTGTAGGGGCGATAGTGCGCTTGGGGGTGAATGAGCATCGAAGTTGCCTCTGCCAGCTGACGAAATAAGGGGGGCTTTGTCCGCGTTGTGAAGTTCTGACGCAGCGCCTGAGGCAAAGGTTCTGTGTCAATTCGCCAGCGGTAGCCTGACTTATCCCTGCCCCAAAAACGAACTTGTTGAGCGAATATTGATCAGTTCCTAGTGCTGCCGCTAACCCGTTCTGCTGCTAGTGAGGAACCCCGCGTTTTGTCGAACTTCAAGTCCACCTTTCTCCGATGCATGTTGCTGTGCCTGCTTCTCTGTACAGGCAGCCTCAATATCCAGGCCGCAGAAGCACCCGCGGCTGCCGCCACCCCCGAGGCGACCCCAGCCCCGGCGGCACCGGAGATACTTCTCCAGGGTGGGCTGCTGGGCGTTATCAGTTCCAGCATTGACGACGTACAGGAGAAGCTCGACCTGGACGGCAACTGGCTGGATAGCTGGCGGTTGCGGGCAGATCGGGCCGCCAATGAGCTGGATAAGCTGGTCAGCAAACCAACCCCGGAATCTCAGTGGGGGGCAGTAGGCGATTTCGTCATGCTCTCAATGGCGTGGGTCGGCACCTTTGCCGTGCTGACGATCCTCGGCAGTTTCCTCGCGCTACGCCTCAATCGACGCCCGTTCCTGATGGTTCGGGCGCGTAGCCAGGCGCTGATCGGTTATGTGTTGCCTTACACCTTGCCGGCGATCATCAGTCTGCCGCTGACTCTGTATGTCAGTCATTTAATGGACACATCAGTAGGCCGCGCGCTGGCATTGTGTTTTGCGTACGCGACCAGCAGCGGCATCGTTTCAACCTCCGTGCTGCTGTGCGTCATCGTGATGTTCAACTACGGGCATAAACGCGCTGCGGTGCGCATGATCCGGCGCTACGCCCCGAAACCACTGTTCGTCATCGGCTTTCTGGCTGCGTTAAGTGATGCCCTGACCAGCCCGCAGATTGCCCGACAGATCGGCAGTAACGTCACCACCAGCGTGGCAGTCTTCACTGGTTTGTTCGCGTCGGTAGTGTTCTGCATTCTGATCATCAAGGTGCGTCGTCCCATTGCTCACCTGATCCGCAACCGGCAGTTGAGCAGCCGCCTGAGCCAGCCTGCGCTGCAACAATCACTGAAGATATTTTCCAACCTTTGGCATTTACCGATCCTGCTGATGATCCTGGTCTCGGCCGTGAGCTTGATCGGTGCAGGGGAAGACAGCCAGAAGGCCCTGCGCTGCGCGTTGTTTACCACGCTTTTGCTGATTGCCACGGTGTTCCTCAGCACGGTTTTCCAGCACATCTTCAAGCCTGCTGAAATCCGCGCGCGTGGCGTGCATGTTTACAGGGAGCGACTGCTGAGCCTGGCCCACGCGGTCATGCGGATCATTCTGGCCATCTCGTTCATTGAAATACTCGGGCGGATCTGGGGCTTTTCATTGTTTGAGTTTGCTCAGCGCAATAGCTTGGGTCGGGTCATCAGTGAATCGCTCAGCAGTATCGGCCTGATCTTTCTGGTCACCTGGTTGCTCTGGGTGGTGCTGGATACCGCGATTCAGGAAGCCCTGAAGCCGCCCGCTCATCATCGCGCCAACCGCCAGCCGAGTACGCGGATCAAAACCATCCTGCCGCTGCTGCGTAACGCGATCAAAATCATCCTGGTGGTGATCTGCGCGATTACCACCATGGCCAATCTGGGCATCAACGTCGCGCCGCTGCTGGCCGGTGCTGGTGTGGTCGGGCTGGCCATCGGTTTCGGTTCTCAGCAGTTGGTGCAGGACGTCATCACCGGCCTGTTCATCATCATCGAAGACACCTTTTCTATCGGCGACTGGGTGGTGCTCAGCACGGGGCACTCCGGGACAGTGGAAAGCCTGACGATTCGCACCGTGCGCCTGCGTGACGGCAAAGGTTTTGTGCATTCGGTGCCGTTCGGTCAAATCAAGGCAGTCACCAACCAGTCTCGGCAATTCGCCTATGCGTTCTTCTCGGTGCAGTTCACCTACGACTCGGACATCGACAGCGCCTTGTCATTGATCCGCGAAACCGGGCAGTCGATCTCGGAAGACATTTTGCTCAAGAGCAATCTGCAAGGCCCGCTCGAAGTGTTCGGCGTCGATCGCATGGACCTCAACGGCGTGGTACTGACCGCGCAGTTCCGTACTTCGTCCGGAGGGCAGTACAGCGTCGGTCGGGCGTTCAACGAGCGGCTGAAAAAGCTTGTGGATAAATCGGATGACGTGCGCTTCGCGCAAACTTATCCACAGACCGTAATCAGCCCCAATTCCGGGCAGGCGCAACCGCTGTCAGTGGACAGAGACGCCCAGCCGGCGTCAGGGAAGGGCAATGTGGTGAATGTGGATGGCTCGGAAAGCCCGCCGATTCAGCCCAAATAAGCGCATAAGCAAAATCTGTGGGAGCAAGCTTGCTTGCGAAGACATGGGTGAAGTCTTGCAGATGTTGAGACTGTACTGGCGCCTTCGCGAGCAAGCTCGCTCCCACAGGGGTATGCGAATGTCAGTTGGAGCGAGGCTTGCCCGCGAAGAACGATAATGCGGTGTAACTGACAAATCGCGTCGACTGATTCGCGGGCAAGCCCGGCTCCAACAGGTTCGATGATCGTCTGTGGGAGCGAGGCTTGCCCGCGAAGAACGATAATGCGGTGTAACCGACAAATCGCGTCGACTGATTCGCGGGCAAGCCCGGCTCCAACAGGTTCGATGATCGTCTGTGGGAGCGAGGCTTGCCCGCGAAGAACGATAATGCGGTGTAACTGACAAATCGCGTTGACTGATTCGCGGGCAAGCCCGGCTCCAACAGGTTCGATGATCGTCTGTGGGAGCGGTGCTTGCCCGCGATAAGGGCGCCGCGATTCGACAGGCCAATCACTGAGTCCTTATCGCGGGCAAGCCCGGCTCCAACAGGGATCGAAGAAATCCTGGCCTTACCGCAACAACCGATCCCGCACCTGTGCCATGGCCTGTTGATCCAGCTCCAGCCAATATTGCGGTTTACCGGCGATGATTGCGGCGGCGGGGATGCCGTCGCGGTAGACCAGGCGATTACCCACCAGCGCCGGGACTTTACTGCCAGGGAGCAGGGTGCCCACCAGATTCAACGGGTCGACGCCGCTCAGGCTGATCAGGCTTCCATCCAAGGGCCGTTTGCGAATTTCCCGCAGCACCGGGATCGCTTCTGGCAGCGCGAACTGTTCGCCTGCCAACCCACTGACAAACCGCCCGCCGCGGATCTCGCCTCTTGCTTCCAGGCGGTGGAAAGTGCGCAGCAACTCTCGCCAGCTCGGAAGCCAGTCAGCCTCGCGCTCCAGCAATCGCCAGAAAACCACGCCGTAGCGGCGCAGCAAGGTCATCGCAATGTGCTCCAGAACAGCCGGGTCGAGCGGTTGAGGGCGCTTGTTCTCGGTGGCAACTGGCAGCGGCGCGCGCCGTAACAATGCCCAGCGTCCGGCATCGTCCATCCCGCCAATGAAGGCCCCGCGATTGCGTCGGCTGGTATGCGCCGAGCGTTTGCTGGCCGGCGTGATCAAGGCGCGCAACCCAGCGAAACTGTCTGCGTTGACCAAACCCGCCGCAACCAACTCCTGCAATGCGATTTCCAGTTCGGTGCGCAACAGATGGGCTTCGCTGATCAGCTCATCGAAAAACATCGCACCATGGCTGTCGAGCGCGGCATGGACTTTCTGCGCCTTGAGCGAAAGCTCATCGGGTGATGATTGCCCGGTCAGCCCGCTCCACAAGTTCAGCTGGCTGCGTGGCAACAACACGATCGGCGTACTGCGCAATGCGGCAGCGCCGGGTTTGCCATTGGCGGCCAGCCGCGTCCAGACCACCTTTCCCGAGCGGCAGATTTCATCCAGCCAGCTTTGCGAGTAATCCTTGAGCCGCGCGGGCAGCAGGTCGCTATCCCACGCGCCTGCCGCTGCGCTGAAGCCTTCCAGCTGGCCAATGATTTCCGGCAACGCGGCCTGACCCTGGCTGCGGGTGCTGTTAGACAGATGCTGCCAGTCAAACAGAAACCGCATGAAGTCCTGCAACGACACCGGCTCGATTTCACGACGCAGGCGTTTGACCGTGTAGCGATGAATCCGCGCCAGCAAGTGGCGCTCGCACCATTGATCTTCGCTGGCGCCGGGGCTGAAACGGCCGCGTAACACATAGCCCTCGCTCTCCAGTCGAGCCAGCGCCTGGGTCACGCTGCTGGCGCTCAATGCCAACGCGTCGGCAATGGATCGCACCGGCAATGGACCAAAGCCACTCAAGCGCGCACGGACCACTTCGACAATCGCCTCGTCGCGGTCCCAGGTCTCATCGAAATCCTTTAGCGCCTCAAGTTGAGGATGCATTTCAGCTTGTGGATAAATAGCGCGCAGGCACGTCAGGCGCTCGATGGCGATCCACAGCGCCTGATCGGCGCTGACCTGCAAGCGCGTCGCCCGGCCTGAGCGAGCCAGGGTTTCCAGCCATTTCATCCAGTCCGGCTGCGCTCCTGCCTCGGCACCACCAATGCAACTGAGGCTCATCAGTGCTTCATGCATTTCGTCGAGGTTCTGCGGTTGTGGCCAGGCTTCTTCACCCACCGCCACAATGGCCTCGGCATCCAGTGCACCCAGATCGTCTGACGATTGCGGATCGCTCCAGCGGCGATTCAGCACGGCCTGGGTGCGGCGCTCTTCCAAGGGCGCATCGTCGAGAAAGGCATAGGGCCGGGCATTGAGGATCTCGGCCGCGAGGGGCGAGGGCGCTGGCAGGTCCCGGGCAATCAACCGCACATCGCCGCTTTCCATGCGCCGCAGGAGCGTCAGCCAACCTTCGGCGTCCATGGCTTCGTGCAGACAGTCATCCAGGGTTTGTTCGATCAGCGGATGATCCGGCACGTCTCGCTCGCCGACGACGTTTTCCAGGCAGGCGATCTGATCGGGAAAGACCGTGGCAATCAAATCTTCGCTTTTCATCCGTTGCAGTTGCGGCGCCACTTTGCGCCCACCGCTATAACGCGGTAGAGCCAGCGCTGTGCCCGCATTCCAGCGCCACCGCACGCCGAAGAGTGGCGCATCCAGCACCGCCTGAATCAGCAGATGTTCGGCGCTGTTGGAGTTCAAGTAACGCCAGACTTCATCTAGCGCAAAGCTGTGGCTGGTGGACAGCGACAGCACGATGGCATCTTCACTGGCCGCCGCTTGCAGTTCGAAATTGAAGGTCCGGCAGAAGCGCTTGCGCAACGCCAGGCCCCAGGCGCGATTGATCCGGCTACCAAACGGCGTGTGGATGATTAACTGCGTGCCGCCGGACTCGTCGAAAAAACGTTCCATGATCAGCGTGTCTTGCGACGGCAGGGCGCTCAGCACTGAACGGGTCCGCGCCAGGTAATCCACCAGTTGCTCGGCGCTGGCCAGATTCAGACCGAGAATGTCGATCATCCAGTCGGTGCAGGGCTGCAAATCGCCGGGATGGGCACCGAGTAATTCATCGATCTGACCTTGCAGGCGTGCGACCGCGAAGGACAATTCATCGCTGCGCCCCGGCGCCTCACCCAGCCAGAACGGAATGTTGGGCGGCTGGCCCTGAGCATCTTCAACCCGCACGCGACCAGTCTCGATGCGCAGGATGCGATACGAGGTGTTGCCCAGCTGAAAGATGTCTCCGGCAATGCTTTCCACCGCGAAGTCTTCGTTGACCGTGCCGATATTCAGCGCCTGGGGTTCGAGGATCACGCTGTAGTCGGCGTTGTCCGGAATCGTCCCGCCGCTGGTAACTGCCGTCAGCTTGCTGCCGCGTCGGCCGCGCAAAGTACGGGTCAGGGCATCGCGATGCAGATAAGCACTGCGCACACCCTGGCGCCCGCTGTAGCCCTCGGCGAGCATGCCCAGCAGGGCTTGATAGTGGTTAGCGTCCAGCTCGGCATAGGGCGACGCCTGGCGGAACATGTCCAGCAACGCTTGCTCGTGCCATTCCTGCAAACTCACTTCGGCGACGATCTGCTGAGCGAGCACGTCCAGCGGCGCCTTGGGGATCTGCAAGATATCCAGCTCGCCGCGCCGCACGCAGTCCAGCAGCGCCGCGCATTCAATCAAGTCGTCCCGTGAGGTTGCAAACAGCCGACCTTTGGGCGTGCCGCCGACGTGGTGCCCGGAGCGGCCGACCCTTTGCAGAAACGCGGAGATGGAGCGGGGTGAGGCAATCTGGCAGACCAGATCGACGTCACCGATATCGATACCTAACTCCAGCGACGCCGTGGCGATCAACACCTGCAAGTCGCCACGCTTGAGGCGTTGCTCGGCATCCAGTCGCTGCTCTTTGGCCAGGCTACCGTGGTGGGCGGCGACCGCATCTTTGCTCAGGCGCTCGCTCAAGTGCCGGGCCATGCGCTCGGCCATGCGCCGGGTGTTGACGAAAATCAGCGTGGTGCGATGTTCACGGGCCAGTTCAGCGAGGCGGTCGTACACCAGCTCCCAGACGTCATTGGCCATGACCGGCCCGAGTGCTACGGGCGGTACCTCGATACCCAGATCCCTTGGGCGTGCATGGCCTATATCGACAATGGCGCAGGGGCGTTTGACCGGATCAGCGCCCACCAGAAACCGGGACACTAACTCGATAGGCTTTTGTGTCGCTGACAAGCCAATACGCAGCAAAGGCTCGCCGCACAGGGCTTGCAAGCGCTCGAGGCTCAGCGACAGATGGCTGCCACGTTTGCTGGCGGCGATGGCGTGGATTTCGTCGACGATCACCGTGCGGGTACTTGCGAGCATGCGTCGTCCGGAATCCGAACCGAGCAACACGTACAACGATTCCGGCGTGGTCACCAGAATATGCGGCGCGGTCTTGCGCATGGCCGTGCGATCTTTCTGCGGCGTGTCCCCGGTGCGCACAGCTGTGTTTATGCGCAACGGCGGCAGGCCCATGCGCTGTAACTGTGTGGTGATCCCGGCCAGCGGGTTTTGCAGGTTGATCTGGATATCGTTGGACAGCGCCTTGAGAGGCGAGACGTAAACCACGAAGGTCTGCTCCGGCAACTCGCCGCCGTGCTCAAGCCCCTGATGGACCAGGTCGTCCAGCACGGCGAGGAACGCGGTCAGGGTTTTACCGGAGCCGGTGGGCGCGGCAATCAAGGTCGAGCGCCGGGCCTTGATCAACGGCCACGCCTGAGCCTGAGCGGGCGTCACCGCCGGGAAGGTACTGCGAAACCACGCGCTGACCGCCGAATGAAAACCGTCGAGCGCCGGATCAATGATGTGGGGAAGATTCATGGGCAGATTAATGAGGGTGCTGCCGGGAAGATGCAAGCGCCTCTGATCGGTGGTTGGAACGCTGGATCGCTTTATGTGTGCGGTGCTTGCCCGCGATGCAGGCGACTCGGTTTTTCAGACATACCGCATCATCGTTCATCGCGGGCAAGCACCGCTCCCACAGGCGATCACCGATCCGTTGGAGCGAGGCTTGCCCGCGAACCAGTCACCTTGGTCTGGCAGACATACCGCATCATCGTTCATCGCGGGCAAGCGCACTCCTACAGAGGAACACCTAACCTGTGGGAGCGGTGCTTGCCCGCGATAAGGTTTAGATGATTCGCCTGCAGAATCGCGGTGCCCTTATCGTCGGAATGCCGCCCAGACCAAGCACCGCTCCCACAAGGTCTCGCTTCAATCCTGTGTTTGCGTGCGGCCGAGAAAACTCCCACAGCCCAGAACGGTTGGGGGATAAGCGGCAACGTGGTATGTTTGCAGGCGCTTCACACTTATATTTTTCAGTGAATTAGATACCGAGCCTGCTGACCCTATGCGAATGCGCCTTATGCTGTTGGGCGGCGGGAATGCCCTTGGGCAGGCGCTGATTCGTCTGGGTGCCGAGGAAGACATTGGTTTCCTCGCACCGCGTCCGCCGCAAGACGGCTGGGACGCAGCGAGTCTGACGCAATTGCTCGATGACACCCGTCCCGATGCCTTGATCAACCTTGCCTACTATTTCGACTGGTTTCAGGCCGAAACAGTGAGCGAGGCCCGCTTGAATAGCCAGGAGCGCTCAGTCGAGCGTCTGGCGGAACTGTGCCAGCACCACAACATCACCCTGTTGCAGCCGTCCAGCTACCGGGTATTCGACGGTTCTCGTGCGACGGCCTACAGCGAAAAAGACGAGCCGGTGCCCCTCGGTCTGCGCGGTCAGGCCTTGTTGCGTATCGAGCAAAGCGTGCGAGCCACCTGCCCACAGCACTTGTTGCTGCGTTTCGGATGGCTGCTCGATGACAGCCCCGACGGTGTACTGGGGCGTTTCCTGACCCGCGCCAAGCTACCGCAAGAGCTGCTGATGGCCGATGACCGCCGTGGCAACCCGACGCCGGTGGACGACGCCGCCCGGGTAATCATCGCCGTCCTCAAGCAGCTGGATTGCGAATCGCCGTTGTGGGGCACCTACCACTACGCTGGGCATGAAGCGACCACACCGCTGGCGCTGGGGCAGGCGATCCTGACCGAGGCGCAACTGTTGCATCCGCTGGCGATTGAGTCACCCACCGCCCAGGCCCATGCCGCCGGTGCCGATGCGAGCGACGAGCCGCAACATGGCGTGCTGGCCTGCAAGAAGATTCTCCATACCTTTGGTATCAAGCCTCGCGCCTGGCGTGCCGGGCTGCCGAGCCTCCTGGATCGTTACTACCGACATGTCTGATGCTCCTGTTCTCATCACCGGCGGTGCCGGTTTCATCGGCTCACACCTGACGGATGCGCTCTTGGCCCAGGGCCATGCGGTGCGGGTGCTGGATGATCTGTCCACCGGCAAACGCAGCAACCTGCCGCTGGATAACCCACGGGTTGAGCTGATCGAAGGCGATGTCGCCGACGCTGCACTGGTAGCGCGCGCCGCTCAGGGCTGCAAAGCGGTGGTGCATCTGGCGGCGGTGGCTTCAGTGCAAGCCTCAGTGGACGACCCGGTGCGCACCCATCAAAGCAACTTCATCGGCACCCTGAACGTGTGCGAAGCCATGCGGGAAGCGGGCATCAAGCGCGTGGTGTTTGCTTCCAGCGCCGCGGTGTATGGCAACAACGGTGAAGGCCAAGCGATCAGCGAAGACACGCCAAAAGCACCTTTGACGCCTTACGCGTCGGACAAGTTGTCTAGCGAGCACTACCTTGATTTCTACGGTCGCCAGCATGGTCTGGAGCCGGTGATTTTCCGCTTCTTCAATATCTTCGGCCCGCGCCAGGATCCTTCTTCGCCGTACTCCGGCGTGATCAGCATCTTTGCCGAGCGCGCCGAGAAGGGCCTGCCCATTGCGGTGTTTGGCGATGGCGAGCAAACCCGGGATTTCTTCTACGTCGGCGACGTGGTCAAGTTGCTGACTCAGGCGTTGGACCTGCCGCAGGTCGAGCAGGGCGCGGTCAATGTGGGTTTGAACAAAACGACTTCTTTGAATCAGTTGCTTGCCGCGCTGGCGGAAGTGGTGGGCAAACAGTCTGAAGTTACTTACCAGCCTCCACGCTCTGGCGACATTCGCCATTCACGGGCCAACAACCAGCGTTTGCTGGCGCGGTTCAAGCTGGGTGAGCCGACGCCGTTGAAGGTTGGGTTGGCGAGATTGCTGGGGCGATAACCCAGATATGCAGGCACAAAAAAAGCACCGATGAGGTGCTTTTTTATTTGCTGCGGCGCAGGACCCGTGGGAGCGAGCTTGCTCGCGAAGGCATTGTTCCAGGCGACGGCGAAATGTCAGCTGTACCGGCCCCTTCGCGGGCAAGCCTCGCTCCAACAAATTACCTTCAGAACTTATAACCAACCCCAACCATGTAAACCCAAGGATCGATATCCACATCAACCTTGGTCTTGCCCACGCTCAGCGCAGACGGGCCGTCAACGGTGGCTTCGGTGTCGATGTCGATGTACCAGACCGATGCGTTGAGCAGGATGTTGTCAGTCAGCAGGTAGTCCATACCGATCTGACCGGCCAGACCCACGGAGTCTTTCAGTTTCAGGTTGCTGAAGCCCTGGCTTTTGCGATTGCCAGTCAGATCAGTGTCGAAAAAGGTGGTGTAGTTGATGCCGATACCCGCGTAAGGCTGGAACTTCGATGAAGCTTCCATCGGGTAGTACTGCAGCGACAGCGTCGGCGGCAGTTGCTTGATGTCACCCAGTTTGCCATCCAGGCCCGCGCCCAGACCTTTGACCGAAACGGTGTGGCTGAACGGCGTTGCCGCCAGCAGTTCAACGCCGAGGTGTGGGCTGATCATGTAGGCGAACGTCAGGCCGAGCTGGTTTTCGCCATCAACCGTCGCCTTGGTGCCGGAGACCTTGCTGCCGTCCAGACGGATTTCGCCGCTGTCTTCGTTAGGTTCGACGTGCGCCACACCGGCGCGGACGATGAAATCACCGGCCTCATAAGCCTGGGCGGCGAAAGGGGCGCTGAGCGCCAGCGCGAAGAGGGAAGCGCTGAGCAAGGTCTTGTTCATGGGGGCTCCAAAAGGCGGTTCAATTTGTCTGGTGCCAATGTTACGGCCCGTCTGGGAGAGGGCTTTGACACAGCTCAATGAAAACGCGTTGAAGCCAGCGAACCTCAGGTATCGGGCAACTCGTAGACAAGAATCTTGTCGGCTTCCATTTGATAGCCCGCATCAGCCAGCTCACTGGAGGTGGCTTTGACCTGCATCGGCCCTTCAATCCAGTACGGCTGATAAAGCTCCTCGACCTTCACCCCCAGCTCGCTGGTGACATGCACGATCTGGTTCGACGGCGGTGGAGGTACGTGAATGCACGCGCCGAAATACGGCACCAGTAGAAACTCGGTTACCCGACCTTCTTCACTGACTTCCAGTGGCACGATGTAACCGGGCAGGCGCACGTTTTTCCCGTCCAGCGCCTTGACCACCGGCGCGTGGGGAGCCTGTTGATGCGCAGCAGGTGCTGACTCCACCGACAGCGCATCGGACAATCCCGACAGGTTATGAATTGGCGCAGTAATGGGCGCTATCTTGGGGGCGTCCGGCGGGATCATGTCTTCCCACGTCAGCACCTGCGGCTCGGCAGCCCACAACGGTGAGCTGATCGATAACAGCAAAACCAGCAACAAACGCCGCATGTTCAACGTCCTCATAAACGGATCGACAAACCATCGGCCAGGGACTGCCGATAGGCGCGCCACGCGGGTACAACACCCATCAGCAGCGCGGCCGCCAGAATGCCACCGAGCAGCGTCCATTCATATTCGCTGGGGAAAGAAAGCGGTAAAAACAGTCCGTAATTGCTTTGTACATAGCCTTGGGCGGCCGCGATGCCGATGTACAACAGGACCATGCCACTGACCACGCCGGCCAACGCCAGGGCGAAGGCTTCCATGATCAGCAACGTTGCGATATGCCAGGGGCGTGCGCCCACCGAGCGCAGAATCGCCATTTCCCGGCGGCGTTCGTTGAGGCTGGTGAGGATCGCCGTAAGCATGCCGATCAGGCCGGTCAGCACCACAAACAGGGAAATCACAAACAAGGCTTTTTCCGCCGTGCCCATTAAGCTCCACAACTCCTGAAGTGCCACGCCGGGCAGAATTGCGAGCAGTGGCTCGCCCCGGAATTCATTGATCTCCCGCTGCACGGCGAAGGTGGCGATCTTGCTGTTCAGGCCCAGCATGAATGCCGTGATGGCCTTGGGCGTGAGGTCCATGTTGCGCGCCTGATCGGCGGAAATGCGCCCGGTGCCGTGGGCGGGCACACCGTTTTGCCAATCAATGTGAATCGCTTCCATGCCTCCAAGGCTGATGTGCAGCGTGCGATCCACTGGCGTGCCGGTCCGCTTGAGAATCCCAACCACGGTGAACGGCTTGTCGTCGTGCTTGACCAGGCTGACCACCGCCACGCCATGGGCCAGCACCAGCTTGTCGCCCAGTTTGTATTTCAGGGCGTCGGCGACTTCTGCGCCGAGCACCACTTCAAACGGATCAGTCTGAAACTCACGACCTTCGGCCATCTGCAAATGCTGCTGGCGGCCAAACTGGTAGTGCTCGAAATAGCTTTCGTTAGTGCCCATCACCCGATAACCGCGATGGGAATCGCCCAGAGAAATCGGGATTGCCCATTTCACCTGTTTGCTGTGGGACAGCTCTTCATAGCTGTCCCAGCGAATGTTGTTGGTGGCGTTGCCGATACGGAACACCGAATACAGCAACAGGTTGATCGAGCCGGAACGCGCGCCGACGATCAGATCCGTGCCGCTGATGGTGCTGGCGAAACTGGCCCGGGCCTCGGTGCGTACCCGTTCGACTGCCAGCAACAGGCAGACCGACAGTGCAATGGCGAACGCAGTAAGAAACGCTGTGAAGCGGCGGTTTGCCAGGCTGGCCATGGCTAGACGAAACAAATACATCTCAAACCTCTGCGGCGACGGCGGCGCGATTGAGTTCGGACAACGACAGGCTGCGATCAAACAGCGGCGCCAGGCTCTGGTCATGGCTGACAAACAACAGGCTGGCGCCGGCTTCGCGACATTCAGCGAACAGCAACTTGATAAACGCCTCACGGGCGTCGGTATCCAGCGCCGAGGTGGGTTCGTCGGCGATCACCAGCTCGGGCTGGCCGATCAAAGCGCGTGCGGCGGCGACCCGTTGCTGTTGGCCTATGGACAAGGAGTCGGCGCGGCGGCTGAGCATTTCCGGATCTTTCAGGCCCAAGTGAGCAAGCAGCGTCGTGGCTGCTTTTTCCACGCTGCCGTGGCGCTGCTGGGCTCGCTCTGCGCGGACTTTGGAGAAGTGACACGGCAACTCGACGTTCTCGCGCACAGACAGGAACGGCAGCAGATTGAACTGCTGAAAGATATAGCCGGTGTGGTCGACCCGAAACCTGTCCCGAGCGCCTGCGGACAGCTGCGTCAGCTCCTGGCCCAGCAGGCGAATGCTGCCACGATTGGGCGTCTGCACGCCGCCAAACAGCCCAAGCAAAGTAGTTTTGCCACTGCCGCTCGGGCCTTTGAGAAACAGGGTTTCCCCCGCTTCAAGACGAAATTCCGGGATATCCAGCAATTGCGCATGCCCCGGCCAACTGAAGCCAAGGTCGCTGAGTTCGATGAGTGCTTGGGTCATAGCCGAAAGTGCCTTTGATGAAAATCAAACGACCGGGCAAGCCCGGTCGCTCTCAACCGCTGGTGGTATCAGAACTTCAGGCTTGGATTGCTCGGACGCACTTCGGCACCCGACTGCCCTTTTGGCGAGATCAGTTGAACCTGCAGCTTCTGAGTGGCCGGGAAGGATTTGAAAATCTGTGTCAGGTCGAGGGTTTTCAGTACCGCAGGAACTTTACAGGTGAATTTGTAAGTGCCGTGGATTTCGCTGTGCTCGTGCTCTTCGGGCTCACCGGCTTTATCGGCGTGGTCATGATCATGATCGTGATCAGCGTCGGCGTCCGGTTTGTCACCGAACAATGGGCTTTCCAGTTTCTGGGCGACCACGTTGCACTCGGCCGCTTCCGGCACGCTGAACAGGGCGTGAGGCTTCAGCAGTATTTCCTTGGCAGCGGCGACTTTGGCCTTGTCTTCAGCGCTGGTTGCCAGATGCTCGAAACCCACGATGTTCATCGCCGGGCTGTCCAGTTCGAACTCAAGCGTGCGACCCTCGAGTGCCACATCCAGCCGACCCACGCCATGCTCATGGGCGCCGAGGCTGCCGTGTTCATGCTCGTGATCATGTTCTGGAGCCGCGTGAGCCATGGCGAGAGGAAGCAGAGCGAAAGGCAAAGCGAGCAGCAGACGGCGCATAAAACAAACTCCGGACATGTTTGGTAAAAATCGTTATGTGATCTTATAACAATTATGTCGGTGGGCGTGAGCGGGAATTGAGGTTCGTTCAGGTTTCTGTGTTGTGAACGCTAACCTGTGGGAGCGGTGCTTGCCCGCGATAAGGCTGAATGCGATCTAAAGTGAATCGCGTCCAGCCTTATCGCGGGCAAGCACCGCTCCCACAGGACCGTGCCCAGCAGGACAATCGGGGTATCCCTATGCGAGCATGCCCACCTGCAAAACAAGAGGAAGCACCCATGTTGCGTATCCGTGGAACCGTCGGCGCTTGGCCGGTGGATTTGACGCTGGAGCTGGATGAAGGGGATTGGGCGCAGTTGGGCGCGCAGCTGAAGGCGGCCAAGCCTGAAGCCGCACCGGTCGTTGCCAGCAAGCCTGCCAATCAGGACGACAAGATCTGGCAGATCGCTCTCGATCTACTGCGTGACGCCGGGCAGATCAGCGGACCGCAGCTATTGGATCAGCTGGAAGGGCTGACCGGCAGCACGGCGGCGGGCAAGCGCTTGTTGGTGCGCCTGCGCCACAGTTCACAGGTCAAGGTCGAGAGCGGCCAGGATGCGCCGCTCTACAGCTGGATCGGAAGCGACGCCTAGTACAGCGCAGCAAACAGCTTGCGACGATAGGCCGTGACCAGCGGGTGGTCGTTGCCCAGCAAATCGAAGACTTGCAGCAGCGTCTTGTGCGGCAGGCCTTCGGCGTAGTTGCGGTTGCGGATGAACAGTTTCAACAAGCCTTCCAGCGCCGCTTCGTACTGTTGGCGGGCGAGCTGTTGAATCGCCAGTTGATGCACGGCTTCATCGTCCTGCGGATTCTGCGCCAGACGAGCCTTGAGGTCGGCGGCATCCGGGAAAGCCTTGGCTTCTGCCAGGAACGTCAGCTGCGCACGGGCACCGGCCAGATCGGCTTTGTGGTCATCGGTTTTCACCGCGTCCAATACCGCCCGGGCTTCATCCAGCGCGCCACGTTCTGCCAGGCAGCGTGCGTAGAGGATCAGCGCCACGACGTTGGTGTTGTCTTCAGTCAGCACTTGCTGCAATACCGCTTCGGCTTCGGCGAAGTGGCTTTCGGCGAACATCTCCTGAGCCAGCTTCACCGGGTCAGCCGCTTTCGGTGGCGGCATCACCACGTGTTGAGCGAGGATCTTGCGGATCTCCGACTCAGGTTGCGCGCCGGTAAAACCATCGATCGGCTGACCGTCTTTGAACAGCACCACGGTCGGCAGGCTTTGAATACCAAAGCGCGCAACGATGTCTTGCTCGACATCGCAGTCGACCTTTGCCAGCAGCAGTTCACCCTGATAACTCTCGGTGATTTGCTCCAGCAGTGGCATCAGCACCTTGCACGGCGCGCACCACTCGGCCCAGAAATCCACCAGCACCGGCTGGTCGAAAGACTTGTCGATAACCAGTTGCTGAAAAGTCGCCGCCGTGGCGTCGAAGATGTAGGTCGTATCCTGGTTCATTGCGGATCTCGGGAGGAACTGAATGCCGCCAACTATAAAGGGCGTGTGGGTTTGCGCAAAGCTTGATGCAATTGTTGGGTGAAACACTGACCTGTGGGAGCGGTGCTTGCCCGCGATAAGGTTTAGGTAATTTCCCAGCAGAATCGCAGTGTCCTTATCGCGGGCAAGCACCGCTCCCACAGGGTGATCAGCGCTGCGCGTGATAAAGGCTCACATGTCGAAACTCATGAGGCTCAGCCAGATCCGGCAAGGTATGCGCTTCAAAGATGCCCAATCGCTCATAAGCCGGATGCTGAAAATCCCGCACCCGAGAGTCCGCCACCAACGCCTGACGGCCGCGGCTGAGGAATTGATCAAGCAGCGGCAGGTTGGCGCGGTCGTAGAGCACGTCGGCGACGATGATCAGGTCGAAGCGATCGGCTTCGGCAAAGAAATCCGCCGAAAAGTTGAGCTGCACATCGTTGAGTTCCGCGTTAGCGCGGCACGCTTCAAGCGCCAACGGGTCGAGATCACAGGCCACCACTTCCAGTGCACCGGCTTTGACGGCTGCAATCCCCGCAACGCCCGAACCCGCTCCAAAATCCAGGACCCGTTTGCCTGCCACCCACTGCGGGTGCTCGGCCAGAAACCGCGCCAACACCAATCCGCTGGCCCAGCAGAAACTCCAGTACGGCGGTTCCTCGAGGATGCGGCGGGTTTCTTCGGGGCTGAAGGCGCGGTCCATGTTGTCGGCGTCGATCAGCCACAGCTGCAAATCGGTTTGCGGCAGAGCCGTGGCAACCAATCGGGCGTCGCCGAGCAGTTCGCTCAGCGCCCGTTGCAGGTGTTGCGGTGCAATCATGGCGCGGTTTCGAACTGCAAAGGTCCCAGCGCCTGAGTGTTGGGTTGTTCAATGCGCAGCGACGGCAGATGAAGGATCAATTGCCCGGACTTGCTGGCCCGCCCGCGCAGCTCAACGCGAGCGCCCACGGGGAAAGCTTCCGGGTTGAAACGCAGTTGAAAGGGCAGGGACTTGTCATTGCCCTGCAAAACCGTACTGGTCAGCAGCTTTTGCGGACGACCGCGCTCATCGATCACCAGCAATGCCAGCTCGACTTCCGCCCCGCTGGGCACGCCGAGCAATTGGCCGCTCAGTTCACGTTGAAAAGGTTGTAGCGGCCCGGGGCCAGCTGGCGCTTTGACAGCCGGCGCCGTAGCAGGCCTTGCGGCAACCGGATTAGGTGGCTCATTGCTGCTGCAAGCGGCGAGCAGGCCGACCAGGCCAAGCAAAACTAGCGGTCTAAGCGTCATGACAGCTCCAACAGAAAACCAATACGAAGGACATCAGCTACCGTTCAATAACGCAGCAGCCCGGACAGGCCTACCTATGAATAGCCCAGTAGCGCGCAGTATCGCTGAACACTGCGCCCGTTGCGCGTCTATATACCGCAAAGCCCAAGACTTGTCTTGCCGGCGGGATGCGCTACCATGGCGGCCCTTCCTATTTTTGTTGCCTGCCACCATGCACTGTCCCTTCTGCGGTGCCAATGACACCAAAGTCATCGATTCACGCCTGGTTGCTGAAGGCGAACAGGTTCGTCGGCGTCGCGAATGCGTGGCGTGCGGTGAGCGTTTCACCACCTTCGAGACCGCCGAGCTGGTGTTGCCGCGTCTGATCAAGCAAGACGGCAGCCGTCAGCCTTTCGACGAAGAAAAGCTGCGTGCCGGTATGCAGCGCGCCCTTGAAAAACGTCCCGTGAGCGTCGAACGCCTGGAAGCCGCGCTGGTGCACATCAAGCACAAGCTGCGTGCCACCGGTGAACGCGAGGTCAAATCCCTGGTGGTCGGTAATCTGGTCATGGGCGAACTGCAAAAGCTGGATGAAGTGGCTTATATCCGTTTTGCGTCGGTCTATAGGCGTTTTCAGGACCTCAACGAATTCCGCGAAGAAATCGATCGCCTGGCTCGCGAGCCCGCCAAAGAGTGAGTGTCCCGTTGACTGAGCAAACCGTGCTGGATGCGCATTACATGGCGCACGCGCTGGAACTGGCGCGCAAAGGGATTTACTCCACCCACCCAAACCCACGGGTTGGCTGCGTAATTGTGCGCGACGGGCAGATTGTCGGTGAAGGCTGGCATGCCCGGGCCGGCGAGCCTCACGCGGAAGTCCATGCGCTGCGCCATGCGGGCGAAAAGGCTAAAGGCGCGACTGCTTACGTCACCCTCGAACCTTGCAGCCATCATGGCCGCACGCCGCCTTGTGCTGACGCGTTGGTCGATGCTGGGGTCGGGCGTGTGGTCGCCGCCATGCAGGACCCTAATCCGGATGTGGCCGGGCGTGGCTTGTTGCGTTTGATGAATGCCGGTATCGCCGTGCAGTGCGGCGTGCTGGAGGACGAAGCCCGGGCGCTGAACAAAGGTTTTCTCAAGCGCATGACCAAAGGTCTGCCGTATGTGCGGGTCAAGCTGGCCATGAGTCTGGACGGCCGCACCGCCATGGCCAGCGGCGAAAGCCAATGGATCACCGGCCCGGCCGCGCGCTCGGCTGTGCAACGTCTGCGTGCTCAGTCCAGCGTGGTGCTGACCGGTGCCGATACCGTGCTGGCCGACAAAGCTCGCCTGACCGTTCGCCCAGACGAACTTGGCCTCAATGCCGAGCTGACGGCATTGGCCGTGACCCGTCCGCCTTTGCGAGTGCTGATCGATGGCCGTTTACGCGTGCCGCTGGATGCGCCGTTCTTTCAGGCTGATCATGCGTTGGTCGTGACCTGCGCTGCGGCATCGGCCCGTGAGCGTTATCACGACGCTGGCCACGACATGCTCGCTCTGGCGAGCAGCGACGGCCATGTGGATCTGCGCAAGTTGCTGGTTGAACTGGCCTCCCGCGGTGCCAATGACGTGTTGATCGAAGCCGGTCCGCGCCTGGCGGGCGCGTTTACCCGTTTGGGTCTGGTGGATGAGTTTCAGATTTTCATCGCGGGCAAGTTCCTGGGTTCATCGGCTCGCCCTTTGCTCGACCTGCCACTGGCGCAGATGAGCGAAGCGCTTGAGCTGAATATTGTGGAAATGCGCGCAGTGGGTAATGACTGGCGAGTCATTGCCACTCCAAAGCTCGTACCCGGCGTATAATTTCGGCCTTTCGCTTAGCGCGCTGGCCTTGTTCTCCTGGAGGACCCATGTTTACCGGCATTATTGAATCCATCGGCAGCATCCGCGCCATCACCCCCAAAGGCGGCGATGTTCGCGTTTATGTGGCGACCGGCAAACTTGATCTGAGTGACGTCAAACTGGGCGACAGCATCGCCGTCAATGGCGTGTGCCTGACGGCGGTAGAGCTGCCCGGCGATGGCTTCTGGGCTGATGTCAGCCGCGAAACCCTCGACGTGACCGCGTTTATCGATCTCAAGACCGGCAGCCCGGTGAATCTGGAAAAAGCCCTGACACCGACCACGCGTCTGGGTGGCCATCTGGTCAGCGGCCATGTGGATGGCGTCGGTGAAATCGTTTCCCGTGAAGAGAACGCCCGGGCCATTCAGTTCAAGGTCCGCGCGCCTCGCGAGCTGGCCAAGTACATCTCCCACAAGGGCTCTATCACCGTTGATGGCACCAGCCTGACGGTGAACGCCGTGGATGGCGCCGAGTTCGAGCTGACCATCGTGCCGCACACCCTGGCTGAAACCATCATGGCCGACTACCGTCCGGGCCGTAAGGTCAACCTGGAGGTGGATCTGCTGGCACGTTATCTGGAGCGTCTGTTGATGGGCGACAAGGCCGCCGACTCCTCGAAAGGGCAGGCTGGCACCATCACTGAAAGCTTTCTGGCCGCCAACGGCTACCTCAAATCCTGAATTAAGGGGGTGCCGCGTGGCGCTCAACAGCATCGAAGAACTGGTTGAAGACATTCGCCAAGGCAAGATGGTCATCCTCATGGATGACGAAGACCGCGAGAACGAAGGCGACCTGATCATGGCCGCCGAATGCTGCAAGGCTGAGCACATCAACTTCATGGCCCGCTTTGCGCGCGGCCTGATCTGCATGCCCATGACCCGTGAGCGCTGCGAAACCCTCAAGCTGCCGCTGATGGCACCGCGCAATGGCTCCGGGTTCGGCACCAAGTTCACCGTGTCCATTGAGGCCGCGGAAGGCGTGACCACGGGTATTTCTGCCGCTGATCGCGCTCGTACCGTGCAGGCTGCTGCCGCTAAAGACGCGAAAGCCGAAGACATCGTCAGCCCTGGCCACATTTTTCCGTTGATGGCCCAGGCGGGCGGTACGCTGGCCCGCGCCGGTCACACCGAAGCCGCCTGCGATCTGGCGCGCATGGCCGGTTATGAGCCAAGCGGTGTGATCTGCGAAGTGATGAACGACGACGGCACCATGTCTCGTCGCGCCGAGCTGGAAGCCTTTGCCCAGGAACACGACATCAAGATCGGCACCATCGCTGATCTGATTCACTACCGGATGATCCACGAACGTACCGTTCAGCGGATTGCCGAGCAGCCCATGGACAGCGAACTGGGCCAGTTCAATCTGGTGACCTACCGCGATTCCGTGGAAGGCGACGTTCACCTGGCGCTGACTCTGGGCAAGATTTGCGCAGAAGAACCGACCCTGGTTCGGGTGCACAACATGGACCCGTTGCGTGACCTGCTGATGGTCAAGCAGCCCGGCCGATGGAGCCTGCGGGCCGCCATGACCGCGGTTTCCGATGCAGGCAGCGGTGTGGTGTTACTGCTGGGTCACCCGCTGGATGGCGACGTTCTGCTGGCGCATATCCGCGAGACAGCGGGGCAGTTGCCGGTCAAATCGCCGACCACTTACAGCACTGTTGGCGCCGGTTCGCAGATCCTGCGTGACCTGGGCGTGCGTAAAATGCGCCTGATGAGTTCACCAATGAAGTTCAATGCGATATCCGGTTTCGATCTGGAAGTTGTAGAATACGTGCCCTCCGAATAAAAGACGGGCGGGTGGTGCGCTTTTTGGGTGTACCACCGGCTAATCTGTTTCGTGGCCCAATATCCCTATAGCCCGCCCCAAGGCGTGCTTGCTCTTTAATACGAGACTTACACGAATGACCCTGAAGACCATCGAAGGTACCTTCGTCGCTCCCCAAGGCCGCTACGCTCTGGTAGTTGGCCGTTTCAACAGCTTCGTCGTGGAAAGTCTGGTGAGCGGCGCTGTTGATGCCCTGGTACGCCACGGCGTCAAGGAAAGCGACATCACCATCATCCGTGCACCGGGTGCCTTCGAAATTCCGCTGGTTGTGCAGAAAGTTGCCCAGCGCAGCGAGTTCGCCGCTATCGTCGCCCTCGGCGCGGTGATCCGTGGTGGTACTCCACACTTCGAATACGTGGCTGGCGAGTGCGTCAAAGGCCTGTCCCAGGTTTCCATGGAGTTCGGCGTACCGGTTGCATTCGGCGTGCTGACCGTTGACACCATCGAGCAAGCCATCGAGCGTTCCGGCACCAAGGCTGGCAACAAAGGCGCAGAAGCTGCGTTGTCCGCCCTTGAAATGGTAAGTCTGCTGTCGCAGCTGGAGGCCAAGTGATTTCTGACGAGAGCGATCAGTTCAACCCGCGTGATTCAAAGCCCGCTGATGCTGGCAAGCCATCGAAGAGCGTCAAGCGTCGCGAAGCCCGTCAGCTTGCGACTCAGGCGCTGTACCAGTGGCACATGGCGGGTCATTCGTTGAATGAAATCGAGGCACAGTTCCGTGTCGATAACGATTTCACCAATGTAGATGGCAACTATTTCAGCGAACTGTTGCGCGGCGTGCCGACCAACAAGAGCGAAATCGACACCGCCCTCAAGCCGTGCCTGGACCTGACCATTGAAGAGCTCGACCCGGTTGAACTGGCCATCCTGCGCCTGTCCACCTACGAGTTGCTCAAGCGCGTTGATGTTCCGTATCGCGTGGTGATCAACGAAGGCATCGAGCTGGCAAAAGTCTACGGCTCCACCGACGGCCACAAATTCGTCAACGGCGTCCTCGACAAACTGGCCCCGCGCCTGCGTGAAGCTGAAGTCAAAGCGTACAAGCGCTGAGATTTTGTTGCTCCCATCGCGGGCAAGCACCGCTACCACAGAGGATCTGCGTTCATCCTGTGGGAGCGGTGCTTGCCCGCGATAAGAGCAATGCAAATCTTCCTTCCCTACACAGGCTTAAAAACACATACAGAGATCCTGATGGGCGAGTTCGAGCTGATCCGCAATTACTTCGCTGCCGCACCTTGTGCGCAGACCGGCGAGGGCGTTGCGCTGGGGATTGGTGACGATTGCGCCTTGCTGACGCTGCCGCCCGGCGAGCAGTTGGCGGTCTCGACCGATACGCTGGTCACGGGGGTGCATTTCCCCGACGGCTGCGATCCTTTTCTTCTGGGGCAGCGAGCACTCGCCGTCTCCGCCAGCGATCTGGCCGCCATGGGCGCGACACCTGTTGCGTTTACCCTGGCCCTCACCCTTCCTGACGTTTCTGCCGACTGGCTACAGCACTTCGCCCGGGGTTTGAACCGCATGGCCGAGGGTTGCGGGTTACGTCTGGTCGGTGGAGACACCACCCGCGGGCCGCTTAGCCTTACCCTGACGGTATTCGGTCGAGTGCCCGCAGCCCAAGCGCTAACCCGCAGCGGCGCACGGCCCGGAGACTTGCTGTGCGTTGGCGGACCCTTGGGCGATGCGGCGGGCGCGCTGGCACTCGTGTTGAACCAGCGCAGCACCGAGGCGTCTACCGCAGAGGCTTTGCTGGCGCGCTACTGGTCGCCGCAACCGCAGTTCGCCCTCGGTCTGGCGCTGCGTGGGAAGGCCAGTGCGGCGCTGGATATCTCGGACGGCCTGCTGGCTGACTGCGGGCACATCGCCTTGGCGTCCAAGGTGCGGCTGGTGGTCGAGCAAGACAAACTGCCCATGTCGCCTGCGCTGCTGACGCTTGTTGGTCTGAATGCTGCGCAACAGGCGGCACTGAGTGGTGGTGACGATTACCTGCTCGCCTTTACCCTGCCAGCGGCGCATTTGCAGGGTTTGCTCGACGCCGATCTGCCCGTTCACGTCATCGGACGTGTCGAAGCAGGCGAGGGGGTCGGGCTGATTGATACAGAGGGTCACGACATTCCAGTCCTGGCACGCGGCTACCAACATTTTCGGGAGACACCGTGACAGATCATCCTAAGCAAGTCCCGGCGGAGTTCGTTCCACCCTCGGTGTGGACTAATCCGTGGCATTTCCTGGCATTTGGCTTTGGCTCCGGCACGTTGCCCAAAGCACCAGGCACCTGGGGCTCTATGGTTGCCGTGCCTTTCATCCCGCTGTGGCAGATGCTGCCGGACTGGGGTTACTGGCTGATGCTCGGCATCACCATGTTGTTCGGCTTCTGGCTGTGCGACAAAGTGGCCAAGGATTTGGGCGTTCATGACCACGAAGGTATCGTCTGGGACGAAATGGTCGGCATGTGGATTACCTTGTGGCTAGTTCCCGAAGGCTGGGTCTGGCTGTTGGTCGGGTTTCTGGTGTTCCGCTTTTTCGACATCCTCAAACCGTGGCCGATTCACTGGATTGATCGGCATGTTCACGGCGGCGTGGGCATCATGCTTGACGATGTGCTGGCCGGGGTTTTTGCTTGGGTCGCCATGCAGGGCATCGTCTGGGCCTGGGCGTGGATTTGAACCTGGTTGCACTGTTGGAGCGAGTCTTGCCCGCGAATCAGGCGATGCGGTCTGTCATACATACCGCATCATCGTTATTCGCGGGCAAGCCTCGCTCCAACATGGTGAAGGCATCAATCTAACTTCCCGATCAATATCCTCGACAATTCAGCCTAAGCGTCCGCCCGGACCTGCTGTTACAATGCCGCCTTGCGAATTTCCAGTCCCATACTGATCAGGAGCACACGGTGCCCGTCGTATTTGTAGCCGCCTCCAAGCTGCCTACCCCATTTGCAGAATTCACCATGCATGGCTTTCTTGAGCATGCGACCGGCCGTGAACACCTGGTACTGAGCCTGGGCGATGTGTCCGATGGCGCTCCTGTACTCGGCCGCGTCCATTCCGAGTGCCTGACCGGCGACGCGCTGTTCAGCCAGCGCTGTGACTGTGGTTCCCAGCTTGAAGCCGCCTTGCGTGCTATCGCTTCCGAAGGCCGTGGCGTGCTGTTGTATCTGCGTCAGGAAGGCCGTGGCATCGGTTTGCTGAACAAGGTCCGCGCCTACGAGTTGCAGGACGGTGGCGCTGACACCGTCGAAGCCAATGAGCGTCTGGGCTTTGCGGCCGACCAACGTGACTACGCGATTTGTCTGCCGATGCTGCAACACCTGGGGATCGACGCCCTACGCCTGATGACCAACAACCCACGCAAGGTCAAAGCCTTGACCGAGATGGGTATCAACGTCGCTGAGCGAGTGCCGCTGCACACCGGGCACAACCCCCACAACAAGCTGTATCTGGCGACCAAGGCCGGCAAGCTCGGGCACATGATGGGCAACGAGCACCAGGGCGAGGCAGATCGCGCGTGAACCGCAACAACACCAGACGCCGCTTCACCCTCGCGTGGTGGTGGCAACTGGTGTTGACCCTGGCGCCCCTGTTTGTCACCAGCAATGCGTTCGATAGCCGCAATGCCATCCTGCCCGTGCTGGCGATGCCGATCTTCGTTATTGGCCTCGCCTCGATGTTCTTCAGCCTCAAGCCATTCGGCCGCTATAAACATGCTCTGATCGCCACCGGCGCTGCCCGGGATACCCCCGAAGAGTCCGCTGCCTGGATCGCTCTGGCTGAGGCCCGGCGCGCTGCATTTCTGGCCGCGGGCCTGCCGGCCTGGATCGCCGCGCTGGGAGTGTTCGTCGGTCTGGAGCTGGTGCCGTTGCTGCTGTTGGGGTTTTCCAGTGTGGTGCTGTTGTATCTCTATCGGTTACCGCGTCAATTGGCTTGAATGGGTTGTAGTGAATAACGACCTGATTTAATGCATCTTTGTTGAGTCATCTGCATCGCTGTTTCTAGATAGCTATGATGGTTTTGACCTACAGTGCCTCGGCCGCCTTAACGGCCGAAGGCTTTTCCTGGTCTGGTTTTTTTACTCTGTCCGTTGCCTTTTGGCGGTGGCACTCAGTGTTTGATCAACAGCCAGACTGCGCACTGTTACGTCGAAAGTTTGTTCTCTTTTGGTTAGCGCTTTTTTAGCATCCATCAGGAAACCAATTTTTTCTTCATGTGGATGCTCCTGTTCGCGCATCAATGATTGCAAACCATCGAATTCATCCTGATAGGCTTGAATAGATTTCTGGACGACTGGAAAATCATTGCCCAGCTTTTCTAGCTGAGCCGTGTCTCTGTTTTTGATAGCCTCAATCACTCTGTTTCGCACCGGCTCAAGCTTTTTGGAGTCGATAGGGTGCTGCAGCTTCAGTACTACCTCTGGCTCACGCAGATGACTGCCGAAAGGAGGCTGAGCGGCCTTGCCAACTTGCGTTTCACGGGGGGCCGCTGTTGATGCAGTGGCTGCTGTTGGCACAGGGGGTGCTGTATGGAGACCGAAGTTGAAGACGCTGGGGCTGGTATTCCGGCCGCCGGAAAGCTGTTGGGCAAGCGTGGATGTCTGCGTGACTTGAACTGGAGTGCCCGCCACCTGGCGCTGGAGATTGACGACGACTTGGTTAATGGGAGAAAGCATGCGATTGGCCTTTTGATTAAATGGCCTGAGAGTGAATGAACCATAGCGCAAGGGCTTTCAAAAAAGGCTCTGGATGGATCAGATCTCCAGGAAAAAAAAGACGCCCATCGAGAGCGTCTTTTTTAACTGGCACATTCAATCAGCCAATCAACACCAACCGCTCATTGATCGCCGCTTCAATCCCGGCTTCGTCCAGACCACACTCAGCCAGCATTTGCGCAGGTTTGGCGTGTTCGACGTAAGCATCTGGCAAGCCCAGGTGCAGCACGGATTTAAGGATGTTTTCCCGCGCCAGAAACTCACTGACGGCTGCACCGGCACCGCCCATGATCGCGTTCTCTTCCAGCGTCACCAGCAGTTCGTGATTGGCCGCTGCGTCGCGGATCAGCTCTTCATCAATAGGTTTGACGAACCGCATGTCGATCACGGTGGCGTCGAGCTTTTCGGCGACTTTCAGTGCGTCGGCCAGTTGCACGCCGAACACTAGAATGGCAACGCCTTGACCATTGCGACGGACCACGCCTTTACCGATCTCGACAGGCGCAAGGCCGCTATCGATCACTGCATTGGGCCCGGTACCTCTTGGGTAGCGCACAGCGGCTGGCCCCGGGTGCTGATAGCCGGTGCTGAGCATCATGCGCAGTTCGTTTTCGTCGCTCGGCGTCATCACCACAATGCCGGGGATGCAGCGCAGGTAAGACAGATCGAAGCTACCCGCGTGAGTCGGGCCGTCTTCACCCACCAGACCGGCGCGGTCGATGGCGAACAAGACGTCAAGGTTCTGCACCGCTACGTCATGAATCAGCTGGTCGTAGCCGCGCTGCAGGAAGGTGGAGTAAATCGCCACCACCGGCTTGGCGCCTTCACAGGCCATGCCAGCCGCCAGCGTGACAGCGTGTTGCTCGGCAATGGCGACGTCGAAGTAACGCTCCGGGAAGCGCTCGCTGAACTCGACCAGATCCGAGCCCTCTTTCATTGCCGGCGTAATGCCCACCAAGCGCGAATCAGCCTCGGCCATGTCGCAAATCCACTGGCCGAAAACGCCGGAGTATTTCGGACCGCTGACTTTTTTCGGCGCGTTGGCCGGAGCATCGATTGGATCGAGTTTGGTAATGGCGTGATAGCCAATCGGGTCGACTTCCGCAGGCGCGAAGCCTTTACCTTTTTTGGTCACCACGTGCAGGAACTGCGGGCCTTTGAGGTCACGCATGTTGCGCAGCGTCGCGATCAGGGTTGGCAGGTCGTGGCCGTCGATAGGCCCGATGTAATTCCAGCCCAGCTCTTCGAACAACGTGCCAGGGACCAGCATGCCCTTGGCATATTCCTCGGTACGGCGGGCAATTTCCCAGGCACCCGGCAGGCGCGACAGAACTTTTTTACTGCCCTCGCGCATGCTGGTGTAGGTACGGCTGGAAAGAATCTTCGCCAGATAGTTCGACAACCCGCCCACATTGCGCGAGATCGACATGTCGTTGTCGTTGAGGATCACCAGCATGTCGGCGGCAACTTCCGGCGCATGGTTCAGCGCTTCGAAAGCCATGCCGGCGGTCAACGCACCGTCACCGATCACCGCGATGGACTTGCGATCGCTGCCTTGCAGGCGGGCGGCAATCGCCATCCCCAGTGCGGCGCTGATCGAAGTGCTGGAGTGGCCGACGCCAAAGGTGTCGTACTCGCTTTCACTGCGACGCGGGAAGGCGGCCACACCGTCTTTCTGGCGCAGAGTGTTCATGCGCTGGCGACGACCGGTGAGGATCTTGTGCGGATACGCCTGATGGCCCACGTCCCAGACCAAGCGGTCGTCCGGGGTATCGAAGACATAATGCAGGGCGATCGTCAGCTCGATGACACCAAGGCCGGCACCGAAATGCCCGCCGGTCTGGCCAACGGAATAGAGCAGCTCCAGGCGCAGTTCATCGGCCAGTGCTTCCAGCTCGGCTTCACCCAGGCGACGCAGGCCGTCCGGCGTTTCAGCGCGGTCGAGCAGCGGCGTGGTCGGGCGCACGCGGGGGATCTCTTTAAACGTCGTGGGCATCAGGCGAATCGTTATAAGTAAAAGAGGCGGCAGTTTACCTGATGCAACGCAGGCTGCCCATGAAGTGCAGTGGCTGATGCGCAGGCAAACCTGTCAAACACAAGTCTGTGACCCGTTGAAACGAGGCCGGTTCGGAGTATTTCAGAGGCGAAGCGGTTCAGTTGCGACGCTCAACGATATACCGCGCCAATTCTCGCAACGGATCAGCAGATGCGTCGAAAAGTCGCAGCGCTTCTATCGCCTGATCGCGCAACTGCAGGGCGTATTGCCGCGCAGGCTCCAGCCCCAGCAGCGCCGGGTAGGTCGGCTTGTCACGGGCGATATCCGCACCCTGGCGCTTGCCGAGGGTTTCGGTATCGCTTTCCACGTCGAGAATGTCGTCTTGCACCTGAAATGCCAGACCAATGGCTCGGGCATAGGTCTGCAGGGCATCAAGCCGGGTTTGATCTGCATGACCGCTGGCCAGAGCGCCAAGTTTGACGCTGGCTTCAATCAGCGCGCCGGTCTTGTGGCGGTGCATGAATTCCAGTGCTGCCTGATCCAGCTTGAGGCCCACCGAGCCCAGGTCGATGGCTTGACCGCCGACCATACCGGCAGGACCTGCCGCCGACGCCAGCGCGTCGACCATCAGCAGGCGAGTATCGGCGTCTTGCGAGGTCAGGTGCGGGTCGAGCAGAGCCGTGAATGCCAGGCTTTGCAGGCCGTCGCCGGCCAGAATCGCACAGGCTTCATCAAAGGCTTTATGAGTGGTCGGCTGGCCACGACGCAAATCATCGTCGTCCATGGCCGGCAAATCGTCGTGCACCAGCGAGTAAGCGTGAATCAGCTCCACCGCACAGGCTGCGCCGTTGGCGTCCTCGGCTTTACCGCCCAGCGCTTCGCAAGCCGCATAAGCGAGCAGCGGGCGCACGCGCTTGCCGCCGTTCATCACGCTGTAGCGCATGGCGGCATAAAGGCGGTTCAACTCAGGGGCGGGTGCAGCAAACAGACCTTCCAGCGCCGCATTGACACGGTTCTGACTCAACGCCTGATAGTTCGCGATCATTCGGGTTGTTCCGCGTCGAAAGGCTCTTCAGCCAGCTCGCCGTCGCGCTCCAGCAACACTTGTACCTTCTGCTCAGCCTGCGCCAGTGCGCCTTGGCAGTCGCGGGTCAGGCGAATCCCTTGCTCGAAGGCGGTCAACGAGTCTTCCAACGACAACTCGCCATTCTCCAGACGCTCTACCAGCGTTTGCAGATCAGCGAGGGATTGTTCGAAATCCAGTGCAGCTTTCTTGCGGGCCATGAGCGCTATTCCGGTAGAGGTTAAACCGCCGCGACACTAGCAGAGCGTGGGCTCTGGGGCAAATTGCCAGGGTGTTAAATGGACTCTGGGTATCAATAAAAGTTGTGTTTTTCTATCCGTTCGTCTGTCCGGCAAAGTCCTTTCGTTAGATGGCTCGTAGGAAATGTCCTTCAGTCGTTTGCGTAATCCGCTACTCCTCCTGTAGCAGTCCCCGAGAACCAGCTTGGCCAGTGCCCGATACCTTGTGCCGGCAATTGCCACGATGCTTGAGCCGCCTGTCTGCGCAGATCGCGCCCAGCATTCGTTGCGTTTTTGATGATTTTGATTGTTGGAGTTATGGATGCAGCGACTACAAGAACTTCGCACCATTTTGGGATTATCGCTGGCCGAACTTGCCAGGGAGCTGAACATGCCTGAGCAACTTGTCCATTCATGGGAGCAGGGCAGCAGCGAGCCTGACACCCAGTCAATGCGCGACATTGCCACTCTGCTGGGGACCAGCGTTGACGATTTGATCGACTTTGAAAGCAGCGGCCGGAAAATGGCCTCCCGCCACTGGTTTGCCGGCGAACATCCGATCCTCGACGGTTTCTGGGGGCACCTTGGGTTACTGCTCCCCGGTCAAAGCAATTGCAACTGGTATCCCATCACCCTGGGCGAGCACTCCAGCATCAGAGAAGCGCTGGGCACCGAACGCGATGAGCCGCAATGGCTGGTGGTCAGCACGTTGAATAATCGAAAGCTGCTGATCAACCCTGAATTGATCCAGCGCATCAGACTGGTGGACGACGCCGCTGGCCCACCAGAAGACGATACGTGGGAGCTGGGCTGGGATTACGAAGCCGCCATGGTGCCCGAGCTGTATCGAGCTTTGGCCGAATACCATTGGGACGGCTTCACCTTTGAACACTGCAACTCCGTCTCGACCCAGGAACTCATCCAGAAGGTGGTGAACAAGTTTCAGCTCAAAGATGACCACACCATGGACTTCATGTCTTGCTGCTTCATCTATTCAGGCACCGGCACCGTCAACAAAATCCGTGCAGCCAACGCCGACCTCTACAACCTCGTCCTCGACGCCCACGCCGGCATGCCCATGGGCATCTGCCTGAGCACCACCGACACCGAAGAAGAAAACCACTATTGGCCGATGCAGGTTGCGCTGTTGGAGATCCCGCTGTTGCAGTATCGGGAGGCTGAGGTAGAGGCTTCGGCGATGATGGAAAGTATCTGATTATTTTCCGGAGCAGCCGGGCGCTCGTTTACCTGGCTGTCTTGCATTGGAAGGCTGCCGGACTGCGGCATGCGCTGTCACTGATCTGTAGACACTAATCTGAAGACACTAAAAAGCCGGCTTGTGGCCGGCTTCTCAAGGACGAGCTTGGTTTGTTTTTGGCAAACCGTGCTCGCCTTTAACAGGTGCGCTCAGCGAGTGGCGCTAAAGAGGATGGCGACGCGGTTGCAGCTTCGCGTGACCGTCGACTTCAAGGCGGGTGTGCCTTGCGTCGGGATGGCGGGGAGGATACTGATGTTCGGAGCGATTGCCCAGTGTTGAAATATCTTGTCACTGTGTTGCTCGTGCCTGCGCGATCTCATCTGGACAAGCACAGGCTGCCTTCGGCAGCTCTAATTTAAATAAATTAACTGATTGAATTTGAATGCTTCTTTGTAGGAGCGCGCTTGCCCGCGATTAACGATGACGCGGTGTGGCAGGCAGACCGCGTCGGCTGCATCGCGGGCAAGCGCGCTCCTACAGGGCTCGTGTTTGCTGCGCGCTGGTTTGCCTTACCGAAACGGCAACGTCGGCCGCTGAATATTGAGCGTCGACCACCAGAACACCCAGCCCAGAACCCGTATGCCTTGTTCCTCGATCTGTTCGGCAGTGAACAGTTCGTCGGGGTATTCGGCGCTGTTGTGGCTGCGCAGTCGCAGGCCATTGCCGGGTAGGCGGTAGAGGTATTTCACGCGCAGCATGCCGCTGTGTTCCAGGGCGTACATTTCCCCATCGATGATGCGGGTCAGGCCGCGGTCGAGGCCGATGAGTGAGCCTGCCTGTATTTTGTCGGCCATGCTGTTGCCGATCATGGCCACGCAAATGGCGTTATCAACGCTGATGTTCATGCTCTGCAGGACCTGCAAAGGCAGGCGGATTTTCTTGCCGGGGGCCTCGGCGATGAGTGTCTGACCGGTGTCGGATTCGGTTTCTTTATAGATCGGGACTTCCACGTCGCCACGGGAGAAGCTTCTTCCGCTTTGCATCTGAATGGAGTCGCCGCCACTGTTTTCGTTGGCAGATTCGCTGGGGTGTTTCGGGCCTTCGCCCGAGCGCAGCCAGCGTGCGTTGACACTCAATAGTTCAGCCACCTCTTCCAGACGCGCCATGGGGATACCGCGCTTAAACCAGTTGTTCACGTGCTGAGGCGTGACTTTCCGGTTAGCGGCAAAATCCGTGGCTGAGAGGTGGCACTCCCGAAGGAGGGCGCGGAGTCGATCACCTGATGTATTCATGGCTACAAGTTTACGGCGGTCGTGAACTTGTTTAAATAAACGAGGTGTTCAAATGAGTGGTGGGTCCGATTGTCGCTTGCCCCATGGATTACGGGGTTTTGGCTGATTTGTAGGCCTATTCTGTAATACGTAATTCATGTGTAAACATGGGTTTTATGTTTAACCCCATATCAACTGCGTAACGGCTTGTTTAATGAGTTTTTATGTTCGGGCCGATCATTCAACTTGTGTTTAATAAAAAATATTATTGTTGCCTCATAAGCTTCAATAAAAAAGGTCGGGCAGAGGCAATAAAAAAGGGGTATCTGCTGGCAGATACCCCTTTTGGAGACAGCTATCGATCAGCCTTTGTAGGCGGCAACCGATTTGGTGATCTCGGCGCGGGCAGCTTCAGCATCACCCCAACCTTCGATCTTCACCCATTTGCCTTTTTCGAGGTCTTTGTAGTTCTCGAAAAAGTGCTTGATCTGCTCCAGCAGCAGGGGAGGAAGATCGGTGTATTCCTTCACGTCGACGTACAGCTGGGACAGCTTGTCGTGTGGGACTGCGATGACTTTGGCATCGCCGCCGCCGTCGTCGGTCATGTGCAGAATGCCGACTGGACGAGCGCGGATCACCGAACCTGGGGACACCGGGTAAGGGGTCACAACCAGCACGTCGAGGGGGTCACCGTCGTCAGCCAGGGTGTTAGGGATGAAACCGTAGTTGGCCGGGTAAAACATCGGCGTAGCCATGAAACGGTCAACGAACAGGCAATCGGAATCTTTGTCGATTTCGTACTTGATCGGCGCGTGGTTGGCCGGAATTTCGATCGCGACGTAGATGTCGTTCGGCAGGTCTTTACCAGCCGGAATCTTGCTGTAGCTCATTGGGCATTGCCCCCCTTGATTGACCAGACGGCTTTGGCTGGTTACGCCAAAAAGTGGGCCGGATTATAGGCATATTCTGTTGGTGTTGCCATGCGTGGCAGCCTGCTGGCGTTAGTCCCGGTTTTGGTAGGAAGGTTCATCACGCTGCAGGGTTCGCAGACGGGTGAGCGGGTCCTGACGGTAGAACGCTTTGAGCTGTTCGTACACCGCAGGATAGACCTGATCCAGTAAATCGGGGGCGCAGAAGAAATACTCGCTGGTGACGGCAAAAAACTCGGCGGGGTCTTCGGCAGCATAAGGGTCGATGACGGTTTCGGCGTGGGGGTGTTCATCCAGCTGGCGGTTCATGTCGTCGTAGGCGTGCTGCATCACGCTGGCCCAGTCGCTGACCCGCATATCACTGTGCAGCGGCGGCAGGCCGTTGGCGTCGCCGTTGAGCATGTCCAGCTTGTGCGCCAATTCGTGGATCACCAGGTTGTAGGCGTCCCAGTCGCCGCTGGACAGCACGCCAGGCAGTGCAAGGATCACCGGGCCTCGCTCCCAGGCTTCGCCACTGTGCTCGCCATCCCATTCGTGCTCGACCCCACTGGGGTCGCGGTGGCGCTGGGGGCTGACGAAGTCGTCGGGGTAGATCACCACTTCGTGAAAACCCTGATACCAGTTCAGATCGCCCAGATTGAGCAGCGGCAATTGCGCCTGGGCGGCCAGATGCAGCCGCTTTTCATCGTCAAGCTCCACGCCGGGCAAGCAGGTGATGTGTTTTTCCTGCAGGAACAGCACGCTGTTTTCCCGCAGCAGCGCATCCTGCTCGACGCGCAGGCCATCAATAATCGGCAGGCCAAGCCGCACCCGTTGCCAAAGCTCGGGTGTGACCGGGTTTTTCGCGAGCCTGCGCTGCCTACGCCAGTGGCTGAACGACCACATCCCTTAGCGCGCGCTTACCGAGCGGGCCATGCGTCCACGGACCACGCCGATGATCATGGGCAGCAGGGAAATCAGAATGATCGCCAGCACTAGCACCGAGAGGTTTTTCTTGATGAAGGGTACGTTGCCGAAGAAGTAGCCCAAGGTGACCAGGCTGCCAACCCACAACACCGAGCCCAACACGCTGAAGCCCAGGAAGCGTGGGTAATTCATCCGGCCAATCCCCGCGACGAACGGGGCGAAGGTGCGAATGATCGGCAGGAAGCGCGCCAGGGTAACGGTCTTGCCACCATGGCGATCGTAGAACTCGTGAGTCCGCATCAGGTAATCGCGGCGGAAGATTTTCGAGTCCGGATTGCGGAACAGTTTCTCGCCGGCAGTACGGCCGATGATGTAGTTGGTGCTGTCGCCGATGATAGCGGCAGCCATCAATAGACCAGCGAGCAGTACCGGGTCCATGCCGCCGCCAGCTGCGACTGCACCAGCAATGAACAGTAGCGAGTCACCCGGCAGGAAGGGCATGACCACCAGGCCGGTTTCACAAAAAATGACCAGAAACAGGATCGCGTAGACCCAGGTTCCGTAGTTGGTAACTAGCAGGTCGAGGTAGACGTCCAGGTGGAGAATAAGGTCGAGCGGGTTGAAATCCATGTAAGGCACCAATAGCGGCGACCCAGAACCGGGTCGCGTGCGGAATTAACTACTTGAGAGGTTGCGGCGGGATTATAGAAGCAGAACGGTTGGGTGGGGGAATGCTGACCCGGTAGGAGCCAACTTGTTGGCGAGGAGCTGATCACCCGACGCAGTATTTAGAGCTTGAGTGCGTCAGCCGTCTTGAAAGTGACTGCCTGATCGTCTCGCGAACAAGTTCGCTCCTACAGGGTATGGCGGCAGTCAGGCTGGAGGCTGGCGCGCAATCTGTGGGAGCCAATTCATTCGCGAAGAGCCGGGACATTCGCTAAATATTTGTCGGCCGCGCTACCGCCTTCGCGAATGAATTCGCTCCCACAGGGTACGGAGTCGGAACTGATGGAAAATGAGCGGGTGCTAATCGATTTCTGTAGGAGCTGCCGAAGGCTGCGAAGGCGTTCTCATGGCAGCAGCTCCTTCAGCGTCCGTCGTATTAGTCCTCGTTAATCGGCAAAACGTAGTTCTTGAACTGGGTATCTTCCCGGAACCCAATGGATTCATAGACCTTCTGCGCCACTTGGTTGTTGGCGCTGGTGGACACCCGCATGCGCACGGCCTGGGTGTCTTTGGCCATTTTTTTTGCCGCGCGCATCAGGTGGTCGGCTACCAGTTGGCGGCGGGCATCTTCGGCGACATAGATGTCGTTGAGGATCCACACCCGCTTGAGCGACAGCGAGGAATAGCTCGGGTAAAGCTGACAAAAACCCAGCACCTTTTTGTCGTCATCAATCGGCATCGCCAGATAGATGACCGATTCGTCCCGGGTCAGGCGTTTTTCCAGAAACTCCCGGGAAGAGTCGGGGTAGGGCAGCTCCCCGTAAAACTCCCGGTATTTGATGAACAGCGGTGCCAGCAGGTCCAGGTGTTCCAGTGTGGCTTTGATGATCCGCATGGTTGGGCCTCAACTTCACGATGGCTAGCGACGAACGATACGAGCGGCATTCAAGCGTGCGACCCGATGCTCCCGAATGAGTTTAGAAAGCACAATCTAATGATCAGTCCGATGGGCCGGCGAGCAGGAAATTACCCTTGGTGTTCAGTGGCTCGTCAGTTTCCAGGCTATGCAATTGTGCTTCGTCCTTGAGGTTGACTCCCGACAACTGTCGTTTGCAGGCCTCTCGCATCAAGTAAAGCAGACGATGAGCGGCCATCGCATAACTTAGGCCTTCAAGTCTGACATTGGAGATACAGTTGCGGTGCGCGTCATTCAGGCCAACCTTTGGCGCGTATGTGAAATACAGCCCCAGGCTATCCGGAGAGCTCAAGCCTGGGCGTTCGCCGATCAGGATCACGGACATTTTTGCGCCCAGCAGCTCACCGATTTCGTCGCCAATCGCGACCCGTCCCTGTTCAACCAGTATCACCGGTGACAGCGTCCAACCCTCAGCTCGGGCCAGTTCTTCCATGCGCCCCAGAAACGGCAAAGTGTGGCGATGCACCGCCAGCGAAGACAAACCGTCGGCAACGATCACGGCAACATCGACGCCGCCGGGATGCGCCGCGGCGTAGGCACGCAAGGCCTGAGTCGAAGCATCGTCCAGGCGCCGGCCTTTGTCCGGGCGTTGCAGATAGCTGTCACGATCAGGTGCCGCGCTGTGTAGCAGCAGGTTTTCCCGGCCTTTGCTATTGAGTTGTTCGCTCAATGCCGCGTGATCGAACGGCAAGTGCACCGCGTCCCGGGCCTGGGCGTGGGCGAGCTGAAAATCCAGCTGGGCGGCGGTGGGCATGCTGGTGCCGGTACGGCCCAAGGCAATCCGTGCCGGGGTCAGGCGACGCAATTCCAGCCAAGGGTTAGGCGTGTTGTCAGATGCAGGTTGGTCGGTGTCGAGAATCAGCTCGCTCATGGCGTCGTCCTTCATTTCATCCGTCACGACAAGTGCGCCAGCGCGTGGCGAAAGGCTGGTGGCAGATTGTCGCCGAAGCGCACATGGCCATCGGCCTGGGTAAAAATGCCCATTTTCTCCAGCCACGCTTCGTACTCCGGCGCGGCGCGCAGGCCCAGGGTTTGCCGGGCATAGAGTGCGTCGTGGAATGAAGTGGTCTGGTAGTTGAGCATGATGTCGTCTGAGCCGGGGATACCCATGATGAAGTTGATCCCCGCCACGCCCAGCAGCGTCAGTAGGGTGTCCATGTCGTCCTGATCGGCTTCGGCATGATTGGTGTAGCAAATGTCGCAGCCCATGGGCACACCCAGCAGCTTGCCGCAGAAATGATCTTCCAGACCGGCACGGATGATCTGTTTGCCGTTGTACAGGTATTCAGGGCCGATGAAGCCGACCACCGTATTGACCAGAAACGGGTTGAAATGTCGGGCCACGGCGTAAGCACGGCTTTCGCAGGTCTGTTGATCCAGGCCGTGATGGGCGTTGGCCGACAGCGCGCTGCCTTGGCCGGTTTCGAAATACATCAGGTTCTGGCCCAGCGTGCCGCGATTGAGGCTCAAGCCCGCTTCGTAACCTTCCTGCAAGAGGTTCAGGTTGATGCCGAAGCTTGCGTTGGCCGCTTCGGTACCGGTGATCGATTGAAACACCAGGTCCACCGGTACGCCGCGGTTGATCACTTCAATCGAGGTGGTGACGTGGGTCAGCACGCAGGCTTGAGTCGGGATGTCGTAGCGCTGAATGATGGCATCGACCATTTCCAGCAAGGCGACAATGGACGACGTGCTGTCAGTAGCCGGGTTGATGCCGATCATGGCGTCGCCATTGCCATACAGCAGGCCGTCGAGAATGCTCGCAGCGATTCCAGATGGGTCATCTGTAGGGTGGTTGGGCTGCAGGCGGGTCGACAGGCGACCGCGCAGGCCCAGGGTGCCGCGAAACTTTGTGACGACTCGGATTTTCTGCGCCACCAACACCAGATCCTGCACGCGCATGATTTTCGACACGGCGGCGGCCATTTCCGGGGTCAGGCCGGGAGCGAGGGCGCGCAGGCTGGTTTCGTCGGCTTTGTCGCTGAGCAACCAGTCGCGAAACCCGCCGACAGTCAGGTGGCTGACCGGCGCAAAGGCCAGCGTGTCGTGGGTGTCGATGATCAGGCGGGTGACTTCGTCGGCTTCATAGGGGATCAGCGCTTCTTCAAGGAAGTGCTTGAGCGGGATATTGGCCAGCGCCATCTGCGCCGCGACCCGTTCGCCATCGTTTTGCGCTGCAACGCCTGCGAGAAAATCCCCGGAACGTGCCGGACTGGCTTTGGCCATGACGTCCTTGAGGCTGTCAAAGCGGTAAGTCTGTGCGCCGACAGAATGGGAAAAGCTTGCCATACACAATCTCCATAACGCCCCGGATCAATCTCGGGGAGAGGACAGCAACGTAAGCAATTAATACTCCATCGTGGCTGAAGTCGCCAATTACGGGGGGAGGAGTGTCGTGGATGTTTTTAGATATGGCGATTTGCGACCCAGCTTGGTGCGTGGGGGAATTTGTGGGAGCGGTGCTTGCCCGCGATAAGGTTTAGGCGATCTAAAGTGAATCGCGTCCAGCCTTATCGCGGGCAAGCACCGCTCCCACAGGGGCGATGCGTTACTCCAAGCGGTGCCTTAGAAAAAACCCAACGGATGGGTGTCGTAGCACACCAGCAGGTTTTTGGTCTGTTGGTAATGTTCCAGCGCGACTTTGTGGGTTTCGCGGCCGACGCCGGATTTTTTGTAGCCCCCGAACGCAGCGTGGGCCGGGTACAGGTGGTAGCAGTTGGTCCAGACCCGACCGGCCTTGATCGCCCGGCCAACGCGGTACGCGCGGTTGATGTCGCGGGTCCAGACGCCAGCGCCCAGCCCGAACTCGGTGTCGTTGGCGATGGCTACTGCTTCGGCCTCGTCCTTGAACGTGGTGACGCTTACCACGGGACCGAAGATTTCTTCCTGGAACACCCGCATCTTGTTGTTGCCTTTGAGCAGCGTCGGCTGGATGTAATAACCGGTCGCCATATCGCCCTGCATTTGTTCGACCTTGCCGCCGGTAAGCAGCTCGGCCCCTTCGCTCTGGGCGATTTCCAGATACGAGAGAATTTTGTCGAACTGCTGCTGCGAGGCCTGAGCGCCGATCATGGTGTCGGTGTCCAGTGGGTCGCCGCGTTTGATCTTCAGGACTTTGGCCATCACCGCTTCCATGAACTGCGGATAGATCGACTCCTGAACCAGCGCACGGGAAGGGCAGGTGCAGACTTCGCCCTGATTGAAGAACGCCAGTACAACGCCTTCAGCGGCTTTTTCGATGAACTCCGGTTCGGCGCTCATGATGTCTTCGAAGAAGATGTTCGGCGACTTGCCGCCCAGCTCCACGGTGGACGGGATGATGTTGTCGGCGGCCAGTTTCATGATGTGCGAGCCAACGGGCGTCGAACCAGTGAAGGCGATCTTGGCAATGCGCTTGCTGCTGGCCAAGGCTTCACCGGCTTCACGACCATAACCTTGCACGACGTTCAGCACGCCGGGCGGCAGCAGGTCGCCGATCAACTCCATCAATACGCTGATGCCCAGCGGAGTTTGCTCGGCGGGTTTGAGTACGACGCAGTTACCGGCAGCCAGCGCGGGGGCGAGTTTCCAGGCAGCCATCAGGATCGGGAAGTTCCACGGGATGATCTGCCCGACCACACCCAGCGGTTCATGGATGTGATACGCCACGGTGTTGCCGTCGATCTCGGCAGCGCTGCCTTCCTGGGCGCGCAATACACCGGCGAAGTAACGGAAGTGATCCACCGCCAATGGAATATCGGCATTCAGGGTTTCGCGGATCGCCTTGCCGTTGTCCCAGGTTTCAGTAATCGCCAGGATTTCCAGGTTCTGCTCGATACGGTCGGCGATCTTCAGCAGGGTCAGGGAACGGTTCTGCACTGAGGTCGTGCCCCAGGCTTCGGCCGCAGCGTGGGCGGCGTCCAGCGCTTTTTCGATGTCTTCGGCAGTGGAGCGCGGGAAGTCAGCAATGGGTTTGCCGGTGATCGGCGAAGTATTGGTGAAATATTGGCCTTTGACCGGCTCAACGAACTGGCCGCCAATGTAGTTACCGTAGCGCTCTTTGAAATTGACCAGCGCGCCTTCGGTACCGGGGTGTGCGTAACGCATGGTGATTTCTCCTGATTTTTTGTTGTTGGGAGAGCTGACGTGAACATCGCTCTGGAATAGTGCGCTTGTTCAAGCGTAGAGCAAAGGGGGCGAATTCGCCCGAGCGGACCTGCTGGAATGATGAACCTGTGGGAGCGAGCTTGCTCGCGAAGAGGTCGGGGGCATCCAACTCTATTTCTGGGGGCAGGAGCATTGCCTTCGCGAGCAAGCTCGCTCCCACAGGATCTGCCAAGCCTTGGGTCCTATGGGGTTGCAGGCAAATATTGAATTTCCCAAGGGTCAGGCCCAGCGGCATGGCCAACAAACACTAAGTGCCATTTCACCCTCTGTGAGCTAACCTGCGCGGACGTTTTAAGAGGTGGTCATGCATATTCATATCCTTGGTATTTGCGGCACTTTCATGGGTTCGCTGGCGGTGCTCGCCAAAGAGTTGGGCCATCGGGTGACCGGCTCCGACGCCAACGTCTATCCGCCGATGAGCACTCAGTTGCAGGCTCAGGGCATTGAACTGACGCAAGGTTACGACCCGGCGCAGCTGGACCCTGCCCCGGATCTGGTGGTCATCGGCAATGCACTGTCGCGTGGCAATCCGGCTGTGGAATATGTGCTCAACAAGGGCCTGCCGTATGTGTCCGGCCCACAATGGCTGGCTGATCACGTGCTGCAAGGCCGCTGGGTGCTGGCGGTTGCGGGTACTCACGGCAAAACCACGACCAGCAGCATGTTGGCCTGGGTCTTGGAGCACGCAGGCATGAGCCCCGGATTCCTGATCGGTGGCGTGCCGCAGAACTTTGCGGTGTCCGCTCGTCTGGGCGATACACCGTTTTTTGTGGTCGAGGCGGACGAATACGACAGCGCCTTCTTCGACAAGCGCTCCAAATTCGTCCACTACCGTCCGCGCACTGCGATCCTCAACAATCTCGAATTCGATCACGCCGACATCTTCCCCGATCTGCCAGCGATCGAACGGCAGTTCCATCATTTGGTGCGGACCATTCCGAGTGAAGGGCTGGTGATCCATCCGACCACCGAGCCTGCGCTGGCCCGCGTCATTCAAATGGGTTGCTGGACGCCGGTGCAGACCACGGGGCAGGGCGGCCAATGGCAAGCACGGTTGTTGCGCGAGGACGGCTCGCAGTTTGAGGTGCTTTTTGAAGGCGAAGTACAGGGCACCGTTGATTGGGACATGACCGGTCAGCACAATGTGGCCAACGCTCTGGCGACCCTGGCCGCTGCGCGTCACGTGGGCGTTGTGCCTGCCATGGGCGTTGAAGCCTTGAGCGCTTTCAAAAGCGTCAAGCGGCGCATGGAGAAGGTCGCAGAAGTTCGTGGCATCACTATTTACGACGACTTCGCTCACCACCCAACGGCCATCGCCACCACCCTGGATGGCTTGCGCAAGAAAATCGGCGATGCTCCGCTGATCGCGATTATCGAACCGCGCTCCAACTCCATGAAGCTTGGTGCTCACCGCGATGGCTTGCCGGAAAGCGTGCAGCAGGCTGATCAGGTGGTCTGGTATGCCCCGGCCAATCTGGGCTGGGATCTGGCCGCGACGGCTGCGCTGTGTTCGGTGCCGGCGGTGGTCAGCGATTCACTGGAAGGGATCATTGCCCGGGTCAAAAGCCAGGCGCAGCCAGGAACTCATGTGGTGATCATGAGCAACGGCGGATTCGGCGGCCTCCACGGCAAGCTCGCTGAGGCATTGCAATGAGCGGCCCGGAGCGCGTTACCGTTGCGATGACCGGAGCGTCCGGCGCGCAGTATGGTTTGCGCCTGCTCGATTGCCTGGTGCGGGAAGATCGCGAAGTGCACTTCCTGATTTCCAAGGCGGCGCAGTTGGTATTGGCCACCGAGACTGACGTCACCCTGCCGCCCAAGCCGACCATGATGCAGGCGTTTCTGACTGAATATACCGGCGCTGCCGCCGGGCAGATTCGGGTTTATGGCAAGGAAGACTGGATGTCGCCGGTCGCTTCGGGTTCCGGTTCGCCCAGCGCGATGGTGGTGGTGCCGTGTTCGACCGGCACCTTGTCGGCGATTGCGACCGGCGCCTGCAACAACCTGATCGAACGCGCCGCTGATGTGACGCTCAAGGAGCGCCGCCAGCTTATTCTGGTCCCTCGTGAAGCACCGTTTTCCAGCATCCATCTGGAGAACATGCTCAAGCTATCCAACATGGGAGCAGTGATTCTGCCTGCCTCGCCGGGCTTTTATCATCAACCGCAAACCATCGACGACCTGATTGATTTCGTCGTGGCGCGGATTCTGAATCTGCTGAACATTCCACAAGACATGCTGCCCCGCTGGGGTGAGCATCATCTGAGCGCTGATGAATAAGCTGCTGCTGGTCGCGCTGGCGCTGTGCCTTACGGGCTGCGCCACAGCTCGCACCCTCAACGCCGCAAAACCCGGCGCACCGCTGGTGTATGCCGGCACGCGGCTGGATTTGTATGCGATGCAGGGGGGCTGTTGTGCGATGGATCGGTTCGGGGCGCAGGCGCCGAGTTATCCGGGGCTGGATCTGCCGGGTAGCGCGTTGCTTGATACCTTGTTGTTGCCGTTGTCATTGTTGACCGCAGCAGGTGTTGGGTTTGGCGCTTCGGGTGGGTTGTGACGTGTCTGCCGAACTCAGGCTCGTGGGAGCGAGCTTGCTCGCGAAGGCAATGTTCCTACCCCCAGAAATAGTTTCGGATGTACCGGCCTCTTCGCGAGCAAGCTCGCTCCCACAAGGGTTCTGCTCAAGCTTTAGATCTACTTCCCCAACCGCCTCAACTCATCCGACTCGACAATCCGCACCCCATCCTGCTCTTCCAGTGCCAGGCGCCACAGCGCCCAACCCAGAGTACAGGCTTCGATGGCGCCGTATTTGCCGGGGATCAGCTTGGCCAGCGGCGCAGCCAGTTGTTCTGCCAACCGCTGTTCCGAGCGGTTGCCTACCAGTAGCGAAGGGCGGGCGATGGTCAGTTGTGGCCAGTCCTGAGCGATCAGGGCCTGCTCCATTTCGCCTTTGATGCGGGTATAAAACACGCTGGATGTCGGGTCGGCATTGATCGCGCTGATCACCAGCAAATGCCGTGCGCCCATTTCCCGGGCGCGTTTGCCGAAGGCCACCACCAGATCCAGATCAATGGCCTTGAAGGCTTCCTGGGAGCCAGCTTGCTTGATGGTGGTGCCCAGGCAACAGAAGGCGATGTCCACCTGGCCGCTCAGGGACGGCAGCAGCGCGTTCAATTCGCCAACCGGGTTTTCCAGGCGTGGATGCTCAGCCAGAGGGCGTCGAGTCGGGGCCAGCACGCGGCTGACCGTAGGTTCATTGAGCAGGCGATCCAGCAAATGTTCGCCCGTGAGGCCGGTCGCTCCGGCAAGCAAGATGTGTTGTGGCGTCAAGTACATATAATTCTCCCTTGATTCCGACAGCTTAGTGGCTGGCGGACGACTTCGCTTCCTTGCGTGTCAGTGTGGTGTTGAGTGCTCGCTCGGCCTGCTGCTTGCGCAACAGTTGCCAGTGGGTGATGACGCCTTTCGGTGCCCAGATCTGCGGCTCGGACGCTTCGTAGCTCTCGGCGGCTTCACGCTCGACCACGAATCTTTTTGCATCATTGAAGGCTTGTTGCAGGTCGTCAGTTTCCACCAGTGCCTTGGCGAAAAGCGCGTCGCCGAAATACGTGAAATCTGCCTCTTCGGAACAGCCGAACGATACCCGATCAGCTCGCGAAGCGGTCATGATCAGCGTTTTTTCATCTTTGAGCGCAGGGATGAAGCCGCCTGAATAGCAGGCGGAAATCACCACTATCTTGTCGCGGTTCTTCAGCGGTGCCAACGCTGTCGCCAGTTCATCGGCTGGCAGATCAGCCAATTCCAGACGCGGTTGGTCCAGGACCAGTTCATGCTCCTGGGTGCCGTGGCTGGTCAGGTAAATGAACACCAGATCTTCCGGGCCAGTGCGTTGCGCCAGGGTTTGCACGGCGCGGGTGATGGTCTCGCGGGTTGCCATCGGACGGTCGATCAGGTGATCGCGATGGTTGACCAGAGTGATCTGCCCAAACGCCCCGAAGCGCGAAGCCAGCAGGTTGCTGACGTAATCGGCTTCACGCAGGAATACGCTCTGCTTGCCATCACCGCCGACCACCAGGCTGAAGAGTTCTACTGCTGGCGTGGAGGTCGGTACGCCCGCCAGAGCCTTGTCCAGTAGCGAACCCTGGGCGAGGATGCCGGTTTCCAGTGAGTCGGGCAGCAACTTGCCCTTGGCATCACGGATCAGTTGGCCGTTCGCCCAGGTGCCGCTCTGCACCGCGCCTTGTGCCGAGGTCAGAGTGCCTTGCCCTTGATAGGTGTCATCATTGAACTGCCCCACATAGACGCTGCCATCCACCAGGCGCAAACGGCCTTGGCCAGAGAAGCGCCAATTGCTGAACAACCCCTGATAATGGCTGCCATCGGCGCCGATCAATTCTCCTTTGCCGTTGAGCGCGCCGTCCTTGAACTGGCCGACCCAGACGTCGCCGTCGCTGTTCTCGTAGCGGCCACGGCCATTGAGCTGATTGTTGCGAAAGCCGCCCACGTACTGATCGCCGTCGGCGCTGTTGAAACTGCCGTTGCCTTCCAGTTTGCCGTTGACGAATTTACCGCTGAACTGATTGCCGCTGGCATCGCTGCGTTGGCCTTCGCCATTGGGTTTGCCGTTGGCGAACAGGCCCTGATACTGGCTCCCATCGTCGAGTTCGATGCGGCCAAGCCCGTCGTACTGGTCGGCCTTGAAGCCGCCACGATAGGTCAGGCCCTTCTCCTTGAGTGTGCCTTCGCCTTCCCGGCGGCCCAGCTTGAAGCCGCCGACGTACACGCCGCCGTGGGTAGTCAATATTCCCTGACCCTCGAACAGCCCGTTGGCGAAGCCGCCTTTATAGGTGTCGCCATTGCTGGCGTGCCATTCGCCCTGGCCGTGCCACAGGCCGTCGTGGAATTCGCCGGCGTACCAGCTGCCGTTGGGATAGTCGATGCGCCCCTGACCTTGAAGCAACCCATTGACCACCTCTCCGCGATAGCGTCCGCCGTCCGGCAGGCGTGCGTCTGGAGGCGACAGCGGTTCGCCGTCACCGCAAGCAGCGAGGAGGAGTATCAGAGCCAGTGGTACAAGCGCGCGCATGGTCTATCCCGAGAAATATGGTTCCAGGCGTGAGCAGCCGAAGTCTGTGAAAGCACCGGTGCGCAGCCGAGGGGGAGTATGCCGCAGCGAGTCAGGCAGACGAAACAGCCTGTTACGACTGTTTCGTGTTTTAACGGTGTCTTGCGGGCGTTACACGAAGCACATAGAAAGCGGTTCGGCGATGAAGGCCGGTTTTTCCTGGCCGTCTATCTCCAGTGTGGCCGTGGCTTTGAGCAGCCATTGGCCGGGTTTTTTCTCGGTCACTTCAGTCAGTTCGACTTTAAGACGAACGCGAGAGTCGACTTTCACGGGTTGAATGAAGCGCACACTGTCGAGCCCGTAATTGACCACCATCTTCAAACCTTCGGGCAGTACCAGCAGGTCTTCCATTAACTTGGGGATCAACGATAGCGACAGAAAACCGTGGGCGATGGTGCTGCCGAATGGCGTTTGAGCTGCTTTGACCGGGTCGACGTGAATGAACTGGTAGTCGCCGGTCGCTTCGGCGAACAGGTTAATGCGTTCCTGATCGATGGTCAGCCATTCGGAACGTCCCAGTTCCTTGCCAACGTAACTCTGGAGCTCTGCAACAGGTACAAAGGGCATGTCTACTCTCCTTGTTTTTGACTGGTTGTCACTTTTTGCTTTTTATTGCGTAGGATTTTGCCTGCGCAGTACCGAGCAAGATCAGCAGAGAGAGTCGGATTGGTCAAGCAAGCCCGGGCCTGCGAATGACGGGTTATAGCCCTTGCCTCAGCGTGCTTATAATGTCGCCGCCAACTTGCTGGAGCTTTTTATGTTGCTACGAGGCCTGACGTGGCTGGTGCTGTTCCAATTGCTTGGCACCGCACTCAATCATCTGTTTTTGTCTATTTTGCCCGGCCCGATCATCGGCCTGGTGTTGCTATTGGCCTTTCTCATGGTTCGCGGCGAGGTCAGTGAGCCCATCAGTCTGGCGGCCAGCAGTCTGCTGCGTTACCTGCCGCTGCTGTTGGTCCCGCCTGCGGTCGGCGTGATGGTGTATGCCACTGCGATTGCTGCCGATTTCTGGGCCATCGTCGGCGCGCTGGTGCTGTCGCTGATCATCAGCCTGACCTTTGCTGGCTGGTTGATGCAAAAACTGATCGACCGGCAGACCCGCGGCAGGAGTCACCATGAATCTTGATTGGCATGGCGCCTGGATCTCGGTGATCCATCATCCGTTGTTTGGCATCGCCATCACCCTGGGCGCTTACCAACTGGCTTTGGCTGCCTATGAGAAAACCCGTCTGGTGTTCTTGCAGCCGGTGCTGGTTTCCATGCTGGTGCTGATTGTGGTGTTGCTCAGCAGCGGTGTGGACTACGCGGAGTACCGCAAAAGCACCGAGATCCTCAGCATTCTGCTGGGCCCGGCAACGGTCGCGCTGGCTGTGCCGCTTTATCTGAATCTGCGGCGAATTCGTCTGTTGCTTTGGCCGACGTTAACTACGCTGGTATTGGGCGGCGTGTTCGCAACCGGTTTATGCCTGGCGCTGGGTTGGCTGTTTGGTGCTGAGCACATGATTCTGATGACCATGGCGCCGAAGTCCGTGACATCACCCATCGCCATGCTGGTGGCTGAACAGCTCGGTGGCGTAGCGGCCTTGGCGGCAGTGTTTGTGCTGATAACCGGTGTGCTGGGGGCGATACTCGGGCCGGGGCTGTTGAGCCTGGCCGGAGTTGAAAATCCGGCAGCGCGCGGGATGGCGTTGGGGTTGACGGCTCATGCCGTGGGTACCGCGCTGGCCTTGCAGGAAGGTGAAGAGTGCGGCGCTTTTGCGGCGCTGGGCATGAGTTTGATGGGTGTCGCAACGGCGCTGTTCCTGCCGTTGGCGGTGTCGTTGGTCGTTTGAGGGTGATGGGTATGACGTTGCCGCTGTTTCCGCTAAACGCTGTGCTGTTTCCCGGCTGCATTCTTGACTTGCAGCTGTTCGAGGCACGCTATCTGGACATGATCGGCCGCTGCATGAAGATGGGCGAAGGTTTTGGCGTGGTCTGCATTACCGAAGGCACTGAAGTTGGCGATGCTCCCGCCGGTTATTCGTTGATCGGCTGCGAAGCACTGGTGCGGGACTTTCAGAGCCAGGACAACGGTCTGTTGGGCATTCGCGTGGAAGGTGGACGGCGCTTTCGAGTGATCAGCGCCGAAACCCAGCGTGACCAGTTGCTGGTGGCGCAGGTGCAATGGCTCGACGAAGCCCCGGAGCGTCCCCTTCAAGAGGAGGATGCTGACCTGGTTGCCCTGCTGGTCGCGCTGGCCGAGCATCCGATGGTCGCCGCGCTCAACATGGGCCTGACTGCCAGTGGCCAGCAATCACTGGGCAATCAACTGGCCTATCTGCTGCCATTTGCCGATCAGGACAAAATCGGCCTGCTGGAAATCGACGACCCGGAAGACCGCCTGGACGCGATCCAGGATCTACTTGATGAAATGCAGGGCGATATGCAGGTTTGAGGGGTATATCGCTGTTTTTGCAGGAGCTCACGAGCAACGCGGAGGCAGCGATCGCGTTTTGCCTGATACACCGCTATCGCTGCCTCGCGTTGCTCGTGAGCTCCTGCAGACTCTCCATTCTTTCTGATACATCACGGCCCGTCCCAGTAGGAGCGCGCTTGCCCGCGATAGCGTCAGTCCAGTCAATAAATATGTCGTCTGGAAGGCCCAATCGCGGGCAAGCGCGCTCCTACAAGGCTGGGGCGTTAATACTGATATCGCAACACCGCATGGGGCAATGAATGCAGCGCCGAGATGCTGAACAGCGCCACCAGCGACGGCAGTACCAACCACCAGATGCGCACCGGCAGGGCGGTCAGCGACGATTTCCGCTGGATAATCGACAGACTAATGGCGCAGAACGTGAACGCCAGCAGCATCCCGGCCAGGACGTCCGTTGGCCAGTGCACACCCAAGTAAACCCGTGACATGGCGATGGATATTGCCGGCATGCCACCCAGCATCAGCCAGGTCAGGCGCAAACGTACCGGCTGCCCGCGTCCGGCCAGCACCGCCAGGGTGATGAAAAATGCAAAGGCTGCCGAGCTATGGCCGCTGGGCATGCTGTAGGTGGTCAGCGGCTCCAGCAACACCTCTGGCCGGGCGCGGGCGAACAGCCATTTCATGCTGCCATTGGCCAGCGCGGTGCCCAGTGTGGCAATACAGGCAAACGCTGCATGTCGCCATTGGCGCGTAACCAGCAACAGCACCAATAACAAGGCTGCGGCGTAGAGCTGGGTGCGGAAATCCCCCATACCGGTGACCACGATCACGAACTGATCGAGTACCGGGCTGCGGTGCTCTTGAATCAGGGTCATGATGCCGTTGTCGAGTTGGCTCAGGTGCGGCCAGCCGAAGAAGATCGCCGCCAACAGAATCGCGCTGGTCGCCGCCATGACTTGGGTAGCGTGCTTTTTGCTGCGCAGACTGGTCTGGATGCTTATCCCCACCAGCAGCGCCAACCCTCCGCCCACCACAGCGGCCTGAGGCCAGAAACCGTCGGGCAGCGGCAGTCGTACTGCAGCGCCCGCCGCCCAGCCCGGCAGAAGGTAGGCAATCGACCAGCCCGCTGCGGCGAGCAGGCTTACAGCGGCGAAGCGCGGGAAGGGCATATCGAACATGCCCGCCACCATGGGCAACATTGGCCGTAGCGGGCCGATAAAACGCCCGACCAGCAAGCTGGCAATGCCGTAACGCTGGAAATAGGTTTCTGCGCCGCCAATCCATTCCGGGTGGCTGCGAAGACCCGGCAAGCGGCGGATGTTCTGATGGAATCGGCGACCGATGAAGTAGGAAACCGCATCACCCAGAATCCCGCCGAGGAAGCCCAGCAGCAAGACCTCGCTGAGCGGCAGAATCCCGCTGCCTGCCAAAGCAGCAACGGCGAACAGCACCACTGTGCCCGGCACGATGATCCCGGCAATCGCCAGGCACTCGATAAATGCGATCAGGAAAATCGCCGCGCTCAGCCAAGAGGGATTTACCGCCAGCCAGCCGGTGATGCTGTCGAGCCATGAGCCCATGGTTCAGTTTCCTTGATCGAGAAAAAAGTAGTCGCGGGCTTCGACCTGACCGCGTCGCAACGGGTTCCGTGTGCAGAACCGGGCGTAATCGGCATCGACGAAGCGGTACAGAAGGTGTTCATCACGGCCCAGAGGGATGCCCAGCCGCGTGGTCTGGATGATCCGGCTTGGCGTTTGGCCAACATCTTCGACCCGCAACAAATTTGCATCGAAACGTTTCGCGTCCCACATCGGTACTTTCAGACCCAGGGCTTTGCACAGCAGCGTCTGGCCGGCGCATAACCGGTCGGTACTGCGCAACGCGCCGCTGGCATCCGGATTGTTGAGCTGCATCTGCGCCAGGCTGTTGGCATCAGATAACTCATCGACCCAAGGGTAGGCTGACTTGATCAGGACCGCGTTGCCCGGGCCTTGAGCGCTGAAGTTGAGCGAGTCTCCGCCTCGGGCGTAATACATATAGATATGGCCGCCATCAAGAAAAAGCGCTTTGCGTTTCTCGGTATAACCCAGCGACGCGTGGCTGCCTTTTTCGGCGCAGTAGTAGGCTTCGGTTTCGATGATCCGCGCCGCCAGCCAAAGCTCGCCGACTTTATGCCGGATGACCTTGCCCAGCAGGGCGCGGGCCAGAACCTGGGCGTCGCGGTTGAAGAAACTGTCGGGCAGGGCGATGGGCATGACGGGATATTTGAAGTGATGGGGCGCTGATCATAGCAATGCCGGGCTTAATTGGAGCTGAATGTGATGTCTGGGCATCTCGGCCTCCTGTTGGAGCCGGGCTTGCCCGCGAAGAACGGTAACGCATTGTCTCTGATGGACCGCAGCGCCTGATTCGCGGGCAAGCCTCGCTCCAACGGGAGCCTCATATCTTCTGTTGGAGCGAGGCTTGCCCGCGATAAGGCTGGATGCGCTGGACCTGATATCTGTGGCACCCCGATCGCGGGCAAGCACCGCTCCCACAGGATTGCGGGCGTCCATATTCAGGTATTTCACTCAGTTATCGACCATCCGCCTGTCACCGCTGTCGTTAGCGTCGCCCGACGGCTATAATCGGCCGCTTTCCTCTCTGCCAAGACCTCTGAGACCATGACTGAGTCCGTTCTTGACTACATGACCCGCCTGGGTCGCGCCGCCCGCGAAGCTTCGCGCGTGATCGGCCGTGCCAGCACTGCGCAGAAAAACCGCGCGCTGCTCGCCACTGCCGCCGCGCTGGATGAGGCTCGTGCCGAGTTGTCCGCCGCCAATGACATGGATCTGGCCGCTGGTCGTGCCAACGGCCTTGAGCCGGCCATGCTTGAGCGTCTGGCCCTGACCCCCGCACGTATCGACAGCATGATCGTCGGGTTGCGTCAGGTGGCTAATCTGCCCGATCCGATTGGCGCGATCCGCGACATGAGCTATCGCCCGTCAGGTATTCAGGTCGGCAAGATGCGCGTACCGCTGGGCGTGGTGGGCATCATCTATGAGTCGCGTCCCAACGTGACCATCGATGCCGCAAGTCTGTGTCTGAAGTCGGGCAATGCGACGATTCTGCGGGGTGGCTCTGAGGCGATTCACTCCAACCGTGCCATCGCCGCCTGCGTTCAGCGAGGTCTGGCGGAGGCCGATTTGCCCGCTGCTGTGGTGCAAGTGGTGGAAACCACGGACCGCGCCGCCGTAGGTGCTTTGATCACCATGCCTGAATACGTGGACGTGATCGTACCTCGTGGCGGCAAGGGGCTGATCGAGCGGGTCAGCCGTGACGCCCGCGTGCCGGTGATCAAGCATCTTGATGGTATCTGCCACGTCTACGTCAGCGCCCATGCCGACCTGCCCAAGGCCCAGCGCATCGCCTTCAATGCCAAGACTTATCGTTATGGCATCTGTGGCGCCATGGAAACCCTGCTGGTGGATCAGACCATCGCCGCAGACTTCCTGCCTTTGATGGCAGGCCAGTTCCGTGAAAAGGGCGTCGAACTGCGTGGTTGCGAGCGTACTCGCGAACTGATCGAGGCGATCCCGGCCACTGAAGAAGACTGGAATACTGAATACCTGGCGCCGATCCTGTCCATTCGAATCGTTACCGGGCTGGATCAGGCCATCGAACATATCAACCACTATGGCTCGCATCACAGCGACGCCATCGTCTCCGATCATCAGGGGCAGATCCGCCGTTTCATGGCTGAAGTCGACTCCAGCTCGGTGATGGTCAATGCGCCAACCAGCTTCGCCGATGGCTTCGAATACGGATTGGGTGCGGAGATCGGCATTTCTACTGATAAGCTGCACGCCCGCGGTCCGGTCGGTCTGGAAGGGCTGACCTGCGAGAAGTACATCGTGATCGGCGACGGCCAGTTGCGCGGACAGGAGCCAGCCTGACTTGAGCGAACCTTTACAGCACGCGGGAACGCCTGCGGATGCTGTAGTCCAGGCTGCTGCGGTCCTGCCAAAGCGGATCGGCATTCTGGGCGGCACATTTGATCCGGTGCATATCGGTCACTTGCGTGGCGCACTGGAAGTCGCCGCTTTGCTGGAACTCGATGAGTTGCGCCTGACGCCCAGCGCCCGGCCACCGCATCGCGATACACCAAGTGTCAGTGCAGAGGACCGTCTGGCGATGGTTGAATGCGCAGTTGCCGGTGTGGCGCCCTTGACGGTGGATGACCGTGAGCTGAAGCGGGACAAACCGTCTTACACAATTGACACGCTGGAATCGATGCGCGCCGAACTGGCCGCAGCGGACCAGTTATTCCTGTTGCTGGGTTGGGACGCCTTTTGTGGCCTTCCGACCTGGCATCGATGGGAAGAGTTGCTGGAACACTGCCATATCGTGGTGTTGCAGCGCCCGGACGCAGACAGCGAGTCGCCGGATGCCATGCGCAACCTGCTGGCGGCGCGCGCGGTCAGCGACCCGAAGGCCCTGAAAGGGCCGGGCGGACAAATTACATTCGTCTGGCAGACGCCGTTAGCGGTGTCTGCCACCCAGATCCGCCAACTGCTGGCCAGCGGGAAGTCGGTACGTTTTCTGGTGCCAGACGCAGTACTGGCCTATATCGATGCGCACGGGCTGTACCATGCGCCGAGAAACTGAGGGAATGCAGTAAACGGTATTCACGGATACCCGTTTGAAACCGAATGCAGGAACTGCCGCAGGCGGCGATCGAGTGCGAAGCGCTCGCCGAATTGAAGATGCAGGAAGGGTACTCCAAGCCCTTTCGCAGCCTTCAGCAGCTCCTACATGAGTACTGTGCTCCCATACATACGAGCAAAATGAGTTTTATATGACAAAGCAAAAAATGAGCAGCGAAGAAGTCATCAAGGTTGCGATTGCAGCCCTGGAAGACGTGAAAGGCACCGACATCCTGACCATCGACGTGCGCGACAAAACCAGCATCGCCGATTACATGCTGATCTGCACCGGTACGTCCAACCGTCAGTTGAACGCACTGGTCGACAGCGTGCGTGACAAGGTCAAGGCAGCCGGTCTGAAATCCTTGAGCGAAGAAGGCAAGGGCGACAGCGACTGGGTTCTGTTGGACCTGGGTGACGTAATCGTTCACGTGATGACTGCAGCTGCTCGTCAATTCTATGACCTGGAGCGGTTGTGGAAGGGCGCTGAGCTGAGCCGTTCGGGCGATGGCAAACACCACAACCCAGAAAACACCCATGAGCATTTCCTCAAGCTCAACAAAGACCAGCAGTAAGAGGTCGCTGTGCGTCTGCGTCTGATCGCGGTCGGCTCGCGCATGCCCAAGTGGGTGGAAGAAGGCTGGCATGAATATGCCAAGCGTCTGCCATCCGAACTGGCGCTCGATCTGGTGGAAATCCCGCTCAATACCCGTGGCAAGAATGCCGACGTGGCACGCTTCATCCGTCAGGAAGGCGAGGCCATGCTGGCGAAAGTGCAGCCGGGCGAGCGGATCGTCACCCTCGAAGTGCATGGCAAACCCTGGAGCACCGAGCAGCTGGCGGTGGAGCTGGAGCGCTGGCGTCTTGATTCGCGTACGGTCAACTTCATGGTGGGCGGGCCGGAAGGTCTGGCGCCTGAGGTGTGCGCACGCGCCGATCAGCGCTGGTCGCTCTCGCCACTGACTTTGCCGCATCCGTTGGTGCGCATTCTCATCGGTGAGCAGATTTATCGCGCCTGGACGGTTCTGTCCGGGCACCCTTATCACAAATAGCAATGCGCCCTGAATGTCTCAGCCAATCCGCCTGAAAGACCATGAGAAAGACGCACGTCTGGTGCGCGGCAGGGTCGTGGTCGGGGCTGTGGCCGTTGTGTTGCTGGTTTGTGTGCTCATCGCAAGGCTGTATTTCCTGCAGGTCATTCAGTACGACTACCACTCGACGCTGTCGGAAAACAACCGCGTCCACGTGCAGCCGATCCCGCCAAGTCGCGGCCTTATCTTTGATCGCAATGGCGTGGTGATTGCCGACAACCGGCCCAGTTTCAGCCTGAGCATGACCCGCGAGCGTTCCGGCGATTGGTCCCAGGTGCTCGATACCATTGTCGAAGTGCTTGAACTGACCCCGGACGACCGGATCATCTTCGAAAAACGCATGAAGCAGGGTCGCCGTCCTTTCGAGCCGGTGCCGATCCTGTTTGAGTTGACCGAAGAGCAAATCGCCCGGGTCGCGGTCAATCAGTTCCGCTTGCCGGGTGTCGAGGTCGTGGCCCAGTTGGTGCGGCATTACCCTCAGGGCGCGCACTTTGCGCATTCTGTGGGTTACATGGGGCGGATCAACGAGAAAGAGCTGAAAACCCTCGATCCGGTCAATTACAGCGGCACCCACCACATTGGCAAGACGGGTATCGAGCGTTTCTACGAAGACGACCTGCATGGTCAGGTCGGTTATGAAGAAGTCGAAACCAACGCTCGCGGCCGCGTCTTGCGGGTGCTCAAGCGCACGGATCCGGTGCCCGGCAAGGACATCGTCCTCAGTCTGGACATCAAACTTCAGGAAGCCGCCGAAGCCGCACTGGGTGGCCGTCGTGGCGCCGTCGTGGCCATGGATCCGCGCAATGGCGAAGTACTGGCGATGGTCAGTGCGCCCAGCTTTGACCCGAACCTGTTCGTAACCGGCATCAGCTTCAAGGCCTATGCCGAGTTGCGCGACTCGATTGACCGGCCGCTGTTCAACCGCATTTTGCGGGGCTTGTATCCGCCCGGTTCAACCATCAAGCCTGCGGTTGCCATCGCCGGGCTGGATGCAGGCGTGGTGAACGCGTCGAGCCGGGTGTTCGACCCCGGCTTTTATCAGTTACCCAACTACGATCACAAATACCGTAACTGGAACCGAACCGGTGACGGCTGGGTGGACCTGGATACCGCGATCATGCGCTCCAACGACACCTACTTCTACGATCTGGCCCACAAGCTGGGCATCGACCGGCTGTCGAGCTACATGAACAAGTTCGGTATCGGCCAGAAGGTCTCGCTGGACATGTTCGAAGAGTCTCCAGGCCTCATGCCGTCCAGGGACTGGAAACGCGCGACCCGGCGTCAGGCCTGGTTCCCGGGCGAGACGCTGATTCTCGGGATTGGCCAGGGTTATATGCAGGCTACACCGCTGCAGTTGGCTCAAGCCACGGCGCTGGTGGCGAACAAGGGGGTCTGGAACCGGCCCCATCTGGCAAAGACCATCGAAGGTCAGCCGCCGGTTGATGAAAACCCGACGCCGAACATCATCCTGCGTAACCCCTCGGACTGGGACAAGGTCAACCACGGCATGCAGCAAGTAATGCATGGCGCGCGGGGTACGGCGCGTAAAGCTGCGGTGGGTGCTCAATACCTGATCGCTGGCAAGAGCGGCACGGCTCAGGTCGTGGCGATCAAGCAGGGCGAAAAATATGATCGCTCCAAGGTTCAGGAACGCCACCTCGACCACGCACTCTTCGTCGGCTTTGCCCCGGCCAATGACCCGAAAATCGTCGTGTCGGTCATGGTGGAAAACGGCGAGTCAGGTTCAGGGGTGGCAGCCCCCGTGGTTCGTCAGATCATGGATGCCTGGCTGCTTAACCCGGACGGAACTCTAAAACCTGAATATGGCGGCGTTCAAGCCGTGGAGGCTGCGGCCAGTGCCAGTCAAGAGTAATTTCGACCGCATTCTTTCCAGCGAAGACGTGATGCGCCGCCGCGCCACGTTCCTGCAGCGCATTCATATCGACGGGCCGTTGCTGATCCTCCTGCTGACGTTAGCGGCGGGCAGTCTGTTCGTTCTGTACTCGGCCAGCGGCAAGAACTGGGATTTGCTGATCAAGCAGGCCAGCTCCTTCGGCATCGGTCTGGTGGCAATGGTCATCATTGCTCAGCTTGAGCCCAGGTTCATGGCTCGCTGGGTGCCGGTGCTTTACGTGACCGGCGTGCTGCTGCTGGTGGTGGTGGATGTCATGGGCCACAACGCAATGGGCGCCACGCGCTGGATCAATATTCCCGGGGTAATCCGCTTCCAACCCTCTGAATTCCTCAAGATCATCATGCCGGCAACCATCGCCTGGTATTTGTCCAAGCGCACTCTGCCGCCACATCTGAAACACGTAGTGGTAAGCCTGGCGTTGATCGGCGTTCCGTTTGCCCTCATCGTGCGCCAGCCTGACCTCGGCACCTCGCTGCTGATTCTGGCGTCCGGCACCTTCGTGCTGTTCATGGCCGGTCTGCGCTGGCGCTGGATCATCAGTGTGCTGGCCGCAGCGGTACCGGTGGCCGTCGCGATGTGGTTTTTCATCATGCACGACTACCAGAAGCAGCGAATCCTGACGTTCCTTGACCCTGAGAGTGATCCTCTGGGCACTGGCTGGAACATCATCCAGTCCAAGGCGGCCATCGGTTCTGGCGGTGTCTTCGGCAAAGGTTGGCTGCTGGGTACCCAGTCGCACCTGGACTTCCTGCCGGAAAGTCATACCGACTTCATCATCGCGGTGATGGGGGAAGAGTTCGGGCTGGTGGGCATTTGCGCCTTGCTGCTGATCTACTTGCTGTTGATCGGTCGCGGCCTGGTCATTACGGCCCAGGCGCAGACGTTATTCGGCAAGTTGCTCGCCGGTGCGCTCACAATGACGTTTTTTGTTTACGTTTTCGTCAACATCGGTATGGTCAGTGGCCTGCTGCCGGTGGTTGGCGTCCCGTTGCCCTTCATTAGTTATGGAGGAACTTCGCTGGTGACGCTGCTGTCAGCGTTTGGAGTTTTGATGTCGATTCATACACATCGTAAATGGATCGCGCAGGTTTGATTAAGGTGAAGAATTCAATGCAAGTTGTGCGTAGCTGGGCTCGATACGCTCCGATGGTCGGCCTGGTTGGCATTCTTGGGTCTGTGCAGGAAGCATTTGCCGGAGATTACGAAGGTTCGCCGCAGGTTGCCGAGTTTGTCGGGCAGATGACCCGCGACTACGGTTTTGCGGGCGAACAGTTGATGGACGTGTTCCGTGAAGTGGAGCGCAAGCAAGCCATTCTGGACGCCATTTCCCGGCCAGCCGAGCGTGTTAAGCAGTGGAAGGAATATCGTCCGATGTTCATCACTGACGCGCGGATTGCGCGAGGTGTGGACTTCTGGCGTCAGCATGAAGCAACGCTGGCCCGAGCTGAGCAGGAATATGGCGTCCCTGCGCAGGTGATTGTCTCGATCATCGGCGTAGAAACCTTCTTCGGTCGCAATACGGGCAACTATCGGGTAATCGACGCGCTTTCTACCCTGGGCTTCGACTACCCGCCGCGTGCCGACTTCTTCCGCAAGGAGCTGCGGGAGTTCCTGTTGTTGGCCCGTGAACAGCAAGTCGACCCACTGACGCTGAAAGGCTCATATGCCGGTGCCATGGGCTTGCCGCAGTTCATGCCGAGCAGTTTCAGGGCGTACGCAGTGGATTTCGACGGTGACGGCCACATCAATATCTGGAATGACCCCGATGATGCGATTGGCAGCGTGGCGAGTTACTTTCAGCGTCATGGCTGGGTCGCTGGCGAGCCGGTGGTCAGTCTGGCCAGCGTGCGCGGTGATCGTGTCGATGAGGGCCTGACCGCCGGAATCGAGCCAGTAAAAACCGTTGGGGAGTTGCGAGCCTTGGGGTGGGCGAGTCATGATGCGCTTCGCGACGACTTGCCGGTCACTGCCTTTAAGCTGGAAGGCGAGAACGGCCCTGAATACTGGATGGGTTTGAAGAATTTTTATGCAATCACTCGTTATAACCGCAGCGTGATGTATGCCATGACTGTGCATCAACTCTCCGAACGTCTGGTTCAAGCCCGGGGTGCCAAATAATGCGGGCACTGCCGATCGTTACCTCTTTGAAGCTGATGGCCTGTGCAGCGTTGTCGTTGCTGGTGGTCAGCTGTTCGTCCCCGAGCCGTCCCGTGCAGAAGGGCACCGCAGGTATTTCTTCGCCGCCAGGCCTGGATATCAACCGTGCCCACAAGGACGGAGCGCCATGGTGGGACGTGGATATCTCGCGCATCCCGGATGCCACGCCGACCATCCACACCGGTCCTTATAAGGCCAACCCGTACACGGTGCTGGGCAAGTCATACTTTCCCCTCAGCGATTCCAAGCGCTACGTGGCTTCAGGCACCGCGTCCTGGTATGGCACCAAATTTCATGGCCAGAACACCGCCAATGGCGAGGTTTATGACCTTTATGGCATGAGCGCGGCGCACAAAACGTTGCCGCTGCCCAGCTATGTGCGTGTGACCAACCTGGACAACAACCGCACGGTAATCCTGCGGGTCAATGATCGCGGGCCGTTCTATTCCGACCGGATCATCGACCTGTCCTACGCTGCTGCGAAGAAGCTTGGTTACGCTGAAATCGGCACCGCGCGGGTCAAGGTCGAAGGTATCGATCCTCAGGAGTGGCTGGCGCAGAATGGTCGTCCAACGCCATTGCTGCCGAATCAGCCGCAGGTGATGCCGCAAGCCACGCCGCCTGCACTGGTGGCGTCCGCCGGGACCATCGAGCAATACACGCCGCCGCCGCAACAGCACGCAGCCCCTTCGGTACCGATGCAGTTCGACGCAAAAAAAAACGGTTCCGCACCAGCGTCTGGGCTGTATCTCCAGGTGGGCGCCTTCGCCAACCCGGACGCTGCGGAACTCCTGAGGTCGAAACTGAGCGGGATGGTTCGGGCTCCGGTGTTCGTGAGCTCAATCGCTCGCAACCAGCAGACACTCTATCGAGTGCGTATGGGACCGATCGGGACGCAGGGTGAAGCCCAGCAAATGCAAAACAGCGTAAGGTCAGCCAACCTTGGTCAGCCGAGCGTCGTAACACTTGATTGATAGAAGCATCGGATTGATCGAAGTACAGAATTAACGCCCATCACGACCCGGATGCGTCCGGGACGGATGGGCTTACAGTTGTCTGTCAGCGGATTTGCCATCAGAGCAAAGTGCAGGCAACTGTCCATGGGTTTGTCTGTCGAACAGGCAACCTCGTGAGTCAGGACTCAAGCCTGGCACCGCCGGCCGTTGGGGGCTTCACCGCTGCCACAGGCCCGTTCAGCTTTGCCCGTGAGGGCATGTTTGCCCATTAGCAATTTCGAGAGACGGATGAACATCACCACCTTTGCAAAACGCTTGTGCCTGCTTGTACCGCTGATCATCACTCCGGCTGCCTGGGCGGCCGAGCAGATGACGCCTTCTGCACCGCAACTGGCCGCCAAGGCCTACGTGCTGATGGACGCCAGCAGCGGTAACGTCCTGGTCGAAAACAACGGCGACCAGCGCCTTGCGCCTGCAAGCCTGACCAAACTGATGACCGCCTATATCGCCACTCTGGAAATCCGTCGTGGCCAGATCGGCGAAAACGACCCGGTGACCGTCAGCGAAAACGCCTGGCGCACGGGCGGCTCGCGGATGTTCATCAAGGTCGGCAGCCAGGTGACCGTCAGCGACTTGCTGCACGGCATCATCATTCAGTCGGGTAACGACGCCAGCGTTGCGCTTTCCGAGCACATCGCCGGTAGCGAAGACGCTTTCGCCGACATGATGAACAAGACGGCCGCCGATCTTGGCATGACCAACAGCCACTTCATGAACCCGACCGGTCTGCCGAATCCTGAGCACTATTCGTCGGCTCACGACATGGCGATCCTGGCTCGCGCGATCATTCACGAAGATCCGGCTCACTACGCGATCTACTCGCAGAAAGAGTTCTTCTGGAACAACATCAAGCAGCCTAACCGCAACCTGTTGCTGTGGCGCGACAAGACCGTCGATGGCCTGAAAACCGGTCACACCGACGAGGCTGGCTATTGCATGGTTTCTTCTGCCGTGCGCGACGGCATGCGTTTGATCGCCGTAGTGTTCGGCACCAGCAGCGAGCAGGCTCGTGCTGCTGAAACCCAGAAGCTGCTGACTTACGGTTTCCGTTTCTTCGAAACCCAGAACTTCTATCAGAAGGGCACTGAGCTGGCTCAAGCTCCAGTCTGGAAAGGCGCTGACCGTCAAGTCAAAGCAGGCCTGGCTGAAGACCTGAGCATGACCATGCCAAAAGGCGAGATGAAGAAACTCACCGCCAGCATGACCATGAACCCGCAGCTGGTTGCACCTATCGCTAAAGGCGACGTGATCGGCAAGGTTGAAGTAAAAATGGAAGACAAAGTCGTGCGCACTTCCAACCTCGTGGCGCTGGACGCTGTCGAGGAAGGTGGCTTCTTGCGCCGCGTGTGGGATAGCATTCGCCTGTTCTTCTACGGCCTGTTCAACTGATAACAGTTACAGCGCCAATCTAAGTGCGCCCGCTCATACCCTGAGTGGGCGCTTTTGCATCTTCACGGCTTGTGAGAATTTTACTGCCATGACAGATTCCGACGTCAAGTCGCACAAAATCGAATTCCCTTGCGAGGACTATCCGATCAAAGTGATCGGGGACACCGGTGTAGGGTTCAAAGACAGCGTTATCGAGATTCTGGGCAAACACGCCAAAATCGATATCGCCACCCTTGCCGAACGTCAAAGCAGCAACGGCAAGTACACCACCATCCAGTTGCACATCGTTGCCACCGGCGAAGACCAGTTGCGCGACATCAATAGCGCACTGCGCGCTACGGGTCTCGTGCACATGGTGCTCTGATGGGCGCAAGCCTTAATGTTCGTGAGCTGGGCCAGGTCGAATACGAGTTGGCCTGGCATGCCATGCAGCGCTTCACCGATGAGCGCAGCAAGGACACCGAGGATGAAATCTGGTTGCTGCAACACGCGCCGGTATTTACCCAAGGGCAGTCCGGCAAGCCTGAGCATTTGCTGTTGCCGGGCAATATTCCAGTCGTGCAGGTCGATCGTGGCGGCCAAGTGACCTATCATGGGCCCGGCCAACTGGTCGTCTATCTGATGCTGGATGTAAAGCGCCTGGGTTTCGGCGTGCGAGAGTTGGTGACCCGCATCGAAAACAGTCTGATCGCGTTGCTGGCCAGCTACGGAGTTAGCGCCGCTGCCAAGCCCGATGCGCCAGGTGTGTATGTCGATGGAGCGAAGATCGCGTCCCTTGGTCTGCGAATTCGCAATGGCCGTTCATTCCATGGTCTGGCGCTTAATGTCGACATGGACCTTGAACCGTTTCGAAGGATAAATCCCTGTGGGTACGCAGGGCTGGCAATGACCCAGCTATGCGATCATGCAGGCCCGATTGAATTTGCCGAGGTAAGTGCCCGGCTGCGCGCGCAGCTCGTCAAACACCTCGACTATGCTGAGCAGACGACCCTAACGGGCGGAATCGACTGATTATGACTACTGCGACTGATACTGCCGTGCAAACCTTGATCCCCGCCGTCGATGTTTCCGAGCGTGTGGCCCGTCCGAAAGTCGAAGCGGGCGTGAAGCTGCGCGGTGCGGAAAAAGTTGCACGTATCCCTGTAAAGATCATCCCGACCGTCGATCTGCCGAAGAAGCCTGACTGGATTCGCGTGCGCATCCCGGTTTCCCCTGAAGTGGATCGCGTCAAGCAACTGCTGCGCAAGCACAAGCTGCACAGCGTTTGCGAAGAAGCGTCCTGCCCGAACCTGGGTGAATGTTTCTCCGGCGGCACCGCGACCTTCATGATCATGGGTGACATCTGCACCCGTCGCTGCCCGTTCTGCGACGTGGGCCACGGTCGTCCGAAGGCTCTGGATGCCGACGAGCCGGTGAACCTGGCGGTCGCCATCGCCGACCTGCGCCTCAAGTACGTGGTGATCACCTCGGTTGACCGCGACGACCTGCGCGACGGAGGTGCACAGCACTTCGCCGACTGCATCCGCGAAATTCGCAAGCTCTCGCCAAACGTTCAGCTGGAGACCCTGGTTCCGGATTATCGGGGTCGCATGGACGTCGCTCTGAAAATCACCGCAGCCGAGCCGCCAGATGTGTTCAACCACAACCTGGAGACCGTGCCGCGCCTGTACAAGGCTGCGCGTCCGGGTTCGGATTACCAGTGGTCGCTGACCCTGCTGCAACGTTTCAAGGAAATGGTCCCGCACGTACCGACCAAATCCGGCCTGATGCTGGGCTTGGGCGAGACCGACGAAGAAGTGATCGAAGTCATGCAGCGCATGCGCGAACACAACATCGACATGCTGACCCTCGGGCAGTACCTGCAACCTTCGCGCAGCCACTTGCCGGTGCAGCGCTTCGTCCATCCGGACACCTTCGCCTGGTTCGCCGAGGAAGGTTACAAGATGGGCTTCAAGAACGTCGCATCCGGCCCATTGGTACGTTCTTCGTACCACGCTGATGAGCAGGCCAAGATCGCCGTTAAAGCGATGGTCTGACGTTCGAATCGCAGCTGAAAGCAAAAAGGGCCGGATATCGCTATCCGGCCCTTTTTTTTGTCTATGTCTTGGCGTAGTTCCCTGTGGGAGCGGTGCTTGCCCGCGATAGGACAACACGATGTTCACAGGGAAATCACCTAGACCTTATCGCGGGCAAGCACCGCTCCCACAGGTTCAGCAGGGTGTCAGGGACACCCGCAAAATTAGAACCTACGGCTTGCGCAGATTCTGCAACAACTCCTGAGTGGGATACCCATCTGCCGGCCAGCCATAAGCCTGCTGCGCACTGCGGATCGCTTTGCGCGTATTGGCGCCGATGATACCGTCTGGGTTGCCTGCGTCATAACGCTTGGCCGAGAGCAGGGTTTGCAGTTCGATGCGCTCAGAGCGGCTTAGCGGGACGTCGCCGCGTGGCCATTCGCCCACCACGTAACCACCGCCTTGAATCCTCGCCGCGAGCAGGCTGATAGCCAGCGCGTAGGAAGATGAGTTGTTGTACTTGAGGATTGCCCGGAAGTTGTCCATCACCAGAAACGCCGGGCCTTTGTACCCAGCTGGCAGGAGTAGGGCGGCCTGTTGTTGTAGCGCGGTGGCGGGCAGAGGCGAACCGTTGGGCAAGGTCAGGCCCATGCGTTGCCACTCACCCAGGGTTTTACGGGTCGACGCATCGGCCAGCGAATAGTCGAAAGACGGCGCGAGATTTACTTCATAGCCCCAGGGTTGGCCGGTCTGCCAGCCGGAGCTTTGCAGGTAGTGCGCGGTAGACGCCAGGGCGTCCGTCGGGCTGTTCCAGATGTCCCGGCGACCATCACCGTCGAAATCCACCGCATGGGTGTTGTAAGTGGTCGGTATGAACTGGGTTTGCCCCATCGCACCGCTCCACGAGCCGACCATGTTCTCCGGCGCAACGTCGCCATGTTGCAGGATTTGCAGGGCTGCCAGCAGTTGGTCCTGGGCAAAGCCGCGACGGCGACCTTCGTAGGCCAGAGTTGCCAGCGAACGAATCACTGACTTGGAGCCCTGAAACTGCCCGAAATTACTTTCCATGCCCCACACCGCGATCAGCGCATTGCGATCAACGCCGTAGCGCTGTTCGATGCTTTGCAACGCGTCGGCATACTGGTTCGTCAATGCCTGAGCCTTGCGCACCCGTGCGTCGGAGATCGCACCATCGAGGTATTCCCACACCGGCCGCGTGAATTCTGGCTGGCTGCGGTCGGCTTTGACGATGCTCATGTCCGGTGTCACGCCCATGAAGGCGCGGTCAAAGATATCAGGCCGGATGCCCGCTCGCAGTGCTTGCTCGCGAAATCCCGTCTGCCATTCAGCGAAGCTCATGGTCGGCTGAATATCGAGATTGCCATCGACGCTGATGACGGGCGCAGGCGCGGCGACAGGTGTGACCTGAACGTTCTTGGTGACAGGAAGAGGCATGGCGTCGGCTGCGGTGGGTTTCTCGGCGCAGGCAACTAACAGGACGAGACTGGAGGCAGCGATTAGTTGGCGTAACTGCCAACGTCGGGAAAAACAAGAGGGCATGCTGGGGTCCAAGGTATTACCGTTAGATGCAGACCTTACCATGCCTGCAGACGGAAAGGGCCTTGGGTGAAAGTTGCCATGTTTCAGGCCGCCAGAAAGTAAGAAGCCTCCCAGCTTTTAGACTGGAAGGCTTCGCGGCGGTAGCTGCCTTTGCCTTTGCCGGGTTGTTCCTGACGGCTGCGGAACAATGGCTGGGCAATGATGGATTTGGCCTTGTTGGCCCGTTTTTGCTTTTTCATGGCAGGTGCTCTCTTGGTGGACTATCAGCGGCGCAGATGATCGGCTTCGAAGATGGCTGTGTCTAATTGATCTGCGCTATCGAGCGATAGCTCTGTAAGGGGGGCTGGACTGGGTCCTGTGGGAGCGAGCTTGCTCGCGAAGGCGATGGTCCGGCTGAAATAGATGTGTTGAATGTGGCGGCCTCTTCGCGAGCAAGCTCGCTCCCACAGGATATGGGGTAGGCAGAGCCAACATTTGCAGGAGTTTTACTCCGCCGGCAACGCCAGTCTCTGCCCCGCCATCAGCAATGAAAGGCGACTCAGGCTGCTCCATGGCGAACCCACCGCCTGGCCTTTGATCTGTGCATCGATGCGTTGGGCATCCATCAGAAGTTCGGCCCAGCGTTTGGCTGAATAGCGTTGCAGCGCCTTGCTCATCAGCGGTTTGCGCTTGTCCCAGATCGGCGGGCGGGCCGAGCTGAAGGCTTTGTCCAATGGCATGCCCTGACTGAACTGCAACGCCAGGTTCGCCAGCACCCGCAGCTCACGTGACAGCGCCCAGAGAATGACCGGCGGCTCCACCCCTTCGCCGCGCAGGCCTTCGAGCATGCGCAAAGCGTGGGCGGCATCGCCATTGAGAATCGCATCCGTGAGCCCGAAAACATCGAAGCGTGCACTGTCGGCCACCGCTGCCTGCACGGTTTCCACCGTGATCTGGCCTTCTTCGGCCATTAGCTTGAGCTTTTCAATCTCCTGAGCAGCAGCCAGCAGATTGCCTTCTACTCGTGCCGCAATCAGTTCTATCGCGTCTTGAGTGGCTGCCAGCCCTGACTGGGACAAGCGCTGGCGAATCCATTGCGGCAGTTGACCTGCATCTACAGGCCAGATCTGCACGAACTGGGTTTGCGCCCCTTCGACCAGAGCTTTGCCCCACTTGGTTTTCTGCGCGCTGCCGTCGAGCTTGGGCAGGCTGATAAGCAGCAAGGTGTCTTCGGCGGGGCGAGAGCAATATTCGATCAACGCCGCAGCGCCCTTGTCCCCCGGCTTGCCGGACGGCAGACGCAACTCAAGCAGCCGGCGTTCGGCAAACAGGGACATGCTCGCGCCAGCTTGCAGCAGTGTGCCCCAATCGAAACTGGAGTCTGCGCTGAAGACCTTGCGTTCATCGAAACCTTGCTGGCGCGCAGCGGCGCGAATGGCGTCAGCCGCTTCCTGGCACAGCAATGGGTCATCGCCGCTGACGATGTAGACCGGCGCAAGGGTGCCTTGCAGGTGTTTGGCGAGCTGGGCGGGTGCGAGTTTCATAAGAGATTTCCCGGTGTCCCTGACACCGCGCTGCCTGACGGCAAACACGAAACATCTGTAGGAGCAAGCTTGCTCGCGATTCGGTCTAATAGCCGCCTGATTGTCGACTGGAACAACGCTATCGCGAGCAAGCTCGCTCCTACAGGGAAATGCATTTCAGCTGGGGAATGCGGGGCCAGGTTTTCGCTGACCCTAACAATCTTATCGGGACGGTATTTCGATCGGCGACTGTTGCGGAGTCTCGTCGCGGATCTTCTGTGCCGCTTCAAGCGCATCGGCTTCGGCCTTGGCTACGGCGTCAGCTTTGGCCTGCAATTCGTCCAGACGCTGTGGTGTCAGCTGTTGGAGCTGGGCAACCAGTTTCTGCACCAGGTCGTTGCGCATTTCGTTACGCACCTGACCCGCTTCGAGGTCGGAACCGATCAGGTTGTTGCCGTCGTGCACGTAGATCTTGTCGACTGTGACCTTGTTATAGGTCAACTGACGATCCTTGCTGCCATTGATCTGGTATTCCAGCGTATTGGTCAGTGCGTATTCGGCTGAACGGCCCGAACCGCTGGAGCTCGCCGCGCGCTGGGTTTCCTGTTCATTGAGGATCACCAGCTTGTAAGGCGCGCCGGTGTAGACCTTCACGCCGTTACCTTCAAGGGTCTGCACCAGCAGCTTGACGGTTTTACCGTAAGCATCACGTGCGCTGACGTCGAGTTCTTTAACGGACAGTTCGGAACTGCCGGTACCACGCAGCTGGAAGCCACAGGCGCTCAACAGTACGGCGAGGCCCATCACCAGCAAATTGCGTTTGATCATCTTGATGCTCCCGTTGAATCCGTTTGGGCCGACACTGCGTCCCCTGGAAATATGTTCGGCGCCCTGGTGCTCACCAGGGCGCCCGATCCACTCAGCTTGCGACGATGTTGACCAGCTTGCCAGGTACGACGATCACTTTGCGGATCGTCAGTCCATCAATGAAGCGCAGCACGTTTTCATTGATTCGGGCAGCGGCCTCGACTTCTTCGCGTGTCGCGCTGGCTGGCATTTCAATGTGTCCGCGCAGCTTGCCGTTGACCTGAATCACCAGTTGCAGGGTGTCCTGGATCAGTGCGGTTTGATCCAGCACTGGCCAGCCCGCGTCGATGACCGGCGTGGCGTGGCCCAACTGGTTCCACAGCTCGTGGCTGATGTGCGGCGTGATCGGAGCCAGCAGCAGGGCGACGGTTTCAAGGCCTTCCTGGAGCAGAGCGCGATCCTGAGCCGAAGCCTGAGGGGCTTTTTCCAGCACGTTCATCAGCGTCATGACCTGGGCGATGGCGGTGTTGAATTTGTGGTGCTGACCGACATCCTGGCTGGCTTGCTTGATGGCCTGGTGGATGGCGCGACGGATGACTTTCTGTTCGTCATTGAGGGTCGCGATATCCAGCGCCGCTGGCAGACCTTGTGCCACGTGGCTCTGGGCCAGACGCCATACACGGCGCAGGAAGCGGTGCGAGCCTTCAACGCCCGAGTCGGACCATTCCAGGCTCATGTCAGGTGGCGAAGCGAACATCATGAACAGACGGCAGGTGTCCGCACCGTACTGATCGATCATCGACTGAGGGTCGACGCCGTTGTTCTTGGACTTGGCCATCTTCTCGGTGCCGCCGATTTCGACCGGCAAACCGTCGCTGATCAGTTTTGCGCCGACAATCTTGGCTTTGCTGTCGCGTTCAAGCTCGACGTCAGCCGGGTTGAACCAGGTCTTGCTGCCGTTGGCTTCAAGACGGTAATAGGTTTCGGCGATGACCATGCCCTGAGTGAGCAGGTTCTTGAACGGTTCGTTCGACGTTACCAAACCTTCATCGCGCATCAGCTTGTGGAAGAAGCGTGCGTAGAGCAGGTGCAGGATCGCGTGTTCGATGCCGCCAATGTATTGATCGACCGGCAGCCAGTGGTTGGCCGCTTTCGGATCGACCATGCCGCCTTCGTAGTGAGGCGAGGCATAGCGGGCGAAGTACCAGGACGACTCCACGAAGGTGTCCATGGTGTCGGTTTCACGCTTGGCCGGTGCGCCGCATTTCGGACAGCTGCACTCGTAGAATTCAGGCATGCGCGCCAATGGCGAGCCCGCGCCGTCCGGCACGACGTCTTCCGGCAGCACGACCGGCAATTGATCTTCCGGAACCGGCACATCACCGCAGGTATCGCAATGCACGATCGGGATCGGACAGCCCCAGTAGCGCTGGCGGCTGATGCCCCAGTCGCGCAGGCGGAACTGAGTGCGGGATTGACCGAGGTTCTTCTTGGTCAGGGCTGCTTCCATGGCGTCGAAAGCGCCAGCGAAGTCCAGGCCGTCGAACTCGCCGGAGTTGATCAGCGTGCCGTATTCGTTGTACGCCGCCTGCCATGGCGCAGGTGTTTCATCGCCAGCGCTGGTGCGCACGACCGGTTTGATCGGCAGGTTGTATTTGACCGCGAATTCAAAATCACGCTCGTCGTGTGCGGGTACCGCCATTACCGCGCCATCGCCGTAATGCATCAGGACGTAGTTGGCGACCCAGACTGGCAGCTTTTCACCGGTCAACGGGTGCTCGACGAACAGCGAAGTCGGCAGGCCTTTTTTCTCTTGGGTGGCGACGTCCGCTTCCGCAACGCTGCCGCTTTTGCAGGCGTCGATGAAGGCTTGCAACTCAGGATCGTTCTGTGCCGCCAGAGTCGCCAACGGGTGCTCGGCAGCCACGGCAACGTAGGTCGCGCCCATCAGGGTGTCGGCACGGGTGGTGAAGACTTTCAGTGCGCCAGCTTCACCGATGGAAGCCTGGTCGTAGGGGAACTGCACTTCCATGCCGCGGGATTTGCCAATCCAGTTACGCTGCATGGTTTTAACCTGCTCGGGCCAGCCCGGCAGTTCGTCGAGACTCTCCAGCAGTTCATCCGCATAGGCGGTGATCTTGAAGTAGTACATCGGAATTTCACGTTTCTCGATGACTGCGCCGGAACGCCAGCCGCGGCCATCGATTACTTGCTCGTTGGCCAGAACGGTCTGGTCGACCGGGTCCCAGTTCACGGTGCCGTTCTTGCGGTAAATCACGCCTTTTTCGAACAGGCGCGTGAACAACCACTGTTCCCAGCGATAGTAATCAGGCTTGCAGGTGGTGACCTCCCGGGACCAATCGACCGCCAGACCCAGGCTGCGCAACTGGGTCTTCATGTAGGCGATGTTTTCGTAGGTCCACTTGGCCGGCGCGACGTTGTTTTTCATCGCGGCGTTTTCCGCAGGCATGCCGAATGCGTCCCAGCCCATTGGCTGCAGAACGTTCTTGCCTTGCATACGCTGGTAGCGGGCGATCACGTCACCAATGGTGTAGTTGCGCACGTGACCCATGTGCAGCTTGCCGCTAGGGTAAGGAAACATCGACAGGCAGTAGTAAGTGTCCTTGCCTGGCTGTTCACTGACTTCAAAAGACTTTTGCTCGTCCCAAAAAGTTTGGGCGGCGGCTTCGATTTCGCGGGGCTGATAGAGTTCGTGCATGGCTACTTTTTACTAAAGATTGGTGACCCTTGACCTCTTCGTGGCATCGCCGAGTCAGGTTGGCACCGCTTGCCGGACAATGAGACTGCCTGTGCGGTGCGTTCCAGCTCAAGGGAGCGGAAGTGGAATTACAGGAAGCGCCGTAGCATACATGAGCGCCGACTATCGAGGGAAACGCTGATTGCTGGGCTGATCTCTGCAAAGGGCCTGCTCAGCGGCTCGCGGCCGCCGTTTGTCGCTGCAATGCACCGGTTTTGACAGCAGCGCTAAGCTCTTTGGAGAGGGTATGTTTATCTTCGATGAGGTGAACGGATGACAGAGCTGCAGCACACAGCAACAGATCCTGAAGTGTATGAACGTTTGATTAATCGTCTGGGGCTTGCCCTGGAAACTGCAAGCACAGCGATCCGGTTGCGTGACGAGTGGCCTGAAGAGCTGGAATTGCGCGGTTTGAGCCGAGCCGAGTTCGATTTTATCGAGGCTTATTTGAACAAGGGTGCCATCGTGGCGGATGGCGATTTTGACCGTGCCGTACCAAAGGGCAGTTCCATTGTGTCGCGAGAGTCCGCCGAGGCGGTGCCGATGTTGTCGCGTTCAGCCAAGGTTATCTGGCTGAAGGATCGAAAACGCTGCGCTACGTCGGCAAAGTTGAGTCGCCACAGCTCAAGCAATCTTTTCAAGCGATAACCCCTACAGGCTTCGTGCCTGCTTCATAAGCATTGTTGCTTAGCATCAAACATTTTAGGCTTCGGGCATCCTTGGAGATGCCTGATGCCTATTCGCTATCTGCTGAAAACCCTTTTGTTGCCTCCCGGTATTTTCTTCGTGCTGTTGCTGTTGGCGTTTTTCGTGCGTCGCTCGCGGCCTCGGCTCGCGGTGGCCTGCTTTGCGCTGGGATTGGGCGGATTGTGGTTGATGAGTCTGCCGGTAGTAGTCGAGTCAGTGGCACGGAGCATCGAGTACATTGCGCCGATATCGCGTAGTGAGTGGGCAACCCTGTCTCAGCGAGCTGACGCCATCGTAATCCTGGGTTCCGGGCGTGAGCGCAATGACCCGAGTTGGGCGGCTGACATTCCCACCGGTGTCGCCCTTCAGCGAATGCGCTATGCGGCGCGGCTGTCGAAGGCATCAGGCCTGCCGATTCTGACCACAGGCGGGCTGCATTATGGCGAGCCGCCCAGTGAAGCGGCGATCATGGCGGAGTCGTTACAGAACGATTTCGGCGTTGAAGTCCGTTGGCAGGAGGGCCTTAGCCGCACTACTTGGGAAAACGCCACGATGACTGCCGAGATTCTTCAGCCACTGGGGATCAAACGAGTGGTACTCGTGACTCAGGGCTGGCATATGCCGCGCTCGCGGTGGAGTTTTGAAAAGGCAGGGTTCAGCGTGGTCAGCGCCCCGGTGGGCTTTCTCGGCGTAGACAACGCCCTATTATTCGGCGGCTGGCTACCGGAGAGTAGGGCGATGTGGCAGAGCGGACAGTTGCTCAATGAAGCGGCAGGGTTGCTGGTTTATCCGTGGGTTTATCCCTAGGAAGCGCTGAAATACATCCCTGTGGGAGCGGTGCTTGCCCGCGATAAGGGCACTGCGATTCTGCAGGTAAATCACCTAAACCTTATCGCGGGCAAGCACCGCTCCCACAGGGGACATGCGTAACCCTAAACCGTCTTGGATATCCGGCTCGCCACCAGCGCCCAGCCGATCAGCAGCACGCAGACAAACACCATCGGCCAGGAGCGCCAGCGCAGGTACGGGGTCAGTTCATGCATGGGCACGACTTCGCCATACATCACGCCGCGTTCGAATTGCGGGATGCGGGTGGTGATTTTGCCGAAGGGGTCGATCAGTGCAGTGACGCCGTTGTTGGTGGCACGGATCATCCAGCGGCCGGCTTCGAGCGCACGCATCTGGGCCATTTGCAGATGCTGCAACGGACCGATAGAGGTGCCAAACCAGGTGTCGTTGCTGACTGTCAGTAGCAGTTCACTTTGCGCCGACAACCCGGCAGCGAACTCCGGATAAACCACTTCATAGCAAATGAACGGTGCAATCTGATAACCCTTGGCTTGCAGCATCGCCTGATCGCTTGGGCCGCGGGCGAAGTCAGACATCGGCAAGTCGAAGAAGGCGATCAGGCCGCGCAGCAGGTCTTGCAAGGGGACGTATTCGCCGAACGGCACCAGCTTCTGCTTCATGTAGGTGCCATCGCCTTCACCCACTACGGTGATGGCGTTGTAGTAACGGTATTCACCGCGACCACTCGGCTCACGCAACGGCACACCGGTAATCAGCGCCGATCCCCGCTCTGCAGCGAACTGGCTCATCATTTTAAGATAGCCTTCAGCGGACTCCTTGAGCACCGGCACGGCGGTTTCCGGCCAGATGATCAGGTCCGCCTGCTGTGAGCGGAACGTCATGTCGCGGTACAGCGCCAGCTGTGCGTTGAGCTGCTGCGGGTCCCACTTCATCTGCTGCTCGATGTTGCCTTGAATCGCAGCGACTTTCAGGGGGGCGCCAGCGGGCGATGTCCATGCGTAGTTTTTCAGCGCCAGGCTGAGGATCCAGGGCGCGAACAGCAGCACCACGCCAATCGCCAGAAACGATTTGCGTGCCCGTAGCTTTGGCAGGTTACACAGCAGCGCAGCGGTCAGCGCGAGGCTAAAGGAAATCAGCCACATCCCGCCGATCGGGGCGAGAGCTGATAGCGGGCCGTCGAGCTGACTATAGCCGGAGTACAGCCACGGGAAGCCGGTGAGGAACCAGCCTCGAAACGCTTCCTGAACCAGCCACAGCGCAGCGAACGCCAAGGCATCCGCCAGCGGTGCTTCATTGCGGCGAATCCAGCGCGCCCACAGCCAGGCGGGCAGGGCGAAGAACCATGCGATGCACGCAATGAACAGCAGCATGAGAAAGCCTGCCAGGAACACCGATGCCCCACCAAAATTGTGAATGCTGACGTAGATCCAGCTGGTCCCGGCGCCGAACAGGCCGAAACCGAAGCACCAGCCCCGACCCAGTGCCTGACGAGGACTGAGGTCGCGCAGACCCAGGTAGAACAGCGCCAGGGCCACCAGCGCCAACGGCCAGATGTCGAATGGGGCGAGGGCGAAGGTGGTCAGCGCGCCAGCCACCACGGCCAGCAAGTTACCGGGCCAGCCGGGGGTGGTGATCCAGCGCATCTACATTCCTTAAAGCTGGGCTACGTTAGGTGCTTGAGTCAGGTGCTGGGTTACGCGCGTGAGACAGGGCTCAGACGCAGCAGGTGAATCCGGCGGCTGTCCGCGTTGAGAATCCGGAAACGGTACTCGCCGATTACTGTGATCTCGTTACGCTTGGGCAAATGCCCGAACGCACTCATCACCAGCCCGCCAACGGTATCGAATTCGTCATCGGAGAACTCGCTGTCGAAAAACTCGTTGAAGCTTTCGATGGGCGTCAGCGCCTTGACCAGGAAGTCACCGCTGGGCAGCGGTTTGATGTAGCTGTCTTCCTCGACGTCATGCTCGTCTTCGATGTCGCCGACGATTTGCTCCAACACGTCTTCAATCGTCACCAGGCCCGCAACACCGCCGTATTCGTCGATGACGATAGCCATGTGGTTGTGGTTGGCGCGGAATTCACGCAGCAGCACATTCAAGCGCTTTGATTCAGGCACGAACGTGGCAGGGCGCAGCAGGTTCTTGATATCGCCTTCGCCACCGTTCTCCTTGAGGATCAGGGGCAGCAGATCCTTGGCCAGCAACACGCCGAGGACGTCATCGTGGCTTTCGCCAATAACCGGATAGCGCGAGTGGGCCGCGTCGATCACCGCCGGCAGAAACTCCCGTGGGGTTTGCGAGGCCCTGATGCTGATCATCTGCGAGCGCGGAACCATGATGTCCCGAACCTGCAGGTCAGCCACCTGGATGGCGCCTTCGACGATGGCCAGCGCTTCGCTGTCCAGTAGCTTGTTCTGATGGGCTTCGCGCAGCAGCTCAAGCAGCTCCTGGCGGTTTTTCGGCTCATGGGCAAAAGCCTGGGTGAGCTTACCCAGCCATGACTTTTGCCCGTTGCTCGATCGATCTTCGCTCATAGCCCTTACTCGTTGTCCTTGCTGGGTGTTTCTGAATGTGGATGTTCTTCGCTGTCGTCGTCTGCATAGGGATCGGGATAGCCCAACTCCCCAAGCAACGTTCGTTCCAGCGCTTCCATTTCTTCGGCTTCCTCATCGTCGATATGGTCGAAACCCAACAGATGAAGGCAGCCATGAATAACCATGTGCGCCCAATGAGCGTCCAGCGCCTTGCCTTGTTCCTGTGCTTCGCGGGCGATGACAGGAGCGCAGATCACCAGATCGCCGAGCAGCGGGATGTCCAACATATCGTCGGGAACATCCGCAGGGAACGACAGCACATTGGTTGCGTAATCTTTGTGTCGCCAAGTGTGATTCAGCTCGCGGCCTTCGGTTTCATCCACCAGCCGGATGGTCAGCTCCGAATCAGCACTGCGCATGCGCAAGCCCATTTCGCACCAGAGGCGGAACTGGGCTTTGCTGGGTACGCTTGCTTCACTCGCCAGTTGCAAGTCCAGCTCAAGCATCGCGGCGGTATTCCCGTGACGAGTTCGCGGAAGCTGGCGGGTCGTCGCTGAAGCGGTCTTCGAAACGCTCGTAGGCCTCGACAATGCGCTGCACCAACGGGTGGCGAACCACATCCTTGGGCTTGAAGTGCGTAAAGCTGATGCCCGGCACGTCCTTGAGCACATCGATGACATGAGTCAGGCCGGACTTGGTGCCCTTGGGCAGGTCGACCTGAGTGATGTCGCCGGTGATCACGGCGGTTGAGCCAAAGCCGATCCGGGTCAGGAACATCTTCATCTGTTCGACGGTGGTGTTCTGGCTTTCGTCGAGGATGATGAAGCTGTTGTTCAGCGTCCGGCCGCGCATGTAGGCAAGCGGTGCCACTTCGATGACCTGTTTTTCGATCAGCTTGGCGACGTATTCGAAGCCGAGCATTTCGTACAGGGCGTCGTACAGCGGGCGCAGGTACGGGTCGATCTTCTGTGCCAGATCGCCGGGCAGGAAACCGAGTTTTTCACCCGCTTCGACCGCCGGTCGCACCAACAGGATGCGGCGGATCTGTTCACGCTCCAACGCGTCCACTGCGCAAGCCACTGCAAGATAGGTCTTGCCGGTGCCCGCAGGGCCAATGCCGAAGTTGATGTCGTTGCCGAGGATCTCTTTGACATAGCGCTGCTGATTCAGGCCGCGGGGGCGAATCATGCCTTTTTTGGTGCGCAGTGCCACGCCAGGATCGGCGGCAGGATGGTTGTCCAGCTCTTCGACGCCTGATTCCTGAAGGAACAGGTGGACCATATCCGGCGACAGCTCCGTACTCTTGGTTTCCCGGTACAGGCGGCGCAGCAGATTTTCGGCCGAAGTGGTTTGTTTGGGATCGCCAATCAGCTCGAACTGGTTTCCGCGATTGCGGATTTCGATGTTCAGGCGCTGTTCGATGAGGCGCAGATTCTCATCCAGCTGCCCGCACAGATTTGCGAAGCGATAGGCCTCGAAGGGTTCGAGGGTAAAACGAAGTGGTTCGACTTGTACGTTCAAGGTCGTTTTTAGCCGCCCTGGGGCAATTGAGGTGAAACGAAGGATAAACCCTGTGACCAGTGTGCGAAAGCTTTGACTTGATAAACGTTGTTCAATGGCATCCAGCGCTGACCCCGTGGGAGCGAGCTTGCTCGCGAAAGCGTCGGCGCAGACACCTGATTATTTCGACGCTTACTGCGCTGGCTTATCCATTCGCGAGCAAGCTCGCTCCCACTGGCGGCCAATCACTCAGTTCAGCAACGACCCCCGCAACGAGTGCGGCTGGGCATCATCGATGTGCACATCGGCGAATTGGCCGATCAGCTTGGGGTTGTCGCAGCGGAAATTGACGATCCGGTTGTTCTCGGTACGACCCTGCAATTCGCCTGGGTCTTTCTTGGAGTAATCGGTCACCAGAATTCGCTGGGTGCTGCCGACCATTTGTCGGCTTATTTCGAAACCCTGCTGATTCAGGCGATGTTGCAGTGCTGCCAGGCGTTCTTTCTTCAGCGCTTCCGGAGTGTCGTCTTTGAGATCGGCGGCTGGCGTGCCAGGACGCGGGCTGTAGACGAACGAGAAGGAGAAGTCGAAGCCCACGTCTTCGATCAGCTTCATGGTGTTTTCGAAATCTTTTTCGGTCTCGCCGGGGAAACCGACGATGAAGTCCGAACTGATGCTGATCCCCGGCACGGCGGCTTTCAGCTTGCGCAGCCGGGACTTGTACTCAAGGGTGGTGTGATTGCGCTTCATCGCCGCGAGAATCCGGTCCGAACCCGATTGCACCGGCAAATGCAGGTGTTTGACCAGCTCCGGTACTTCGGCGTGGGCCTGAATCAGACTGTCGGAAAACTCCAGCGGGTGCGAAGTGGTGTAGCGGATACGGTCGATACCGTCCACGGCGGCCACAACGCGGATCAGGTCGGCAAGATCAGCTGGGCGCCCGTCATGAGTTGTGGCGCGGTAGCCATTGACGTTCTGGCCCAGCAGCGTCACTTCCCGCACGCCGTTTTCCGCCAGGTGGATGACTTCGGCGACCACATCGTCGAAGGGCCGGCTGACTTCTTCGCCACGGGTGTAAGGTACGACGCAGAAGGTGCAGTACTTGCTGCAGCCTTCCATCACCGACACATAAGCGCTCGGACCATCCACGCGAGGCTCGGGCAGGTGGTCGAATTTTTCGATTTCCGGGAACGACACATCCACCTGAGGCAGGCGGGTAATGCGTGCGGCGTCAATCATTTCCGGCAGGCGGTGCAGGGTTTGCGGACCGAACACCACGTCGACGTAAGGGGCGCGATCACGAATCGCCGCGCCTTCCTGACTGGCCACGCAACCACCGACGGCAATCACCATTTCCGGATTGGCCAGTTTCAGTTCGCGCCAGCGGCCCAGTTGGGAATAGACCCGATCCTGAGCGCGCTCGCGGATCGAGCAGGTGTTGAGCAGGATGACGTCGGCATCTTCCGCACGAGCGGTGACTTCCAGGGCTTGATGTTCGCCCAGCAGATCGACCATGCGCGAGCTGTCGTACTCGTTCATCTGGCAACCGTGGGTTTCGATGTAAAGCTTCTTGGCCATGCGTCCGTCATCAGGTGGTTCAAAGAACCGCGCATTATAGTGGCGTGGGTCGCTGCTTCCTAGCGTCGTCTATCGAACGGGCATGCTATAGTTCGCGCCCCTCTTTTAAGCCCCCGATTCTTACCCGCCCTTTATGACCAAACGCGAAGCTCCAATCTACAAGGTGATTTTCCTCAACCAGGGCCAGGTGTTCGAGATGTACGCCAAGCAGATCTATCAAAGTGATCTGTGGGGTTTTCTGGAAGTGGAAGAATTCGTGTTCGGTGAGCGCACGACAGTCGTCGTAGATCCAAGCGAAGAGAAGCTCAAGGCGCAGTTCGAAGGTGTTGTGCGCAGCTTTGTGCCGATGCATTCGATTGTGCGCATCGACGAAGTCGAGCGGGTCGGTACGCCGAAAATCAGCGAAGCCCGTGGCACCAGCAACGTGATGCCATTTCCGATGCCGATGACGGATAAGTAGTTCTTCCGCCATCCGTGATTAGACTCATCAGCTTTTAGTCACTGCTGGTCCAGCTGCTGACCTCGGCAAAGCGTGACGCAAGATTCTGATTGGGCCGTTTCTCGCGCAAGGTTTTCACGGCTTGGCTCAGCCGTACCAGTTCAGCGCTGGGTTTGGCCCATTGCTCGAGCGGTAGCGGTTCCGACCAGCGTTGCATGGCGTCCGGTACCACCGCGCGGCCAATGCTTTTGATCCGGCGGATTTCCCATTCGGTGAGGTAGTTGGGCAGGGTCCAGAGGGTCAACACGTGGTACAGGTACCACCAGAACGGATAGAAGAAACCTACTTCGCGATTTTTGCGCCGCCGACGCATGCGCTCCCGCGCGTTGTAAAACGTATGCAGTCCTTCGTGAGGCGGATCGCCGGGGTTTTGCAGCTCCAGCGGGTCCTGGATTTCCTTGAGGCTGTGCACCTCGTATTCCATATACGCGCGAATCGCCTCCCAATTGCACACCGCCAGATCAAACCCACCGCAGAAAAACTCCAGGCTGTAATGCTCGTCGTGGGGCTGATGATAAAACCCCACGCCCATGGCGTAGCGGATATCCAGGCCGTACTGCGTGACGCTTCGGGCCTCTACGACCCAGGCTGACAGTGATTCCCACGGCACGAAGATGGGTTCGGAGTGGCCATGCGGGACGAAGCAGACTTCCCGGCGTTGGCGGTTGAAGCGGGTGGGGACGACTTCCTTGTATTTGAGGAGGTGGTGGAAGGTAATGGTGAGGTAGATGGTTAAGGTGACGGCGGCGAGCCAACCACCAACTTCAAGACCAAAGGGCATGTAATGCAGAGCATTTTGTGCCGCTTGATCAAATCCATCTCCCCAGGTAAGTGTGAGGAACCAAATGAATGCTGGAGCAAAAAGGCCAGAGAACCAAATAGCCCAGAAAGGTCCTCCTAGCGTCATCTGCCATCCGAAAACGGAAGGTAACCCTACACCCAAGTCCAGATAAATGTCGTTCACTTCACCGACTGCCTGCCCATAATCCTGGGGAGGCAGGTCGGTGGGTAACGGCAATGGCGCCAGATAAGTGACCTGACCCGTTGGGAAAGCCTCCAGTAGGCCGGCGAGGGGCGCGCGGTTCATAGATGGCGGGCCAGCAATCTCTTTTGCCATCTTATTTTTTCACCTCAGGCATGAGGTCTGGATTGATCTTGAAGTACTCGCATTGTTCTCCCGGTGGATCGAGGTCCACCGCCGGGAAGTCGCCGGTTTCGCCCAACGCCGGAAAGCGCACCTCATACACATTGGCTTCGTGTTGCCCTGTCGAAATGATGGGGCCCAGCTGGATTGAGAGCACGATGTCGGTATGACTGATCTGGTCCGCTCTGATAAGCCCGCGCACGTCGTCCAATTCCACAATCAGAGGATTGAGCTGTTTTATGTACAAACGGTCCTCCAGCGCTTCGTCCAAAGGCCTCCAGCGCTCCGGCGTTCGGTCCCGCCCCGTTTGCTCACGAACAACCTGATAGCCACCGATATTGAGCACGGCAGCGCTGGCATGACTTCCGACAGGTTTGGTCAGTTCGGCAGCGTACAACGTCGGGAAATGCAGCATGAACTGCCGAGTAGCGTTATCGCCGCCCATTATGATTTGCATCCGAGGGGCCTGGTAATGCGCGCGGAGTTCTTTGAGGTAATGCTCAAGAGGTAATGAAGCGCATAGGTCAGAATCCTGCCCTTGGCCCCATGGCGTGCTCAACAACCAGCGGTCGTGGCGGCTGAGATTATTGCGGTTGTAGTACCAACTGCCGGACAGCTCCAGCGCAGTAAACAAAATGCCCGCCACGTTAAATCGCAGGAACACCGTGGACAGGCGTGTGCCAGCCGCTGCCCAAGCTGCTATCCGGGCCGGGGAGTTGCGGGCTGTGGCCAGGACATTTTTGAAGGCAATACCTGTTTGTATTGCGCCATAAGTATTGCTGGCCAGAAAACCGCTGTTGCCGAGCATGCTGATCACAGCGCCTTTCTGTGCTTCGCTGTTCCCGTTACGTACCGCTTCTTGCCAGCTGTTGTGGGAGCTATTGAGACTCATGGCAGCAGCAACCATGCCCGCAGGATAACCGCCAACCCCAAGGGTAATATGCAATTTCCCCATCTGCACATGAACACCAAACAGCTCCGCTTTCTTCAGATTTTTCGCCAACTCTGCGGCATGGGCACCCAAGGCAGTATCGGCAATACCTTGTGCTGCGCCGAATCCAGCCGCAGCTGTTGCGAAGAAGCTGCTGGCAAAAGCTGTTAACTCCTTCGGTTTGTTTGATTCAGAAAATGTCTCCCTGCTGACCACCACCAAATTCACCACCTGCGCCACAAACACCAACAACCCGGCCCCATCCCCCAACAACCCGGCCTTGGGCGCCACCGTCACACCCTTGCGATAACTCTCCAGCACTGAACGCACCTCGCGATGCTGTTGCGCCGGAAACACCAACGCCAACCCCGGCTTGCCGGAGGATGCGGATTGAAGGTGCGTCGAATCACTAGGCAGATCAGCTACGGGGCTCATGGCCTTGGCCAGTTGTTGTTCCAGTTCGCTCAAGGACAGTTGAGTGGTCTGGCGTCGTTCCTTGAACCAGTCTGCATCGGGACTGCGGTGCCAGTTAGGATCCTGAGCTTTGCGATGCCGAGTGATATTAGTCAGATAGCGCAGTCGCTCACGATGCTCCTGCACGGCCTGAACGGTCTTGCCAAGGTTTTGCAGGTCTTCGGCGCTGGCGATCTGGAAGGTCACGTTCTCGCGCCGTGCGGCGTCGAGGATCGCCACGCCCGCTGCCTTGGGCAGGCTGCGAAACAGCGCGTCCATGTCCGGTAGCTGGCCTTTTTCCATCTGCTGCAAAAAGGCCTGCACCGCTTGTTGGATGCCCATTTGCAGCGCCGGGGCGAGCGTGCCCCAAGCGGCGCTGACATTGACCTGGGTCGCAGGCGACACACGCTCAAGGTCGAGCACCAGGCCAGCGCCCCATTGTTTGAGGCGCTCCATCCAGTCAGGGGCATCCTTGAGCAACAGCCAACCCGCGTTGGTGAAAACGGCAAACTGTACAGCCAGTTCGGTCTGCGCACTCAGCGGCGCGGCATAGAACATCGGCCTGGACATGGCCGGGTTGAGGTTGAGCCAGACCAGCACCGAATCAACGGCTTTGTCGCTGCGGCAGATGTCTTTCAGGCAGGCGTATTCGGTGAGCAGAGCATGGTCGACTTGCTCGCTGTCTTCGATGTCGTAGTACCAGATGGCGCGGTGCAGGCGGTTCTTGATCAGCAGATCAATGCGATCCTGGGTGATTTTTTCCAGCAACTCGTTCAGCGGCTGCAGCACCGTCCGTTGCTGCTTGAGAAAGGCGTCCATGCGCGGGCGATCGATCAGGTCGTTGATGCCGCGCTGGCCGAATTTAGCGCCGTAGAGGGCGTCCTTGGTGGGCTTGTCCATCTGGCGATAAAGCTTCCAGAGGGTTTGACGGTGTCGGGCGATGAATGCCGGGCTGGTGCCGACGAAGCGTTGTTCCAGTTGATATTGCTGAATGGTATTGGCTCGCGCTTCGATGCCGTCGTCCATGCTCAGCCGATCGGGTTTGGCTTGTTCGAGGCGTTCCTGCAGGTCGGAGGGAGGGTTGGGGTCATTGAAGTAGGCACCAGCCTCTCGCCGGTTGTCCTGGCTCATGACCTCTCGCAAGGTCTTGCGGGTCTGGCTACGTTCGGGTTCGGGCAGGGTATCCAGATCATCCAGCAAGGCCTTGAGCGCACGATCTTTTTTCCCCCGTTCGCTCAGGTCTGCGTCATTGATCTGGGTGATGGATTCGATGTAGCACCCCAGCAAGTAATCGCGCTCGACCACGCCGTTCTGACTCTGCGCCCATGTTTCGATCTGGCCCACCACCTGATCCTGATGCTGGGCCAAATCACGCATCACGCCGACGTCATCGCGCACCGCCAGAAACAGGAAATCACGCTTGTGCTCAGCCGTGACCTGGCTGGCGAACTCTTCCAGGATGGTCTGCCGGTACAGCGGGGCGTGCTCCCAGGCGTAGGGAATCTCGGGGCTTGTATCGCCCGGCTTGTCCGCCCAGCTGGCGCTGGTTTCGGCAAGCCAGACGGCCATGGGGCGGTCGTCGAACAGATCCACGCCCTTGCCGTACTGGACGTTGTCGAAGCTCACCCGCTGCATGAAATACTCACGCTCGGCCGCCACTTTCATGACCTGAGCGCATTTGAACGCCGTCCACTGCACTTCGGAAAAGGCCACGTGCAGCACGCTACGCCGAGAAAACACCAGCGCCGGTTCGTTTTCGAGCACGCAATCGCGTGTGTTGCTGCTGACGTCGTCACCCTTGAACAGCAGGGCCACCACTGAGCCGTCCTGCGTCTTGTACTCGTGGAGCAAACCCGTCGAACTGTCGATGACGTACAAAAAACCATCGCGGATCAGGCGAAACCCCAGTGGGCGGGATTGCAGCTTGTATGGCATCGCCAGCTCAAGGGATGGATCAAGGTCTTCGACCCGGCCATAACGCACCGGCAGCAATTGCAGGGTCTGCATCATCAGCGGACACATACCTTCCGCATCAAGGGGGTCATTGCTTTTGGATTTGGCGATGAGGTTAGCCATGTGACCGCGTGGGGTCTGGCAGTTGTCAGGCATCGTAGGCTCCTTGCCAGAGTGGGCGGACGGCCCTTGGCGAAGGCGCAAGGTTGGCGGATGAGAACCGCCCGCTCAATGCAGGGAAGGGGGTTTGGGAAGGGTCCTACAAGAATTGTCTAAGCCGGTCCTACGGTATAGAACTCGTAGGAGCAGCCGCGAGGGGATATGAATCCGGCAAGGACGCGTTGGATGTAACGGCCTCTCGCGGCTAAAGCCGCTCCTACGAATGTGGCGGGTTCCTAGGGGTTGCTTTAGCCATCGATCAAGCGCAACTCCCACAACTACGGGCCGATATGGCACACTTCGCCCCTTGAACCCCGAGGTGTTTGCCCGGTTTTATTCGCGCTGTGGGTTTTCTACGTTTTTATATTGGTACGCCTGTCCCATGTCGTGGGTTCGGCGCGCCGTCGAGCAGGTCGAAACCTGCATTGATCAATAAGAGAGGAACGACCGTGCACAACGTCGTCATCAGCGGCACAGGCCTGTACACCCCGGCCGACAGCATTTCCAACGAAGAGCTGGTGCAGTCTTTCAACACTTACGTTGCTCAATTCAACAGCGAAAACGCCGACGCCATCGCGCGCGGTGAGGTGCAGGCGCTGACCGAGTCCAACGCAGCTTTTATCGAGAAAGCCTCCGGCATCAAAAGCCGTTTTGTCATGGACAAGGCCGGCATCCTCGACCCGCAGCGTATGAAGCCGCGTTTGCCGGAGCGCTCCAACGACGAGTGGTCGATTCTCTGTCAGATGGGCGTCGCTGCTGCCGAGCAGGCCTTGCAGCGCGCCGGCAAGACGGCCGCTGATGTCGATGGGGTCATTGTTGCGTGCTCCAACCTGCAACGGGCTTACCCGGCTATATCCATCGAAATTCAAGCGGCGCTGGGCATTCAGGGTTTTGGCTATGACATGAACGTTGCCTGTTCATCGGCGACGTTTGGTATCCAGGCGGCAAGCAACAGCGTGCAACTGGGTCAGGCCCGTGCCTTGCTGGTGATCAGCCCGGAGATCTGCACCGGCCACCTGAATTTCCGCGACCGTGACAGCCATTTCATCTTTGGTGATGCGGCCACTGCGGTGCTGGTGGAACGCGCCGATCTGGCCACGTCGCCTTATCAGTTCGATATCGTCAGCAGTAAATTGCTGACCAGCTTCTCCAACAACATCCGTAATAACTTCGGCTTCCTCAATCGTGCCTCGGATGAAGGCGAGGGCGCGGCGGACAAACTCTTCGTGCAGGAAGGCCGCAAGGTGTTCCGCGAAGTGTGCCCAATGGTGGCTGATCTGGTTGGCACACACCTTGAGGAAAACCGCCTGAACGTCGCCGATGTGCAACGCTTCTGGCTGCATCAGGCGAACCTGAGCATGAACCACCTGATCGTCAAGAAGCTGCTGGGGCGTGAGGCCACGATTGAAGAGGCGCCAGTAATCCTCGACACGTACGCCAATACCAGTTCGGCGGGTTCGGTGATTGCCCTGCACAAATACCAGGATGATTTGCCCACCGGTGCCTTGGGCGTATTGAGTTCGTTTGGTGCCGGTTATTCCATTGGCAGCGTGATTCTGCGCAAGCGTTGAATCCACAGTGACGGTGCATTTGTGGGAGCGACCGGGGTGGCGCTCCACCTTGATTGCGAAGACCTTATTTCAGCTTCTGAGAAATGTGCTGATGTACTGGCCCTTTCGCAAGCAAGCTTGCTCCAACAGGGGTGTATTCCAAGAGCAGGTTTCTGCATCGGGTGTTATCCCGCTATGTCACATCTCGCTGGCGGATAAATACCGTGAATGGCTCCTTAGCCTTTCACGGTACATCCGATGTCTTCTATAGATTCACCTGACGTTACCCCCTTCGGCACTGACCACGCTAACCTCGAATTCCTCAAGACCCGGCTCCCGGCCTGGTATCTCAACGCGCCGAAGCCACTGCGGGTTGCTTTGCACCAAAGCCAGCTCAAAAGTCAGTTGTCCCGGCAAATCGTCGAGCCAATTCGCAGCCAGTTGAACTCCATCGAGAGCTTTGCCACGCCGCTGTTGACCCAGGCCTTGTTCGATCGCTTCAAGTTACGCCTGGACGTGACCGCCAATCAGCTGGTGACCATGCGCCACGATGATTATGTGTTGCTGCGAGTTCGCACCCCGCTCAAGCAAACGCTGTTGCAAGCCGCGTTGCAGAACTTCGAAGCTGCCGAAACCGTATCTGGAAGCTTTAACAGCGGTTCGGCCCTGTTGCCTGTAGATGGGCTGCACACCCAGTTGATCTGGGGGCCGGAGTTCAGAAACTGGATCCCGCGCTTTCGTTATCGCTACAGCGGCGTCTTTGAGATCAAGCCCGAACAGTTCGCTCAGTTGGCTCGGACGCTGGACCTGGGTCGCCAGTATCAGGCTCATCTGGACAGCGTGTTCAAACCGCTCAATTCGTCCGGTCAGCCCGATGCCCAGGCGGCCAGGGACGTCGCCAGCGCCTTCATGAACAGTGAGCGCGACGCCATTGAAGTGCTCGCGCATATCGCCCGCATGAAGAACGACATCAGCGGCGACGTCTACGCCCTGTTGCTGGAGTTGGTCCTGCCCACCGGCAACCCCCGCTGGCATGGCACGCCCCTGCGATATCGGCAGTTGCATATGCTCGATACCTTTGCCTTCGCCGGCAGTAGTCTGGCGGGAGCATTGCTTATTGAGCCTGACCTGGAGAGTGATGACTTGCCGTGTGTGGTCTACATGCCGGGCGAACCGATCACGCCGATCAAGGAATATGAATCCTTTACCGCATTCACCGATGAGTTACGCGACCGGTTGGCCAGCAGGCGGTATCAGCAATATTTCCAGCGCTTTGTCAGTCTGGAGCAGAGTCAGCTGTTTTTCGCCAAACTCAACGAGCGCCTGAATATACGACCGGCGCCCGGTACTGAACGTGCTATTTGGCCGATTTACATCTACGACCATAGCGCCGAGCTTTACCTGCAAAAGCGCGAAATCGACAAGCCGGTATTCGAGTTCCTGTACGAGCAACTGGTCAGCAAGACTTATCAGGACTCGCGAGTGATCGCCGTGCCCACCAGCGACGAAGATCGCAAAAGCCGGCTCAAGCGCTGGCAAGCCTTCGAGTCGGCAGGCTTGGACTTGTTGATGGTGGCCGGTTTCTTCGTCCCGGTGCTGGGCACGGTGATGGCGGTGGTTGCCGCTGGCCAGATGTTGCACGAGGCATTCGTGGCGGTGGAAGACTGGACGCACGGCGAAACCCAGGAGGCGCTCAATCATGTGTTCGCCATTGGCGAGAACCTCGCCGCCATGGCTGCGCTGGGCGCGGCGGTGCATGTTGCGCCCCGTGTCCTGCCGTCGCCGTTCATTGAAAGCCTCAGCCCGGTACGCCTGCGCAATGGTTTGACTCGTTTATGGAAGCCTGACCTGACACGGTTCGAGCAGAAGGGTGCGCTGCCGTCGTGGGTCCCGGCGGATGTTCAGGGACGGATCACGCTGGAGGGTAAAAGCTGGCTGCCACTGGATGGCAAGCTTTACCGTATGGAATTTGATCCCACGGTCAAAAAATGGCGGATAAGGCATCCCTCGGACCCAGAGCTGCATTCACCCCTGCTCGAGCATAACGGCCTCGGCGCCTGGCGCCATGAAGGGGAGAACCCCATGGCCTGGGATGAGGTGAAAGCCTTCAAGCGCCTCAGTGCCGATCATCAGCAATTTACCGATCAACAAGTCCAGCGCGTCATGCGCATCACCGGCGCGGACGAGGGCCTGTTGCGTCAGGTGCATGTGGAAAATCTGCCACCCCCGGCGCTACTCCGGGATACTGCCCTGCGCTTTCTCATCGAGCAGCAGGTCGACGAGTTCATCAGCCTGATGAGCCGTAACGAGCTGGATCAGCTGGACGTGGTGCGGGTTGAGCCTTTCCTGAAGCGGCTGGTTTCAACTCCGCGCTGGCCGCAGACCCGGGCATTGAGCCTGCTCGATGCCGGAGGTGACGAGCTGCTGCGCTGGAACGAGTCGCCGCTGACAACCGACACAATCCGGCTGACTTACACCCGCGGCAACATGAGGCCACTGCTCGAATCGCTACTCGATGACCTGAGTGAAGGCCAGATCAACACGTTGCTGGACGCACCGGTCACGGGCAATGCTGCGCAGGTTGAAAGTCTGGCCAAGCTCCTGTCAGAGTTGGCCGAGTCAACTAAAGGTCAGCTTCTTGAGGAGCTTTACCGACTGGGCAATCAAACGCAGCAGTCATGGGGCAAGTTGATTCGCCGAGACTTTCCCAGCCTGCCGGATGGTGTCGCACTGGAGCTGATTAGAGGTGCCAGCGTGGCGCAGCGCCAGCGGATGACCGCATCCGGACGTATTCCGCTACCCATCGCCGAGAAGGCCCGCGAGTATCAGCAGCAGCTGCGACTCAACCGGGCCAACGAGGGTTTTTACCTGAAGGCCGCCGACAACCCGGACACCTGCAAAGCAGCGCTTGGTCTGCTGTCGAGCTTGCCGGGCTGGCCCGCTGACGTTGCCATTGAAGTGCGCGGAGGCTCTTTCGATGGTCCGCGACTGGACGCGGTGGGCAACAGCCAGAGTGCCCGGACCTGTCAGGTCATGGTCAAGACCGATACTGGCTATCAACCCTTTGATCATAGTGGCAACCCGGTGGGGCCCAACGGTCAGTCATTCTTCAGCGCATTGCTGCACGTGCTACCCGAAGCCGAGCGCGGTGCCATGGGCCTGTCGGCTCAGCCTTCGGTGCACGAGTTGCAGGTATTGCTGGGAGATTACGCTGTCACTCAGCGGGGTAAAGTGGCGCGGATTCTGGATATGCAAAAGATCAAACCGGGCTTCATCTGGCCGCAGCGGCTTGCTGATGGACGTGTGGGTTATCCCATGAGCGGTCGCTTGCGTCGTCTGTTCAACCGGTTGCGTTCCGGCGCGTCCGACTACTCTCCGGAAATGGCCATCAAGGAGTTGTATCCAGGCTTTATCGACGCCGAAGTCCAGTCCGTTCTCAGTCAGTTGAGGGCCGAGCACACGGGTGCTGCCTGGGAGTTCAATGCTTTTGCCAGAGCGAGGCTCAAAACTCTGGCCAAGGAGTACAGCGAGCTGGAAGGCGTACTTGATGAGTGGCTGGAAGAAGCGTCTGACGCCATGGAACAGGAGTTTGATGAAAGTGGCTTCGAGGCCAAGAGCTGGGCCGCCGTGCGCATCAAACTCTGCTGGAAAAGAATGAGCATGCGCCGTTACGACGACTCGGGTGAGTTTCTTGGCTATGAGCTGGACCTGAGTGACCTGTCGATCGAGTCGCTGCCTGATTTGCAGATGAGTTTCGATCACGTAGGCGTGTTGCGCGCGCAGCGGCTTCAATTGACGGCCTCGCATGCCGAGCACCTGCTGGCACGGTTTACCAATCTGCGTCGGCTGGAACTGGACGACAACCTGCTGTCCTCAGTGCCTGCCGCGCTGGGGCAATGCACGCTGCTGGAGCGTTTGTCCTTGAGGGACAACCCGCTGGCGCTGGATGCCGCATCCGCACAGCATCTCAACAATCTGACATCCCTGCGGATGTTGACCCTGGATCGTTGCCCCATTGGCGCGCTATTGGATGTCAGTGCATTCGGCCAGCTGACGGTGCTGAGCGCACGCGGCACGGGCATCGAGGGCATACCGAGTGGGCTGTGGAGTCGCCCGCATCTGCGCGAGGCCGATTTGCGCAACAATCAGATTGCCGGGCTCTCCGAGGCCACGCTGGAAAACCTCAGCCGCGCCACGGTTAGGGTCCAATTGCACGATAACCCGCTGGATCAAGCCAGCCTGGTGCGCGCTGAGCTTTTGCTCAACGACACGGCCAGGGCGCGGATCGGTATCAGCGATGTCAGGGCTCACGCCGAACCCTCGCCTGCCGTCAGCGAAATGTGGATGGCGCAGATGACCGAGCTCAACCAGCAAGCAAGGCGCATCCGCTGGGACGACCTGGAGGCCGAGCCTGACTCCGGGGATTTTTTTTCGCGTGCTCCATGACTTGACCCAGAGCTCGGATTTCGCCAACTACCGGCAGGACCTTACCCGCCGGGTCTGGGCAGTGCTCGATGCCATCGCCGATAACCAGGCGTTACGTGAGGAGTTGTACTCTCTGGCCGCTCATCCGCAGACCTGTGGCGATGGCATCGCGCTGGTGTTCAGCGACCTGGAGCTGCATGTGCGTATCTTCAATATTCTTGCCGCTCCGGAAACCGCCGGGCATTCGATCCAGATGTTCAAACTGGCCAGAGGCCTGGCGCGGCTGGATGAGGTGGAAAAAATCGCTCTGGAAAATATCGGGGTCCGTGAAATGCTGGGCGAGACGGTGGATCACGTGGAGGTGCGCGTCGCCTATCGAATCGGTCTGGCGCAACGGTTGAAGCTGCCCGAGCAGATTCAGAGCATGGTGTTCAGTGCGCTGGCGCGGGTGTCAAAGGCCATGCTGGTGGACGCAGAAAAACGGGTGCTGGCTCTGGAATCGCGGCCCGAATTTTTGCAGGGGCTGGTTGCCCGGGACTTCTGGTCGCAGTTTCTCGAAGGACGCTTTGCCGAGGAATTTTCAGTCATCAACGCGCCATTTCATGAGCGGCTGGACGGGTTATGGGCAGGTGATAAAGCCAGGCTCACCGACGGGGAATACCTGCAGCAGATTGCCGACATACAGCGTGCCCGAGAAGCGGCGGTACAGAGCCATGCGCTGCGATTGACTCACGATATTGCGTTGGAAGTAGCCAGCGTGGAATCGCCTCCTGGAGATATGAAATCACTCGCTGGGTGAGTACAACGTTACCGCGGTGGGCCTGACTCATCGCGGCGTCTGAATCGCGGGCAAGCACCGCTCCCACAGGGGATTGCGGTTTCTGTTGGCGCCGGGCTCGCCCGCGAAGAGCGGTGACGCGGTGGGCCTGATCCACCGCAGCGTCTGAATCGCGGGCAAGCCTCGCTCCAACGGGATTGCGGTTTTTTTTCGAGCCGGGCTTGCCCGCGAAGAGCGGTGACGCGGTGGGCCTGATCCACCGCAGCGTCTGAATCGCGGGCAAGCCTCGCTCCAACGGGATTGCGGTTTCTGTTGGAGCCGGGCTTGCCCGCGAAGAGCGGTGACGCGGTGGGTCTGATCCACCGCAGCGTCTGAATCGCGGGCAAGCACCGCTCCCACAGGGGATTGCGGTTTCTGTTGGAGCCGGGCTTGCCCGCGAAGAGCGGTGACGCGGTGGGTCTGATCCACCGCAGCGTCTGAATCGCGGGCAAGCACCGCTGCCACAGGGGATTGCGGAGGACGGTGACGCGGTGGGCATGTTCGAGTCGGATATTGGTCAAAAACCCTTGATGTCATATCCGGCTATTACACCCGGCCGCGATCAGCTCAATACCTTGTATGGCTTCTTCCATGCAACACAAGGTACCCAAAATGTCTGTCGAAGAATCTGCGCCACGCAGCGACGCCATGCCCTTTGATTCCGGCCATTTGAATCACGAGTTTCTCAAGAAGCGTCTCCCGGCCTGGCTCTACAACGCCCCCCGGGCATCGCGCGATGCGTTGCGCAAAAGTCTGCTGTACAGCCAGTTTTCCCGTCGTGCCGTGGAACCGTTGCGCACTCGGCTGGTTCCCGTCGAGCAGTTTGCCAAGCCCTTGCTGGAGCAGGCGTTGTACAAACGCTTCGGCGTTCAGCTGGACGTCAATGCCAACCAACTGGTGACGATGCGTTACGAAGAGGCGGTATCGATTCGTCGGCTGACCCCGTACAAGCAAACCTTGCTGCAAGCCGCGCTGCAGAACTTTCAAGAAGCCGAAGCCAGCCCTGGTTATTTCAAGCCAGGTTCTGCGCTGTTGCCTGTCGATGGCCTGCAACTGCAACTGGTCGAGGGCACGGGTACCGGGGGCAGGGCACCGCATTTCAGGTATGAGTATCGCGGGATACTCGGTATCAAGCCGGAGCAGTTCGCCGAACTCTGTCATGGCCTGGATCTGGGGGGTAAATATCAGGCTCATCTGGACGGCGTTTTCAAACCCGCCTGCGCAGCAGGTCAGGCCGAGGCGGTGGCCACGGCTTTCATGAACAGTGAGCGTGATGCGTTGGAGGTATTGGCGCACATCGCAATGATGAAAAAGCACATCAGTACTGCCGCTTACCAAATGCTCCTGCAGCTGGTGAAAACCAATGGAAAACCGCTCTGGGACGCGCAGCCGGTGCGTTATGGCCAATTGCACATGCTGGGTGACCGAACCTTCGAAGGCAGCATTCTGTATGGCGCATTGCTGATCGAGCTGGACATCCCCGGCGTCGAGAATGGCCCTTGCGTGGTGTACATGCCCGCCGAACCCGAGCATCCGCTCAAGGAATATCCGTCGCTGATGGCGCTGTTGGTAGTGCTGCGCCGCAAGCTGGTGGACAAAACCTACCAGCAGTATTTCCGCCGTTTCGTCAGCCTGCGTCATAGCCATCGGTTTTTCACCCGCCTCAACGAGCGTCTTACCCCGCTAACGCGCAGGGAGGACAGCAGCCTGTTGAAGCCGCTGTACGAACATCGTTTCGATCCGGCCGCTGATCTTGAGTTGCAGGCGTATGACATCGGCAAGCCACCCTTCGAGATGTTGTACGAGCACCTGCGCAGCAAGACGTGTGACGATGCGCGGGTGATTGCGGTGCCTTCCCGCGATGAAGACCAAAAGGCTCGCGAGCAGAGGCTACAGGGCTTCGAAGCCCTCGGCCTGAACCTGCTCAATGCCATGGGCTTTTTCGTACCCGTACTGGGAGAAATCATGAGTGTGGTGGCGGCCGGGCAGCTGCTGCATGAATTCTTTGTTGCCGTCGAAGAATGGGACCACGGGGATCTCAACGAAGCCTTTGATCACCTCTTCGACATCGCTGAAAACCTTGCCGGCGCTGCTGTGCTGGGGGCGGCTGTGGGTGTCAGACCTGCGCCAGAACCTTCTGTATTTGTCGAAAGCCTGCGGCAGCTCAGCTTGAGCAATGGCCGTATTCGGCTCTGGAAGCCTGCGCTGAACCCCTTCGGTCATGGCGTTGAATTACCGGCGTGGCTGCCTGCCGATGCTCATGGACGGATTAAAATGCAGGGCCAACTCTGGCTGCCGCTGGGGGATCGATTCTATCGGATCGAGCTCGATACCAATGTGCAGCAATGGCGCATCAAGCATCCTCGCGGCACCCAGCCTTACTCGCCGGTGATTGAACACCATGGTGCCGGAGCGTGGCGCTGTGAAGTCGAGAATCCGCTGGGCTGGGATGAAGCAACGGCGTTCAAACGCCTGGGTTCAGCCGAGCAATCCCTGACCCATGAAGGCATGCAGAAGGTGCTGAACATCACCGGTGCCGACGAAGCCCTGATGCGTCAGGTTCATGTGCAGAACCTCAAATCACCTGCATTGCTCCACGATTGTGCTCAACGTCTGGCAATTGATGAGCAGATCGACCGTATTATCCTGGCGCTGGAAGGGGGGCATCATTACCAGGTGGGCACGGCGCACATCGACCCCTGGCTCAACCTGCTGATCCGGTCGCCACGCTGGCCGACAGGGCGCCAGCTGCGTCTTCTGGATGAGCAGGGCGGCGAGCTGGTGCGTCTGGGTTCCAAAGCCGGGATGGTCTTGCCCGCCATCGACCTCATCTGGCAGCCGGGCAGCCTGGATGCTCTGTTGGGGACTGTGCTCGATGGGCTTCAAGCTCATGAGATGGACACTTTGATCGGTGCCGGCACAGCGCAAAAAAACGCTCGGATTCAACGTCTGGCCGACTACCTGACCCAGCGTGCCGAGCTTGAGCGTGCGCAACTGTTCGACGATATCTATGCCGCGCAGAACAGCTCCTCCAACCCGCATGTCAATCTGCTGCGCCGGGATTTTCCGGCGCTGCCCGTTGCGGTTGCCGAAGAACTAATCAGCTCCGCCAACACCGTGCAACTGCAGCGCATGGAGCAAGCCGCCCGGCTGCCCCTGGAAATCGCCGAGCATGCTCGGGAGTATTTGCAGCAGCTTCGGGTCAACCGGGCCAACGAAGGTTTTTACCTCAACACTACGAACAACCCGGATACCTTCACCGTAGGGCTGCGATTGCTGGAGCAGCTACCGGCCTGGCCGGACAGCGTGGCCATCGAGGTGCGTCAGGACAGCGTCGCTGGCGAGTTGCTGGACAGCATTGGCGATCCCCAGACCGCTGAAGTACGACAAACAATCATCAAAACCCAGGATGGCTATCAGTGCCAAGGCGACGAAGGCCAGCCAGATGCGCTGTTTTTCACTGCGTTGTCACAGGCACTCCCAGCGTCGGTGCGCGGTCAGGTTGGTCTGTCGTCCACCGCGCGCGAGCAGGATTTACGACTTTTACTGGGCGAACTGGCCGTCAATCAGCGCGGCGCGGTGGCAAAAATCCTCAAGCTGCAAGCCATCAAGCCAGGTTTTAAATGGCCATTGCGTCTCGCCGATGGTCGAGTGGGCTATCCACTGAGCGGCCGGTTGCGAGGCATGTTCAACCGGCTCGGCTTGCGCGCCCCGCGTTACAACCCGGAGCTGGCGGTTAAAAGTCTGTTTCCCAGCTTTACCGACGAGGAGGTGAGCGCGTTTCTGTTCGAGTTGCGCCGGGAGTACGTCGGGGCGGCGGCGTACCTGAACCGTTTCCTGCGCCTGCGCCTCGAAAGCCTGGCTGACGAATATCAGGCAATGGATACGGAGCTGTCCTTATGGATCGCTGAAGCGCCGACTCCATCGTTGATGCGCTCGGCCCGACAGGTGGCGGCGGATCGGCTGCGTCGGTGCTGGACCCGCACAGGCACCACAATGCACGGCGACGGTGGGGAAGTGCTCGGCTACAGCCTGGACTTGAGCGATCTGTCGATGGGGCGATTGCCGACCATTACCGCCCGCTTTGACCATGTCGCCTTTCTGACCCTGAAGAACACCTACGTGACGGCAGCCCAGGCCGAGGCGTTTCTCAATCTGTTCAGCAGGCTGACCTACCTGAGTCTGCAACGTAATCATCTGCTCACCGTGCCGCCAGCCATTGGCAGAATGCATCGCCTCAAGCGTTTATGGCTGAGCAATAACCCGCTGACCCTGGATGTCGAGGGTATTGGACATTTGCAGCGCCTGCGTCGCTTGCGCTTCCTGGATCTGAGTTACTGCCAGGTGGGTCCTGAGCTGAATCTGGTCGGACTCAATCCGCTGCGCAGTCTTCTGCTGCGCTCTACCGGCATCAATCGGGTGCCGGACTGGATCTGGGGCTGGCACGAGCTGACTGACCTGGACCTGCGCGACAACCAGATTACCGCGATCTCACCGGGCGTCCTGCAGCGTTTTGATCGCTACGGAATGCACGTGCAACTGCATGACAATCCATTCAATGAACTGACGTTACGCCAGGCTCGAACCTATTTGAGCGACTACTCAAGGACGCGCCTGGGCCTGAGTGAAACCCGGCCAAATGCTCCGGTGCTGCTGCCCCCGGGAATGCCATGGTTCATCAGTGTGGATAATGAAATCCTCCCGCCGCGGCTCCAGCAATGGCGCGATCTGGCAGCGGAACCGGAGTCCGCTGATTTTTTCCAGACGTTGAGCAGCCTGTCCACGTCCGCTGACTTCGCCCATCACCGCCGGATGCTCACCGAGCGCGTGTGGAACGTGCTGGATGCCGCCTCAGTCAATACGCAGCTGCGTCAGGAACTGTTCGCCCTGGCGGCCCATCCACGCACCTGCGGTGACGGGGTCAGTATTGTTTTTGGCGAGCTGGAAATTCATGCGCTGGTCTTTGACATCAAGTCCTCGACGCCACAGACCCGGCAACCGGGCCAGATGTTCAGGCTGGCCAGGAGTCTTGAACGGCTTGATCAAGTGGAAAAGATCGCCCAGGAAGACATCGTCGCGCGATTGATGAAGAGCGAGGCAGTCGATCAGGCTGAAGTCAGGTTGGGATATCGAGTGGGCCTGGCCAAGCTGCTGGATTTGCCGGCTCAGCCGCGCAGCATGTTGTTCAGCAATCTGTCAGGGGTCGGCCGGGAGAAGCTTGCGGCCGCGCAGCAGCGGATCCTCGCCAGAGAGCGCACGCCGGCATTCTGGCAATCGCTGATCGAGCGTGAGTTCTGGATGGAGTACCTGGAAGAACACTTCGCGGCGCGCTTTGAGCCGGTGAAGGCGCCTTTTGTCGAACGGCTGCTGGCGCTGGATAGCAGCAACGAACAGCAATACCTGGATCAGGTGAGCACCATCAGCCAGGAACGGCGTGAAGCGGTTAAGGGGTTGGCGATCAGCTTGTCAGAGGCGGTTGCGGATGAGGTGTTGGAGGAGGGGGCGTAAATTCAGGCAGGAGCGCCGCAGAATCTGTGGGAGCAAGCTTGCTTGCGAAGGCGGTATCAGGGCTTGAAGAGATATGTGGGACGATCCGGAATCCTTCGCGAGCAAGCTCGCTCCCACGGGCTCCGGGTGGGCTGCACGCTCTTACAAACAAAAAAGCCCGACGCTGAACTGGCGGCGGATGATGGGGATCCGCCAGGTCGATATCGGGCTTCGCAGCTGCAAGCTCCAAGCTCCAAGCTGCAAGCCAGATTGCTTTTAACTTGCAGCTTGTGGCTAGAAGCTTACCGCTGCTCCCTTAGAACTTAGCTTCTACGTCCAGCTGCAGGGTGTTGGCATCAGCATCACGCTGGCTGGCAACGGCGTAGTCAGCCTTGGTCAGGAAGTAAGTGGCGCCGACCGAGAAGTTCTTGTCGATTTCGTAACCGACCTTGATCTTGTGGCCACGCGAACCGGTGGTGCCGTTGGCGAAGTCAGAGTCGGTGAAGGCGCCAACCACTGCGTTACGCTGGGTATCGCGATAGTTGTAGTCCAGACCGAAACCGAACACCTTGGTTTTCACACCGGCCAACCAGGCAGTGTCCTGATCATCCGTGCTGTCATTGTTGACCACATACTGACCGTACAGCGCCAGTGGCAGGCCGAGACCGCTGATATCAATCTGACCAAAACCTTCATACAGACGGAACTGATTGGTGGTGTTGCCATTGACGCGCAGGGCGGCGCTGTCCTTGTCGTTGTCGAAGGCGTAAACGCTACCGCCCACGGTTACTTTCAGGTTGTCGGTCGGTGCGAATTTCGCGCCCAACTGGCCCGCGGTCATGCTCAGGTCGTGACGGAACTGCGTACCTTCGCCGTCGATGTTGTCTTTGAGGGTGTAATAGCCAGCGCTACCGAACAGCTCGGATTTGCCGCCCAGCGGGATGCTGTAAGTCGAAGCCAGACCTTCCGGGTTGATGTCGCCGTCCCAGATCACGTCGCCCATGCTGACCCAAGGCTGATTCATCTTGCCGCCGATCACATGCAGGTTTTTCACCGCAGTCGGGGCGTAGTCGATGTAGCCCAGATCCAGCCACAGGTCTTTCTTGACGAAGTAGCCGTCCAGATCCTGGTTGGTGGAGCGTGCGTCGCTGCTGCCGCCGGTAGCGATACGGATACCGGTGCTTACCTGCGGGTTGATTTCGGTGTAGGCACCCAGACGAGCGCGGATACGCTGGCGATCTTTGTCCTGGCTGTTGCTCTGGCCATCAATGTTGATGGTTTCCTGACGAACACGGACGTCACCTTTGAACTGAGTCTTGGCGGCCCAGGCGATTTTCTTTTCGAACTCGCTCTGAGTGGCCGATTTACTGTTCTGCACGTCTGCCAGTGCTTGTTTCTGTGCTGCCTGGTCTTTTGCCAGTTCGGTTTGCAGTTCGTTGTACTGAGCGGCGTTGATCGAACCGTTAGCCTTGAGCATGTCCAGCAGTTTGGCGTCGACTGCGGCATTGGCCGGGACACTCATGGCCAGAACCAGACCACCACAAAGGGCGGCGGCAGTACGTGTAGAAACAAGACGCATAGTGAACTCCATATCTCGGTTTGGGATGACCGCAGGCCATCCGGCAAATCCGCCCCACAGGCAGGGCGCTTTGGGGGTTAGTACCCCCGGTTCTAAAAACTGGCGCCAGTATCGCTGGGGGTTATTACAGAAAAGTGGCAGTGCAATTGCACGTCGATGACAATGCAACTTTCGCCAAGAAGTGCGGTCCAGAGCCTCGCCGCAACAATTCGGGAGAACCCTCGGGAGACCCTGCTTCAGCGAAGAACGCAGCCTGGCAGGCGACAAGCCTTCAGCGGCGGAACCGACCAGCTCCCAGTTAAAGCGGGCCCACGAGATATGTTCGCTGCGCAATAACTGTGTATGTCACTTGATGCGTTCAGAGTAATTACCGTGGTCATTTCACTGAGATGAACACGGAATTACGATGGATCTGACTATCAGTTTCTACGATAACTACCCGAACCAGGATCTGCTGGTGCAACACCTGGAAAGGTGGTTCACCCGATATACCCCTGCGACGGCCTCGTTGCAGATGGAGTTATACAAAAGCCAGATTAAAAGCATGGCCGCCCGGCGTGCCTTTGCCTCGGTGATTAAACCGCTCAAGTCCATTTATGACTTTGCCCGGCCATTGTTGAATGAGCAGCTGCGCACTCAGTTCGGTTTGGAGATTGACTGCCGGTATCTGTTTCTGGAGGACATTACCGCTACCCAGCCGTCTACCGAGGCTGATTTACAACCCATTCTTCTGGCCGCGTTGCGCAACTTCGAAGCCGATAAGAAGTTTCATCCGGCGTCGGGTTTGTATTACCGAACAGTGCCTTTTCCGCCCGAGGGTGATGGCGTTATTACCGGGAAACTTGAAGATGTCTGCGGTGCAAAAATAGCCTGCTCTACTGGCTTTATCGACATCACCCCGACTGCGTTCGCGCACATGTGCCGATCACTGGATCTGGGTGGCAAGTACCTGGCGCATGTGAACAGTATGCTCAAAAACAAATCGGTGGTTGAACAGGCCTTTATTCTCAAAGAACGCTGCCGTTTTGAAGTGCTAAGTCATATCGCGAGAATGAAAGACGATATCAGCGAAGAGGCATATAACGTCTTGCTGGAAGTTGCCAAGCTCGATGGACGCGCGGTGTGGGGCGGTGGCCCGGTACAGTATTGCTCTGCCGCACTCTTCGAGACAAAAGACGACTGGGGTATAGCGTTGCATGGCGTACTGTTGATTGAGTCTCATCTGAAAAAGCATCAGGCCGGCGTTGCGCCAGATAATGATGATGGTCCATTGGTGGTCTATATGCCTGGGGAGCCGCGCCATCCAATCAAGGAATATGCCTCGGTCGCTGCATTTCTTGATTATTTGCGCGTGAGCCTGAACGACGCCAGCTACCGTGTTTACTTCGCCCGCTTTATTGATGTCAAAGACTATTCTGCGTTTTTTGAACAACTGCATCGAACGCTCAACCCGGGTGGCAGCTTTGATTCTGGGGCGGATCTGGCGCTATGCCGGACGCCCTGGAAGAATCATCCGTTTAAAGATTTGTACGAACAGGCGGTCGCCAAGCTCGTTGTCGACGCCGAAGTGCTCGCGGTACCAGTAGAGTCCGGCACCAGCCAATCCACGCTGGATCCGTGGAAGGTATTCACGGGTCTTATTCATTTTGGCTTTGACCTTGCCGATGTTTTCCTGCCCGCTTCCGAAGTACGTGATCTTGCAAAAGATGCCTTCGTCGGAGCAGAGGCCTGGATTGAGGGTGATGAGGAAAAAGCTCTGAATCAGCTCTACGAAATTGGCAAAGACCTCGTTCTGACGGCAGCGCCGAAGGTGGCCAGGGAATACGAACGGCTGGCAAGAATCTATGAGGATGGCAAGCAGGCCGTTGAGGCCCTTAAGGATTTGCTCAACGCTGCAGCCAACAGCGACGCCAATGCTCCATCCGATGGTTCCGATGAGGATGAAATCACCGACCTGCAACCCCTTGACCTGCGACAGCTGCGCAACCTGGCGAAGCCGTCAGCGTTTATTGAAGGTCTGGCTCAAATCGAGTCTGAAGACGGCCGAATTCGTTTATGGAAACCGGAGCTTGAGTCTTTCGAACAGCCGGACGCATTGCCCGAAGGCGCTTCGCTGGATGACCGGAGCTTGTTCAAGGCACACGGCACAACCTGGCTGTCCATGGGCGGCCATTATTACCAGATTGCGTTCGATTCGCGGCGCAATAAGTGGCGTGTGGTCACCCCGGATGGCCGCCATAGATACTCACCGATACTGGAGACCAACGGTGCCGGCGCGTGGCGTGCAGAAGGCGAATACCCCATGGGCTGGGATGCTTATCAAGCCTTCAGGCGTTTGCATGGCGACTATGTGCCGCTTTCTGATTCGCAGATCCGACAGATCCTGCGGATCACTCAGGCAGATGAGGCGCTGCTGCGCCAGATCCATCTGGACAAGCTGGTGCCGCCAGCGCTGTTGGTTGATTGCACCCAGCGCTTTCTGATCGATAAGGAGGTCACTGACTTCATTGACCTCATGCAACGGATGGGCGCTGTCGAGCAAAATGTCCTTTCGGACAAGGGTGTTGTTTCATCCATCGATCCCTATCTGGACTTCATCGTGACGATGCCAGGCTGGCCTGAACATCGCGCAGTGCGCAGGGTGGATGCGCAAGGGCTGGTGTTGAGCAGGCATGCCAAGGTGCAGAGCGCCACGCGCACTGTCGATGTGATTTATACCCCCGGACATATGCAGACATTTCTGGACACCCTGCTGCGTGGGTTGCAGCCGGTCGAGGTCGAATCGCTACTGGTCAACGTCCAGACAACACCGAGCCGTGGGCAGCAATTGGCGTTGCGTATTGCGGCTCAAGCCAGGGGCAGGCGCAGAAGTCTTTTCGATCTGCTTTATGCCACTAAAACTCGCTCCAACCATCCTATGGTCAAGCTATTCAAGCGTGACTTCCCGAGCCTGCCGTGCAGGGCGGCCCTGGAAATCATCAGGATGGCCGACAGCGTGGAATTGCAGCGCATGACCAGCGCCGCGCGTATTCCGCTGCGCCTTGCCGAGCGTGCCCGTGAATATCTGCAGGAGTTGCGCATAAATCGCGCTCTGGAAAGTTTATACCTGCACATGGAAAGCCCCGACAGCGACGTTGTCAGCCTGGACTTGATCCACTCATTGGCGTTATGGCCCCGAGACCTTGTGGTTGAATTGCGCAGAAATTCCTTCGAAGGCCCGCTGATCTATCGCACCGGTGGTCCGGACACTGCGGCGTCTGATGTGGATGTGGTGCTGGTGCAAACCGGCACCGACTATCAAACCTTCACTCCACAAGGCGAACGCACCCTGCTTGGCAGTTCGCGGTTGCGAACCACTCTCTCCAATACCCTGTCCAGTCAAACCCGACTGACCCACGATGTACATGAGCTGGAGGAATTGCTGGGTGATCTGGCGACTACGCAACGGTCGAAGGTCAAGCGGGCGCTTGGGATGCAGCAGAGCAAGACACGGATCATATGGCCGACTCGCTCGGATGACGGGCGGATCGGCTATCGATTGAGCAGTCGTGTGCGCGGATTGTTCAACAGGTTCAGAACCAATGCACCGGCGTTCTCCCCGGAGCTGGCGGTCAAGGGGCTGTATCCGCAGTTCACGTTTCATCAGATAACGGTGTTTCTGCAAGCTCTGGCTGCGGGCTGTACGGGAACCGTTCAGGAGAAAAAAGACTGGGTCAGGGCTCGCTTGAACGAGTTGACCGAGGAATACGCGACGCTGCAACACGTCCTCGATGGCTGGGTGGCGCAGGCTCGCTATGCGCATCCTGGGGCACTGCCCGGGGTCAGCGCCGATGCACGGGAAGCTGCACGGCTGGCCATTCTGGCTTGCTGGCGCCGCCAGCCCGAGTCGCGGATTGATCCAAACGCCCCGGATTCAGCGCATCAATTGAATCTGGTCAATCTGGAGATCGGCGCGTTACCGCCGATCACGGCGAACTTCAACCATGTGCAGGCCTTGAGGCTGGAGAACATTGCACTGACCACCGATGGTGCCCAGGCCTTTGTCTGGCGATTCCCCGAGTTGCGCCGGTTATCTCTGAGCAACAACCGGATTGAGTCAGTGCCGGAGGTTCTGGATCGCCTGACCAGCCTGCGAACCCTGACCCTGAGTCACAACCCGATCCATGTGGATGGGCCGGGGATGCAGCGTTTGCAGCGTCTGAGCCTGATGAAAGTCCTGCTGCTGGAGGGGCGAGAAATCAATATTACTGCGACGCTGGATGTCAGCCGCTGGCCGGCGCTGCTGGAAGTCCGCCTCAGAGACTGCGGACTGCCCACCTTGCCGCTCGGACTGGATGTGCGTGAGACATTGAGGCATGTCGATCTGCGCCGTAACCAGATCACAGACATTGATGAGCAGACTCTTCGCGCGATTGCCGGGCGCAGCAGGCTCTATTTGCGTCTGCATCAGAACCCGCTCAATGCCGAGACGGTTGCCAGGGCCGCATCCCTCTTTGACGAAGTGGCACTGGTGCGTATGGGTATAAGCGACATCCAGGCGGATAACTGGACCCGGACCATCGCTCAGTGGCTGGCCGAAACCGGCGACGAGCAGCAGCACCAGCGTTGGCGGGACTTGCAGCAGGAGGCCGGTGCCGAGCCGTTCAAGTTATTGGTCAACGACCTGCTGCAGACCGCCGATTACCGGGACAATCGGCGCCTGTTGACCGAACGCCTGTGGCGAATAATCGATGCAATGGCCGGCTCTGAAGTGTTGCAGCAAGAACTGTTCGCCCTGGCGGCGCATCCGGAAACCTGCGGCGACGGCACCATGATCACTTTCAATATGCTGGACATCCGGGTGCAAGTCTTCCAGCTGGAATCATTGCCCGGAGGCAAAACCCCGGTAGACATGTTCAAGCTGATGCGCGGCCTGGAGCGTCTGGATGAGCTGGAGAGAATCGCGCTGGAAGACTTCAATGCCCGGGTCGTCGCTCAGCCACACCTGGATCAGGTTGAGGTCAGGCTTGTCTACCCCACGCGATTGCGCGAAGAGCTGGCGCTACCGGGGCAGTCCCAAGGGATGTTGTTCGAAGGCATTTCCGGTGTGGATGAAAGCATGCTCGCTAACGCCAAGGCCCGGGTGCTGGCAAGGGAAAGCACGCCTGAGTTCCTTCAGTCGCTGATTGCCCGAAAGGACTGGATGACGTTTCTGGAGGATCACTTTCAAAAAGACTTCGACAAGGTGCGGTTGCCTTTTCATGAACGTCAGGACTTGCTCGACGGGCAGCACGAGACCATGACCGATGATGACTATCTGAATAGCGTGAATGCGGTTTTTCAGGAGCTCAAACGGGCGGTCGACAGCAAGGCGCTGCAATTGACCACTGACATTGCCCTGTTGGCCTCGCAGCCGGCCTGACCTCGGAGCGGACGCAGTGGTCGTGAACAATTCTCGCCAATGGGGGATACTCCCGCACACCTCAGCGGCTTTTGAGAATTGCGCATGTCCGTACAAACCACCGACAGCCTGAGCACGATCGCGTCCTCCGAGTGGGACGCGCTCTTGCCAGTGCAGCAGCCATTCGTGCGTCACGCCTTTCTCAGTGCCCTGGAAGACAGCGGCAGCCTGGGGCCTCGCTCGGGCTGGAAGGCAGAACATCTGCTCAATTACCGGGACGGCGAACTGGTCGCAGCGATGCCCGCCTATCGCAAGTGGCATTCCTACGGCGAGTACGTGTTCGATCACAGCTGGGCAGATGCCTGCCGTCGGGCGGGCATTGCTTACTACCCCAAGCTCTTGGGGGCGGTGCCGTTCAGCCCGGTGAGCGGGCCGCGGATACTATCGGCTTCGCCGCAAGCGGGTATCGAACTGCTCAACAGCCTGCCGGGTTATCTGGAGGCTGAGGGGCTGTCCAGCGCTCACGTCAATTTCACCGATCCCTTGGCCGATGCGTTTCTCGACGAGCAACCGGGCTGGTTGCAGCGCTATGGCTGTCAGTTTCATTGGCAGAATCGCGGCTACAGGGATTTCCAGGATTTCCTGGACGCCCTGAGTTCGCGCAAGCGCAAACAGATGCGCAAGGAGCGCGAGCAAGTGGCGGGGCAGGGCATTGAGTTCGATTGGCTGGAAGGCCATCAATTGAGCGAACTGCTCTGGGATTTTGTCTACGCCTGTTATTCCAATACCTACGAAATTCGCGGGCAGGCGCCGTATCTGACCCGGGAGTTCTTCAGTCTGTTGGCTGAACGCATGCCCGAAGCGATACGCGTGGTAATCGCCCGTCAGGGTTCGCGGCCGGTGGCCATGGCGTTCAGCCTGTTGGGTGGCGACAGTTTTTATGGCCGCTACTGGGGCTGTCTGGCCGAGTTCGACCGGTTGCACTTCGAGACCTGTTTCTATCAGGGCATGGATTACGCCATTGCTCACGGTTTCAAACGTTTCGATGCCGGGGCGCAGGGCGAACACAAGCTGATCCGCGGCTTCGAGCCGGTCATCACCCGCTCATGGCACTACCTGGCACATCCGGGGCTGAAAGAGGCCGTGAGTGATTTTCTGGACCAGGAACGCGTCGGCATCCTGGCCTACGCCGAAGATGCCCGAACTGCGTTGCCGTATCGGCAGGTTTGAGGTGAGTTGTCTGTAGGAGCTACCGCAGGCTGCGAACAGCGGTGTGTAAGACAGGCCGTCTTCGCAGCCCTCGTAACCTCGGTCAGCTCTCATCAAATACGAAACAACTGCTTGAATTGAAATGCTTTTCTGTGGGAGCGAGCTTGCTCGCGAAAAGGCCGGCACATCGAATATATTTCTGGAGGCCGGAACATTGCCTTCGCGAGCAAGCTCGCTCCCACAGGTCCTGTGTTTGCTATGCGACAGCGCGGCGTGGCAGACAGGGGGACCTCCTATCGTTCCCCCTCCGGTCGCTTCCACAGGCCTCGTTACAGCAGTGGGATCGGTGTCAATCAATCCCCACAAACCCACCGGTCTGATGCTGCCACAACCTTGCATACAGCCCGCCGTGGGCCAGTAGTTCGGCATGGGTGCCGGTTTCGGCGATCTTGCCGTTTTCCAGCACCACCAACCGGTCCATCCGGGCGATGGTGGACAGGCGGTGGGCAATGGCGATCACGGTCTTGCCTTGCATCAGTGTTTCCAGGCTTTCCTGAATCGCGGCTTCCACTTCCGAATCCAGCGCTGAAGTGGCTTCATCCATGATCAGAATCGGCGCGTCCTTGAGCAGAACCCGGGCAATCGCAATGCGCTGTCGCTGACCGCCGGACAACTTGACCCCGCGCTCGCCCACATGTGCCTCAAAGCCCATACGCCCCTCCGCGTCGGACAACAGCGGGATGAACTCATCGGCGCGTGCCTTGTGCACCGCTTCCCATAACTGCTCATCGGTGGCATCCGGTTTGCCATACAGCAGGTTGTCACGAATCGAACGGTGCAGCAGCGACGTATCCTGGGTAATCATGCCGATCTGTTCTCGCAGGCTTTCCTGCGACACGTGGGAAATGTCCTGGCCGTCGATCAGAATTCGGCCGTCCTGCACGTCATACATACGCAGGAGCAGATTCACCAGGGTGGACTTCCCCGCACCCGAAGGTCCGATCAAGCCGATTTTCTCGCCGGGTTTGATGTCCAGGTTCAGGCCGTGAATGATCCCGTTGCCATTGCCGTAATGGAAATCCACACCGTCGAATTTCACGCCGCCGTTTTCCACATTCAGGCGCGGCGCCGGCTTGCGATCGGTGACGCTGACCGGCTGGGAAATACTTTCCAGGCCGTCTTGCACCATGCCGATGTTTTCGAAAATGCCGTTGACCACCCACATGATCCAGCCGGACATGTTGACGATGCGGATCGCCAGACCGGTTGCCAGGGCGATGGCGCCGACGGAAATCAGCGACTCAGTCCACAGCCACAACGCCAGGCCGGTGGTGGTCACAATCAGAATGCCGTTCATGCTGGTGATGACTGTGTCCATGGCCGTCACAACCCGGCCGGCCAATTGACTCTTCTCGGTCTGCTCGCTGATGGCTTCGCGAGCGTACTGCTGTTCAAAGTTGGTATGGGCGAACAGTTTCAACGTGGTGATGTTGGTGTAGCCATCGACGATACGGCCCATTAATTTGGAGCGCGCATCGGACGACACCACCGAGCGCTCCTTCACCCGCGGTACGAAGTAGCACAGGGCGAGGATGTACGCGGCGATCCACGCCAGCAGCGGGATCATCAGGCGCCAGTCCGCTTCGGCAAACAACACCAGGGAGCTGATGGCATAGATCAGCACATGCCAGAGGGCGTCCACGGCTTGCACGGCGGAATCGCGCAGCGAGTTGCCGGTCTGCATGATGCGTTGCGCGATCCGGCCGGCGAAGTCGTTCTGGAAGAAACGCACGCTCTGTTTCAGCACGTAACTGTGGTTTTGCCAGCGAATCATGCTGGTCATGCCGGGGCTGATGGTCTGGTGCACCAACAAATCATGCAGGCCGACGAAAATAGGCCGCAAGACCAGGGCAACCACGGCCATCCAGATGAATTCGTTGGCGTGGATGCTGAAGAAATCTTTATCGGGCGTACCCTGAGCCAGGTCGATGATGCGGCTCAGGTAGCTGAACAGCGCGACTTCGATCAACGCTCCGATCAGCCCGACCACCAACAGCGCCGCGAAGCTGGGCCAGACCTGACGCAGGTAATAGATGTAGAACGCCAGGACTTTATTGGGGGGAGCATCGGTAGGGGCGTCACGGAAGATATCGATCAGTTTTTCAAAACGACGATAGAGCATTGGCGATGATGCCCACCAGTTAAGCGGGCTCTCCTTACTGAGCGAATAGTCCTCTGATCGGACCGCATGAAACCTTGAATGCTTCGAAAGATTTCATGCGGCGTTTTTCAGATTAGTCGATGCGTTTAGCAGACTTGATATAGATCGGATCGATTGGTACGTTCTGCATGCCTTGCTTGTTACCCGCCTGGGCGTTGACGATCTGGTCGACCACGTCCATGCCTTTGACCACTTTGCCGAATACCGCATAACCGAAGTCACGGGCGCCGTGGTCGAGCATGGCGTTGTCGTTGGTGTTGATGAAGAACTGGCTGGTGGCCGAGTTCACCACCGACGTACGCGCCATGGCGACAGTGCCACGTACGTTATGCAGGCCGTTTTCCGCTTCGTTCTTGATCGGATCCTTGGTCGGTTTCTGCATCATCTGTGCAGTAAATCCGCCGCCCTGGGCCATGAAGCCCGGAATGACGCGGTGGAAAATCGTGTTGTTGTAAAAGCCGCTGTCGACGTAGCCCAGGAAGTTCTGGGTGCTGATCGGCGCTTTGGCATCTTCGAGCTGGATTTCAATCGCGCCGAAGCTGGTATCAAGCAGGACGTGAGTCTGCTTGGCGGGTGTCGCGGCCATGAGGCTGGTGGCGAACAGCACGGAGCAGGCGGCGATGGCGATTTTTTTCAGCATGGTTCAGTTGATCCTGAGTGGTGGTTTCGACGGCGATCATTGTAGGCGTGCAGGCCGCAAGGTAATCACGTTTGGCTTTTTTTGCCCAGTCTTCAGGCGGTTTAACCCAACGGATAGTACTTTCAGACCGGCACTGTATCGATGAATTCCAGTACGGCCCGGTTGAATGCCTGGGGTTGATCCAGTGGGGTGGCGTGGCGCGAATCCGGGATGACCACCAGCTTCGCGTTGGCGATCAGCTTTACGTAGGCCTCTTTGAGCGCCACGGGGGTGTAATCCCTGTCGGCACTGATGATCAGTGTCGGGCAACTCAGGCGCGACAGTTTGTGTTGCACGCCCCAGCCGACGATGGCGTCGAAACTGGCCAGATACGCGCGCTTGTCGTTTTCGGCCCAGCGGTTGGCTATTTTATGCCGCAGGTCGGCCTGTTCTGGCTTGGGGAACAGGTTTCGGCCAATCGCCTTGCCTAGGGTTTCCATGCTCAGCAGGCGCGCCAGAGCCCAGCGTTTGGCGTACTGCCAGACATCGTTGGCGCCCTGGATTTTTACTTGGGGAGCGCTGTTGACGATGCACAGGCTTTTCAGCATGTGCGGATGATCCACCGCCAGCTGGAAGCCGATCATGCCGCCCATGGACAGCCCGACGACATGCACCGGCCCCAGATTCAGATGCTCGATAAGGGCTTCGACATCACCGGCAAAGCCGCGAATGCTGTAGCGCTCCCGTGGCTTGTCAGAGCGGCCATGCCCGCGCATGTCCATGACAATGACTCGGAACCGGGCGGCGAATGCCGGGATCTGATATTCCCAGTCCCGGCAGCTGGAACCCAGACCGTGCAGCAATAACAGAGGCTCGCCCTGGCCATATTCTTCGTAATGCAGTGAACAACCGTCATGTTCGAAATGGGCCATGGACAGCTCCTTGTCTGGCTTGTTGTGTCGGGCTGACTGTAAGTCAGGCTTGTTGCGGTGCGGCGAAAGCGGCGGTCAGGGGCGCAGTGTCGAAGGTGCGGATCAGCTCGATGAGAATCTGCGTGGCCGGGCCCAGGGGTTTGTCTTTGCTGGAGTAAAGATAGAAGGTCGGGTTGCGACTGCCACCTTTGTCCATCGGCAGCGCTTTGAGCACGCCTTCACGCAGTTCCCGTTCAATCATATGGCGCGGCAACCAGGCGAAACCCAGTCCGCTGCTGACGAAAGTTGCCGCAGTCGCCAGGCTGCCCACGGTCCAGCGTTGTTCGGCACCCAGCCAGCCAACGTCGCGAGGTTGCTGACGCCCCGAGTCGCGAATCACCACTTGCAGCTGGCTTTCCAGATCCTGGAAATTCAGCTCGCGATGCAATTGATGCAGGGCGTGTTCAGGGTGAGCGACGGCGACAAACTCCACATTGCTCATCTCAGTGCCCAGGTAACCCGGGATGCTGAACCCGCTGATCGCCAGATCGGCGACGCCTTCGAGCAATACTTCCTCGACGCCGGACAACACCTCTTCGCGCAAGCGCACACGGCAACCCCGGCTCTGGGGCATGAACGCTGTCAGAGCGCGGACCAGTCGCGCGTTGGGGTAAGCCGCGTCCACCACCAGGCGTACCTCGGCTTCCCAGCCTTGTTCCATATGGTGCGCCAGGTCTTCCAGCTGGCTGGCCTGTTTCACCAGTTGCCGGGACCGACGCAGCAGCACGCCGCCGGCTTCGGTCAACACGGCCTTGCGCCCGTCGATGCGCAACAAGGGCACGCCGAGTTGATCCTGCATCCGAGCCACGGTGTAGCTGACCGACGATTGCGAGCGGTGCAGCACTTCGGCTGCCTGGGCGAAACCACCGTGATCGACGACGGCTTGCAAGGTTCTCCACTGATCGAGGGTGACCCGGGGGGCTTTCATGTGTAGCTCCTCTTTTGCTGCGCTTTGTCCTAATCTGCCAGTCCCTCTCTGGAGACTGCCAATGAACCGATTCTGTTGTGTGTTGCTGGCACTGCTGCCGCTGACCGCTTGGGCTTACCCCATCGAAGTGGAAAAACACTACGAAGGTGTCGAAGTCGACTACACCAGCCACGATACCTTTTACGACACCGGCTCCATCACGGTGAACAACTACGGCACTGTTGACGCCAAGTGCAGCGTGGTATTCCGCAACGGCCCCGAAGCCCCACGCACCCGGCGCATCACCGTCGCCGCGAAAAAGAGCGTGGACGTGTCCGCCAAATTCAACCGCAGCATCATCAAGCTGCGCATCAGTCTGAGCTGCAAGCCTGATGAGTGATGGCAATTCGATCCGTGACACATAACCCTGTAGGAGTGAGCTTGCTCGCGATTGGATTTACCTGCCGATGAATATCGTCTGACCTTACGCTATCGCGAGCAAGCTCACTCCTACAGAGGGGAGGGGGCGTGTTTGTAGCCAGAGTAGAACCCCGCTCCAGATAAAACAAATTATTAGATGTTTTGAAGCAGATTTTTACGCTTTTTAATCGACCTGGCCCTGTTTAATCTTCACCCCATCGAAACACGTTATTCGTTGGAGGCAACAGACCATGTCCCGCGTACTGATCATTGAAAGCAGCGCTCGTCAGCAAGATTCGGTTTCCCGCCAGTTGACTCAGCAATTCATCGGCCAATGGCAAGCCGCTCACCCAACCGACCAGATCACGGTTCGCGACCTCGGCAAAGACCCGGTCCCGCATCTGGACTCAACCTTGTTGGGTGGCTGGATGAAAGCCGATACCCAGCGCAACGCCACCGAACAGGCCGCACTGGATCGCTCCAACCTATTGACCGACGAACTGGTGGCCGCGGACGTGCTGGTGCTGGCGGCACCCATGTACAACTTCGCCATCCCCAGCACCCTCAAAGCCTGGCTGGACCACGTGCTGCGTGCGGGTGTGACCTTCAAATATGGTGAAACCGGCCCTCAAGGCCTGCTGGTCGGCAAGCGTGCTTTCGTCCTGACCGCTCGCGGCGGAATCTACGCCGGCAGTGCGCTGGATCATCAGGAACCCTACCTGCGCCAAGTGCTGGGTTTTGTCGGCATCCACGACGTCACCTTCATTCACGCTGAAGGGCTGAACATGGGCGGCGATTTCGTGGAAAAAGGTATGAACCAGGCCATCGCCAAAGTGGCTCAGGTGGCTTGATCCGCACCCTCTGCGCCACGCGCTACTGATTCAAGCGTCTCGTTAAAGACTTCCCTTGGCACCTCCCGCTCCTGGGTGCATGGCCCGATGGACCTCCACTCTGGAAGGTCATCGGGCTTTTTCTTGTGCGCGGGTTTTGAGGGAAATCTGGTGGATTGGGTTTCCTGTTTTCTCTGGGGTTGTCTAGACTCCACGGCTAGCTGAATCGATTAATCTGATTCAGGATCAGCAAACCCAATAATTCCAATAAGGACTACCCATGAAACCTCTTGCCTGGCTTTTCGGCCTCAGTGCAATCGCCGTCGCTTCACAGGCCGCCGCCTGGGACTACGTCCTCCTCGATACCGACAAACCTGCCCAGAATCAGCAATTCACCAGCGCTCAGCTCGGCGTCAAAACCGAAAAACCCTTCACCATCACCCTGCGCACCCTGCATGGCGGACGGCAGGAAGGCGTGAGCGTGATTGATATCGATAACGGCACCATGAAGCTTTCAGTGGTACCGACCCGTGGCATGAACGTGCTGCAAGCCTCTGTGGGCGAGGTGCGGATGGGCTGGGATTCGCCGGTGAAAGACATCGTCAACCCGGCGTTTATCGAACTCAACGGGCGCGGGGGCCTGGGCTGGCTGGAAGGCTTCAACGAGCTGGTCACCCGCTGCGGTTACGAATGGGTCGGGCATCCAGGCATGGACAACGGCGAGTTGCTGACCCTGCACGGGCGGGCGGCGAACATTCCGGCCAGCAAAGTCACGTTGCACATCGACGAAACGCCACCCTACGCCATCCGCCTCAAAGGCGAGCTGAAGGAGCAGGCTTTCAAGAAAGTCGATTTCTCGGTGCAGACCGAGTTGGTGACCGAGCCCGGCAGTACGCGTTTTACCCTCAACGACACCCTGACCAACAACGGCGACTATCCGAAGGAATATCAGGCGCTGTATCACAGCAACTTCAGTACGCCGTTTCTGGAGCAGGGCGCACGTTTCGAAGCGCCTGTTAAGCAGGTCTCGCCATTCAACGAAAAGGCCAAGGGCGATCTTGCCGACTGGCAGACCTACCGCGGCCCGACTCCTGACTACGACGAAACCGTTTACAACGTTGTGCCTTACGCTGATGCCAAGGGCGACACCCTCACGGTTCTGCATAACAAGGCCGGTAACCTGGGCGTTTCGCTAGGTTTCAACACTCAACAGTTGCCGGTGTTCTCGCTGTGGAAAAACACCGACACCAAAGGTCAGGGTTACGTCACTGGCCTGGAACCGGGCACCAGTTTTTCCTACAACCGTCGTTACCAGCGGCCACTTAATCTGGTGCCGACTATCGAGCCAAAACAGCAACGCCAGTTCCAGATCAGCTACAGCCTGCTGGCCGACAAGGCAGCTGTTGATACGGCGCTGGGCAAGGTAAAAGACATCCAGGCCGGGCGTGAGACTGAGGTGCGTAAAGAGCCTTTGGTTGATTTGAGTAAGGAGTGAGTCCTGTCTGACCTGGCGGATTTCATTGGCGGGCACAGGGTGACTCAAGGCTGTGCGTTAAAAAATCTGCAACGCAGATTTGCTTTGGCTTTGCCTGCCACGATTTCACAGACACCGCCGAATCGAGCGTCGGGAGGCTGAGTGGAGGTGCCGTGGTTTGGGTCGCTCGGCATGGATGCCGAGCGAGCGCCGCTGGGCCATGGATGGCCCTTCGGCGCGTGCCCACACCACGGTGCCGGAGCGAAGGAACCCCTGGGAACCAGGGGCCGAACGCCAGCGAAAAATGGTTTCCCCCCTTTGCCGAAACAAAGGGGGTCGACCGTCAGGGCGAAACCAGATTAAGCAGCGCCAAAATGCTGTTGTCGCTACTCGATTCAAGGCGTAGCGCTTTGATCGTCGGCACTGCATGCATGCAGAAGCAATGCGAAGCCGTAATAACGATCTGTCTGACACACTGCCATCGCGGCCTCGCGTTGCTCGTGCGCTCCTACAGGGGGGTTACTGCGTTTTGTGGACACAGCCAACACCAAACCGCTAAGGTCGCCGCCTTCAACAAGGGGGCATTCATGGGCTATCTACTTTTCGTCACGCTGATCCAGGCGTTTTCCTTCAGCCTGATCGGCGTGTTTCTGGCCGGGCATGTCGACAGTTATTTCGCAGTACTGATCCGTGTCGTACTGGCCGGCCTGGTGTTCATCCCGCTGACTCAGTGGCGTCGGGTAGAGCCGGGCTTCATGCGCGGCATGCTGGTGATCGGCGCGCTGCAATTCGGCATCACCTATGTCTGCCTGTACCTCAGCTTCCGCGTGCTGACTGTGCCGGAGGTGCTGCTGTTCACCATTCTCACGCCGTTGCACGTGACCCTGATCGAAGATGCCCTGAACCGTCGCTTCAACCCCTGGGCATTACTCGCTGCACTGGTTGCGGTACTGGGCGCCGGGGTGATCCGCTGGGACGGCATTGATGGCAACTTCCTCGGTGGCTTCCTGCTGTTGCAAGTCGCCAACTTCACCTACGCCGCCGGGCAGGTGCTGTACAAACATCTGGTGGCCCGCTACCCCAGCGACCTGCCGCATTATCGACGCTTCGGCTACTTCTACCTGGGCGCACTGATTATCGCCTTGCCCGCGTTCCTGATGTTCGGCAACGCCCAGCGCCTGCCGGATGCTGCCGATCAATGGATGGTGCTGCTATTCCTGGGCCTGTGCTCCACGGCGCTGGGCATGTACTGGTGGAACAAAGGCGCGTGCCTGGTCAGCGGTGGCACCTTGGCGGTATTCAATGTGCTGCATGTGCCGGTCGGCCTGCTGATCAATCTGCTGATCTGGAACCAGAACGAGCCGCTGGAGCGTCTGGCGTTTGGCGGGGTGCTGATTCTGGTGTCGTTGTGGATCAGTCGGTTGGGATCGAGAAAAGCACAGTTGGTGTAGATGTCTGTAGGCGCTGGCTTGTAGGGGCTACCGCCGGCTGCGAAAGCGTTCTTCCTGACACACCGTTTTCGCAGCCTTCGGCAGCTCCTACAGGGACAATTATTTGCCCGCCAACCCCACCCGCATATCCGCGCCGCTAGGTTGCTGATACAGGCTCAAGCCGAACTCCGGCAGCACCGCCAGCAGGTAATCGAAAATATCGCCCTGAATACGCTCGTATTCGGCCCACACCGTGGTGCGGGTGAAGCAGTAGATTTCCAGAGGTACGCCTTGGGCGGTGGTTTCCAGTTGGCGGACCATACAGGTCATGTCGGGATTAATGTCTGGATGGCTTTTCAAGTAGGCCAGCGCATACGCGCGGAAGGTGCCGATGTTAGTCATGCGCCGACGGTTGGCTGACAGCGCTGCGACATTGCCCTGAGCCTGATTCCAGGCCAGCAGCTCGGCTTGTTTGCGCCCGATGTAGTCGGTCAGCAGGTGCACCTGACTCAGTTGCAGCTCCTCATCGTCGCGCACGAATCTTACGCCGCTGGCGTCGATGAACAGGCTGCGTTTGATGCGTCGCCCACCGGACTGCTGCATGCCGCGCCAGTTCTTGAACGACTCGGACATCAAGCGCCAGGTCGGGATCGAGACGATGGTCTTGTCGAAGTTCTGCACCTTGACCGTATGCAGCGTGATGTCCACCACATCGCCGTCGGCCCCGACCTGGGGCATTTCGATCCAGTCGCCGACCCGCAGCATGTCATTGCTGGTCAGTTGCACGCTGGCGACAAATGACAGCAGGGTGTCCTTATAAACCAACAGAATCACCGCCGACATTGCACCCAGACCCGAAAGCAGCAACAGCGGCGAGCGGTCGATGAGAGTGGCGACGATGATGATCGCGGCAAAGATATACAGAATCATCTTGGCCAGTTGCACATAGCCCTTGATCGAGCGGGTGCGGGCATGGGTGGTGCGGGCGTAGATGTCCAGCAGCGCGTTGAGCAGCGCTCCCATCGCCAGGGTCAGGAACAGGATGGTGAAGGCCAGTGCAATGTTACCGATCACGGTTTTGCTGGTTTCGCTCAAGGCTGGCACCAGGTTAAGCCCGAACTGCACCACGAGTGACGGCACTATCTGCGCCAGGCGATGGAAGACCTTGTTGTGCAGTAAGTCGTTGAGCCAGTGCAGCGCTGGTTGGCGGCCAAGCATTTTCGTCGCGTAGAGAATCAGAAACCGCGCCAGCCGGCCCGAAACCAGGGCGACGACCAGTAAAAGCATCAGGCCAAGGCTCGCGTGCAGCACCGGATGTTGATCGAGCACGGTCCAGAGTTCCTGAACGCGCTGCCATAACGATTGAATATCCATGGAAGGGGGGAAATCCTGTCGGAAAAAAACGTTCAATTAGAGCATTCATGGCATCAATAAAGGCAGACGTTGGAAAATTGCGTAACAAAATCGGCCGTTGGTGGTAAAGAAACTCGGTTATGGCGCCCGAAACCGTTACGCTATGCGCCGTATTTTTGTTTTTCGTCGAGGTAACACCCGTGTTTTCCGAATTCGCCCTGCACGAACGCCTGCTTAAAGCTGTGGCCGAGCTTAAATTTGTCGAGCCTACGCCTGTGCAAGCAGCGGCCATTCCTCTGGCCCTGGAAGGGCGTGACCTGCGGGTGACGGCGCAAACCGGTAGCGGCAAGACTGCGGCATTTGTATTACCGATCCTCAATCGCCTCATGGGCCCGGCCAAGGTTCGCGTCGACATTCGCGCCGTGATCCTGCTGCCAACCCGTGAGCTCGCGCAGCAGACCCTCAAGGAAGTGGAGCGCTTCTCGCAATTCACTTTCATCAAGTCCGGTCTGATCACTGGCGGTGAAGACTTCAAGGTCCAGGCCGCCATGTTGCGCAAGGTGCCGGACATTCTGATCGGTACGCCGGGCCGTTTGCTTGAGCAATTGAACGCCGGCAACCTGGACCTGAAGAACGTTGAAGTGCTGGTCCTGGACGAAGCCGACCGCATGCTGGACATGGGTTTCTCGGAGGACGTCGAGCGTCTGGCCAACGAATGCTCCAATCGCCAGCAAACTCTGCTGTTCTCGGCCACTACGGGTGGTGCAGGCCTGCGTGAAATGATCAGCAAGGTGCTGAACGACCCGCAGCACCTTCAGGTAAACAGCGTCAGCGAGCTAGCTTCCGGTACTCGTCAGCAGATCATCACCGCTGACCACAACAGCCATAAAGAGCAGATCGTGCACTGGCTGCTGGCCAACGAGACGTATCAGAAGGCGATCATCTTCACTAACACCAAGGCCCTGGCAGATCGCTTGTACGGCCGCCTGGTGGCTTTGGACTACAAAGCTTTCGTGCTGCACGGCGACAAGGATCAGAAGGACCGCAAGGCGGCCATTGATCGCTTGAAGCAGGGCGGCACCAAGATTCTCGTTGCGACTGACGTGGCGGCCCGTGGTCTGGATGTTGAAGGCCTGGATCTGGTGATCAACTTCGATATGCCGCGCAGTGGCGACGACTATGTGCACCGCATCGGCCGTACCGGTCGTGCGGGCGGCGAAGGCCTGGCGATCTCGCTGATCTGCCATGGCGACTGGAACCTGATGTCCAGCGTCGAGCGCTACCTGAAGCAGAGCTTCGAGCGCCGCACCATCAAAGAAGTCAAAGGCACCTACGGCGGGCCGAAGAAGGTCAAGGCTTCAGGCAAAGCTGTCGGCGTGAAGAAGAAAAAGACCGACGCCAAGGGCGACAAGAAAAAATCCGGGGCCAAGGCGCCGACCAAGCGCAAGATCACCAACCGCCCGAAGACCGACGCCCTGTCGCTGGTCAGCAAGGACGGCATGGCCCCGCTGAAAAAGCGTAAGACTGAAACGCCTGCGGCTGAGTAAACACTGGCCGACAATCTGTAGGAGCGCGCTTGCCCGCGATAGCGTCAATTCAGACAACATTGTGTTGTCAGGAATAATGCATCGCGGGCAAGCGCGCTCCTACAAGCCGGTTTATTCCACCTTCTTCTCCGCCGTCCCCAACTCCTTCATCCGCTCATCAATCAGCTGACATTTGTCCGGCAATTCTGCCGCCTCGGTTTTCAAGTCCATTTTCTGCAACTCGTCATTGATCTCTTTAGCCTTGGCCGGATTCTGCTCGGTGAGCTTCTGGACTTCCTTGGCCAACTGCTCGCGCTTGGCTGTTGCTTCTTCCGGCGTGCAGGCCGCCCAAGCGGGAAGGGCGGCCAGCAGGAGCACGGCTGTAGTCACACTCAACAGGGTTTTCATAAATGCCTCTATATCCATGATGGGCCTGTGGGATTGAGGGTGCTTTAACGCCAAAAGTTCAGCGCGACCGCCTGGAGGCTGGCGCTGAACGGCTAACGATCAGGCGTGTCACAACCAGCACAGGAAGCAATCACTTACGCTGGTTGGAGGTAATAAAAATGGATAAGCCTTATGACTGGGACCTCGTTGAACGTCTGCTGCATGAAGTGCAGAACAGCGCCGACGACTCATTCAAACCCCGCAAGTATGCAGAGGAACACGCCGCTGCCTTGGCAGCCAAGGGCGAAGAAGTGCCTAATCTGGACCATCTGAAAGCGATCGCCGGTGAGTACGAAGCGTTGCTGCTCAACCGGGGGTTTATTGAGCCGCGCCCGGAAGATGAGGGCGGTAATGGTGAAAACTTCGTTCTGACTCCGCGCGGTGCACAGCTGCTGGCGCTGATCGACAGCAGCATTCCCGGCAATGACCATCCGCGACAGGTGCTGAACGATCAGGAAGATCCGCTAGACCCGCCGACGTTCGAGGAAGTGGCAGCAAAGGCGCAGATTGCCTGATTGGAGTGACCCTCGAAGCCCGCCCTGTGGGAGCGGTGCTTGCCCGCGATAAGAACACCTCGGTGCAACTGAAAACCGCATCGCCCTTATCGCGGGCAAGCTCCGCTCCCACAGGTACAGCGGAGCGCCTAAGATAATTTCCAACCGTCTCAGCCCGCTGTCGCCGCCTTCAAGCAGCTCAAATCAGTAAAGTCCTTGCGAGTGTCGGCGATCTTGGCCAGCAGGCGCTGGCGCTGTTCCGGCGTGCTCTGGGCCATCAGGTCCACCAGCAGCGAAATGGCAGCCTGCTCGGTACGCTCGTAAGCGACGCGATATTGCGGAGTCCAGAAGGTCTCGCGGTCTTGCAGTAGTTTGGCTATCTTGCCGGGGAAGTCAGGGGACTGGCGCTCTTGGACCGTTGCTACAAACAGCGTCTGCCAGCGCGCGCGGTTGTCCAGCCAGGCGCGGTTCTGTTCGCCTAGCGATGTCGACCACTCCTGAATCCGTTGCTGTTGCGCCGCATTGAGCTTGCCCATCCACGGGTTCAGGCGTTTCTCCATACGTTCGGCGCGGTCGCTGATTTGGGTATTCAGCGGCTCCTTGAGGAACTCGTTCTCACGCTTGCGCTGGTCCTTGGCGAAAGCCGCCTGCATTTCCTGCACCTGTTTGTCATCGAGCTGCACCAACAACTCCACCGCTGACGGCGTGATCTGCTGGGATATCTGCGCAATGGCCTGCTTGGCTTCGTCGGTTCGGGCCTGAAGTCCGCTGGCGGTGACCTGGTTGGTCTCCACCATTTGTTGCAGACGGTCCAGCCAGGTCAGGTAACTTGGCAACTGAGTGCTGCAATGCCAGCTCAGATGATTCTTCAGACGGGTGTTGAACCAGTCCTTCTGCGAGGTGTTCATGTCCAGGTAGTCGCTCAGCGACCAAGGGATGATGATGTCCAGATTGCGATAGGCCAGCCCGATGCGACTGCAACCGGACAATACCAGCAGGGCCATCAACAGCGAAATGAAGGCTTTGAACGGGGTACGCATGACCACTCCTGGATTGACCTGCCTGATGTGTAGAGCAGGGCCGAGAGTAGCAGTTCAGTGATTCAAAAAAATGAGCGCACGGCTTTGAGGGTAAAGGTGCCTTCGCATTGCGGGTTGTGCCCGCTGTAGGCACTGCAATCACTGCCGGTAAGGCTGGAGCCGCTGTAGATCAGGTTCATATCGACACCGAGCCACGGCCTGGAGAGATTCAGCGACCAATCATTGAAGCCGCTGACCATGCTGCCGTCCGATATCTGCTGCGGCGTCTCGTACTGGTGGTTGGCGTATTGCACACGCACGCCCAACCCCAGTTGTTCAATCCCCCCGAGATCGACGATCAAGGTGCTGTCCCGACGCCCGACGTCGTTGCTGAAGGCGGCGCCTATCCGGCTATTGAGGACGCGCAACCCGGCATAGAATTCGTGGGTATCCAACTGGCTGGTGTCTGGGTAGCTGTAATGGATCATGCCCAGCTCGTAGCCCAGGGTCTGATCAAAGGGCTTCTTGAAGCCCATGTAGGAGTCGACTTCAAAGGTGCTGTCTGGCGTCACGCCTACATTGGGTGACCATTGGCCGACATAGAAGCCGCTGTCGTGGGTCAGGTCCAGGCCGCCATGAAACGAGCCACCGCCACTTTGTGTGACCAGGCCTTGCGCCATGCTGCGGGTCGGCGTGGTACCGAGTTTCAGGCTGAAGTCGCCCAACTCCCGCTCCATGACCTGGGCAGACGCTGACTGGCAAATGAGCAGAGCGCCCAGTGAAAGCGCGCAATGACGAATATTGAGCATGGTGCTCACTCCTTTAAGTTACGGAGGGGGCAGGTTGAAATGGCCAGAGGCCCAAAGAGGACAACAAGAAAGCCGCGAGATAGAGCCTCGCAAGCATACCGTCGAAAATCAGCGCAGGCAGACCGCTCGTCGATCCGCCCTGGATCAATTTGCCGCAGTTGCCTGACTTTGGGGGATAACCAAACCCCGGATCACTACCAGCGCCTGTTCAAATGACGGGTAGCCACTCTTGGCAACGTCCAGTTCGGCGTAGGCTGCGCGATAGCTTTCGGACTTTTTCTGATCGGTCATGCTCAATTGCTGCGAGAGCAGGGCGATGGCCAGGGGGTGCTTGCGTTTAGCCGCATCCTCAAGCAACTCAATGACTTGCGGCTGATCCCTTTGTTGACGGATCAACAGCACAGCCATGTAGAACTCGGCTTCACCGGACGTGTCGTCCACGCCTGCGCGGCGCAGCATCGCTTCGGCCAATTCATAGTTTTCCCGGTCGGCTTCACTGATCAGCAGCTTGGCTTGCAGCATGTCGTTCTGATACAGCAAATGCTCGGCACGGCACTGACTGCCCGCGGGGTAACCGTCATCGGGAGCGTTGTTGCAGGTGTGAGAGGCACAACCGGTCAGGGTGATCAGTACGCCGAACAGCATCCAGTTCTTCATTCGTGCATTCCGCAGAGGGCTGGCTTCAAGACATCATCCTGCCCGTGGTCGCGCCTCTTATCAACTTAAAGGGTCAACGAGCACAACAGTGGACAACAGGGTTTGCAGTCAGTTTGAAACGGGGAGAGGCTGCGAAGGCTGAAAATCTGGCGCTTTGGCCCCAACGCTTCAATTCAAAAGCGGTCAGGAAAGGCAAAGCGCATAGAGATTCAAAACTGGAGCGGGGAAGAATTACTTCTTGCCGAGGGTAATCTGTTTGGACGGGCCGAAGGTCTGGCCGCTGACGCCTTTGGCGATCTGTTGGATTTCGCCACCGGACTTGAGGAAAGCAGCAATCTGGGCGTTGATCGAATCGCTCGTTTCAACGGCTGGAGCTGGCTTTGCTTTCGAGTTGGATGCTTTTACGCGCATGGCTGCCATTAACCTATATAAACTTGATACGGCCAGCAATGGTACACGAATCACTTGACAATTGCTTGGTAAATATCTCTCTAAAACACAAAGCGATTATTGCCGTTATGGGATCTCCCAATAAATTATTCCGGCTAAGCGATTGTTTTAATTGGGAAGATAATTTAATCCAGCGAGCGGGCCGTGAATGATTAGCGCTGGTTTTTTTGCCAGGCATCAGACGAGCGGGCGGCACAGGTATGAGTGCCAGCTCGCGCCAGCTCATTGATTTTTCTCGGCTTTCAGCCTTGCGCCGGGAAGGCATCGGGCATCAGCGTCTTCGCCGACAAACTCGGGTAGAATGCCGCCCACGTAATGAGGGTATTTGCACATGGCTTTAATCGGGCGTTACAACAGCTTGCAAGTGGTTAAACACACTAACTTCGGTCTATATCTGGATGGCGGCGCGGACGGTGAAATATTGCTGCCTAACCGTTATATCCCCAAAGATATTCCCAGCGAAGATGAGGACTGGCTCAACGTCTTTGTTTATCTGGACAGCGAAGACAAGCTGCTGGCCACCACAGAAAAACCCAAGGTTCAGGTCGGTGAATTCGCCAGCCTGAAAGTACTTGAGGTCAATAGCATCGGCGTTTTCCTGGACTGGGGCCTGCCCAAGGATCTGCTGCTGCCGTACTCCGAAGAAAAACGCACCTTGCAAGCGGGCGATTACTGCGTGGTGCATGTCTATCTGGACAAGCACACCCGGCGCATCACCGCGACGGCGCGTCTGGATCGCTACCTGGACAAGACACCGGCCAGTTATAGCGTGGGTCAGGAAGTTGATCTGCTGGTTGCCGAAGCCACCGATATGGGTTTCAAGGCGATTATCAACAACAAGCACTGGGGCCTGATTCATAAGAACGAAGTCTTCAAGTTCATGCGTGCCGGCAAGCAGGAAAAAGGCTTCATCAAGGAAATCCGCAGCGATGGCAACATCAGCCTCAGTCTGCAGCCTGTGGGTGCAGAGGCCGCCAGCAGCCTGAACTCCAAGATTCTGGGCAAGCTGCGGGAAAACAACGGCGTGCTGCCGGTCAGCGACAAGAGCGATCCGCAAGTGATCAGCAACCTGTTCGGCGTCAGCAAAGGCAATTTCAAGAAGGCCATCGGTGCGTTGTACAAACAGGGCCAGATCGTGATCCACGCCGACCGTATCGAACTGGTCTGACGTTTCATCGCTTAATCATCGTTCTACAGCGGGAACAGGGATCGTTTCCGGGTCAAAGGCAGTCCAAAGCGGCAGCGCGCCCATCAGGCGCGCCGCCGCCAATACCACGGACTCAGACAAGGATGCCCCGATGAAAAGAACCCTCTGCGCTTATTTCAGTGTCCTGCTGACGTTTCTGATTCTGGACGGCATCTGGCTCGGCTGGCTCATGGGCCCGACTTATCGGGAATGGCTGGGACCGCTGATGCTCGCCAAGCCGGTTATCTTTCCGGCAGTGGTGTTCTATCTGCTGTATGCCTTCGGGGTGCTGACGCTGGCAGTGAAGTCGGCCTTGCGTCGCGACAGCCTGACCCACGCCCTGCAACGCAGCGCTCTGCTGGGGCTGGTGGCTTACGGCACTTACGATCTGACCAACTGGGCCACGCTACAAGGCTGGCCTGCACAACTGGCATTGGTGGATCTGGCGTGGGGGACGTTTATCTCCGCAGCGGCGGGGGCGGTGGGTTATCTCGTAGCGCGGCGGATTGCATAAAGCATCATGGGCCAACTCTGTGGGAGCGAGCTTGCTCGCGAAGGGGGCGGTACATTCGGCACATTAACTGTGTCTGAAATATTGCCTTCGCGAGCAAGCTCGCTCCCACTAGTTCCGACGGTTCAAGCATCAGCGCTGCAGAAAGTCCGCAAAACTCAGGCCCGCGCCCGTTGGCCGCACATCTTTCAAGAACGAATCCTTATCCGCGCTCAACTCAAGGCTGACAGTTGATTTGCGCTGGCCTTTATTGCGAATGGTCAGGCCTTCCATGTGATCGCGCAGGAACACGGTCGTGACTTTCAGGTGCAGCAGTTCATCGGTGTCCGGCGTGTGCAGCAACAGGTGCACCCACTCGTATTGCCCGACAGCCAAGCGCGGCACTGGCAGGTCGAACCACCAGATATTGCGGTTGGTGTTCAGCGCGGCGAAATGGGTGTTGTTGGTACCCAGCACGGCACCGCCCAGCTGTTGGTTGCGGCGGGCGATGGCCTGCTTTTTATCGAGTTTCATAATGTTCCTGCGGATCATGTTTCTGCGGATCAATGTATTCAGCGCGCCGAGCCATACCCGGCGTCGCCTGATTGCGTTGCGCATTCTCGGGGCTCTGCACGCAAACTTAAAGGCAAACTTTCAAAAAGCGCCTCTTCAAAGCCACGCTTGGGCTGACGAACGGACGCAACGCGGGAAAAAATAATTGAAACTCTCGGCAAATGGCGCCGGTCAATCTTTATGTCGAGGCAATGACCTCTCATTATTTTTCGGAGTAATCCTATGAGCAGCACTGGCGATAAAGTTAAAGGCATGGCTAATGAAGCTGTCGGTAACGTCAAGCAAGGCGTAGGCAAGGCAACCGACAACAAAAAACTTCAAGGCGAAGGCAAAGCCCAGGAAATCAAGGGTGAAGCTCAGCAAGCTGCGGGCAAAGTCAAAGAGACTGTGAAAAAAGGCGTCGACAAGGCGTAAGCCTCATTTCAGCCCGGATCAATTCCGGGCCTGATGTCACGTGACGGCCATCCTGGGATGGCCGTCGTTGTTTCTGCTCCGCTGATTTTGAAACCTTTTCCCGGCTGATCCAGTCCACTGGATAAGGTAAAAAGCCACTATCTGTGCTGAGGTTGTGTGAGAAGCGCAGTGCCCGCCCATCTGAATGTGTAAGCTGCGCCAGTTTATGTAGCGAAGGAGACGCCATGATTTTCCCGGAATTGCGCCAACTGCCTCTGGGCAAGGTGATGGTACGTACGGTCAGTGAATTCCTCGATGACGAGATGTCCACCTACGCGTCGGCACTGGCTTATCAAATGCTGTTCTCGTTATTCCCCTTCCTGCTGTTCCTGATTGCGCTGATCGGCTTCCTGCATTTGCCGGACTTTTTTTCCTGGTTGCGTTTGCAGTCGGAGCTGGTCTTGCCACCTCAGGCGCTGGAGCAGGTCAACCCGGTGATTGATCAACTGCAGCAATCCAAAGGCGGCCTGTTGTCTATCGGTATCGTCATCGCGTTGTGGACCGCATCGGCGGGCGTGCGCTTGATGATGAGCGCCATGAACGCCGCCTACGATGTGGTCGAAGCCCGTCCCGTCTGGAAGCGCATTCCGCTGTCGGTCCTATACACCATCGGCATCGCGATGATGATGCTGGCAGTTGCGGCCTTGATGGTCACAGGCCCGCAGGTCATGAACTGGCTGGCCGCTCAGATCGGCATGGAGGAGTTCATCGTCACCCTCTGGACTATCTTGCGCTGGCCGCTGATCGTGATGTTGCTGATGGTCGCGGTGGCTTTGATTTACTACGTCATGCCTGATGTGAAACAGGAGTTTCGCTTTATCACGCCTGGATCGGTGCTGGCAGTGGTGGTGTGGATCATGGCTTCGTTGGGCTTTGGCTACTACGTCAAGACCTTCGCTGATTACAACGCGATGTACGGCAGCATCGGCGCGATCATCGTCTTGCTGCTGTATTTCTATATTTCTGCGGCGGTGCTGTTACTCGGCGCGGAAATGAATGCAGTGGTCGAGCACATGTCGGCAGAAGGCAAAGACAAAGGCGAGAAAGAAGAGGGTGATGGCGCGGTGGAATCGACCCACAAGCAGCATGTCTCCGGCCTGGGGCGTGATCACTCGGTACCCCTGCCAGCCAAGGCCGGGGATTCCTGAGTCCAACGGGTTACGTGAAATACCGTGTAACTATGGCAGGATGATGTTTTCAACCGATGGATACGCGCTGTCATGATCCGCGACATTCTGAAGATGGGCGATCCGCGCTTGCTGCGCATTGCCCCTGCGGTACCTGAATCAATGTTCGGCACCGCCGAGCTCAAGAGCTTGATCGCCGATATGTTCCAGACCATGGAAAGCGTCGGCGGCGTGGGTTTGGCAGCACCGCAGATTGGCGTTGATCTGCAACTGGTGATCTTCGGTTTTGAACGCAGCGAGCGTTACCCCGACGCTGAAGCAGTGCCCCAGACCATCTTGCTCAACCCACTGATCACGCCCTTGAGCCCGTTGATGGAAGAGGGTTGGGAAGGCTGCCTGTCAGTGCCTGGTTTGCGTGGTGCGGTAGACCGTTATCAGAGCATTCGTTACGAAGGGTTTGATCCCGACGGCCAACCGATTCAGCGTATCGCCCAAGGGTTTCACGCGAGGGTGGTGCAACACGAGTGTGATCACCTGATTGGTCGTCTGTACCCGTCGCGTATTACTGATTTCAGCAAATTCGGCTTCATGGACGTGATGTTCCCGGACATGGACCCGAATGCGGATGAGTGATTGCAGCGAGTATTTACCGGTAGGAGGCAACTTGTTGGCGAGGCGGTTTATGCGGGGAATCAGATACAAAGCCTCGCGAACAAGTTCGCTCCTACAGGGTGTTCAGGGGCTGTGAGGCCATCGCCACCAACGCCTTGGCCCGGCTATAGCGCATCAGCTTTTCTGCCAGCGACTGCGGTAGATCATCGCTCAGTACGAAGCCTTGCCGCTCGTAGAATCCAGTCAGATCCGGATCGCAGAACAGCCACACCGTGCCTGTTGCATCCTTCAAGGCCTGGGCAATCAATTGCCGCGCAACCCCTTCGCTGCGCCGCTCCGGGTCCACGAACAAACCGGTCAGCCAATACCCGCCCGATACAGACCTCAAGCACAGCGCGCCGATGATGTCCGGCTGCCTGGCCACCCACATCTGCGCGCCACTGGATGAACGCATGGCAGAGCGATGGCTGCGGTAGAACTTGTCCAGCAAGGGCTTGCACACTTCGGGCAACAAGACGAATTCGATGTCAGGCATGGGGCAGGCAGCATGATGAGAAGCTGCGCATGATAACGCGGGCGGATCGTTCAATGGGTGTATAACAAAGTTCGGATCCCTCAACGTGGAGCACGCATCATGAGCAAAGGCATGGATTCAAAGAAAGCAGCAAAGAAAAAGCCGGCCAAGACCCTCGACGAGAAACGCGCGGACAAAAAAGCCAAGAAATCCGATACCGGACTTTTTGGGCATTGATGAGCGCGCTTCAGGGTTCTGATACCTGTGGGAGCGGTGCTTGCCCGCGATAAGGTTTAAGTGATTGACCTGCAGAATCGCGGCGCCCTTATCGCGGGCAAGCACCGCTCCCACAGGGAAAGGATTATCAAATTGAGCACGCGTAAACGATGACCCAAACCCTCACCCAACTCCCCATGTACACCGCCCCGGACCGCGTCCAGCTGGCCAGCGAGGCCTGGCTCGGGCGCATCTGCCAATTGCTCGGCGTCCAACGCGAACAGGCTGCAGCGTTGGAGCTGCCCGACCTCTGGCTCTCCAAGCATCTTTTGCTGGCGCAAACCTGCGGTTATCCGCTGATGACCCAGCTGCGCGACAAGGTCCGGCTGGTGGGCCGACCGGTGTACGAGCTGCCCCACAGCGACGCGGGCAACCATTGCAGCTTGTTGATGGTGCGTGCTGACGATCCGCGGACTGAACTGCAAGAATTCTTCGGCAGCCATGGCCTGATCAACAGTGAAGACTCCAACTCCGGCATGAACCTGCTGCGCCATGCTCTGGCGCCGTGGCAGCGCGATGGGCGTTTTTTTGCCGGGGTGACGCTTACCGGTGGTCATCGCCTTAGCCTGCGCGGGCTCAAGGAGCGGCGCGGCGATCTGGCGGCCGTCGACAGCGTGACCTATGACTATCTGGCCCGTGACGCCAGCGATGAGATCGCTGGCCTGCGCATCCTCGCCCGTAGCGCCGTCAGCCCGTGCCTGCCATTCATCACCGCGCGAGGCCTCGACGCGACCGATGCTGAAGGCATCCGTCAGGCGATGAATCAGGCGCTGCTGGATCTGCCCGATGTCGCCGAGGTATTGGCCATCTCCCATGTACAGCCCGCGAACTTTGCGGATTATCAGGTGCTGCTCGATTACCAGCAGCAGGCTATCAACCTGGGTTTGCCAACGCTGTTTGCCTGACATTCATCGTCAGCACAACTAATCTGCCTTTCGTGCTGTCAGTAGCTACAAGCTGGAAAGGATGTCTGTAGGAGTGAGCTTGCTCGCGATGCGTTTTGCCTGTCGATAAATCATCGACTGACCTGACGCTATCGCGAGCAAGCTCACTCCTACAGACCCGTATTCCCCATTTCGCTAAACCAGAGGTGACCATGACATCAATCAGAACCCTGCTCGGCTGTTCGCTTCTGGCGCTCGGTCTACTCGGCCAGCCTGTGGCAGCGGCGGATAAAGCTACGCCGATCCATTTCGGTGATATCACCTGGGAAAGCGGCAGCCTGATCACTGAAATTCTGCGCACCATCGTCGAAAAGGGCTACGGCTACCCCACTGACACCTTGCCGGGTAGCACCGTGAGCCTGGAGGCTGCCTTGGCCAAAAACGACATTCAGGTCATTGGTGAAGAGTGGGCCGGGCGCAGTCCGGCGTGGGTCAAAGCGCAAAGCGAAGGCAAGGTTCACGGCCTGGGGAACATCGTCAAAGGCGCCACCGAAGGCTGGTGGGTGCCGGAGTTCGTGATCAAGGGCGACCCGGCCAAAGGCATCAAGCCATTGGCGCCGGACCTCAAGTCAGTCGCCGACCTGCCACGCTACAAGGACGTATTCAAAGACCCCGAGTCGCCAAAGCAAGGGCGTTTCCTCAATAGCCCGACCGGCTGGACCTCCGAGATCGTCAACACTCAGAAACTCAAGGCTTATGGCCTGACCGACAGTTACGTGAACTTCCGTACCGGTTCGGGCGCGGCGCTGGATGCTGAAATCAGCTCGTCGATCCATCGTGGCAAGCCGGTACTGTTTTACTACTGGTCGCCAACGCCGCTGCTGGGACGCTTCAAGTTGATCAAGCTGGAAGAGCCGCCGTTCGATGCCGAAGCCTGGAAAACCCTAGCCGATGCCAACAACCCGAATCCAAAGGGCACCCGTTCACTTGAGCCGCACCTGAGCATCGGCGTGTCCGACCCGTTCCACAAGCAGTACCCGGATCTGGTGGCCTTCTTCGAGAAGGTCGATTTCCCGATCGATCTGCTCAACCAGACCCTGGGGCAGATGAGCGAAAAACGCGAACAACCCAAAGCCGTCGCTCAGGCCTTCCTCAAGGAGCACCCGGAAGTCTGGAAAGCATGGTTGCCAGCGGACGTGGCCGGCAAGGTCAGCAGCAGCCTATAACGCAGACCTGTTGGATGCCCCGTCGTCCGGACGCGCCGCGCTGTCGCGCTTCAAACACGGGCCCCTGTAGGAGTGAGCGTGCTCGCGATTGCGTTCGTGCATGCGACCTATTCATCGCCCGATAGACCCAATCGCGAGCAAGCTCGCTCCTACAGGGATTGCGATTATTTTCAATGAAAGCACCTGACGGCCTGCTCCACACCCACCACCTAACCCTGCGCGAACTGACCCTCGCCGACGGTCCTGCTCTGTCCACAATCCTGGCCGACCCCGAGGTGATGCGCTATTCCGTGCGAGGCGTGATGACGGCGCACGCCACTGATGAATTCATCCAGTGGTGCATGGAGTCTTATGCCGACTCTGGCTTTGGGCCGTGGGCCATAGTCGATAAGGCCAGTGGTGAACTGGCGGGTTTTTGCGGACTGAATCAGGAGCGGGTCGATGGCGCAGATGAAATCGAACTGGGCTATCGACTGGCGCCGCAATTCTGGGGGCGCGGTCTGGCCACCGAGGCGGTACGTGCCACGCTGGAGCATGGCTTCGGAGTGCTTGGCCTCGCGTCGGTCATTGCCATCGTCCAGCCCGGCAACGCTGCCTCCGTGCGCGTCATTCAGAAGGCAGGCTTCAGCCGTTTTGTTCACAGCCAATACCATCGACTGGCTGTGCGAATCTATCGGATGACCCGCGAGCAATGGCTAACGGGAGAGATTCGTTAGCGTCACGGGTTGTCAGGTAGCGACACCCACAATGCCAGAGCGAGCTATAGCTGCTAGGTTCACAAGGCAGTCATGGAATAAACGGGAGGCATCATGACGTTCCGCAAGCCGGTTTGCGCTGCGGCTTTGACGCTGGTTTTCGTGCTTTTGATCAGTGTATCGAGCACTTTTGCCCGAAATGCTCAAGCATCCGAAGTGGACGATAGCGCGCTGGCGTTCGTCCAGGAGCGGCATCTGGGTGAAAGCCTTGGCTGGCTGGGTTATCAGGTAGCTTCCCGGACTCCTACCTTCGGCAGCATTGTCGAGGCCATTGGCAAAACCCAGGCTCAGGCGCTCGTCAAAGATGAGTTGCAACGTTTACAGCCCCAATTCCAGGCGCAATGGGACCGCAATCTCGCTGCAGCCTACGCTCAGTCGTTCACCGCCGAAGAGTTGCGGGCGATGAACAAGGGCGATGATCCCCCGATGCTGGCCAATAAGCTGCGAGCGAAACAGAATGACGTCGGCATGGACATGAAGGCACGTTCTGCCGACCTGCTCAGGGATTTTGTTTCCCAGGCGCTGAACAATGCCCAGGCTTCGCTAAGCCACTGATTATCAATTGACTCACTTGAGGTAACCCCATGGACCCTTTCATGCAGGCGGCAATCGACGAAGCACAACTCGGGCTGGAGGAGGGCGGCATCCCCATAGGCTCGGTGATCGTGCACGACGGCAAAATCATCGGTCGCGGGCATAACCGCCGTGTGCAGGAAGGCAGTGCCATCAAGCACGGCGAAATGGATGCCCTGGAAAATGCCGGCCGCCAGCCCGCCAGCGTCTATCGCGATGCCGTGCTCTACACAACCCTGTCACCCTGTTCGATGTGCAGCGGCGCGATCCTGCTGTACGGCATCCGCAAGATCATCGTTGGCGAAAACCAGACCTTCATGGGCGAAGAAGAGCTGCTGCGCTCCCGGGGTGTGAACGTCGAAGTGATTCACAACGCCACCTGCGTGGACATGATGAAAGGCTTTATCGCCAGCAAACCCGAATTGTGGAATGAGGATATTGGGGAGTAGATCCCGCACAAACCTGTAGGAGCTGCCGAAGGCTGCGAAAGCGATTTCTCTGTCGCACCGCTTCGCAGCCTTCGGCAGCTCCTACAGATTCTGCGGAATCTCCACTCATATGAGTTCCCCCCCGCTTGAACGATGCTAATCTCGCCTCATTAATCCATTCGTCTGATTGGTGTTTCGGATGTCGGTGCAGTTTCGCAATAACGTAAAAATCATCGGCGAAGGCCCCGCCACGCTGGTCTTTGCCCATGGTTTTGGCTGTGATCAGAATATGTGGCGGTTCATGGCACCGCTGTATGCCGAGCGATACCGTGTGGTGCTGTTTGACCTGGTCGGTAACGGCCAGTCCGATATTTCCGCCTGGTATCCACGCCGGTACGACTCCCTGGACGGCTACGCCAATGACCTGCTGGAAATCGTCAAAGAGTTTGCCGGGCCAGGGCCTTTGATTCATGTCGGGCATTCGGTCAGCTCCATGATCGCCGCCCTGGCGGATCTCAAGGAGCCCGGGCATTTCGACGCTCACGTGATGATCGGTCCGTCCCCTTGCTACATCAACGACGGTGACTACCACGGCGGCTTCGACCGGCAAGACATCGAGTCGTTGCTGGAGGCACTGGACAGCAACTATCTGGGCTGGTCAGGCAATATGGCGCCGGCGATCATGGGCGCTCCCGAGCAACCGGAGCTGGGTCAGGAGCTGGCAGACAGTTTCTGCCGCGCCGACCCGGAAATCGCCAGGCAGTTCGCCCGGGTCACGTTCACCTCTGACCATCGCCAGGACGTCGCCCGGCTCACCACCAATACCCTGATCCTGCAATGCAGTGACGACCTGATCGCGCCGCGTGAAGTGGGGGATTTTCTCCATCGCGTGATTGCCGGCAGCACCCTGCGTCGCATCGAAAACGTCGGCCATTGTCCGCACATGAGCGCACCCAATGCCTGCATCGCAGCCATTGACGAATTCCTCGCCGCTTCTGGAGTAGTCGCTTTTGTTAAATGATGTCGACGCCCTGCCAGGTAGCGATGAGCTGATCGAGAACGCGCCTTGTGGTTTGTTGCTGACCCTGGACGACGGCACGATAAAACGCGCCAATCTGACCTTTTGTCGCTGGCTGGGCATGCCCCGCGAAGCGCTGTTGGGCCGCCGTTTTCAGGATTTGCTGAGCATGGGCGGCAAGCTCTTTTACCAGACTCATTGCCTGCCTTTAATGCAAATGCGTGGCTCGGTGGCCGAGGTCAAACTCGATATGCTGCGTCAGGATGGCAGTGGCATTAGCGTGATTTTCAACGCGGTTCGCCGACAGACTTCCCAGGGCTTCATTCAGGAGCTGGCGCTGTTCGGCGCCCAGGAGCGCACCAGCTATGAGCGGGAGCTGACTGCCTCGCGAAAAATGGCTGAAGAGCTGCTGCTGCAGCAATTGGCCTCGCAGAAAGAACTGTCATCCGCGCAGAACCGCCTGCGTCTGGCCGAGATTGAAGCGGACATCCGTGCAACCTTCGCTGAACAAATGGTGGGTTTTGTCAGCCATGACCTGCGCAACCCCCTGGCGGCGATCAAGATGGCTGCCGGGTTGATGGGTCTTGACCCGTTGAGTGAACGGCAACAGCGCAGCCTTGACCACGTGACGGTCTCGGTCGAGCGCGCCCAGCGCCTGATTGTCAATCTGCTGGACTTCACCCAGGCCCGGGTCGGCCGTGGAATTACCGTGCTGCCGCAAGCCATCGACCTGCATAAGGTGATAGCCAAGTGCGTCGAAGAGCTCAGGCTGGTGTTCCCTGATCGCACGATTATTCATCGAATAGAAGGGGAAGGACCGTGCAGCGCCGATGCCGATCGACTATTCGAGCTGGTAGAAAATCTGGTCAGCAACGCCGTGGCCTACGGTGCCCCCGACAGTGAAATCGTCGTGAGCTCGGCGTTTGAAGCGCAGTGGATCAAGATCTCGGTCCACAACCACGGCGCACCTATTGGGCCGGAGCTTATCGGCAGTCTGTTCGAACCCATGCTGTATGGCGTCGCCGAGGATAACGATGCGCATACCGTCGGCCTTGGCCTGTTCATCGTCCGGGAAATCGCCCGGGCGCATTGGGGGGATGTCAGCCTGCGTTCCAGCGAGGAAGAAGGCACCACCTTCGTGGCGAGCCTGGCGCGACCGGTGGGGTGATTCTGGTTCGATGCTCTACCCCTGTGGGAGCGGTGCTTGCCCGCGCTAAGGGCGCCTCGGTCTAAAGTGAACCCCGTCCAGCCTTATCGCGGGCAAGCACCGCTCCCACAGGGGTAGAGCATCGCTCACACAATCACCGTCAACCACGTCGACACCAGCAACAACCCCGCCATGCAGCGGTTGAAGCGTTGCATGCTCAGTGGCGAGCGGAAGAATCGGTTGGCGCTGACGCCCAGCAAGGCCCAGACGGTCATGCAGGGGATGGCGATGGCAAAGAACAGCAACGCCAGATAGACGACTCGTAACGTGCGATCGGCGTCTGTCCCGGCGAACACACTGACCACCGCCAACGCCATCATCCAGGTTTTAGGGTTGACCAGTTGCAGGCTCGCAGCCCCCCAAAGCCCGAGACGCGGGCCTCTGCTGTCGGTGCCGTCTATCTCGATGGCGGCCGGGGGCGCACGGAAAATCTGCCACGCCATCCAGCTCAGCCAGGCGATACCGATCCACGACATGATGGTCTGAAGGGTTTGATGTCGGGCCAGAAAATCCCCCACACCGGTCCCCACCAGCAGCACCAGCCCGGCGGCACCGGCACAGGCCCCCATCACGATGGGCACGGCAGCAAGCAGGCCATGTCGCGAGGTGTTGGTGAGCACCAGGATATTGGTGGGCCCGGGGGTGATCGAGGATACAAAGGCAAACAGCATGAAGGGCAAAAACGCGTCCATGACACAACTCTGGGTGATTGATCGTCAGTCGATCATCGCCGCTGCCGGTGCGTCAGTCTGGAAGGTTTGAGCAGCGCTTGCGATAGTCTGCCGGCGTCACGCGGTAGGCACGCCGAAACCAGCGACCCAAGTGACTCTGGTCGGCAAAACCCAGGCTCGCGGCCACCTCGGCGGGGGATTGCCCGCCTGCGAGCAAACGTCGCGCCCGGGCCAGCCGCAGTTGAATCAGGTAGGCGTGGGGCGCCAGTCCGAAAGCGGCCTTGAAGGCCCGGGTCAGACGGAAGCGGTCGACACCAGTCACCCGCGCCAGATCATCCAGCCCGATGTCCTGGGTCATGTGACTGTGCAGGAAATCCCTGGCAGTCTGCGCCACCAGGGGCAGGCGCGGATCCGGATTGATCAGGGTTCGCCAGCGCAGGTGGCCGGTCAGATGCGCCAGCAGATCATCCAGTGCGGTCTGGCGCACGATGCGCATTTCCTGACCATGCAGCGAACGGAAGGCATTGGCGGTGGCGTTGGCCAGACGCAAATCGTCGGCCTGGGTCGCGGCGAAACTGAGCTGGCAATGGCTGGGGGTCTGCTCGAACAGCGAATGCAACTCACGGTCCAGCCACTTCGGGTCCAGGTACAGGGTCTGGTAGGTAAAGCCTCCTGGCGTCGGGGCATCACCATCATGAATCTCGCCGGGCTCCAGCAAAAACACCCGGCCGGGAGTGCTGATGTACTGCTGGCGCTGACAATGGAACTGCTGAACCCCTTGCTCGGTAAAGCCCACCAGATAGCTGTCGTGCCAGTGCGGATCGTAGGCGTGGCCCTCAAAATGCGCCCGAATCGTCTCAATGCCGGACTCTGCGTCCTGCTTCAAATCGATCCAGTTGCTGCTGGTCATGGTGAGTTCCTGCTAAAAAGGTCCGGCTATGCAAATGAATGCATGCTTGCTGGATTTTCATCCATCTGGATTATATTGGTCCAAAGTTCTGCCGAAAGTCTGGAAGATTTGTGCAGTGAGGCGCTACAGTCGTGGTGCCTCGGCATTTTCGCATTACCATTGCTCCCAATTACCACTCACGCATACAGGACTGACATGAGGCAATCCATCGCCGACGATGTAGCAATAATCGGTCGGATAAGTGCTGTACCTGCCATTCTCCAAGTCATCAGCGAAACCACCAGCATGGGTTTTGCGGCCGTGGCGCGTGTCACTGATTCATCCTGGACTGCTTGTGCAGTGCTCGACAAGCTCGATTTTGGCTTGCAACCGGGCGGTGAGCTGGAGTTGACCACCACCATCTGCCATGAAATCCATGCCTCTCAACTGCATGAAGCGGTGATTATCGACTGTGTCAGCGAGGACGATAAGTATCGGCTGCATCACACGCCGCAGATCTACAAATTTCAGAGCTACATATCGGTGCCGGTGTTCCTCTCCGACGGCTCATTCTTTGGCACCATCTGCGCCCTTGATCCCAACCCCGCCAAACTTAAAAACACCTCCATCGAGTCGATGATGACTTCGTTTGCGCGGCTATTGGCGATCCAGATCGAAGCCGAGGAAAGCCTGGAACGCGCCCGAGAGGATCTACGCGCCGAGCGTGAAGTCTCCGAGTGGCGCGAGCAGTTTATCGCCGTGCTGGGACATGATCTGCGCAACCCGTTGTTCGCCATCACCGCCAGTGCCGAGCTGCTGCTGCGCAAGCCGCTCGACGAAAAGGCACACAAGATCGCCCAGCACATCCTCACCTCAGGCAATCGCGCGGCGCATCTGGTCGACGATGTGCTCGATTTCGCCAGAGGGCGTCTTGGCCACGGCATACCGTTGAGTCTGCGTGAATGCGACGACCTGGAAGCCGCGTTGCAGCATGTGGTTGCCGAAGTGCAGCACATTCACCCGTCGCGCCGGATTCGCTCGAGCATTGCCGGCCTTGAGCAAGTGCGGTGTGATCGTGAGCGCATCGCTCAATTGCTGTCCAACCTGGTGGCCAACGCCATCGCTCACGGCGACAGCAAAGGCGAGGTTGAGGTGCTGGCCGGTATTACTGTGGGCGAGCTGTGCATCAGCGTGAGTAACCAGGGTGAGCCGATTCCCGAGGATGTTTTGCCGCAACTGTTCCAGCCTTATTCACGGCCGGGCGCAGAAGCGCCGCAGGCCGGACTGGGACTGGGTCTGTACATCGCCAGCCAGATTGCCCAGGCCCATGGCGGCCGGCTGGACGTGCGCTCGACCCGGCAAGACGGCACAACCTTTACCTTCAGCATGCCGTTGACCTGAATCAGAGCTGCAGATCGAAACTGCCTTTGGCCAGACACTCACCATTGATCAGTACGTCTAGCTCGTGCCTGCCGGCGTAATGCACCCGAGTGGTGAAATTGCGCAGTTGCGGTTTGCGGGCCACGATCACCGATTCCCCGGCACCGAGTTCCAGGGTTTTCAGCTTGAAGACCTTGGCCGAGGTGCCGCCGGATTTTTTCACGTAATGAATCGCGTAATCGATGATCAGGCGCTGACTTTGCGCAGACGTCGAGGTCACGCGAAATTCGAGACTGAGTGTTTCGCCCAGCCGAATGGACTGCGGCGTGACGCTGACCTGATCCACCCGCACCTGCGCCCTGTGACCTGCACCCATGATCCCCAACGCCCGGCGATCACCTTTCTTGATCAGCGAGCGCAGCGCATGCCGGGCGATCCAGGCGGTGTGCGGATTCTCCAAGGACCAGCCTTCCAGGTAGTCGAGCACCCAGTCAGGGTTGTCCTTGGTGATGTCGTTGAGGTGATTGGCCACGGATTTGCGCACATACAGGCTGCTGTCGGCCTTCAGGTTATCCAGGATCGACAGCACCGGCGAAGGGTCGGCCATCAACGGCTCGATGCGGAACGACCACGGCAGACGCGGGCGGCTGCCTTCACTGGCCAGGCGTCGCACATGCTCGTTTTCGTCTCGCGACCAGACTTGCATGATGCCCAGCGCGCGGGGGAAGTCCAGGCGCAGAAAATGCCGCACGGCAAACTCCGATGAGCCAAACGTGGTGAAGAATTTCAGCGCCTGCATCGAGCGCTCGAAATCGTGCTGGCCGTACAGCGCGACGTATTCCGGCAGGATCAGGCTGACAAAACTGCTGTTCAAGCGTGGCGCGAGCTCATAAAGAATCCCCAGCGCCTCTGGGTAATCGGTCGGCAGCCCGGCATGCAGGCCGCGGCTGACGCGATTGAGGCGCTGCATCAACGACTGGCTGTCCAGGTCGTGGGCGACGTGGGCCAGAAAAGCAGGCGTATCGAACCCCGGATAAACCGCCGTGGTCTGCTCGGCGATGTGCTGCAACCGGGCCAGGTTAAATATTTCTTTGAGCGCCGGAGCGGCTTGCGGGGTGTCGGTCATGGTTGAGGGTCTCGGTGGCTTGGTGCGCAGTATTGCGCAACTGAACCTGTTGGAGCGAGGCTTGCCCGCGAACCAGCCGCCTTGGTATATCAGACGGAACGCGTCATCGTTTTTCGCGGGCAAGCCTCGCTCCAACAGAGTCAGCCTCTGCACATCCTTGTTACAAACTTGAAACCGCTCTACTTGCTCATCGCACCGGCCTGAGGCGAACCTACGTGGGTAATCGCCATCAAACGCCTGAATCGTTACCGTTTCCCACAGAAGGTAAGTGATGAACAGTTCTGCGCGACTTCTAGCATTCTCGACACTGGGCGGCCTGCTGTTGAGCGGCCTGGCCAGTGTTTCCCAGGCCCAGACCCTGCCTAACAGCACGATCAATAACGGCAACCCGCACAACAGCCCCATCCACCGCGCCAACCCCAACAGCCGGCAGGGCACTGAGTCGAGTATTCCGCCGGTACGTGGCCCGAGTACGGCGCCCAATCCGCGTCCGCCGACCCTGGAGAACGGCGGCATCCGCAACGGCTATCCTGAACGGCAGCAGCCAGCCAAGCCGTCGGGCAGCGACCGTAAAACCACCGATTGAGTTTTTCATTCCCCGTCCGCCGAGGGCATTTTCATGCACATAAGGAATCGTCCATGCATTGCAAAACCTTGATCGCCACACTTTGCGCCAGCGCCTTTCTGACGTTGTCGCTGAATGCTGCCGCAGGACCCATTCAGGATTTCAAAAGCGAGCAAGGCACGATCAGTGTCGAGGAAGTGACCAAGGGCCTGGATCACCCGTGGGCGCTGGCCTTCTTGCCGGACAACAAAGGCATGCTGATCACGGAGAAGTCCGGCAACCTGCGGATTGTCGCGCCCGACGGGACACTTTCCAAGCCGCTGTCCGGCGTGCCCAAAGTCTGGACTCAGGGGCAGGGTGGTCTGCTGGATGTGGTGCTTTCTCCGGACTTCGCCACCGACCGCATGGTTTACCTGACTTTTTCCGAAGTGGGTGAGGACGGCAAAGGCGGGACGGCGGCAGGGCGCGGGCGCTTGTCCACCGACCTTAGCAAGCTGGAAAACTTCAATGTGATCTTCCGCCAGCAACCCAAGCTGTCAGTGGGCAACCACTTCGGCTCGCGAATGGTCTTTGATCGCGACGGCTACCTGTTTATCGCTTTGGGTGAAAACAACAATCGTCCGACCTCGCAGGACTTGGACAAACTGCAGGGCAAAGTCGTGCGGCTGTTCGCCGATGGCAAGGTGCCGCCGGATAACCCGTTCGTAGGCCAGAAGAATGTACGTCCGGAAATCTGGTCGTATGGCCATCGCAATCAGCAGGGCGCAGCCTTGAACCCCTGGACCGGCACCTTGTGGACCAATGAACACGGGCCTAAAGGCGGTGATGAGGTGAACATCATCGAACGCGCACAGAATTACGGCTGGCCGCTGGCGACCCACGGCATCGACTATTCCGGCGTACCGATTTCCGAATCCAAAGGTGAGTTTGTCGAGGGGACGATCAAGCCGTTTCACGTCTGGCAGAAGTCACCGGGCATCAGCGGCATGGCGTTCTACGATGCCTCACGCTTCAAGGCCTGGGATCACAACCTGTTCATCGGTGCACTGGCTAGCGAAGAGCTGATCCGCCTGGAATTCGAGGGCGACAAGATTGTTCACGAAGAGCGTTTGCTGGGGGATTTGAAGAAACGCATCCGCGATGTTCGCCAAGGGCCGGATGGTTATATCTATGTATTGACCGACGAGGGTGACGGGCAACTGTTGAAAGTTGGGTTGAAGTAATAGTTTCAATCTGCAATTAACTGTAGGAGTGAGCTTGCTCGCGATAACGTTAGATCAGACGATAAATCATCGTGATCAAATCAAATCGAATCGCGAGCAAGCTCGCTCCTACAGAGTAATCCGCATGGTGTGATAAGTGTTTACTTGTCCTGTTTGTCTTTCAGAACTTCACCAGTCTTGGCATCCAGATCTACATCCCATTCCACGCCTTTGGCATCGCGCAGTTCAACTTGATACACGTAACGCTCAGCGTGCTTGTCAAGCTCGGTGTCGTGAATGGTGAAACCTGGGTGCTTGTCCAGCGCCAGTTTATTGAGCTTTTCGAAGTCCATTACAGTCCCTGCTTTATGCAGGCGGACGACTTCGTCCGGGCCGATATCAGCTTGAGCAACACCGGCAGCGGTAGTCAGGGCAAGGGCAGCAAACATGGCAGATAGAGTTTTCATTTTTCGTTCCTTCTGATTGATCTGGTAGTTGAGATCCAGCGGGAACCGAATCGTTCCGTTGTCTGGTTGAAGCCAGATTAACCACACTTACTTAATTCATCCTTAATCTTCAATAAAGGTTGTTTTGCTGAATCGGGCACATCGAACAGCTGATCGAACGCCCATTGAAACAACAGCGCATAAAAGAAGAAAAACACAAACAACCCAAGGTTGGTCGCCAGCGCTGCCCACCAGGAGATACTCAACCACCCGGCCACCAGCGGCACCAGCATCAAGGTCAGGCCGCCTTCGAAACCCAGAGAATGCAGCAGTCGGCGTTGCCAGGTTCTGTCTCGTTGCGGCTGGCGTGCCTCCCAGTGCTCGAAAATCCAGTTATAAAGCACGTTCCAGAGCAGCGCGGTGACCGACAGCATCACCGAAAGCGCCCCGGAATAAGCCAGGCTTTCGTCATAGGCCCAGGCCAGCGACGGGGACAGAACGCCAATGGCGATCAATTCATACAGCACTGCCTGGGTGATCTTGCGTGTCGGACCTTGCATGTCGGTCTCCTTCAAGTGGGATGCCGATCAGGCTACCGGTGGGTTGTGGTGAGCAAAAATGAGATAAATTGAGTCACACTCAATTGAATTGACCCATTGCCCGAGGTTGCCCTTGTTCGCAAAAGTACCGCTCACCGCCTACCGCACGTTCGAGGCAGCGGCCCGCACGGGCAGTTTCAGGGCGGCAGCTGACGAGCTTTTTGTGACCCCGGCGGCGGTTTCCTATCAGGTCAAGGCCCTGGAAGCGTGGGTCGGCGTCATGCTGTTCAAGCGTTCCGGCAATGGCGTGCAACTGACTGCCGAAGGCGAGAAGCTATACCGGGACGCCCACCGTGCGCTGCTCGACATCAACACCAGCCTTGCGGCTCTGAGCCCTGAACCGGATATGCGGACCCTGGTGCTATCGACGACGCCAGCCTTGGCCGCTGCGTGGTTGATCCCGCGGCTGGGGAATTTCTATCAGACTCAGCCCCACATCAATGTGCGCGTGGAAACCGGAAACGAACTGGTGGATCTGTTGCGTGATTCCAGCGTTGACCTGGCGATACGGACGTCGAGCCACGACGACCCGACGTTATTCAGCGAACATCTGATGACTGAGTATTTCTCAGTCTACGCCGCGCCCACCATGGTGTATCCGCTGGCCCATGATCGGGTGCAATTGATCAATCTGCGTTGGCAAATGCCTGGCGGCTACAAGATTGACTGGGCAACCTGGTGTGCGGCAGCCGGGCGTCAGCATTGGCTCAGCCATGCCTTGATACGTGAATACGATGACGAGCACTTCGCCCTGAATGCCGCCATCGCCGGGCATGGCCTGGTGCTGGCCAGCAGCGTGCTGGTGGCCGATAGCGTCGTCCAGGGGTTGCTGGTGCCCTATCTCCCCGAAATTGTCCTGCCCGGCCCCAACTACATCGCCGCCTGTACCCCCGGCCGTGAACGACAATCGCCGGTGAAAGAGTTCTTGAAGTGGCTTGTGGGGCAGGTGGGGTGATTGAGTGCCCCTGTGGGAGCGAGCTCGCTCGCGAAGAGGCCAGCGGGTCAGACACATACTTCGAATCTGAACCATTGTCTTCGCAAGCAAGCTCCCACAGGATCAGTGCCTGTGGGAGCGAGGCTTGCCCGCGATAAGAACACCTCGGCTTGCCTGACATACTCGACCAACCAGTCAGCAACCCATCACACCCATCGCCTTTGAGTTTGCTATTCTTCGCGCCCTGCGACGGGTTGTCGCGCTCAACTCTTAATCGTGTCCGGGGTTCATATGACGGCCATTGTTCGACCACGCCCCCAGCCGCTGTCCCGTGCTGATTACAAAACCCTGGGCCTTGCGGCGCTGGGCGGGGCGCTTGAGATCTATGACTTCATCATCTTTGTATTCTTTGCGCTGACCCTCAGCCAGCTGTTCTTCCCGCCGGAAATGCCTGAATGGCTGCGCCTGCTGCAAAGCTTCGGCATCTTCGTTACCGGTTATCTGGCACGTCCGCTGGGTGGCATCCTGATGGCGCATTTCGCCGACAAGCTTGGCCGCAAACGTGTCTTCAGCCTGAGCATTCTGATGATGGCCTTGCCGTGCCTGCTGATCGGCGTGATGCCGACCTATGCGCAAATCGGCTACTGGGCACCGCTGATTCTGCTGGCATTGCGCATTCTGCAAGGTGCAGCGGTGGGCGGTGAGGTCCCCAGTGCATGGGTGTTCGTCGCAGAGCACGCGCCCAAATCCCATCGCGGATATGCCTTGGGAGTGTTGCAGGCCGGTCTGACCTTCGGCTATCTGCTGGGAGCGCTGGTTGCCACCTGGTTGGCGAAAGTCTTCACCCCGGCGGAAATTCTCGAAGGGGCATGGCGCATTCCGTTCCTGCTGGGCGGGGTGTTTGGCGTGGTGGGCGTCTGGTTGCGTCGCTGGCTGAGTGAAACCCCAGTGTTCATGGCCATGCAGGCCCAACGCGAAACCGTGACCGAGTTGCCGTTGAAAGCAGTGCTGCGCGAGCACCGTCAGTCGCTGCTGCCCGCCGCGCTGCTGACCTGCGTGCTGACGTCGGCGGTCGTGGTGCTGGTGGTGATTACCCCCACTGTCATGCAGAAAAGCTTCGGCATGAGCGCCAGCCATACGTTCGCCCTGAGCAGCCTCGGCATTGTGTTCCTGAATATCGGCTGTGTGCTGGCCGGCAGGCTGGTTGACCGGATCGGCGCGTGGCGGGCCGTGATGTTTTACAGCGCGCTGTTACCCTTGGGCATCGGCCTGCTGTATGCCAGCCTGATCGGCCAATGGCCCGCGCCGGGCATTGCCTACGCAGTGGCCGGGCTGGCCTGTGGGATTGTCGGCGTGGTGCCGTCGGTGATGGTCGGTCTGTTCCCGGCAGATATCCGTGTGTCGGGCATCTCCTTCACCTACAACATCGCTTACGCACTCTGGGCCAGCACCACACCGCTGATGCTGATCGCGCTGATGCCCTGGAGCCCGTGGGTATGTGTGGCCTATGTGGCCGTCATGGGCGGCGTCGGGCTGTTGACCGCCGCAGTCTTCGGGCTGCGGCGGGGCATGAAAGTCGACGCCGTGTTGCTGGGCAGCTGACCGCCTGCCTCTTGTCCGGTCTGGATGAGGCTAATCTTCATTCAGACCCCACGAGAGCCCGGCATGAAGCGCGATCTTGATAGCAACAATGTTCAGGCGATCAACGCCGAAGTAGAGGCCCTGTACCGTCAGGAGTCGCGTCGGGTGCTGGCGACGCTGATCCGCCTGCTGGGCCATTTCGAGCTGGCTGAAGAAGCCCTCCAGGACGCTTTCATTGCCGCCGTCGAGCAATGGCCCCAAACCGGTTTACCGCACAATCCCCGGGCATGGTTGATCTCGGCGGGGCGTTTCAAGGCCATCGACAGCCTGCGCCGCCGCTCGCGCTTCGACGCGTCCCTGGCACAGATGGCGCTTGAGCTGGAAGGCCAGATGCACACCCAGGGACCGGATCTGGACAGCGTCGAAGATGACCGGCTGCGGCTGATTTTCACCTGTTGCCACCCGGCCCTGACCGAAGACGCTCAAGTCGCGCTGACCCTGCGTGAAGTCTGCGATCTGACTACCGAAGAAATCGCCCGCGCTTTTCTCATCACGCCCTCCACCGTGGCCCAGCGTATCGTGCGCGCCAAGAACAAGATCCGTGACGCGCGCATCCCTTATGAAGTGCCGACGCTTGGCGAACTGCCCGAGCGGCTGGACGCTGTGTTGCGGGTCATCTATCTGGTGTTCAACGAGGGCTATTTCGCAACTTCGGGCGACGAGTTGCTGCGCAGCGAGTTGTCCAGCGAAGCGATTCGTCTTGGCCGACTGCTGCTGGAGTTGCTGCCCGAGCCTGAGGTCTGCGGCTTGCTGGCGTTGATGTTGCTGACCGAATCCCGGCGCGCTGCGCGGATTTCTATCAGCGGCGAGCCAATTTTGCTCGACAGCCAGGATCGCCGCCTGTGGGATCGCCAGATGATTGCCGAAGGCCAGGCCTTGGTCGAAACAGCCCTGCGCTCCGGACGCTATAACGCCTACAGCGTGCAAGGCGCGATTGCTGCGGTACACGCCGACGCCGCCCGCGCCGAGGACACCGATTGGGCGCAAATTGTCGGTCTTTATGATGTGCTGATCCGCCTGACCGAATCTTCCGTGGTGGCACTCAACCGTGCGGTGGCCGTTGCCATGCTGCAGGGCCCGAAGGCTGGCCTGGCGTTGATCGAAAGGCTACTAAGCAATGGCGAGTTGCAGGATTATCACCTCGCCTGGGCCGCCAAAGCCGATCTGTGCTGCCGTAGCGGGCACGTTGCCGAGGCCTGCGCGGCCTATCGCAAAGCCATACAGCTAGCCCGTCAGACGGTCGACCGGCAATTTCTGCAACGCTGTTTGGACGATCTGCTGGCCGATCAAAACCGCTGACCCGGATACTTCCCAAAACAGTCGCTCAAGGCTGTCGATTTCCTCCAGCCCCAGGCGACTAATACCTGCACATGCCGGTAATGGAGGACGCCATGAAATACCTTTGCCTGATTTACAGCAACGAACAGACCCTGCACTCGCATCGCGACAGCCCTCGGGATGATGAATGTTTTGCTTATGCCCAGTCGGTGCAAGCCAGCGGCCACATGTTGGCGTCTGAGCCTCTGGAGTCGGTGCAGACGGCCACCACCGTGCGCATGCGCAACGGCAAAGTGCTGATCACTGATGGCCCCTTCGCCGAAACCAAGGAGCAACTGGCCGGGTTTTACCTGATCGACGCCAGGGATCTCAACGAAGCCATCCACATCGCGGCGAATGTGCCTGCCGCCCGTGTGGGCAGCGTGGAAGTCCGGCCAGTGCGCACCCTTAACTTGCAACAATCCGCTAGCGAGACCACGACCTATGAACGTAAGCACAGCTGAGCAACAAAACATCCGTGAGCAAATCCAGACGTTGATTCAGCACTGGAGCGCTGCCATACGGGATAAGGATATCGAGGCGATCATGGGATATTACGACCCTGAAATCGTTGCCTATGACGCCATCATTCAATTGCAATTCAAGGGCGTCGAAGCCTATCGCAATCACTGGGAGTTCTGCCTCGGCATGTGTCCGGGCCCGATGATTTTCGAGCAGAGCCAACTGGTGGTGCATGGCGATCAGCAATTCGCGTTCGCCCATTGGTTGAACAGTTGTGGTGGTGCCGATGAGAAGGGCGAGATGAAGTCATCATGGATGCGCGCCAGCGCAGGCTTTCGCCGCACGGCCGAAGGCTGGAAAGCCGTCCATGAGCATTTTTCCGCACCTTTCGACATGGAAAGCGGCAAGGCGCTGTTTGACCTCAAGCCTTGACCGGTAACCGTTTCACCAACCCGGAGAACAAGAATATGAGTGTTCAATCCGTACCCGATGACTATCGCAGCCTGACCATTTATCTGGGTGTGAAGGGCGCGTCCGAGGCTATCGAGTTCTACAAAAATGCCTTCGGCGCCACTCAAGACTTCCGCCTCGACACCCCTGACGGGCGCGTCGGACATGCCGCCCTGCGCATCGGCAGCTCGATGCTGATGCTGGGCGAACCCTGCGAGGAGGGTGTGTTGGGCAGCCCGGCCGCCGACAGCAAAGTGCCGTCTGGCCTGTATCTCTACGTTGACGATGCCGATCAGGTGTTCAGCCGGGCGCTGGATGCCGGGGCCGAACAAATCATGCCCATGGCTGATCAGTTTTACGGTGATCGCAGCGGCACGCTGAGAGATCCCTATGGGCATGTGTGGTTTATCGCCACCCACAAAGAGGACATCGCACCCGAGGAAATCCGCCGTCGAGCCGAAGAAATGTTCAAACAGTCTTAAGTCTGTCAGCCCATGTCGATTGATGATGTGGGCTGTTTCCTATTGTTGTTGGGAAATAAGAGTTAATTAAGTAAGTCTGCTGTGGATCCAATTTATTTGTGCCAGCTGATTGTAATTATCATTTTCGGCGTTTATCTTTTCGTTCGACACAAGTGTTGCTTGGGTCTGGTGATCTAATACGGGTGGATGAGGTTTTTAATTCGAAGGTTGTTTCTGGGGGTGTGTAGGGAGGTTCGCTTCCGGTTAATTATTTACGATGATGGTTCGTTATTTATTGGGATCGGTAGGTGCTCGTCTGGGCGCTGCAAGACGAGGCTTGATAGGCGCAAGAAGTGCTGTGCGTTAAAGCTTGTTAATAATAAAAGGAAGTTTTAAATGGGCGTTATGTTGAAGAGAGCCGGCGATCAGTCGTGTCCGTCATTCAGGCATGCGGCGTTTTTGCCGGGAGCTGATACTCGTCAGCTTTTCACACTGTTGGCCGCTAAACAGGAGGTTCTATCGAAGTCTCAGCTGTGTGATCTGCAGTCTTGGCTGCTTGGACCTCAAGGCTCTCTGGAAAGGTTTTCACTGCGAGTTTCAAAGGTGGGCAGGAAGGCGCCGGGGCTGGATCACTCGCAAGTGCCGGGTGGCGCCCGGCACAGGCAGCTTGCGGAGAAGAGCGCTCATTTCGTATTGGCCCTGCACCATCGCTACAAGGCCACCGCTAATCCATTCAACGGGATGAACCGCAGATTGTTGTGCTGTGTGGTGTTCGACGATGCTGCGCCTTATACGTTGGCTGAACGCTTTGCCGCCGCCCAGGCGCTTCGTCAGCAGGACAGCGCGTATTTCGCCAAACTTATTGCAACAACCCGGCATACCGTAGAACGGCGTTTGGTTTTTATTGGACTGCTGGAACATTTCGATGCGCTTATGCCGATTGAGCGAAGTATCTATCCGCTGGATTACCGCACGGTTCAACAAGGTCATCTAAATAGAGAAGAAGCCATCTACGGCCCGCTGAAACTCGATAAGCCCGTGATGGAGTTGCTGGACGATCATTCGCCGCAATGGCTGCTGGAAAACCTGGGCCTCAGTGTTATGACTGACTTAGCCTGATACAACGCCGCTTTTATTCGCCATAAGCTGATCTGCAAATACACCTCAACCTGCAAGAGCTGCCGAAGGCTGCGAATAACGGTGTGTCAGGATAATCTTCATCGCAGCCTTCGGCAGCTTCTACAGGCATGTGCGCTTATTCATGTTCCAGCGCGGAATTTTCAACGCTGGATCTGGGGAAGTCGATCACGTTCGATTCTGCCAGGCACACTCGGTTACGGCCCGTGGTTTTGGCGATATAAAGCGCTTTGTCCGCCTCGTTGAGCCAGCAGGCGGCATCAGTCATGTCCGGTCTGAACGTAGCGATGCCGATACTCAAGCTGAGTTCCAGATGCGGCAAGTGAGGATTACGCACCTCGAGTACATTCCTGCGCAGCTCTTCGAGGATTTGCCAGGCCAATACTGCGCTGGTGTTGGGCAGGATCACGCAGAACTCGTCACCGCCATAGCGTCCGGCGAGGTCCGTTTCCCGCAGGCTGGCGACCAGGGCCGCACTCAAGCGCTTGAGCACGCTGTCGCCAATGATGTGGCCGTGATTGTCATTGATCGACTTGAAGTGGTCGATGTCGATCAGGGCGATGGACGTCTCCCGTGACAACACCTGGCAGCGGCCGAACTCCAGCTGCAGCAGGTCTTTCCAGGAGCCGTGATTGATCAGTCCGGTCAGGCTGTCGGTGCGGCTGAGCTTGCCAAGAATGTGCTTGTGCTCGCTGAGCTTGACCGCCAATTGGTAACTGGCATAGCCAACGAACATGGGATACAGGATCAGTACCGGCAGGCAGGCATAGATCTGCAGCGGGGAGCTGTAGGAAACGAATGGTTGATGGAACAGCAACACGGAAATCAACGCACCGGCAATCTGAGCCAGAGTGCCGCGCAAGAACAAGAGTTTGCCGCCGGCAGCAAGGTTATGCATCGCCATCATCGCCAGCACCGTGACGGTGGGCAGCGGGTTGAATCCCATGGCACCAGCCCAGAACCCACCCGCTAAAGAGTCAACGAGGATATTGCGGCGTTCGGCGTGGAACGGTTGGCGTGAGCGCGTGGCCAGCCAAAGAGCAATCGGCGGCCAGATTATCGCGTTGCATAGCATGACCGCCCAGACCCAGAGGGGGGGATGCAAAGGATACATAGTGGCCGCGACACTGAAGAAACCAATGCCAACACCCAGGCTGCGAACCCAATATATTCGTTTGGCAAAGGAGTGCCCTCTACCCTCGTGACTTACCATGGCGCTCTACCGATATTTCATCCTGCTGGCCTCGGAACTTGGGCCTGGACGCAAATAGCGGAGTTTGGCCCTCCCACTCAATGCTGGGAAGAGCCATTTGCCATTATTGAACAATAGCGTCACAAATTGTCGCGGTTTGTGACACTTCGAGCATTTTGATCATTCAGTCACGCTTCATCTGAATAGCTATCAGCGCCGTTACTATCGCAAGGAGTGCGATCGCTGCCGCCACAAAGCCAACCGCCGACAGCCCCAACTGCTCGATAGTCAGCCCTCCGATCACCGAACCCAGACCAATCCCCGCGTTAGCTGCCGAAACGTTCAGCGTGCCGGCGAGGGCCTGAGCCTTAGGCGCGGTCTGCATGACGCGGATCTGGCAGATTGGAAACAGCGCCGTATGCGCAACACCCCACAGCACCAGCACCGCACCCAGTATCGGGATCGACCCTGCTGCCGGAACGCTGGCTGCCATTCCGACACCCAGCAGCAACGCAAAGACGATGGTCGAACCCAGTGGGCTGCTGTCTACATAACGCCCACCAAGATTGTTGCCAATCAGGCCGACCGCGCCGAAGCCCATCAACCACCAGCCGACCTGTGCCGACGGAACCATGGCAATGCGCTCCAGCGTATCGGCCAGGTAGGTATAAGCGGTGAACATTGCGGTGAAGAGCAGAATCGACAGCAGCAGATTGATGATGAAACGTGGGTCCGCAAGGATCTTCGCCTGTTTGGCCAGACCGACTTTTTCCGTGGGCGCAATCGTTGGCATGACCACCCACAGCAGTAGGGCCATCAATAGCGACAGCACGGTCAACGCCCAGAAGGCGCCGCGCCAGCCCACTGCATCGGCAAATAGCGTCCCTAGTGGGATACCGAACAGCATGGCAGCGGAAATCCCCAGATAGACCCGGGCAACTGCCTTACCGGCCTGTTTGGGGCCAGCCATCATGCCGGCTGTTTCGCTGGCCGTACCCCAGAACACCGGCAACGCCAAGGCCGGAATGAAGCGGGCCAACGCCAGTACCCAGATGTTGCTCGACAGTGCAGCCAGGGCGTTGGAGGCCGCGAAGATGATCAGGATCGCGACGAAAGTTTTCTTGCGATCCAGGTGCGAGAGCATGGCCGTCAACGGCGGGCCAAAAAGCATTACGGTGAAAGCAAACAGCGTGACCAGCAGGCCAGCGTCGGAGATTGAAATCCCCAGATCGCGGGCCATGGAAGGCAGTAGACCAATGATCAGGAATTCGGTAGTGACGATCACAAACCCGGCCAGAGCCAGAATCGCAATCGCCATATTTGCGCCAGTCGCGCGCGCGCCGCTGGCAGATCCTGCCGCAGTGGTATCCAGAGAAGACATGGGAATAACTCAGAGTAAAAAGATGGTGCTAGCCTATTCAAGAACGCACTTCTTATCTTTGGCGTTTTTTCCGTGCATTATGGAATTCATTTCATTAATTGATGCATGCCATGATTACTGCCGACCGCCTCAAGGGCATTTCCAGCTTCGTCGCCGTCGCCAATGCCGGTAGCTTTACAGCTGCGGCCGAGCGCCTGAACCTGACTAACTCCGCCGTCAGCAAAAGCATCGCCCGCCTCGAAGCGAGGCTCGGTATGCGCCTGTTCGAGCGCACCACCCGCAGCCTGGCGCTCACCGAAGAAGGGGCGGCGTACTACAACGTTTGCACGCGCATCCTTACAGAACTCGAGGACGCCGAAACCGCGCTGGCAGCGCAACGCTCTGAGCCGGCCGGGCTTCTGCGGATAGATTTGCCGGCCTCGTTCGGGCGGATCCACGTCTTGCCATTGATCCTGGAATTCGCCGAACAGCACCCCAAGTTACGCCCCCATGTGTCCTTTACCGATCGCTTCGTGGATTTGATCGAAGAGGGGATCGACATCGCCGTACGCATCGGCGGCCCGGCCGCCTGGCCCGCGACGCTGGGCCATCGCTACCTGGGCACTGAGCGGGTGATTTTCTGCGCGGCACCTCTTTACCTGCACCGTCACGGCACCCCGACGACTTTTGAAGAATTGTCCGAGCATGCCTGCATTTTGTATGGCAACGCCTTTGGTAGCACCAGCCCGTGGGTGATCCTCGACGCCACGGGCCAGACGCAATTGCGCATGGTCGAAAGCCGCATCGTCGTTGGCAACGGTGAAGCACAGGTCGCAGCGGTAGTGGCTGGCAGCGGCGTAGCGCAACTGGCCACCTGGCTGATCAAGGATCAACTGCAGCGGGGCGAACTGGTGGAAATCCTCCCGCACCTGGCCACCGAAGGTCTGGACCTGCACCTGGCCTGGCCCCGCAAGCGCGAATCCCTGCCCAAGGTGCAGCAGATGGTGGAGCGGCTGTGTGGGGCGTTGCGGATGGATTGAATCCGAGGACCACTTCACCCGTGGGAGCGAGCTTGCTCGCGAAGACGAAGGCGTGTCTCCAATATTTCTTTCAGCAGGAACGCAGTCTTCGCGAGCAAGCTCGCTCCCACTGATCTGGTGTTTGCGGCAGACACTGGCGCCCGGAAAATGCCGTAAGCTTCAGCCACCACAGCCCCCATCGACAACCGGAAGTCGTCATGCCAGAACACTTTATGCCAGAGCTCCCAAGCCTCATCACCTTCTCCCTGATTTGCCTTGGCATGGTCCTCACACCGGGACCGAACATGATCTACCTGATTTCCCGCTCCATCTCCCAGGGGCCGAAAGCCGGGCTGATTTCCCTGGGCGGCGTAGGTCTCGGCTTCCTGTTTTACATGCTCTGCGCTGCATTCGGCATCACCGGTCTGGTCATGGCGGTCCCATACGCCTACGACGCATTGCGCTACGCCGGTGCTCTGTATCTGTTGTATCTGGCATGGCAAGCACTCAAGCCCGGCGGCCGCTCACCGTTCCAGGTCAAGGAACTGCCTCGGGACAGCAATAAACAGCTGTTCCTGATGGGGCTGATGACCAACCTGCTCAACCCGAAAGTCGCGGTCTTGTACCTGTCCTTGCTACCGCAATTCATCAGTCTCGACAGCGGTGCAAGCGTACTGAGCCAATCGCTGATCCTCGGCTTTTTTCAGATGCTTATCAGCCTAAGCGTCAACGCCATGATCGCCTTGGCAGCAGGCTCCATCGCAGTCTTCCTCACCCAGCGCCCAACCTGGGCAATGGTCCAGAAATGGCTGATGGGCACAGTGCTGTGCGGGCTGGCGGTGAAGATGCTGGTTGAAGGGCGGCGGTAAATCTTCGCTGGATTATTGCTGCTTTTAAGGCACCAATCGCAGACTTGAAAGCAGCAATCATCACTTCTTGTTATCCGTAATCGCCTTCAACAACTCACCATGGGCTTTGGCGTCTTTCTCCAGAGAGATCACGTTGACCATCGCCGTGCGCTTGCCTGCTGCCGCTGTCACTGTGGAGCTCAACACCTTACCGCCATCGACGCTGCCGGAGATGTCCAGCTGCCGCACACCCAGGCCGCGCCGTACCATTTTCTTCTCGCCGAGCTTTTTGAAGTTCTGATAACTGGCCTTCTGCTGCTCGATAGTCGCGGCGATGATCCCGTCCAGCGTCGCCTTGTCATTGCTGGACACCTTCTGCCCGGCATCCAATGGCGTCTCGGTGATGATCACCACCCGCTTGGCCGCCTTGTTCATATACAGCGAACCCGTCACACCCGCCGCCCTGGCCTTGTCATCAATCTCAGGCATCGGACTTTTCACGTATTCCCTGGGCAAGCGAAACACCAGCCGCCCGCCCAGCAGCGAGACCTTCTGCAGACTCGGCGACGCTTGCTGTTTGCTCGCGGCGACGACGTCTGCACTCTGCAGGCTCATCACCAATGCGGCAGCCAGCACAACGGTTTTACAACTGAAAAACCGCATGGGGTTTCCTCATAAGGGTTGGGTCAACAGCAAATGATGGCATCCTGCCTTAATGGGGGGATTGATGTCGAATGGTTGAAGGCGTCGGACCCAGCTTGCGACGCCTCTGCCGAGACTATTTCCTCATCGGCGCCAACATCGCCCGCATCCCCCGACACTTCGGATAATCCCCACACCCCCAGAAATTGCCCCCGGCATTACCCCCGGTCCGCGCGACTTTGATCACCATGGGTTTCTTGCAGTGAGGGCAG